>Ga0334898_1002911_pt1 | contig 14717 bp, 5 predicted proteins | sample GraSluR3_MG_10_FD_207228 | JGI IMG/M metagenome (GOLD analysis project Ga0334898, IMG submission 207228) | Sludge microbial communities from methane-producing bioreactor in Wageningen University, Netherlands - Granular Sludge_3_08-R3 | ecosystem: Engineered > Bioreactor > Anaerobic > Unclassified... | reverse complement strand
TAAAAGAAGAAGAAAAAGATTCTAATAAAGAACTTTTTATAGCTCATTTTTTGCCTGTTAAAGGGGCTTGGCTTGAAATTATATTTAATCCAAATCCAGGTAAAGAGGTTTTGCAAGTTAGAATTGATAGAAAGAGAAAATTTAACTTTTTTCTATTTTTAAAAGCTATTGGATATGAAAAGGATCTTGAAATACTTGATCTTTTCCCTAAAGTAATAGAAATGGAAGATGAAAATGAAATAGAATCTTACCTTGATTCTACTGTTTTAACTGACTTATATTTTGATGAATTGAGTGAAATGGAACCTCAAGTAACAACAATAAGAGGAATGAAGTTACGTCAGGCGAAAGAACTTCTTGAAAAATACGGAGTTAAGACAGTTAAGGTAGCTAATAAAATAGCTCAGATTACTCTTGATAAAATGAAAAAAAGATACGAAAAAGAAGAAGCCCTTGATTCATTAGAGGCTTATAAACAAATTTTTATAAAACTTAAACCAACAGAAATTCCAAGAGGACAAAAATCAAAAGAAGAAGTCGAAGAAATGTATTTCAGCGAAGAAAAATTTGATTTTTCTAAAATTGGTAGACAAAAAGTTCAAACAAGATTGAAAGAACCTTATGTGAATTATTTAAAAGAAGTTGAAATGAGAGAGCTAACTAAAGATGAATCTTCAAAAATAAAATATCCTACAAAAACAATGGCTGTTGATAAAATGGATATTATTTTATCTGCAAGGCATTTAATAGAATTAGAGGAAAATCCTGAAGCCCTTGATACGAGAGATCATCTTGGAAATAAAAGAGTTCGTTCAGTAGGAGAATTAATGCAATCTGAGTTTGAAAAAGCTTTTTCTAAAATGATTCAACACATTCCAGAAAAAGTAGCTATGGCTCAATCATTAAATAAAATAAATCCTCAATCTTTAATAAATCAAAGAGCTATAATGACAGCTTTTCATCAGTTTTTTTCAACAAGCCAATTATCGCAATTTATGGAACAGTTAAATCCACTGTCGGAATTAACTCATAAAAGAAGACTATCTGCAATTGGTCCCGGCGGTTTAAAAAGAGAACATGCTAAATTTGAAGTGCGTGACGTTCATCATTCGCATTATGGAAGAATGTGTCCGATTGAAACGCCTGAAGGAGCAAATATTGGGTTAATAACTTCTTTAGCGATACTTGCTAAAACCGATGAATATGGTTTTTTAAAATCTCCTTATTATAGAGTTAAAGATTCTAAAATCGATTATTCCTCTTTGGAATATTTATCTGCAGATGAAGAAGAAAATTATAAAATTATACCTGCTTCAGTTGAAAAAGATGAAGACGGAAATTTAATAAATGAATTTGTTGAAGTTAGATATCAGGGTAAAGTAACTTTTTTCCACAAAGATGAAGTTGAATATATAGCGGTTACTCCTAAACAAATAGCCTCTGTTTCATCTTCACTTATTCCATTCTTGGAACATGATGATGCGGGGCGTGCATTGATGGGTTCTAATATGCAAAGACAAGCGGTTCCTTTATTATATTCTGAAGCTCCTTATGTAGGTACTGGAGTTGAATGGCTTGCTGCAAGAGATTCAGGTTATTTGATACTTGCCGAACATTCTGGAATAGTAGAATATGTAGATGGGTTAAAAATTATTATAACAAGAACCGATGAAAATAATGAATACATAAAAAGTGAAGATGGAGATAATGTAAAAGATACTTACAAATTAAAAAAATATATACGTTCAAATCAAGATATGAGTATAAATCAAAGGCCTATAGTTGAGCTTGGAGAAGTTGTTAAAAAGGGCGATCCTATAGCAGATGGACCTTCAACAGATATGGGAGAACTAGCTCTAGGTAAAAATATTTTACTTGCATTTTTACCTTGGGAAGGATATAACTTTGAAGATTCTATCATTGTTAGTGAAGAATTACTTGAAAAAGATGCTTTTACTTCTGTTCATATAGTTGTTTATGAAACAAAGGCAATGGATACTCAATTAGGGCCTGAAGAGATAACGGAAGATATTCCTAATGTAAAAAAAGAATTGTTAAGAAATTTAGATGAAGAAGGTATAGTAAGAGTTGGTTCTTATGTTTCATCTGGAGATATTCTTGTAGGTAAAGTTACTCCTAGAGGAGAATCAGAAACTTCGCCAGAAGAAAAACTTATAAAATCAGTTTTCGGTGATAGAGGTAGAGATGTAAAAGATTCCTCACTTGTTTTGCCTCATGGGGTAGAAGGAAGAGTTATTGATGTACAAGTATTTAATAGAGAAGACATACCTAATTTAGATATTGGTGTAAATAAATACGTTAAAGTTTATATTGCAACTAAAAAAATATTACAGTCAGGCGATAAATTTGCCGGTAGACATGGAAATAAAGGTGTAATTTCTAAAATAGTTAATAAAGAAGATATGCCATTTTTACCTGATGGTACTCCAATCCAAATGATGTTATCTCCTCTTGGGGTTCCTTCGCGTATGAACGTAGGGCAAGTATTAGAATTGCATCTTGGATGGCTTGCAAATCTTTCTAATAAATTTTATGCTACTCCTATATTTGATGGTGCTACAGAAGATGAAATTTTAACAGAATTACATAAACTTAGAAAAGATAAAAAATTAGATCTTGGTGAAACTACAGAAGAGATTACTGGTAAAATAGTTTTAAGAGATGGAAGAAATGGGGAAACATTTGATTATCCAGTAGATATAGGTTATATGTATATACTAAGATTATCTCATGTAGCAAAAGATAAAATTCATGCCAGAGCGACAGGGCCTTATTCATTAATCCATCAACAGCCACTGGGCGGTAAAGCACATTTTGGTGGGCAAAGATTTGGAGAAATGGAAGTTTGGGCTTTAGAGGCTTATGGTGCAGCACATACATTGACAGAAATGTTGACTTATAAATCTGATGATATCAGAGGAAGAAATGATGTTTATAAATCTATATTAAAAGGTGAAAATTTACCTGAACCAGGAATACCTGAAAGTTTTAAGGTGCTTGTAAAAGAATTGCAGGGTTTAATGTTGGATGTCAAATTATTCGATAAAAATGGGCATGAACTTGATGTTGACAAACTTTAGAAACCCTCAAGGAGGGAAGTTGAATGGCTAATAAAGTTTCTTCATTTCAGAGAAAAATTGCGAAAGTAAAAGTAGGATTAACTTCGAAAGATAAAATTCTCGAATGGTCAAACGGTGAAGTAAAAAAACCTGAAACTTTGAATCATAGGACAAGTAAGCCAGAAAAAGAAGGTTTATTTTGTGAAAAAATCTTTGGTCCTACTAAAGATTATGAGTGTGCTTGTGGAAAATATAAAGGGAAAAAATATGAAGGTACTGTTTGTGAAAGATGTGGAGTTAGAATAGAATCAAAAGAATCTAGAAGAAGAAAAATGGGACATATAGAACTTGCAACTCCTGTTTCACATATTTGGTATTTGAAGTCAGCTCCTTCTGTTTTATCGGTTTTACTGAACATATCAGTTAAAGATTTAGAGAATATTATATATTATGGTTCTAAAAGGGTTGTTGAAAGAGCGTATATAACTCTTTTAGATGAAACTGAAGAAAAAGAATTTGATTATTATCCTGGAGAAATTCATTATCAGAGAGAATATGAATTATATTCTCAATATATGGATATAAAAACTGAACCAGCGGTAAAAATTGTTAGAGTAAAAGGGCTTCCTATTACAGATATTTCAGGAAAAGTATCAATTGATTCAGAAATGACTAATACAGAAAGAGAAATAATTTGGATTAAAGTTGAAGATGAAGATGGGCAAACAAGAAAATATCCTATTTTTGAAGGGGCTTCTTTAATGGTTGAAACGGATCAAGAAGTGGAAGAAGGAACGCCTTTAGCGGATAGATTTTTGTTTGAAGAAGATTTTTTGACGCATAGTGAATATACTCTTTTTTCTGAATATTATCCTGGAATGATAGAAATTGAAAGAGATGTTGAAAGAGATACTCCAATTGTTGTTATTACTGAAATAGATAAAAGATTTTCAAAAAGAATTGGAAAAAAAGTTGGAGAAATTCTTTTAGAAGATGAAGCTTTTGCGTATCAAGAAATAATGAAGATTTTAAACACAAAAGTAAAAAAACAAAGAGAAGAAATAGTTGATAAAATTCTTGCTGAAAATATAAAAATAGAAGAAAAATTATATGATAAAGGTATTATTATAACTCAAGAAATCGTAGATGAAATGATAGAATCAAATATAAAAGATGTTCTTGCAAGAGATGAAAAAGGTGATGAAAAACTTTATCAGATAAACCGATACGATACTTTTATAGCTTCTTACGGAGCTTCAGCAGTAAAAAAACTTCTTCAAGAATTAGATTTGGAAATTACAAAAGCTAAAATTGAGAAAGAGTTAGATAAATTAGATAAAAGAAGTCAAAAAGCATTAAAGCTTTTAAAAAGACTAAAACTTATAAAAGATTTCTTGCGGTCTGGAAATAATCCAGAATGGGTTGTTGTAGATGTTTTGCCAGTTGTTCCACCTGATTTAAGACCTTTAATTCAAATTGACGGTGGAAGATTTGCTGCTACTGATTTGAATGATTTGTATAGGAAAGTAATTAATAGAAATAACAGATTAAAAAAGCTTATGGAAATGGAAGCACCTGAAATTATTGTAAGAAATGAAAAAAGGATTCTTCAACAAGCAGTAGATTCTCTTATATATAATGGAAGAGTGGGAAAAGCTACTACAGATAGAAGTAAAAGACCTTTAAGATCTCTTACAGATTTATTAAAAGGTAAAAAAGGAAGATTCAGAAGAAATCTTCTTGGTAAACGTGTTGACTATTCTGGAAGAGCAGTTATTACTGTTGGACCTGAAATGAAAATACATGAATGCGGATTACCTAAAAAAATGGCATTGGAATTATTTAAACCATTTGTTTTATCAGAACTTTTAAAAGATTCTAATGTTGCAAGTAAAAATGCTAGAAAATTGAAAAAAACTATTATAGAAAAAGAAATGCCACAGGCTTGGGAAATTCTGGAAGAAGTAATAAAAGGACATCCCGTTCTTTTAAACAGAGCACCTACATTACATAGAATTTCTATTCAAGCATTTATTCCAAGGTTAATTGAAGGTAATGCTATAAGATTACATCCTCTTGTTTGTCCGCCATTCAATGCGGATTTTGATGGAGATCAAATGGCTGTTCATGTTCCTCTTTCTGCGGTTTCTCAGGCAGAAGCAAAATTTCTTATGCTTTCAAGATATAATATTATATCTCCAGCTAATGGACATCCTATATCAATGCCTGGTAAAGATATGATTGCAGGTACTTATTACCTTACAAATCACGTGAATAAAGATTTTGAAACGTTAAGGCTACCTAAGAATTTCACAGAATTAAAGAAAAAAGACAAAAAAATAATTTCAAGAGTTTTTGCAAATGAAATGGAAGCTGAATATGTTTATGAATACAACAAAGTTCTTGAAAGAGGTATATGTGATAATGAAGGTGTTCTTGTATGGAAAAAATCAGAATTATCTTTGCATGATTTGATAGGTTTTAGATACAATAATGATAAAATTATTAAATCTACGGTTGGAAAAATAATTTTCAATAAAGTTGTTCCAGAAGATTTGAGAGATTATTCTAAAAAAATGGATAAAAAAGCTTTAAAGAAATTATTATTCAATACTTTTAAAAAATATGGAATAGATAGAACTGCTGAATTACTTGATGATATTAAAGATTTTGGATTCCACTATTCAACAATATCTGGATTTACAATTTCTATAAGAGATGTTGTGGTTTCTCCTAAAAGAGAAGCTATAATTAAAAATTCTGAACAGGAAGTATTTAATATAGAAAAACTTTTTGAAGAAGGATATCTTACAGATAACGAAAGATATAAAGAAATTATAAGAATATGGGAAAAGTCTACAAAAGATGTTACAGAAGTTACAGATATAGAATATAGGAAACATACGTTTAACCCAATATGGATGATGGTTGATTCAGGAGCAAGAGGTACTATCGATCAATTAAAACAGCTTGCAGGTATGAGAGGGCTTATGGCAGATCCGGCAGGTAAAATTATTGAAGTTCCTATTAAATCTAACTTCAAATCGGGATTATCTGAACTTGAGTTCTTTACATCTACACATGGTTCAAGAAAAGGATCTGCGGATACGGCTCTTAGAACAGCTACAGCGGGATATCTTACAAGAAGGCTTGTTGATGTTGCACAATCTATTACGATAACTGAAACAGATTGTGGTACTCACAGAGGTATAGTAGCAGAAGAATTGTGGTCGGATGGTTCGAAAATAGAAGATTTATCAGAATTCTTATTTGGAAGAGTTTTAGCAAAAGAAGTTCTTGATCCTGAAACTGATAAAATAATTGTAAATTCAAAGAATGGCAAAGAGTACGTTAGAGATGTAATGCTTGATGAAGAAGATGGAGAATTTTTATCTCAATATAACAGAGAAATAGAAGTAAGCGAAGTTAAAGAGCTTAAACTTAACGAAATGGTTGAAACTTTACATTATGAAGTTTTAGAAGAAGTTAAGCTTGAAGATTCGGTTATTGTTGAAGTGGGCGAACAGTTAACAATTGAATCAGCTGAAGAATTAATGATGCACAATATAGAAAATTTGAAAGTAAAAGAATATAAAGTTGTTGATTTTGTTTATACCGGTGATGATATTTATGTTGAAGATGAAAATCAAAAAAGTGTTTGTATTTTAAAATATCAAGAAAAAATAGATATAAAAAATGCTAAAACTTTAGAAAGATATAAGATAGAAAAAGTTTCAGTAAGACCGTTTATATTTATAAGGTCTGTATTGACTTGTGAGTCGGAAGATGGAATTTGTTCAAAATGTTATGGAATGGATTTATCTAATCATAAAATAGTAAACATTGGGGAAGCTATAGGAGTAATTGCAGCACAATCAATAGGAGAACCCGGAACACAGCTTACTATGAGAACTTTCCATACAGGAGGTATAGCTACAACTTCTGATATTACACAGGGGTTACCTAGAGCCGAAGAGTTGTTTGAAGCTAGAAAGAAACTTAAAGGATCTGATGGAACTTTTGCAGACGTTAAAGGTATAGTAAAATCTATAGTCAGAGATGAAGATACAAAAGTTAAAAAACTTTTGATTACTGTTGAAGATTCCAATGGAGAATTAAAAACATACAATGCGGATTATAGAACAAAACCTGTAGCATATATAGGTGATAGAGTATTACCAGGAGATAGATTAACAACAGGTAATATAAAACCGAGAAGCGTATTAAAGGATCTTGGAGTATGGTCAGTTTCTACATATCTATTAAAAGAAATCAAAAAGATTTATGCAGAACAAGGTGTTGATATTCACGATAAACATTTTGAAATCATTATAAGACAGATGCTTAATAAAATAGAAGTTGTAGAAGGTGGAGATACACACTTAATGCCAGGAGATTTATTGCCATTTAATAAAGCAATAAAAATAAATGAAGAAATTTTAGAGGAAAATTCAAGAATTTCTGAAAACAGAGAAAATGCAGTTGGCAAAAAACTTGCAAGAAGAGTAATAATTCCATCGGATATTCCAGAAGAAGAAGATGAAATTATTCAAAAAAATGAATTAATAAATGAAGAAAAATTAGTTAGAATAATAGAGGCAAAAATAAAAGAAGTAGAAGTTTTTGAAGAATATGAAGAAAAAGAAAATGAAGATGGAGAAATCGAAATAATAGGTACGACGAAAGCATATTTAATTAATCCTAAAAATCCTTTAAAATATGAAAGAAAATTATTGAGAATTACTAAAGCTTCTCTTGAAAGAGAAGGATGGTTATCTGCAGCATCATTCCAACAAACTGTTCAGATATTGACAGAAGCTTCAATAGAAGGAAAAGAAGATTATTTAAAAGGATTAAAAGAAAACGTAATTGTAGGACAGCCAATTCCAGCTGGTACAGGATTAAAAATGTATTCAGATATAACTTATGAAAATACAAAAGTGAAAGAAGAAGTAAATAAAGAAAAAGATATAATATAAAAAAACAGGATTCCTTTTTAGGAATCCTGTTTTTTATGTTATAGTTAGAAAGAAAAAATATTTAAACAATATTTTTTTGTTTTTAATGTAGTGTAACAGCCTTTGCGCTAAACAATGGTTAAACAATGGTTAAACAATGGTTAAACAATGGTTAAACAATGGTTAAACAATGGTTAAACGATTGCTCAACTACCGTTCAACTATCGTTCCCAAAAATGAAGTAGTAAATAATGGATAAAATAAACGCGAACAAGATCAAATTTTCTAAAAAACAGCTCTCGCTCTGAGAAAAAATGCTAAAAATAGCAAACTCGCTACGCTCAGACATGCTATTTTTTACGCCTTTTTTCACCTCCCTCAATTGTTTTTTTGACGAAAATTCTCAATTGCTCGCTACTTTATTTCATCCATATTTACCATCAAAGCATTATAATAAAAAAATTTGTGCCACTCGCTACTTTTCACTAATTAACGGCTTACCCATTTAAACGCTTAAACGTTTTTTGATTTTCCTTACCAACTTACCAACTTTCTGCTTTCCAACTTTAAAATCCATATTTACCATCAAAGCATTATAATAAAAAACTGTCTAAAAGATCCCTAATTAACCAATTAAACGTTTTTTTGTTTTTCCAGACCAACTGTCTGCTGACCAACTTTAAAACCCATTAAAAAAAATCCAATAAACAAATATATTTATTATTGTCAGAGGTATTCCTATTTTGGAAAAATCCCAAAATGAAATTCTTTCCCCTTTTTTTTCAGCGTTTTGAAGGATAATTATGTTACTCGCAGCACCGAGAAAAAATAAATTTCCCGCAATAGTACTTCCGGCAGATAATGCCATTAATTGTTTTATTGTAGTGCCTGTATGGTTTAAAAGCGGTAGATATAAAGAAACAAAAGGAACATTTGATATAAATTGACTTGAAATCACACTTAAAGATAAAGTTGTAAGTGTTGAGGTTAAATCCATATCTTTAACAATATTTTGAAAAATTCCTGTATTCCAAACACTTTCCATCAATACAAACATTGAAGTAAAGAATATTAATGTATGATAGTCGATATTTTTAATTACTTCTAATCTTCTTTTACTGAATAAAACTATTGGAAGACATGCAATTACTGCTATGTATGTAATTTTAAAGACATCTCCTAATCCTATTAAAACAGTGAAAATTTTTATGCCTATAAGAATAAACGTTAGAAAAAAAAGAAATACGAGATAAATTTGCAAGTTTTTCATCGTTAATTTCATCTTTTATATGATTTAAAGATTCGTTTTTAAAATGATCTTTAAAAAATAATTTTATCATTATAAAAATTATGAAAAGATTTATAAGTGTTGGAATTGTTAAATATCTAAAAAAAGTTAAAAAAGGATTTTCCATATTTGAATTTAATGCAATTAAAAGGTTCTGAGGATTTCCAATAGGACTTAAAACACTTCCGGTGGTTACAGCAAAAGCCATTGTTAACAATAAAGGTTTTGCGGAAATATTATGTTTTTTTGCTATATATATTATGAGCGGTGTTGATACTATTACCATAGTGTCATTGATAAAAAATGGGGATAATAAACCAAGAGAAAATATAATAAACAAAAGTAATTGGTTCATATTTTTTGCTTTTTTAAAAACAACAAAAGACAAATGTTTTATATAACCACTTCTTCCAAAGGCTTCTCCAACAATAAACATACAACCAAGAAAAATAATTATATCAAAATTAATTGAATTAAATGCTTGAGAAAAAGATATTTGTCGAGTTATTAAAACAGTTAATGCTCCACCCAACATTATCTGCCACGATTGAAGGTGCACACGTCCAATTTGTCTTACTGATATAAGAATATATACAATTACTAATACGATTATAGAAATAAAACTCACTTCCTTTTTAATTATTTTATAAAAGATTAAAGTGTGACTATGCAAAATATTATCATTAAATTGTTAATTTGAAAATTCATCAATTATTACGAATGAAAATATTTTTCTTTTGTAAAAAAAAATTAATATTTTGTATTTTGAATTCTGTTAAGAAATGTTATAATATTAAAGTATGTTAAGAAATTTAAAGCTAAAAACAGGAGGATTTTTTTTAATGACTGTATTGCTAATTATTTTGGGAATAGCAGGAAGTCTTGGTTTATTTTTGTATGGATTAAGACTTACAAGTGACAGTATTCAAAAAGCAGCGGGTGAAAAACTTCATAAGGCTTTGGAGTTAATGACGAGAAATAGATTTGCAGCTTTTCTAACTGGTATAGGTATAACCGGTTTAGTACAGTCATCTTCTGCTACTACTGTTATGACAGTAAGTTTTGTTAATGCAGGACTTCTTAAGCTTTCAAGAGCTATCGGGGTTATTATCGGAGCAAATATAGGTACGACTTTGACAGCTTGGATAATTGCTTTTTTTGGTTTTAAATTTAGTATAGCGTCAATAGCTGTTCCACTTGCGGGTTTTGGGATAATTTTATTTTTTTCTAAACGAGAGAAAAATAAATATTATGGAGAATTTTTACTTGGTTTTAGTATATTACTTTTAGGGTTGAATTATTTGAAAGACAGTGTTCCAGATATTGGTTCACATCCTGAAATTCTCGAATTTATAAGTAATTTTACCGGTAAAGGTTTTTTATCTTTTATTATTTTTATTGCAATAGGAACAGTTTTGACAATCATTTTACAATCTTCTTCGGCGACAATGGCAATAACTCAAACTATGGTTTTCGCTGGTTGGATAGATTTTCCTACGGCATGTGCTATTGTTCTTGGTGAAAATATAGGTACAACTATAACTGCACAATTGGCATCATTGGGTACTAATATCAACGCGAGAAGAACCGCAATGGCACATACTTTTTTTAATATTGTAGGTGCTATATGGATGAGTTTTATTTTCACTCATTTTTTAAAATTTGTGTTGTTTATTATGCCTCTTGATCCTTCAAATAATGCATCATTAACTGCATCATTGGCACTTTTTCATACTATGTTTAATTTAATTAATGCGATAGTATTTTTAGCATTTTTACCCCAATTTGCTTCATTTATAGAAAAAATTATTAAACCAAAAAAAGTTGAAGATGAAGAACTTTATCAACTTAAATATTTAAATTATTACATGGATGCACCAGAAATACAAATATATAATGCTAAAAGAGAAGTAACTAGAATGGCAGATCTTATAATGATAATGTTTAAAAAATTTAGACATTTATTTAATACACCTAAAGAAAAGATAGATAAAGATTTAAAAGAAATAAATAAGCTTGAACAAGCATGTGATAATATGCAATTTGAGATTTCTAAATTTTTGAGTCAATGCCCTCGTGAAAATTTAAAAACGAGCTCTATAAACAATATAGCAATTTTAATAAAAATAGCAGATGAATTAGAGAGTATATCAGATAGTAGTCAGAATCTTGTATATCTTTTAAGTAGAAGCCATGAGAAAAAAATGAAGTGGCCACAAGAAATAATTGATGAAATTAACCCTTATATAAATCTTGTATACGAATTTTTAGAATTTATTTCGGTTAGAATGAACGAAAAAATGGATGATGAAGATTTTAAAACTGCATATGAAATAGAAAATAGAATTGATGAATTTAGAAATATGCTTAAGAAAAAAGCGAGGAAGAGAATAGAAAAAGGTTCTGAAGTTAAATTTGAAATTCTTGTAATAGATATTTTGCAACATATTGAACATGTTGGAGATTACGCTATGAATGTTGCAAGAGCGTTATTGGAATATAATGGATAGATAATAAAAAATGTCTGTAATTTTTACAGACATTTTTTATTATATTTTACAATTTTAAGGTATTCTGATATAATTTATGTAATTGGTAAGAAGATGTTTGATTGATTAGGAAAAGCAATATTTGAATGACGTTTCCACTTTGTGTATTTTTAAAAATTTTTATTATCCAAATGTCTTTCTGCTAAACAAATAACTAACTATTTAACGAAAGGAATAATAATATGCAGGAAATTGAAAAAATACTTGTTTTTAATTATTTTGAGGAAGAAATAAGAGTAGCTTTATTAGAAAATTATAAATTATCTGAGATATTTTTTGAGGATTTAGAAGCTGATAAAAATTCTGGAAAAATTTTTATTGGTAGAATAGAAAATGAGGTTCCAAGTTTGGAAGCTTTTTTTGTAAATATAGGAATGAAAAAAAATGGATTTTTAAGATATAAAGATGTTTTAGGAATGCCTCATTTGTACAAAAGAGGTGATATGGTTATTGTTCAGGTGAGAAAAGACGGTAATGCTAGAAAAGGGCCTCAATTATCTATGCAGATAAATCTTCCAGGTAAAAATATAGTTTACATGCCTTATGGTGAATCGAGTATAGGAGTTTCAAGAAAAATTTCTTCTTCTTCGGAAAGAGAAAGATTGAGAAATATTGCGGAAGATCTAATCTATGATAAAGAAGGAGTAATATTTAGAACAAATTGTAGCGGTATTGAACAAGAAATGTTAGAAGAAGAATTAAAAGAATTAAGGAAAAAGTGGCATAAAATTGCAATTATTTTCAAAAATGCTAACAAACCTGAGTTAATACTTTCGGAAGAAGATTTTGTGGGGTATATTTTAAGAGAAAGAGTAGATAATAATGTGAAAAGAATAGTTGTAGATGAAGTGAATCTTTATAATAAAATTAGAGAAATTCTGGAAGAGTTTGAAGGTTCTCAAATTGTAGAATTATGTAAAAAAGACTCTTTTACTTATATGAATATATATAATCAGATGGAAGATTTATTTTCAAAAAAAATAGAATTGAATAGTGGTGGTGTAATTACAATAGATAAAGCAGAAGCTTTAACTATTATAGATGTTGATTCTGCAAGTAATATAAAAGGAAAAAATGTTGAAGAAACTTCTATTAAAACAAATTCTGAAGCTGCTGTTGAAATAATGAGGAATATAAGACTTAGAAATATATCGGGAATAATAATAATTGATTTTATAGATATGAATAAGAAAGAAAATAAAATAAAAATCTTAAATATTATAAATGAAGAGGTAAAAAAAGATAAAGCAAGAATAACAGTTGTTGGTTTTACGCAGTTAGGATTGCTTGAGATGACAAGGAAAAGAACAAGTTCTTCAATAGATGGAATGGTTTTTAATCCTTGCCCAATTTGTCATGGGACAGGAAGAGTAGCTTCTCCGTCCATAATTTTTAATAGAATGATGAAAGATATAGAAGATTCTTTAAATGATTTAAAAGAATATGAAATAAAACAAGTTTTAGTAAATATTTATCATAACTTATCTGGGTATGTTACTCCAGAAATTAGAAAAAAAATTAATGAAAAAACTGGAGTTGAAGTTAAATTTGAGTTCAATTGGAATGATCCAAATTCATATAACATAAGATTTAAAAAAGAATGAAATTAGGAAGTGATTAATTTGAAAGTTTTAAAAATAATGATTCTTTCTATAACGGCTATAATTATTTTTATGTTTTTATTTGGGATAATTCATAATTTAGGAATTTCTCATAAAGAAACAGAAAGAATTATTTCTGCTAATAAAGAAAAAAGTTTTGATTATGTAGAATATATTTCTAATTATAAAATGGCAAGTGCTTTTGAAACATTCTCAAAAGCAAGTAAAGTGGAAAATTTTGAAGGTTTTATCTTTACAAAAATAAAAAAAATAAACAATGAATACGCTGTTTTAGCTTATGGAACAGATGAAAATTATTTAGTTTTTTTTGATGAAGATATAGAAATAAAAAGATCATTTCTAATTGAAAGGGGAAATGTTAGATTTTATGATTTTGGATATTTTGATAAAGAATATATATTTGTAGGAGAAAAAAATCAAAAACCTTATTATTTAAAGACTTCTGATACAGGAAGTCATCTTTCTTCGAACTCGATAAGTTCTAATGGGAGGTATAATGTAGTAAAAGCTCTTTATGAAGGTTTTATAATGGCTGGTTATGTAATAGAAAATGGAGTAAGAAATGCATATATTAATAAAATTAATATGTTTGGAGATAGAATTTGGGATAAAAGATTTGGAAGAAATAATAATGAAGAAATTAAAGATATTGTAGTTACTCTTAATGAATATATATTTGTAGGAACAACTAATTCAAATCCTACGAAAGTTACAAACACTTTAATTTTAAAATACTCTATTGATGGCATAAATATATTTGATGGTGTTTATGGAACAGATACACATAATGAACATATAACAGTAAGCTTTTTAGACGAGGAATCAAAATTGTATTTTGCGGGTTATGTGGAAACATTAGACAGTAGGAATTGGAAATCGCTTTTTGTAAGAACAGTTGAAGATATTCAAAACGAAGGTATTGTGGTAAGTGAGATTAGAGAAACTAGAGGGATACAGAATCTTTCGAGAATAGAAGATATGAAATATAAAGATGGAAATATTTATAAAATAGGTTTTTCAGTAGAGTCTTGGCCCGATTATGATGGTTTTTTAAGAATATCAAACAAAAATGGTTATGTAATAGAACAAAGAATATACGGTTCAAATAATGAAGAAAGAATTTATTCATTCGAATTTTCAGATGATGGTGGAATAATAATGGTAGGATATCAAAAAAATGAAAATAAAAATATTCCCCTAATAATTAAGACTGATAACTT
>Ga0334898_1002910_pt1 | contig 14719 bp, 14 predicted proteins | sample GraSluR3_MG_10_FD_207228 | JGI IMG/M metagenome (GOLD analysis project Ga0334898, IMG submission 207228) | Sludge microbial communities from methane-producing bioreactor in Wageningen University, Netherlands - Granular Sludge_3_08-R3 | ecosystem: Engineered > Bioreactor > Anaerobic >... | reverse complement strand
ATGGAGAGTTATTTTATTTAGCATCATTTTAATAAAAAATTCATCGGAGGTATCAAATGAAGAGAGTGTATTTATCAATTTACTGGATAGCGTTAATCACGATAGGCGTAGTATTTACGGCGTGCGGGGATGCGTTAAAGCCGGATATCCGCCCCGTGCTGATTCTAACGGAGGACGGGGTTATAACCAACTCCGCGATGGAGACTAACTACTACCGCGTGGTGAATATTTCCGAGTTCAAGCGTCTGCCCGTGGGAAGCAGGGTAATCGTTAAGGACGTGCCGGGGTTCGGCGAGGTTAAGGGAACGGTATATCAGGATGAAACAATGCCATTAGAAACAAATATTATAATTCAAAGACCAAAAGGGGTTTTGCTTGAGGGAATAAGTTTTTACGATGGAAAAACCATAACCAACAAGACCGTTATTGATGTTGAGAATGGAGAATTTTTATCGATTGATATTCATTTTGAGAAGGAATATTTGACTAATAAAATTATGGAATATTCAAAGATAAAGCCCGAGTATTTTGGAACAAATTATTCCGAGTTTTCGATGCGTGATGTTGAAGAAATGAGGAAATTTTTCGGAATAACAATAGGGACAAAAATTTACCGATGGAAGGATATACCTACTTTTGAGTATAAAGATAAAGAATATAGTATGAATGTGTATATAAATTATTTGAAAGGCGCACAATTAAATTATATATCAATTCCAATACATACAAATCCATCAGGTGATAAATTATTGGACTTAATTAATTTTATAAATAAATATAAATGCACTTTCTTTAGAAATATGGATATATGGATTGGAACTCCGGTTTTTTTAACTGAGGAATTATATCAACAAAAATTAGCTGAAGCAGGAGTTGAATACAGCGATTATTGGAGAGAATTTTTTAAGAAATATAATTTTCACAGAATTACTTTAGAAATAATCCATGAATATCCGGAAGATCAAAAAGAATTTGAATTCTTAAATTATGTTGATTCATATCATTTTAGATTTTCTGATGATGCTTATAGCCTTGAAGATGTTGCTTTGGATTTAATAAAAAAAAGAAATTTTGCAGCGGAATATCGATTCGGATTTGCAGGTATGGGATATTTATTTGCTAGTAGCGGTAGTTCTATGCAAATGTCTGAAGTATTAAAAAGTATTGAAGCAGAAAAAGGATGGGATTTAATGCGAAGTAATCGTGAGATAAAAATTGCTATATTTGACCATCCTTTGCCGTTTAAATCACCTGCTATAAAAGAAAATGTTTTATTTCCAATTGAATACTACAGAAACGGATTCTTTGAGGTATCCCTTGATGATTTTGAAGATGATTCCGGCCAAATACAATATGGTATTTATGATTTTCGTTTTGCAGATGAGGAAAATAGGCGAATATTTTCATACGATTTGCAAAAATATTATGGTGATTTTAATAGTTCATTATGGTTAAGGAATATAGCGAATAATCATGCTATTAGAGTTGCAAGTATAATAGGAGCGGACTGGGATTATGAAGCTAATCAAAATCGCGGAATTATAGGTATAGGCAAAAATAACTTATTGAAATTAGTATCTTTTGCTATATTTGTCTCTAGAACAACAAAAGATGAAATAGCCGATATTGAGGAAATTGACGAACTTTCATTTTTTATTATGGACACTTTGCCTACCGCGCAGCATTTTGCTAATACAATTAAGTATATTGCAGAAAATAACCACAAATTAGGTATAAATTTAATTAACAGTTCAATGGGATGGAAACGTTCTTTAGCTGATGCAACATTACAAGCAAAAATTCAAAATCTAATTAATTTGTTATACAATCAAGGTGTTATTATTTATTCTGCAGCTGGTAATGATAGAATAAACGCCGATAATTTCATTGATCCATATTCCTTTAATAATTCAGTAGGGATAAGTGGCCACGATGAAAATTTCAATCCTATTCATAGTTTTAATTTTGGAGAAAAAACAAGGTTTTATGCATTAGGCAAATCGCGCAACAATGTTGTAGTACAAGCTGAGGGAACTTATGGTAAATGGGAAGGAACCTCTATGGCCACCCCGATAGTAGCATCGGTGGCGGGAAACGTTATATCCGAAGCAAAATACTGGGGGGTAGATTTGTCATCCGATGAGGTAAATAATATACTTACCAAAGGCGCTAAGAAACAAATTTATGAAGGAAGAGTGGGAAAGCACTTCCCGGCGGTAAATCTTCACGGTTCAATAAAATATCTCTACGACAACCATATACTTGACAAACTGCCCGCTGAGGTTGTAGCCGCTACCGTAACCGACACACTTAATAAAGAGCTTCACTATGCCAAATATTTCTGGAACGGAGAATATTACCATCTGCCGAAAAATATTATGTTCAGTTATAGAAATTACCCGGGTGAAAAAAGCGTTGTAATCCGCGTGGGTTTAACCAAGCCTCTAAGCGACGCTAAACTGATGCTTTATGACGCTCAAAACCAAGTCATCGGCACAGGGATTTCATTAAGTGAGAGTGCCAGTAAGAAGGATGATTTATCAACCGCGTTTGAACTCGCTGGATTAAAGCCCGATGAAATTCCGTATGAGGTTTATGTCTATGAAGCGACAATAAACAACAATCTTATGGAAAGAGTATCCTCATTCGGGATATTCCACCCTGATATGAACCAAAACCCCGGCCGTGAAGTTACCCCCGCAAATCTGAACGGTATACGGGACGGTGCAATTACCCGCTACCCCCTCCTGCGGGGTAATAAGAACCCGGATGGAGAGTTATTTTATTTAGCATCATTTTAATAAAAAATTCATCGGAGGTATCAAATGAAGAGAGTGTATTTATCAATTTACTGGATAGCGTTAATCACGATAGGCGTAGTATTTACGGCGTGCGGAGATTCGTTAAAGCCGGATATCCGCCCTGTCTTGATTCTAACGGAAGACGGGGTTATAACCAACTCCGCGATGGAGACTAACTACTACCGCGTGGTGAATATTTCCGAGTTCAAGCGTCTGCCCATAGGAAGCAGGGTAATCGTTAAGGACGTGCCGGGGTTCGGCGAGGTCAAGGGAACGGAACGAGACTTTGTAACCCCACCTTTAAAGGTGCGATTACAACGACAATAACAAAATAAAGGAGAGAAAAAACAATGACTAAAACTATCACCAAAGCGATTGTTTTATTAACCATAGCCGCAGGGCTTGCGGGCTGTGCCAAAAGCGAGACTGTTAGACCGGACGAGCAGCCCGCCGAAACCGAAACCGTTGCGACTGAGGTCGCAGAGGAGAAGTCTGCGGAGGATATAAAACAAATCATTATTGCGCATGAGAGTAATCATCCGACTTTAGCTTTAGGGGTTTATTTCAACAACAAAGTTTATGACGGGAACACGCGTCTTTACGGCGAGGCGGATTTAACGCCCCCGGATTATTTGGCGACGGCTTTACAGACGGCGATGATGGATTGGAAGAGGATTTTGCGTAATGAGATTTTTTCGCGCAACGGGTATCATTTAAGCGACAGGGTTTTGCTTGCGGTTTTTTCAGGGTGCGAGTGGTATAATCCTGTCGAGAATAGCGCTGAGGTTGTTTTCAGAAAAATGAATGATATTGAGCGTAAAAACTTGAATTTTTTAAGAGAAAGCGAGGTTGCACAGGCGAAACAGAGAGTGCCGTCTAACCTTCCCCCGGACGTGGAGATTAACGTTAATCCCGACGGGAGTATTCAGTATGCCAAGATAGGCGCTATCACTAATTTGAGCGGGGATATTGTCAGTTACAGGTTGGTTAGCAGCAGTGCGGACAGGATAACGTCAATGAAGTTTCAGGAGGAATACAACCGCAGTGTGGGGGTATCGCAGAAGGATATAGAAGATGCGTATTACCGCAAGCGGGGCGAGGGTCCCGGTAGCGAGGCGTATGAACGCAGGCTTAAAACGGCGGAGTTCAAGAAAAAGGTCTCGGATATGTTTAACAAGTATGAAAACGTTGATTTCACCACTTTAAGCGACACGGAATTAAATAGGATTATTGAAGAGGTTGACCCCCACAAGCACCATTACGCGGATACTTATTATGACCTTGATTTTGCGGTTTTAAACCCTCAGTACTGTTTGTATGTGATGGCTATCAGGGCATTGGCGTTTAACAGGGCTAAACGGGAAGGAAAGGTGATTCACAGAGTTGTGGATAACATTGGGTATAAGATGAAACGATTTGAGTTTCCGATACATAATCATTTTAAAGTTTATGCGGAACCCGGATATAGCGGTATTACCAGTCCGGAAATATTTTTGCGGCTTATCTATTTCAAAGATAACGGTAACTATTGTTTTGTTCAAGGTATAGATTCAAGGGACAAGAAAAATTGGGCATCGAGAGGTGTGCCGAGATTAAGAAAACTGATGGATTTGTATACGGGGAAATGGTATGATATTCCCGAAGGACAGAAAATAAGGATTCCGAACTCACTTCTATATGAGGGGATTGATAAATACTATAGAAATCTGGAGCTAAAAATGGGCAAGTGGACTCTTGAAATAATAGAGGGAAAAGCGCCGTATGAATATAAGGGATATAGATGGGAATTTAGTATAATAAAAAAAGACACAAAAGAAGTCCTTTTTGAATATGAAGGGATTTTCGGAGGATGTATCATAGATCCATCAACCTTTGATATATATATAATCAAAGAGGAAGCGGAAAAAATGGTCCTTTATTATTATTATCTTCCCCCGGAAACCCGCAAAGAGTTTTTGGATAAATATCAGATTAAGGAGGCTTTAAATGAAATCAAATACTGGGATTATTAAGATTGTCATTTTATTTATATTTTTATTCTCAAGCGTTAAGGCTTACGGAACGCTTCCATCGGTAGAAAACCGGTTTTTTACATCAAATCAACCTGTTACGGTATCAAATACCAATACACGGGAGGTAGTGATAACGGGAACGGCTTTGAATTATACCAGCTATTACCGGGTGGGAATGAGGCTGTATTCACCCGCTTATTCTTTTGGTGGGTATGACGACTTAAATACATTCAGGACAAGGATGGCAAGCGGGAATAGATGCGGGAACGATGAAGGGGAATTTTCAAGAAGCGCCCGAACTGTTCAGGGGGTAACCACGTATCATATTTTAAACCATGCTACGGGGATTGACTGCTCCGGCTTTGTAACAACGGCTTGGAATGGTAATTATAATGTCAATCTATCAAAACTCGGTACTCAAACTATTCCCGGTAAGTCATTCCGTATCCCGGCATGGCAATTGGGGAATTTCGACGTTTTAAACCGTATTGGAAGCCATGTGGTTTTGTTTGAAAGAAATACCGGTAACCGAGATAACCGTTTCGGGTATAACAATAACAGGGCATATATCTATGAAAGCGGCGGAGGCGGAGGTAGGTATAATATTCCTGATATAGTTAATAATCAGCTGATTAGTGAAAATATCAGAAATTTCCTGAACACGTATAATCCCAATCGCGGGGTCAGGTATGGCGTAGCGGGGGAAATTCCGGTAAAAACGCCGTTCTACCGAAATCAGCAGGATTACAACGCTCAAGGTGCGGAAAACAGCGGGGCGTTACAGTTTGTAATAAACAACACAGACGATGCTAATCCCAATCGTATGAATCCAATTGATGACAGATACCTTGCTCGGCGATACGGTGAGGATTCAGTTCCTCCGAGGATAACCGTAACGGCTAAGAAAGGGAATTACAAGTTTATAAATAATCAACCAAGCGGGGAATTTGATATAGAAGTCTTTCTGGAGGATACACAAACCGCCGGCGTGCGTATGACTGATACTAAAGCACAAAACCCTGATACAGGTAATCGTTTCTTTAGCGTCAAAGTCAACGGACGTGAAATAATGAACAGCGCAAGCGCTAACGTGCAGGCGTTGACGGAGAAAAAATCCGATGGAAACGCTATGAGTTATCGCGTGGTCAACGGAGTATCCGAGGGAATACGACTTGATCAACAGGGAAATCAGAGCCTCTATAGAAGAACAATGAACCTGAAATGGAACGGGAATCTTGGAAACGGCGAGTATCCCGTAGAAGGAAAATTGACGTTCCGCGTGGAAGCGGAAGACTTCGAAGGAAACAGAGGAATGGGCGAAACGACAATACAACTTAATAGCGAAGTAAATGTAGATTACGTAAAAGACAATCAGCCCGAAACTCATTTATTAGTAGAAAAATGATTAATTTCCCATAATAAGGAGCGAAGCTATTATGGCTAAAAAATCGGAAGTTTTGTTCCAGAAAAAGAACTGACTATCACACATCAGAAAAGCAACATAATTATTCCTATGTTATTTTTAGCGTTGATTTTGCCCAGAGAACCGGAATATTTTTTCTAAGCATTTCTATCTCCACGTAATAAGAATCTTGACAATGTGTATATAGTAGTATATACTACATACAGGAGAAAACGTAATGCATACAGTTAAAGTTTTTAAAAGCGGAAATAGCCAAGCTATACGTATTCCGAAAGAATATTCTGTCAATGAATCTGAACTTTATATCCAGAAAATCGGAAATGCAATCATTTTGACTTCAAAACATGACCCTTGGAGTTCATTCAAAAACAGCCTGAATAAATTTTCAGATGATATATTTGAAGAAGGGCGAAGTCAGCCTAAGCATCAGGTAAGGGAAAAACTGTAATGTATTTACTTGACACAAATATCTGTATCTACCTAATCAAAAAGAAATCTAAATCGCTTCAGAATAGAATAGAGAAAGAAAAACCTTATACAATCGCGATTTCCGCTGTTTCTGTTGCAGAACTTGAATTTGGGGTTGCTAAAAGTTTATACCCTGAGAAAAATAAACAAGCTCTTTTGGAATTTTTATCTCCGTTTGAAATTGTACCTTTTAGTGAAATAGACTGTGAAGCTTATGGAATTCTCAGGGCTTATCTGGAAAATATCGGAACGCCTATTGGTCCATACGACCTGCAGATAGCTGCGCAGTGCCTGTATAGAGACTATTGCCTTATAACAAATAATCTTAAAGAATTTAAAAGAATTAAAGGTCTTAAAATTGAAAATTGGACTAAAAAACCCGATTGAAAATACCAGAAAGACAAGGGTAAGCCAATTTACGGAGACAGCGCGTATACGGGAGCAACAGTGGCAGAGATTTTATCGAAACTTGGTATCAAAAATAAAATACACGAAAAGGGTTATCGTAATAAACCATTGACGGAAGAACAGAAAAAAAAGAACAAGAAAAAAAGCAGGGTGAGGGCGCGATGTGAACATATTTTCGGCTTTATGGAAAACAGTATGAACGGGATGGAAATGAGGACAATAGGAATAAACAGGGCGAAAGCGCAGATAGGGATGAAAAACCTTGTATATAATTTTGCACGCTACGCATTCTTGATGTCAAGGGGTGCATAAATAGAATAAAAATGGGTTTTGAATGCCGTTCAAAACCCAATTGAGTGATATTAAAACCGGTATTAGAACATTTCTATCTTGTTTTTTAGGTGGTGAAAAAGATTTTTTTACCGAATATTAGGATGTTCGGCAAAATCATGGTTTTTAGAACCGCCCTTAAGTTTACACTGCCGAAGTTTCATTTTTGGAGTTACATAGGAACTCTTTGCTTTGGACGACATAACATATAATGGATAAAAAATTTGCTTAATTTTTTTCTACAATCTAAAATAAATTTGAGAATTTGTAAGAGGTTTATATGTTTTATCAAGAATTATTTAAGGCATTTAATGATGCACAGGTAATCTATCTTGTAACGGGCGGTTTGGCGGTTAATCTACACGGTGTTCCTCGTAATAGTTTTGATATTGATATCATAACCAAAATGAACGATAAGAACCTTTTCAAACTTATGAAAGTGTTAAAAGATTTGGGTTTTATTCCTAAACAGCCGGTAAATCCTATGGATTTTGCAGTAAAAAAAATAAGGGATGAATGGATACATAAAAAGAATATGAAAGCTTTTAATTTTTACAGCTACGAATCTGGTTTTAAGGAAGTAGATATTGTAATCGATCATCCTATAGATTTTGATCTTGCCTATGAAAGACGGAATAATATGGAGATGGGGAATATATTTTTACCAGTTATATCAATTGATGACCTTATCACAATGAAAATTAATAGCAGTCGAGATAAAGACCTGTTGGATATTAAAGAACTTGAAATCCTTCAGGAAGCAAAAAAAAAATCGTGGCCATCACATAGGGATATAAATTTAAAAGACTGGTCGGTTTATAACAACGAAGAATATAAACTTTATGAGTATTCATTATTACCGGCAGAAACAAAATTAAAAAATCTCAATGATTTTTACGAGTTTGAAAAACTTGTTGGACTGTCAAAACGATAAAATAAGAAATTTATATACCAATGGAGGTTTAAGATGATTAGGGAAAAGCTCGTTAATTTTTGGAAAGGCGGGTTCAAAAATTTCCTTACCAAGTTTGCAAAGTTTACAGGGTTCGGTGCAATTGGAATTATCTTGCTTGGGTTTGGTTTAATGACTTTCAATCGTCTTGTAAACAAAATTCCTATCTCTGAACAAATTAAATCTTTGCTTGCAGGTGATTTTCCTTCTATGTATGCGGCAGGATTTTTTATTGAACAAGCCAATGAGACAAAGCCTTATACTGTTTTTGTCAAGCGTTATCGTGAAGAGGAGGATGCTCAAAACGCAATTACTCGTCTTAGAAAAAAGAAACATCCGGCTTATATTATTCCAAAAATGCAGGAGAATAATGAAATTTGGTACGATGTTCAGGTGGGGGCTTATCCAAGCATAGATTCAGCTTCCAATGCTCTTTTAAGTCTCTATCAAGATGCACTTAAAAATTCTTCAATTACCACATATCAAGATTACATAAGTAACTATATTGCCTTTACTAATTCTCCATCTTCAGTACGAACAACATATATTCCCCCTCGGGATATTCCCACTATGCACACTGATATAGTTGAAACACTTTATCGTTTTCCTGTAAATTCCGACTATTCAATAGTCTGGTTTTGTTCCGCTATTCCAAATTACTATTACAAATATTCCGGTGATGATTTTTCCGATGGGTATCGAATAAAATATTGGCTTGTTCCGTCAGTTAAACCCCTTAGAGAACTTTTTTGGAATTCAGATGCATTAGCTCAGGCATCATACTATGATAAACTTTTTGAACACACTATTCATACCACGGTATTTAAGGTAAAAAATGATTATTCTATTTCAACTGCTCTTTCATCTCCACCCGGAGAAACAGTTGTCTCTAATATCCAATATAAAACACAGATGGGAATTATTTATGGAAATATCTATTCCGAATCAACCAATCAAAACCGCTACACATTTGTAGGACATTACAACACATCTAACTACGTGGTGGTATATAGGTCATTTAATGCTCAATTAGACCATCTAACCGAATTTATCAACAAAGATACGAGAAAGGAAGGAATTCTTTTTTATCCAGAAGTATATCGTAACTTTTCGTTTCTCAAAAAGGAAAGTTCGGCTGAAAATAATATGCTATTTTTTATTACACTCAACCGCCTTGGATGGGAGTACGCAAAAGAACGAGATAACGCATGGTGGGCGCGAAGTATGGTGGGACATTGGAATCTATCAGCCCGCTATGAAATTAATCGATCTATGATAGATATAGGTCTATTCAATTTACTTTATCCTTCAAAGGCAAAACGGGTTCATCAAAACTTTCAAAGCGAAAAAGAAAAAGAAGCCCTTTTTCGTGTAATGATGGGTGGACAATCTTATCCTGTTTCCTTTCCGAATGCAGCAGGGTGGTATCTTGATTTTATAGATTTAAATGAACTCAGTGTTAGCTATGGCTCGGTTATAGTGGCAGTTAATAGTTTTCAAGCATTTAGATTGTTGCCTTCAAATGAACTAAAAAATATAATGTTCGACCTTCGTATCTGGCCCAAAATTGAACAAACAAGTAGCGTTGAAACCAATTTGGCTATTTGATACCGTATAATATTTACACATTTTAGGAAGGCTAAAAAAGTCCTCGATCTGACAAAAAGATTGAAAATAGCATTAATGTTAGTGCAGTTTGGTGGTGTATCATATATTCTTTTCAAGTTCCACCCATCTTTTAAAAATATCGGTAGTTTTGATTGAAATACCTTTATTTATCAAAGCTTTTAATTCTTTTTCACTCTTATCAAGTATTGAATCATCCTCTAAATCAACCAGTCCACAGGGATAAAAAATACTTAAAATTATGACTTCAGCGAAGAAAAGAATAAATTTCTTTGTGTTGGTTTTTGTTGGCTTTTCATATAATATGTGGCCAAAGGATTTTAGAACTTCTATTGCGTATTCTGAAATATTATGGTATTTATCGCCATAAAGTATCAAAAGATATGTGAAATAATTTAGCACAAAATTTTTTTTCATTCCACTATACTTCTTAAAAATATGAGAAATTTTTTCTTCGACTGAATTTATACTTTTTGGTATCCTTGAATAAAAATCTTTCATACGAGAGTCAATTTCAAATACAATATTTTCATTTTTAGAAAATTTTAGTATTGGACAAGACGAAAATGGATGGTCAAGTAAGATTTTGATTTTTGGAGGAATAGGGTTATGTCCTTGAATTCCCCCCTCAATATTATCAAAAGGTCTCTTTACTTTCGATAATATAACTTTTCTCAACTCAATAATTAGTTCTAAATTATTAGTTTCGCATCTTTCCATAATTTCTTCGTTTGTTAATTCTATTCCGTTGTTATATGCCGTAATTAATTCGGATAGAATTCTATTAGTTTCTTCTAAGTCCGCATCTTCATCTTCATTAGATTCTTCCTCTTCTATAAAAAGTGTTTCATATTTCATATAAGGAGTATTTTTTCCTAAATTTCTGATCAAATAATCCATAGGATAGGATATTTTGCATTCTTCTAAATATCTTATACTAAAAATATTTTCAAGATAGGATTTAATACATATATAGTCGAAATAATTTAGAGATTTTAATATACCACTTTTTTCTTTGGAATCATAATAAAAAACCGGTGCAAACATTCCATTTTTAAATTTGTTTTCAATACGATAAATTTCGTTTTTTTCTTTGATTTCCCAGTCTTTTTGTAGCAAATCCAAGTTGAAATTTTCTATATCTATAACCCCCCAGCAATGTTCAATTTTTTTAGTGGTCCCTTTTATAATGGCACCTTTTACTTCTTGTATTGTATCTAAAAGGTAATAGTGCTTTATAAATTCGTCTATTCTTGAATAGAGATTTTCTCCTTTGCTATAAGTTATTGAGATAAGAGAAGTATAATATTCAATATCTTCAAGACTTAATTCAAAAAAACCGTGAACAATACCATAAGTTTGAAGACACTCTCCACTATCAAGCAATAGAGAAAAAAAGAAGGTTTTTCCCCTTTGGAATAAATCTGAGACACTTCGGGAAAACAAAAGGTATTCCTTTTCCGTAATTACATCTTTTATTTCCAAAAAATAATTCTTAAAATCTTTAATTACTACAAAAAAAGAATAAAACCATTCATTTGATTTAAAATGATTATATATTTCTTTTTCCTCATCGGACATATTTTCCGGTTTTATATATGGACATCGACGAATTAACCGCGGCTTTCCCAATAAACAATATCCTCCATATTCCCCCAAAAGAAAAGATAACCACTTTTCCGGCATCGCTTCAACTATATGTGTATACTGCACGAAAAATGAAAATAATTTTTTTTCGTATTGTTTTTCTGCTAATATCCAAGGAACAGAGATATCATCTACATATTTCTTGATATACTTTCCTACCTTTTCACACTGCTCATAGATTTTATTAAACGCATACCTTGCCATTTCTTATCCTTAATCTTTTTTTCTTAAATGAAAGTTTTTATCTTAGCAATAAATTCCTTGTTTTTATTATATCAAATGATTAAGATGAATGCAATATTCCGCTCAATTATTAGTACATTTTATGCTACTCTTTTGAATCTCGGTTAGATCAGATTTTACAATATATGAGACCTAAATTAATACAATTAAGTTGAGACAAATTTTTAGTTTAATTTGCTTTCCTTTTTTTGGGCTGAACTATATATTTAAATCGTTAAATAACGAAAAAAGCATTGACTTTTTATTGGATTATTCTATGATACTGTTGCAGAAAAAGACAAGGAAATCGTAGGGGGCACCTATATATTTTGAGATGAAATAAGCTAAAGATTTTTTCATCAAACTTCATGGTATTGATCTTTTGCAATATGCTCTAAAGGAGGTGTGAAATGAAGGGCAAAGCAGGAACCATGGGTTTTGATGGGGCGCGGTTATTTAAAGATACCGAAAAAGGTTTGTTACTTGAGGATAAAAGAAGCATTTTTAGACACCCCTACAAACGGCAGGAAATTAACTCCAAAATCAAAAAAGAAATTCGTTATGAAAAACTCATCACCATAGATATTCTTTGCGGCTCGTTTTGCAACGGGTATTTTTCTTTTATAAGCAAGAAACTCAAATTATTAAAGCAAGCTATTCCTTTTTCGGTAAGTAATGAGGCAATAATTTTGTCAATTGAAAAGTCGGGAAGAGTTATGATATTTCTGATTTCCCAAAAAATAACGAGGGTCAGTGAATATCGGATACGTGGTTTATAATAAAAATCTGCAAACAAGGAGGCAATAATCCGGTAAAAATACGGGGATGGGATAAATTAAAATTGTTGCAGTTAATACTATGCATAATCAAATTTAATCCCGGAGGATTTTATGAAGTTTGGAGAAATATTGGTTCAAGAGAAGATTATTACGGAGGAACAATTAAATAGGGCATTGGATGAACAAAAAAATCATCCACAAAAAAAGTTAGGTGAAATTTTGTTGGAATTGGATTTTATCGATATTGAGCAATTTACTAAAATTATCGACAGGCAGATGAGGGACGCAGGAGAAAGCAAATAAATTTTTGATTGACGTCTGTATCAAAATTAGAAAGACATATTTTTTTATTTCAAGAAAAGCTGGTTGTTTGCACTTAAAAAATGGGGAGGAAAAGAATGAATGATTTTATGAGGATGTGTAGAACCGGATATCTTGAAGGGGTTAAAAGTGCGGTAGATAACGGTATGGATGTAAATTCAAGGGATAAAGATGGAGCGACAGGATTGATGATTGCTTCGGAATTCGGACATGTTCCTTTAGTTAAATATCTAATCAAAACCGGAGCGGATATAAATACTAAAGATTGCTGTGGAGATACCCCCCTAATATGGGCTATATTTGAGAGGCACATTGAAGTAATTAAAATTCTAATCGAAGCCGGAGCGGATATAAATGCTAAAGATGAAAACGGATATTCCGCTTTAATGTTTGCCGCATATTTCGGATATACGGATATAATGAAAGTTTTGGTTGATTCGGGGGCAGATGTCAATTCACAGAACAAAGATGGGTTAACCGCTTTAATGGAAGCTTCAATTGGAAGCAAAACAGATGTTGTAAATTTTTTGGTGCAATCCGGCGCCAATGTTAATATTAAAGATAATCGCGAAAGGACAGCCCTGTTTTTTGCTTCGCGACGCGGTAATACACAAATCCAGGAAATATTAATCAAAGCCGGAGCTAAAAAAAATTAAATAAGGATTAAAAACTATGGATTTGAAAAACAATGAACTGTTTGAGGCATGCTATTCCGACGATATTGAAAAGATTAACGATTTAATAGCACAGAGAGTAAATTTAGATGCTAAAAATGAATACGGGTATTCGGGATTGATGTTGGCATGCTATGGTGGATTTTCGGATATAGTAGATATTTTGATTAAGTCCAATGTAAATATTAATGCTACAAATAAAGATGGGTGGACTGCTTTAATGTGTGCTGCTTCCGAGGGTAATATAGATATAGTAAAAATGCTTATTGATGCAGGCGCGGATGTTAATATCCAAACCGTTCGAGGATTAAACGCTTTAATGTTGGCTTGTCAAAATATGAAGTTTGAAATTGCGGAAATTTTACTAAATGAGGGCGCTAATATTAATGATAGGAATTACTCAGGAAAAACTGTCCTGATGATGGCTTCCGAAATGGGAAATATTAAAATGGTTAATCTGTTTATCAATAAAGGGGCAGACATTAATTTGAAAAATAATGACGGATGGACTGCCTTGCATTATGCCTGTGTTTATAACTCCTGCGAGGTAACAAAAATATTAATCCTAGCGGGGATAGATATAAATGCAAAAGAACAGGACGGGTGGACTGCCCTGATGTGTGCATCCAGCAACGGAAATGTTGAAAATGTAAAAATACTGATTGATAATAAAGCTGACATTAATCTTAGGAATGCAGAAGGTGAAACCGCCTTAGTATTAGCCACCCAGTTAATGCATTTTGATGTGGTGAGTCTTTTAGAAAAGGCCGAAACAAAAAAGGTTTAAATATACTATTTGTATTGAGTAAATATAGAAAGATTGTATTTTTGACTTTTTTAAAAAATACTAATAGAATGAAAGGAAATGTATAAACAAAAATGTGGTATTGTTAAGTGTTCCATTGAATCTGCAGGAACTAAATATAGATGGAAAAATATGAACAAATTATTTTTTGTAATTTTGTTGAGCATCGGAGCGGTTTCTCAATTATTTAGCGCTAAGCTGATTGAGGAAACGGAGTATTACAAAAAATTTCTGGTGGAATCACCGCATAA
>Ga0334898_1002908_pt1 | contig 14723 bp, 16 predicted proteins | sample GraSluR3_MG_10_FD_207228 | JGI IMG/M metagenome (GOLD analysis project Ga0334898, IMG submission 207228) | Sludge microbial communities from methane-producing bioreactor in Wageningen University, Netherlands - Granular Sludge_3_08-R3 | ecosystem: Engineered > Bioreactor > Anaerobic >... | reverse complement strand
TGAGACCTTGCAATCAATCGACTGCCGTATGCGTGCGTTAGAGCGCTGGAACAAGTGGTTGTCATTCGCCGGCGGAATCGTCGGAGGTGTAACGGCAGTGCTCGGGATGCAGCTGCTGTGAGGGGGATGGATGACATGAGAATCACGACGAAAACAGCTCCGAACATTGAGCCGGTGACAAAGGCGGAAGTAAAAATGCACCTGCGGCTTGCCACTACTGACGCAGAGGCGGCGGCCTACACGACCGAAGATGACCTGCTTGATCGGCTCATCACGACCGCCCGGATCATGACCGAGCAACAGACAGGCCGGAAGCTCATTACACAGACGCTGGAATACTATCTGGATGAATGGCCGGACGGTGACGAGATAAAACTGCCGTATCCGCCCCTACAGTCGGCCACGGTGACGTACCGGCTGGAAGATGATGACGATTACGACAACACGCTTTCGACGATAGACGTTGACATCGTTTCACAGCCTGGACGAGTTATCTTACAGCCTGGCGAATCATGGCCGTCGGGAACGCTCTACAGCGAGAAGCCTATCAAGGTTGAATTTGATTGCGGGTATGGTGACGCTGACGACGTGCCGGAGGGTATTAAATCGGCGATCCTCCTGAGGATAACAGACCTCTATGAGAACAGGGGCGAGGTTGTCATGGGTGTTTCCGTGGGGCGTATAGACGGGGCGATTGACTCATTGCTGGCGTCCTATCAGATACATACGAGGTTCGGGGTATGAGAGCAGGCCGAATGGATAGAATCATATCGCTCTATCAGGAGTCGAACACAACAAACGACTTCGGGGAGCAGATCACAACATGGATACCGCTCTGTGTAGTGGGGGATGAACTGGCCACGGGCACCCTTACCATCGGAACGCTCTATCAGATCACGGCCACGGAAACGAATCACTTTTACACCGATTGCGCCGTGGGGGATGTCTGGACGGCGACGGCAGCAACGGCACTGGATGCAGACAACAAGGTCAAGCCAGTGACGAGAGGGTATCAGGAGTGGGCGGAACGGTTGGAACTGAGAGGCGACGAGAGATGGAACGCTCAACAGGTCGTGGCGGCTATTTCAGCGAAATATCGCATCCGGTATCGCTCCGATATTACACCCATGGTCCGGCTGGTGGATGCAGACGGCAGGGAATATGACATACAGGCGCAACTGGAGCTTGGGCGGCGTGAGGGGATTGAACTAATAGTATCAGCGAGGGGGGAATAATGGGACAGCCCGCATTTAAATTGACAGATCAATCGGGCGTCTATGCCATAGAAAATAAGGTTAATGGCAAAAGGTATATAGGGTCTGCTATCAATATAAGGCGTCGCTTTATTGAACATAAAAGCCCTCTCAGGCGTGGAATACATTGGAATAAATATCTCCAAAGGGCATGGAATATGTACGGTGAGGAATCATTCGATTTTTACCCTGTTTTGTTTTGCGACAAATCAAACCTTATTTATTTTGAACAGAGGGCAATTGATGCCATAGACGCATCCAATCCTAAGGTCGGATATAATCTCCGTCCTAAAGCAAGAAATAATTTTGGGATGCGGCATAGTGCTAAAAGCAAAGCAAAGATAGGGGACGCTATGAGAGGCAGCAAGAACCACAACTATGGAAAACCAATGCCGGAAGATACAAAACTGAAATTATCAAAGGCGAAGATAGGTAAATATGCCTTAGGCAATGCTTATCATGCAAAAGCGATTGTAGATACTTGGAATAAAGCAACCTATTCTTGCATTAAAGAAGCGGCTGCAAAAACTGGTTTACCACCAGCATCAATCAGGGAATGGGCGTCCGGCATTAAAAGAAGCGAAAAGTATCATGGAAGATTCATTTTTGCTGACAAGAAATACCGTCCTAAAATAGAACCGAAAGGAAGACCGATTGGGAGCAAGCACCCATTGGCGCGTAGGGTTGTTGATACATGGACAGGAAAAATATTTGGAACAATTAAAGAAGCTGCTGAAGAGAATGATTTTGATCGCAACATAGTAAGGGATTGGATTGTCGGTCGTAGACCTGGTGGAGTCAATAAAGGAAGATTTAGATATGCAGAAGATGTGGGGAAATAATCAATGTCTAATAAGGCATTTACATTTAAAATAACTGGACTCCAAGAATGTATGAATGCTTTAGAACAATTGCCGACTGTTTCCATGAAGCGTGGAGTAGTCCGCAATGCTCTCAAGAAGGCTGCCGTTCCCATAAAAGACAAAGCTAAATCGAACGCTCAGGGAATACCGATGGACAATAAAGACATCGTTGAATCAATAAAAATCGGCACTACCCTAAAACGCTCACAGCGGGGCAGGCAGGACAGGTCGAGGGTGACGGCATACGTAGGGTCATCCCATCCATTGGCCCATATTTTCGAATTCGGGTCTGCTAAACGGTACACAAAGAAGGGCGCGTATCGTGGGTACATCCCCCCGATGCCATTCTTGCGGGGAGCATGGGACAGCCAGAAGAAGGTGTCCCTTGACATATTAAAAGACGAAATCTGGAAAGCGTTGCAGAAGTCGGCGCGGCTACTGGCACGGAAGGCTGAAAAAGGTACATTGACAGCGAAACAGCGGGCAGGGTTGATGAAATGATCGAGCAGGCAATCAGATACATACTGATCAACGATGCGACCGTGAAGGCGATCACGACGCGCTGTTATCCGGTTACTATCCCTCAGGACCCGACGTATCCCTTAATCCTCTATACCAAGATATCGGGGATGCGTGATCACGTATTGCAGGGGCCGTCAGGCATGGCGCATCCGCGTTTCCAGATCGACGCATGGGCAGAGACCTATACAGGAGCAAAATCCCTCGCCGATGCAATCAGGGGAGCGCTGGACGGCTACAGAGGCACGGCGTCAGGAACGCGAATCGGATCATGCCTCATAGACAGCGAGCGGGACATCTATGAGAGCGAGATAGAGATTTATAGAGTTAGCCAGGACTACGTTGTCTGGCACGTTGAATAGCGTAGCACAATAACAACAGGAGGAAAAAGCAATGTCTGATATGACCGAAGCGCAGGGCACTAAATTAGAGATTTCAACCGGGACGGGCGGGGCGGTAACCATTACCGACATTACCCTTGCGAATCCCACCATATTAACGGCTGCTGCTCATGGATTGAGTAACGGCGATGTCGTGGCGGCTGCGAGTTTCGCCGGCGACGATGCAGCGAGCATCAACGGCAATACCTATGTCGTCATGTACAAGACCGACGACACCTTTGCCATTGACCTTGATTCGACTGGCCTCACCATCACGGACAATACCGATGCGGCGACCATGACGCCGGAAACCTACACGGAAATCGGAAACATCCTTGACTGGGACAATCCGAGCGACACGAAAAACATGATCGACTTTACGACACTGGAATCGACGAGGCAGGAAGAGCGGCCTGGAATGCCCAGGAATGTCGATCTTACGTTCAATCTCAACTGGACCTCTGATGATGCGGGACTGCTGGCTGCCGAAACCGCAAGGGCTAATGATACATTGAAGACGTTCAAGATCACTTATTCCGACAATTCGGCCCACACGTTCACCGGCTACGTTACCGGCATCAACAATAGCGGCGCGATGGATGATAAGGTAAGCGGATCGATCACAATTCGCAGAACGGGAGCTATGGCGTTGACATGATCACTGGATTGAAGCGTATAGACATTGACGGCAAACCGTACTATCTCCGCTTCACTTGGGCAGCCTTGGCGGAAATAGCTGGAAAGTACGGCGACAGTCCGAATTTGTTCGAGCCTGAAACGGTGGCCTTTGTCGGCTCGGCCGGCCTGCGTGAACGGCATCCGGAGATGACGCCGGAGAGGATCATGGAGTTGTCTCCCCCACTGATTCCTTTCGCCAACGATGTGCAGGAAGCTTTACAATGGGCATATTTTGGCGACCAAGGAATTCCTGAGGGTGACGATGTAAAAAAAAAGCAGACCCCGATTGGCTGGGTCAAGCGTATCGTAATGCGGTTCTCGCTGGGATAAGCCCTCTGGAATTCTGGCAGTTGACTCCGTATCAAACGAGGATAGCAATGGAAGCGATTCTTGAAAGATCGGACAAACAGGCATGGATGATAGCGGCGTTCACCAGGACAAAGAAAATGCCGAAGTGGGAATCATTAAGCCGGAAGAAGCGCAAGACACCGCGCCCGGGGCTGGAGCAGGAAATGAAAGCATATTTTGGAGAGGGTAAATAGTATGGCAGAACCTGTGGGGGCCTTGCGCGTTGATCTCAGCGCGAGCTCAGCACAATTTGAAGCCAACATGAAGAAGGCAAAGGACGCGGTGCAGAAAAACGCCTCCGGTATGTCCGCTGCAATGGGGAAGGTGGGTAAGAAGTTTACCGAGGCGGCTACTGCCTTGAATCGTTATGCCGGTTATGCCGTTGCCGGGGCTGCCGTTGCTATGGCGGCCTTTGTCAAGCAACAGATCGATATAGCCGATAAAATGGGCAAGCTCGCCCAGCAGACAGGCACGACATCAGAATTTCTATCCGGCATGACCCTTGTAGCCTCTCAAGCCGGGACCTCCCTTGAAACAGTAGCAAAAGGCATACAGCGTCTTTCGATGAACATGAACGACATGAAGCGTGGCGTCGGAGAATCGAAAGAAACCTTTGAGCTCCTGAATATCAGTGTTGACAATGCAGACGGAACCCTCCGCAATTCCGAAGACGTTATGAAGGAAATCGCCGATAAGTTTTCCAAGATGGAAGACGGCGCCGATAAAACAGCGGCGGCTATGCGTATCTTTGGGCGGGCCGGGGCTGAACTAATCCCGATGCTGAACATGGGAAGCGCGGGAATTGAAGACCTCCAGAAGAAAGCGAAAGAGATGGGGCTTGTAATAGGCACGGAAACAGCATTACAGGCGGCCTATCTCAATGACCAGTTGGATATCCTGATCAAATCCGCACAAGGGACAGGGCGCAGCCTTGCGCTTAATCTTATCCCCTGGCTGAACGAAACCCTCGCCGTAATGAAATTTGCAAAAGAGGAATCCGGTCTTTTGATGGCCGCATGGGTTGGGCTGGGCGCAATCGGTGATGCTATCTTTGGCAGCTCGACGCAGCAGAAAATAAAACAAACGAAAAAGCAACTGGAGCTTTTGCGGACCGAAGGCATTCCGGGGCTTGGTGATTTGGGCGGGATCGCAAGTCAAGAAATCGAAAAACTTGAAAAAGAACTCGCCTCTCTCGAAGCGCAGAAAGAGCGAGAAGACAAAGCTGATAAAGCCAGGATGGAAGCATCTTTAAAACGGTATCAGGAAGAGGCAGATCAGCGGCGCAAAAACACAGAAGAGTTGATCAGACAACAACAGGCTCGAATAGATGCTCAGATCAAGACAAAAGAAGCTGAGAAAGCCGCAAATGCTGAAGCAAAAAAAGCAGCGGAGGAGAAAAAGCAATTAGAAAAAGAATATGCAGACAAACAGGCCGAATTCCAGGATGCTCATAAACGCGCCACCCTCTCTGCAACAGAATATGAATTGCAACAACTCAAATCATTGTATGATGAATACGCGGCTTACATAGATGATAAAACTAAACTGGATGAATGGTATGCCGCAGAGAAGGCGAATATCCTCGATAAGAGTGTTGAGAAAGAAAAAAGTAATATCGATGATCTCAAAGCCGCAATCGAAGGATGGGGAAGAGATTCTGCCGATGCGATAGTAAAATTCGCCCGGACAGGTGAGATGTCATTCAGCGATATGATCGACTCGATGATTGATGACCTCCTGAGAATGATGATCTATCAGAACATTACCCAGCCGCTATTCGGGGCAATCTCCGGCGGCCTCGGCTCTTTCTTCGGTGGAGCTGCGGGTGGCGCTGCGAGCATCCCTGCCACTACTGGGCCGTCTGTATTGGCCGCCAAAGGCAATGTCTTTAAGGGCGGCAATGTCATTCCCTTCGCCCGTGGTGGGATCGTGGACAGACCGACCATTTTCCCCATGGCAAGGGGAGCCGGACTTATGGGAGAAGCCGGAGCGGAGGCCATATTGCCCCTGACCAGAATCGGCGGGGACTTAGGCGTGAAGGCCTACGGCGGAGGGACAGAGGTCAACATCTATAACAACGTGGGGGCCGATGTCACGACACAGGAACGCGCCACAGCGGATGGCTCGAAAGCGATTGACGTTTATATCGATCAAGCTGTCGCGAAAAAGCTTGGTCAATTCGGCTCACAATCAAATAAGGCAATCCGACAGAATTTCGGTGCGTCACAGCGATTAACGGGGAGATAAGCGATGAGTGTACCAGTTTGGCCGACAACATTACCTCAACAGTTGTTCGTTACCGGATACAATCAATCCTTCGCGGATACGACAATCAAATCCGAGATGGATGCGGGGCCAGCAAAAATACGACGCAGGTTCACGGCAGGCGTCGAGCCGGTATCAGGAACGATGATAATGACGGAGACGCAATTATCAACACTGGCCACGTTCTATAATACAACCCTGCTCGGCGGCTCTCTCCGATTTTCATGGACGAAGCCCCCTGCTCATACTACGGCCTGTGAGATGCGATTCACCGCTCCCCCCTCGTGGACGAAAGTGGAAGGGGAATTTGAAGCACAATTATCGCTGGAGGTACTGCCCTAGATGCCGACAACAAGCCTGAATTTTCGAGAAGCCGTCTTCGCACAGGAAACGGGCCGTGTGCCGATTGCCCTGATAACGCTCTCCCATGCTGATCTTACGGACGATATCAGAATCAGCACCGATCCGACGCAGGAGTTGACGGAATTCACCTCTGATACGCAGAAGGTTTACGGGACGATATCTAGCGGCAAAACATACATTTTTCTGCCCGTGAGAATAAAGCTGCCGGACGATACCGATGAAGGGCCGGGGGAGATGCAGCTTGAGATCGACAATGTCCATAGGGCATATATTGAAACAATCAGAAGCGTACAGACACCCGTGATATGCCGGGTTGATCTTGTCATGGACAACGCTCTTGACACGATTGATGCAAGCTGGCCGGAATTCAAGATGACTGATATCGTATATAATGCCACGACTATCACTGGAACGCTAAGATTAGAGACATTAGAGGCTGAGCCATATCCGGCAGGATCTTTCGTGCCAAGCTATTTCAGTGGGTTATTCTGATGGAAGAATATATAGGCATACCATTCCAGAAGAATGGAAGCGATCGAAACGGGATAGACTGCTGGCGCTTAATTGTCCTGGTTTACCGTGAACGACTTGGAATAGATCTCCCGGACTTTGCCGGTGTCTATGTTGACGGCTCCCTTGCCTCCCTGAAGAAAGTATCCCGAATGATACGGGATGAAAAGCAGGCATGGCAGAGGGTGGATAGGCCTCTTCCTTATGACGTGATCCTGCTCCGTACCGGCGATATGGTCTATCACGTCGGGCTGGTTATCGACAGAAAAAGGATGTTGCATGTCATGGAAGGCATCGACTCTACAATTGAGGAGTTTACGGGGTTACAGTGGCGGCAAAAGGTCGAAGGCTACTACCGTTACAAAGGAGTATCATGCAAGATAGGGAAATCATAGTTTCGCCGATGGCGTTTCATGCTCCGAAGGTGGTGAGCGTCGCTCATGGTTCGACGATTCTGGATATTGTGAATCTGCTCTATCCTGATACCTCCGTTATTGTTGAGATCGACGGCGTGCCGATCCATCGGGATCGTTGGCACCTTGTCCCTCCGGTTGACTCCCATGTCTTGATAAGCGTACCCCTGCATGGCGGTGGTGGCGGCGGCAAGAATCCATTGAGAACCATCTTGACGATAGCTGTTATAGCGGCGGCAGCGTATACAGGACAATGGTACCTAGCTACCTACGGAACGACTACTGCTGCCGGAGCATATACAGCAGGGTCGATAGCGATGTCTGCGGGGATGTCTGCAGGCGTAATGACTGCCGGAATGTACCTGGTTGACGCAGTCGCACCAATAAAATATTCATCCAGTGTCGGCAAGCGGCAAACTTACGAAGATTCACCAACATACTCAATCGGCGCAAAGGCGAACCGGGAAAATCCGTGGGGCGTGATTCCTGTAATCCTCGGCACCCATAAAGTCTTTCCTCCGCTGGGAGCAAAATCATATACAGAACTTGTCGGCTCAGATGAATATCTGCGCATGATCTTTGTCTGGGGATATGGGCCGATGAAGATATCCGATCTCAAGCTCGGAGATACTCTGCTCTCCTCGTACACAGACGTTGAGATCGAGACAAGAGAGGGCTGGTCTACCGATACGCCCCTTACTCTGTTCCCTTCAGTCGTTCAGCAGGATTCTATCGGGGCGCCTTTAACGTCCGTCGGGGGGCAGGTAGTGCGAACCGCAAAGGCCAACGTTGATGAGCTGTCTGTCGATGTTTCCTTCCCGCGCGGGTTGGTTGAATATAATAATCAGGGGAACAGAGTGGCAAGAAGCGTCACCGTCCTTATCCAATATCGGGAAGTGGGGGCTTCTACATGGATAAATGTTGAATCCAAGACATTCTCCGATCTCACAACATCGGCAGTTAGGTATGGTTGGCGGTGGAAGGTAAACAACACCAAACAATACGAGATCGGGATCACCCGGACAACGGCCGATACTGACTCCGACCGAATAATAGACGATGTGTACTGGACATATCTCAGAAGCATCGAGACCACCTATCCAATCACTTTTCCGCACCCGCTGGCCGTGACTGCTCTCAGGATCAAGGCAACCGATCAGTTGAGCGGGAACGTCGATAATCTGAATGGCATCGTTTCGTCCTATTGCCCTGTGTGGAATTCAGTGGCGAAAGAGTGGGGGACGCATGAGATTACGAATAACCCGGCTGCCCTTATTCGTCATGTCCTGACAGGCAAAGCGAACGCAAGAGCGAGAACGTCCACTCAGGTCGACAATGATACTCTCGGCGAGTTTTATGAGTTCTGCGAAACAAACGGCTATGCCTTTAACATGTACAGAGATTATCAGTCGTCGGTGTTTGAGACTTGCCAGGACATCGCTTCAGCGGCGCGGGGCTCTATCACGATCAAGGATGGCTTATGGTCTGTTATTGCCGATACGGGGGATCAGGCTCTCGTTCAGCATATCACGCCACGGAATTCCTGGGGGTTTTCTGCGGAGAAGCGATTGTATGACCATCCTCACGCATTCCGGATAAAGTTCAAGGATGAATTAAATGACTGGAATGACGATGAACGGATTGTCTATGACGACGGATATGATGCGAGCAACGCGACACTGTTTGAATCGATAGAATTCCCCGGCATAACAAATCCCGATCTGATCTGGAAGTTCGGACGATTCCACATAGCGCAAGCAAGGCTCCGACCTGAGATGTACTCCCTCTACATGGACTTCGAGCATCTGGTATGCAGGAGAGGCGACAAAGTCCGGGTATCCCACGATGTTCCGCTCTGGGGTTCCGGCTGGGGCAGGGTGAAATCACTCACCGCAGACGGTGGAAACATTACCCATATCACGCTGGATGAATTGGTAACAATGGAGGCAGGCAAATCCTACGCCTGCAGGTTCCGGTTGGCGGACGGCGGAACGCTGGTTCTGTCTGTCGTTACTGTTGCGGGAGAGACGGGTACACTTGAACTGACAACATCTGTTGCGGAGGCTCTTGGCCCGAAGGTGGGCGATCTTGCAATGTTCGGGGAGGCTGATAGGGAGACGGTGGAACTCCTGGTGCATTCGATCACCCGCGCCTCTGATTTCACGGCTCAGCTATTCCTCGTCGATGTTGCTTCCGATATTTACAATGCCGATACGGGCACCATCCCTCCATTTGATCCGCAGACTTCCACGCCTATCGATATTACGACACTTGCTCCCGATCCGCCGACAATAGACGGCACGGATAGTGGGACAGATGTTTCAGAGACCAGCGGAGGCGGATCAGTATCGACCATCCTGGTTTATTTATCTCCTCCACCTAACACCGTGAGAATACGTGGATATAGGGTCAGATACAGGCTGATCGGAGAGACGCAGTGGCAATATACCAGCGAAATGAGCGCGTTGACAATTCCCATCTCCCCGGTATCGGATCAACAGTCCTACGAAATCCAGGCGCAATCCATTTCGGTGTATGGAGTTGAATCACAATGGACAACAACCGAAACCGGCGCGTCTGATCTGCCGCTTATCATTCCTCCCCCGGCAACAAACATAGCTGTTCAGGCCACTGCTATCGGGCCATATTATGATTATGGCGCAATCCTTATTACGTTCACGCCTCCCGGGGGGAATGTATATTCATACTCGGAAATATATGCTTCAACTAATGACATCACCTACTATTATGTCGGACGTGACGGGACGGGGTCGTTTACATTCTCCGGCTTGGGAGCGATTTATGAGCTGGGGGACACTTGTTACATTAAATTGCGAAGTGTATCTCATTTTGGTGTCCGGGCAAGTTTGCCTGATGTTCCTGATGCCTCGATATTGATTCAAGGCACAATCAAACTGGCTGGATTTTATGCCGGGGCGCAATTCTTCGGGGATGCTGAAGACCCGGACGATGCGAAGATTCTGTTGGATAAGGGCAACACCCAGATCCGGATAGGCGATCTGTCTGCTCCCAATCTCATTATGGACGGGGATTATAGCGGAGTTCCAGCTGTCAGAAGTTCCAATTACGTTTCAGGTGCTTTCGGCGCTGGATTTCTTCTGAAGCCTGACCTTTTGGAAGTCGGCAATATAGCCGCCAGGGGGATCATCAGGACATCCGTCTTCGAGCATGATTCCGTGTCGGTGCATTCCGGGTCGGACGTCACGGTCAAAGGCGGGGATGTGCTTGCTGAGGATATGTCCTTCGCCGATGAAGCAATCTTCTTCATCAGGATCACCGAGGCAGGAGACATCAGGATCACCGAGGCCGGGGACGTTAGGATCACCGAGGTCAGTGGAATTGCAGAGATCACCATCGAAGGAAACGATACCTTTGAGGTCGGCGATATCCTGCGCATTAAGGAGGGCACAGATGACGAATGGCTGGAGGTAAATTCAATCGTCAATGCCCCCACCTATGGTGTTGTCCGTGATCTGGCCGGTTCTTATGCGGTCAACAACAATCCTGCATGGACGAAGGGAGCGAGCGTATCGAATTACGGTAAATCCGGTGATGGCGGTATCTATATTACTGCGAGTGATGCCAATGCCCCCAATTTGAGCGTGTTCACCCATGACGGAAGTCCGTGGAACGATATAACTACTCACCTGCGCCTCGGCAATCTCAATGGCTATGCCGGATATGGTTCAGATATTTACGGCATGGCGGCGTATATCAATGCCGACAATTACATCAAAATCGATCCGACAAACGGTATCAGGATGACCGGCAGCATTGTCATTACCAGCGGATCGGGAATCGGGAATCTGAGCGATGCCGGTGCTCTGGCTACTCAGGATCTTGTAGGCTTATCAGATTGTGATACAACAATTATCGAGGCCGGAAAAATAGCAACCGGGTTAGTGATAGCTGATTCAATCCAAGCAAATTCCATCACAGCGGACAAGTTTATCTCCACGTTATACGGCGATATGAACCAGGCCATGTCTTATGTTAAGACCGTCCTTGGGGCTGGTGATGAATATGAACATGATCTGACAACGGCAGACTTAGCCGCCGGAATACACAGCGATATAGATGCGTTGACTCATAGTGACTACGGTCTTTCAATCAGAATAGCAACGGCCAAGAAATGGGACGATGACGGTGCTGTTTGGGACACTGGAGCATGGGACGAACCGACAAAGGCTTCCGGTTCATGGACTTCCGCCTCCATGGATTTAGGGAATTTAAAAACACGGCAAATGGCGTTAAGATATACCCTTGTTGAAGAAAATCCGGATTCTACTACGGAAACAATCAAAGGCATTTATTCGACTGATGGGACAAACTGGGGAACGAACGATGCATTAGATAACGGCGTCTGGGAGACGCTGGTAATACAGAACATTACCGGAGATACCTACAAAGCAACCGGAACCCTGAAATCTTTCAGGTATTTCAAGATCAAGGTCGAACTCTCGACGGCAGTAACAACCGACCGAATAATTCTCCATACCATGACGTATCTGGGGAATGTTGTCAATCTATTCGGCTTTGAAGCAAACAAGGCGATAGCGGCAGGCGGTACGACTATCAGCCTTACTGGATTTCATACGACGCCTGCCATAACAGTGACACCGGTTGGACCGACACTGCTCCTTCCCAAGTTAACACAAAATCTGAGTGGCGAAAACCTTGTCGGCTACTGGGCATTTGACGAAGGAAGCGGAACGGTTGCTGTTGATGGAAGTGGGAACGGGAATAACGGTACTCTTGTCAACGGGCCGACGTGGGTTGATGGAGTTGTTGGAAAGTGTTTGAGTTTTGATGGGGTGAATGATTATGTAGATTGTGGAGAAGGTAGTGGAAATTTCGATTTTGGCTCTGGTGATTTTAGCATATCTCTTTGGGCCAATTTGACTACACATAGTGAGACTTCAGGTTTAATAACAAAAGTGGAGGGCAATTATTGGTATGGAACTGGTTTCTCTATTGCTACACCAGAGAGCCCATATTCTCCTTATTTTAGAGTTGTCGGCACTTTGTCAAGCATGTATATAAACACTGGCTTGGGAGATAGTTATGGGTGGTCTCACATTGTTTGTATGAGAGAAGGAGACACCTTTACTGTTTATATCAATGGCACAGTAGCAGGCACAAATACAGTAGCTGTAGGCGATATAAATAATGATAGCGCTTTAACTATTGGAAAAGGCAACCAGGGTTATTACAATGGCCTCATCGACGAAGTCCGCATCTACAACCGTGCCATCACCGCTGATGAAATTAAAGCTCTTTATGATCATCCTGCGGGCGATCCCTCATCTGTATGCACAACGGTGAGGCTGTTTAACTTATCAGGGAATGCAGTGGCAGGAGACGTGAACATAACAATAATAGGAAATTAGGAGGTAATTAACATGGCATACGATTCTACGAAACCCGCAACGGGAGGTCCTTTGGTAGCCGCAGATATAAGGGAGAATTATCGAGCATTGAAGGAAGATGGCATTGTCTTGCCCAAAACAGGCACGGGAGCCACAGACGCTTGTGCCGGGAATGATGCGAGGTTGAGTAATCAAAGGGTGCCGACTAATGCCTCAGTTTCTCAGGCCAAACTCAAAACAAGTATAGGGAGTGTTAGTAATTCTAGTAGTGCCGCAGATCGGGTCTTACCTGGTGGCCAATATGGATTTTATCCCCAAATTAAAATGGCTACTACTGAGCCACATGGGACAAGTTGTTTGATAGCACGTGAGATGGTTCGAGGCGGATGGACGACATATCGAACTAATATTACACTGTATGTAAGTGGAGAAACTCTTTATGCGCAACAGCGTTATGTAACATCATCCGGTGAGGTATTCTGGATATTCATTCTCAGAGACAAAATAACCAAAGAGATAATCTCAATGTATCAGGCTCCCGATCATCCCTGTTTCGGGAATGGCGGAAAGCCTTTGCTCGTACCTCATCCATTTAGTGATTATGATGAAACCAAACACGAAATCATAGTAATCAATCCCTCTCACGAAGAAGTTGAAGCCATGAAAAGAATGGGTGAACGTGGAGAGGATGAACCGGACAAAGACCTGCTTGAAGTGATTATGGAAGAATACGAAATTGACGAGGACTCAAAACCGGCATGGCCGACAATTCCTGTAACCGTGGGACTGCCAAAGGATTACGAAACGAAACAGATGGGCGAGAATATTCAGCCCGTAAAGAAGGTGATCCCGAAGCCGGATGGGATGCTTGTTAGGAGCTTAAGGAAGAGGACACAATGAACGCAGAACAATTATTCCGGATCATCGGCGAATTATTCGTCGAAAACAGACTTTTGAGACAGGAGACAGCAAAGCTTCAGAAGGAAATCACGGAGTTGAAGGAGGTGGAGAAAAGTGGCAAACGTGAAAATCAGTGATCTCGCAGAACTGGCGGCAACTCCTGATAATGCTGATTTACTGGAGATTGTCGATATGGCCCCCACGCCTACCAGTAAGAAGATAACAGCGGGGAATTTAAGGGCCGGCCTATTGGCAAATATAGTCGAAGACCCTACCCCTGAACTCGGAGGGAACCTCGACCTGAACGAAAAAGGTATCGCTTATGACTGGACACTCGCCGCAGATCATACCTATTCAGGAGACGTAATCACTGCAACCGCAGGGGAGACCGTGGTAATAGGAGATGTCTGTTATCTCAAAGCGGATGGAAAGTTCTGGAAGATGAACGCAACTGCGGAAGTAACGACTAAAGGCATGTGCGCCATGGCCACAGGAACAATCACTGCAGATGCGAGCGGAGTATTTCTCTTGAAAGGATTGATACGAGATGATACATGGGCATGGACTGCCGGGAGTGAATTGTGGGTTCCCTTAACGCCCGGTAATCCTACTGAGACCAGACCTTCGGCTACTGGTAATATAGTTAGGCTCATCGGCTATGCAAAGAGCGCAGATTATGTTTGGTTTGATCCTGACAAGACGTATATCGAAATATGAAAGGAGATTGAAAAATGGCACGAGGAGATGTAACAATTTTTGAAGAGGCGATGGCAAAAATGATTGATGGAGATTGGGCGAGCACCGATCATTTTTACTGCGCTATTTGCGACAATACAACTAC
>Ga0334898_1002898_pt1 | contig 14769 bp, 20 predicted proteins | sample GraSluR3_MG_10_FD_207228 | JGI IMG/M metagenome (GOLD analysis project Ga0334898, IMG submission 207228) | Sludge microbial communities from methane-producing bioreactor in Wageningen University, Netherlands - Granular Sludge_3_08-R3 | ecosystem: Engineered > Bioreactor > Anaerobic >... | reverse complement strand
AACATACCCCCGAAAGTATCACCACCACCACCACCATCACCACCACCGAGGCGGCCGATGGCGATTTAGAGGGTGGTGATGGGGTGGTGATATCTTCCCAAGAGGGTGGTGATGGGGTGGTGATATCTTCCCAAGAGGGTGGTGATGGGGTGGTGATATCTTCCCAAGAGGGTGGTGATGATCACCACCCCGACGACAACCTCTCCGCCCTCTTGACGAGGGAGAAGGAGATGGACGCCGAGGATGCCGAGCGGAAGAAGACCCCCGAGCCGAAGGACCGGGACCCCACCCCAGAGGAGACCGAGATCCTCCAGGAGACGGCATCAGGCCTGATGAAGAATTGGCCTGAAATCTCCGCGCCCCAAATCTCCAAGACCATCCACGACAAGAAGGGGCTCTTCATTTCATTCCAGGTGGTGGAGAGCTGGCTTGTGGCCGAAGGCTGGAAGAGGACGGGAACCCGGCTCAACGGTGGGGAGACGTGGATCCCTCCCGTCCAGGAGGTCAGAGGATGACCTCCTCCACCATCGCCACCGCCACCGCCACCATCCCCAGATGGCCTCCGAGGCCGTGGCCCTGGCCGATACCTGAGGAGGTGGCCACATGATCCGCCGACCCCCTCCTGATCCTTACCTGGGGCGGGGGAAGGAGAGGCCCCAGGTGAACCCTGAGGCCAGGAAGACGGAGACCCTCCCGGAGCTTCTGAACCGAGGCCATCAGCTCCTCCTGGAGCTGGACCGGATTCATGCCCGTATGTATGCCGATGTAAAAGACGCCCTTCGACCGGAGCCCCAGGCCTGGAAGGGGGTCAGGCTGTCCAAAGGCGACTACGATAAGACGTACTCGGAGCTGGTGGCCCTATCTAAGAGGATCAACGTGATCCTCCAGGAGGAGCATCCTGAGCTTTTACAGATCAATCCTGAGGGACCGGGGAGCTTCGGCTTTGCCCCGTCCCCCAGGACGAGGAGATGACATTTATGAGTGACAATCTTACAGAAGATAACTTACAGAAGATGCCCGAAACCAGAGAGCGGCGATTGCCCCAGTTCTTACCTAAGATCCTGGGCCAAAAGGTCACCATTCGGCTATCTGATGGCCGTCTCCTCCAGGGGGAGCTGAAGGCCTTCAACGCCTACGAGCTGCTCATAGGGACGCCGAGAGGGGAGACGATCGTCTTCAAGGGGCAGGTCGCCACCATTGACTACGAACCGCCGAAAGAGAAGGAGGCGAGTGCATAATGCCCCCCGATTATGCCGCGTTTCCTGGAAACGAGCAGCTCCAGGAGGCCCTAGAGCGGGGCGACCTGGACGAGGCGCGCCGTATCATAAGGCGGGTGCAGAGGCGACAATTCCGGGGGAAGGTGGACGAAACCGGGTCCGGGGGATTGCTCACCGACCGCCAGGCCCACGCCGTGTCTAAGGTGCTGTACCCGGAAGAGTGACCCCTGGGGAGGGGGTTCTCTGTATAATCGATAGCGGGGGATCGATAAGTGAGTGAGAATAATAAGCCTAAAAAGACGCGGGGAGTGACCCTAAGGGAGCCCAAAGACGTCCGTAGGGTTTGCCAACGGATCACGTCTACGGCATTTCAAGAGGGGCGAGAACTCGAGTATTCGGGCCGGATCGCTCAGTTAATGGGGGTCTGGCTGAAGGCCTTCGAGCTGGAGAAGCTCGCAGACATCGAGCGGCGACTTTCGGCACTGGAAGAGGCGAAGGACGAGAGAAAATGAGATACGGCTATTTGCTGAGGCGGCTGGACCGGCTTGAGGAGAGGGCCCATCGGGGCATGACCCCCACCACCGACGAGACGGGGCGGCGGGCGTGGGTGAAAGATTCGGGGCTGCATACCCTCTATGACCTGCTGAGGGTCCAGGACAGGTTGGGCAAAGGGGAGCTCCGCCCTGAGGACCTCCCCGAGAGGCTGAGGGAGAGGGTGTCCCTCTGGAGCCGGGCCGAAGTCGGGCCGGGGGACGGGCAGTTAGGGCTGCTGGTTAAAACCACCTGTCTGGAGTTGATGGGCCGGGATGGCTGGCAAACTTCTCTTCTGTAAGCGTTAGGTATATGTACCGTCACTTACAGAAGAAATACCATGAAAGGGATACCAGCACCAGAAGGAGGCGTTTACCGCCAGGAGAGAACACGATGCAACAAACCGGGCTGTAAGAAATGTGAGAGCGGTGAGGGCCACGGCCTCTATTGGTATCGCTACTGGTGGGAAGAGGGGAAGACCCGGAAGAAGTACATCGGGAAGGAGCTTCCTGAGGGGATCACAGAGGAGCAACCGGAGAGGGTGGTGGGGGAGCTGGACCCCACCGTGAGGAAGGCTCTGGAGGCCATCCGGTACTATCACGCCCAGGGGAGTGAGCCGACGACGGAGGAGGTGGCCCTGAAGGCGGGGCTGGATAAGAGGCCACTGGGGAGGCTCATGAAGGAGGCCGGATTCCCAAATACCAACTGCTGGAGGGGGGGCGTAAAGGCCCGGAGGTACATCTTCGACCTGAAGGAGAAGATGGAGGCGGCCCTGAGATGATCTTCTGTAAGGCTGGGCAGATGGTGATGATCCTTACAGAAGAGAAGTTTCCGTTTTTCTCAAAATTCGGAAACTTGGATTTAGCAAAGGCGCTAGGTGGCGATTATGACGATACCTAAACTAATCAGTAAAGAGGACTTCGAGAAGTTGATGGTAAATTTACCATCTGAGCGGGACCGGCTCATCGTCTCCCTCCTCTTCGGGACGGGGGCCAGGGTGGGGGAGCTGATGGGAGCGAAGGTCGAAGACGTAGACCTTACAGAAGGGCTCCTCCATCTCTCGGCTCAGAGGACGAAGACGAGACGATACAGAGCCGTCTTGATCCCCGAGAGACTCCTCCCTCCCCTCCGGGAGTGGATCGAAGACCAGGACCCAGAATCGTGGCTCTTCCCAGGCCAGAGAGGGGGCCACCTATCCCCCAGGAGGGTGAGGCAGATCATAGCCCAGGCGGCGGAGGAATCAGGAGTCCAAAGGATCTATGGGGAGAGCCGAGACGGGAGGGAGCTGGGAATAGTGAGTCCCCATACCCTGAGGCACCTGCACGCCGTGACGGCCCTAGACGCTGGAGTACCTCTAAACGACCTCCAGGCCCAGCTGGGCCATAGTAGCCTCTCCACCACTTCGGTGTATCTTAGGACGGGGCTGGAGCACAGGAGGAGGAGTTACGCGAACTTTGGTTAAAGGAAGTTTAGGGAATATCAGGGAAACTAATGCAATACTTTGGCCTCGCCGCTTCCCGATAATGAGTAAACTATAAATACGGCAACGGTCCTATAATTACCCGTAGAGATGCCCTGAGGAACGCCACCTCAAGAGGGATGGAAATGAGCACTAAACGATCCGGGGATAGAATCCTCACAGTCTACATGCCAAAAGAGGAGCGGGTTATTTTTGCGTCTGCCGCCAAAAATTTAGGCGTGCCCATATCTGCTTTTGGAAGGCTTATTATGAGAATCGGCTACGATCAAGTCCAGCGAGATCCCTCGCTACTAATCGAGGCGATGAAATGATACGTAAAAGTTGGGTAGTGGCGGACGCCAACCGCCACCGGGCGATCACCTTCGGCCAAACGAATACCCCCATTTGCCTAGGTATTGCGCAGTGTACGATCCGGGGAAGTGATCTACATGACTTTTGGACCTCCAAGGGATAAATATCTTACCTTTCGCCAAACGGGCGAAGTAGAGACGACCGCGCATACATGCCCGGGGGAGTGGTCCAGATGGTAGACTCCTCCACCTTGCCTGTCCCTCATCTCAGGGGCAGAGGATGTAGGTTTACGGTAGTCCCTCCGGCTGGCCACAAGTACACCCTGAAAGACGGGACGGTGAAGGTCTACACTGGGAAGAACCCCCAGGGGACGGCCTGGGCCGATGAAGGTGGCTCGAACTACTCAGAGGACGACCAAAAGCTCCAGAAGGCCATCTCCAACGGCTGGAACCATGGCCTCGTCTGCGGGACGGGAGGAGTGGTCGTCTTCGACGGGGACGACGCCGATAGGCTCCAGGAGCTGGGGGTCTTACAGAAGATCCCCGCCACCGTCCAGGTGGAGAGCAGGCCGGGCCACCGCCACCACCATCTCCTATGTCCGGCCTTACAGAAGAAATTCGTCTTCTACGACCCAATCCATACAGAAGAGAAGACCGACGAGAAGACGGGGAAGGCGACAGTTCAGCGGCTCCACCTCGGGGAGGTACTGGGGCCAGGAGGCCACGCCGTTCTCCCCGGTTCCACTCACCCCTCCGGGACGAAGTACCGTTTAGTGGAGGACGCCCCCGAGGAGATGGCCGAGATCTCACTGGACCAGCTGAAGGAGATCCTCCGGGGGCTGGAGTTCTCACCCGACCCTGAGAAGCATGTCAGCTTTGAAGAGGCGGCTGGGATCGAGACCTCGCGGAAGAGGCTGGAGGAGATCGAGGCAGCCTCCAGGAGGGCAAAGGCGAAGAAGGGGACCTACCACTCCCCGCTCTCTGACCGGCTGGACGTGAACGCCGTATTAGCGGCTTATAGCTGGACTCCGAAGAGGACCGAGGGCGACGAGGCGAAGGGTCCAGCTCCCGGCCACCGATCTGAAAGTGGCGACTGCTTCCAAGTCAATTTGAGGACGGGAAGATGGCACTGTAAGCAGTGCGAGGCCGGAGGCGATCAGGCCAGCCTGGTGGCAGTCCTGGAGGGGATCATCCCATGCACTGGCCACGACGACCTCCGGGACGGTGCGATCTTCTCCGAGGTACTGGAGGCATGTGAGAGGAAGGGTCTGATCTCATCGAAAGTGGAGACCGTCTCCACCGAGAAGGCCAAAGATTTCTTGGAGACCGTGAAGGAGGGGCTGAAGGCGGACCCCAAGAAGCTCCAGGATCCCGACGTCCTCCGCGAGATGGCAACCCTCCAAAAAGGCTCCCCCGTAGCCTTCGAGGTCCTCATGGACGAGATCGGGATCAAGACCGACATGAAGACGGCGCTGAAGAAGGAGCTGAAGCTGGTGGCGGCGCTGAAGAGGACCGAGAACACCGCCGACGACGGCCACGGCTCCGCCCTGGCCACGACGGTGGGTATCGTCCGGTCAGCACTGGAGACGGACCCCATGTCCAGATTCTGTTATGACCAGGTAGGTCAGCCCTTCCTCTACCTGGATGCAAAAGGGCGACATATCCCCATGGCCCTCGACTCCCGAGAGTTTGGAATCTGGGCGACGAAGACGGCCATGGCACTCTACGGTATCCCCCTGGCTAGGAAGACGATAAAAGAGGCAGACCTCTCGATTATGGCGGTGGGGGAGGAGGTCATGGCCCGGAAGGGGCTGGACCTGAGAGTTCACATGGCCCCTAGGGTGAACGTGATAAACGGCTCCCTATGGTACGACCTTGGGACCGAGGACATGATGGGGGTGGAGGTGAACGGCCAGAAGGCGGCCATCAAGCCCCTCCCCCTGGGGCTGGTGAGACACCCCACCGACCTCCCCCAGGTAATGCCCGATCTGGACGCCAGCCCCCTGGAAGTATGGAAGCTGATGGACTTCATGCCGGGGGTCCAGATGGAGGACTTCCTCTTCCTCGTGGCCTGGGCGGTGGCCAGCTTCCTCCCCTACTGGGAGGCAGATGGAGGTACTCGCATCAACCTCCCCCTCCCCCTGGCGGGATTCATCGGGCCCAAAGGCTCCACCAAGACGATTACGGCCAGGTTCCTCCAGAAGCTCCTGGACCCCGACGCCCAGGAGAGCCAGAACATGCCCGATACCCCCAGGGACATGGGGATAGTCCTCCACAACAACCGAGCCGTCCTATTCGACAATATCACCCGGGTCCATGAGTGGCAGTCCAACGCCCTTTGTGGGGGGGCTACGGGAGGCTCAAACACCAACAGGAAGCTGAGGACCGACTCGGAGGTGGTGGTTCACGACTACAACGCCAGAACCATGTTCACCTCGGTCATCAAGCCCGAGTTTGAGAGCGATGCTGCCGACAGGATACTCTACTTCTACACCCGGGCACTGCCTCCTCACCTGAAGAAGCCCGAGGCCCTCCTCTTCCAGGAGTTTGAGGAGGTGAAGCCCAGGATCTTGGGGGCGATCTTCAATACCTTACAGAAGGTGATGGCGATCTACCCTGAGGTCCTGGAGGAGTCGAAGTCCTGGGCGAACCAGGTGAGGATGGCCGATTTTTGCGTTTTAGGGGAGTGCTGTGCCCGGATATGGGGGTTTGAGCCTGGGCTACTGAGGGACGCCTACACCCAGACCCTGATAGGAGACTCGGGCCAGATGGTTCTCGATGATAACGTAGTCCTGGCCCTGAGGAACTGGGTCTGGACATCGCTGGTCCTGAAAGAGGGAGGCCACTGGGAGGGGTTAGTCTCCGAGTTGAAGGAGGCACTTGAGCGGGACCTCCGATCAATACCCCAGGATTGGCCAGCGAAGCCCAACAGGTTCAGCAACCGCCTAAGGAAGGCCCAGGAGGATCTGTCCAGGGCTGGCATATCAATAGACTTCAAGCTGTCGAAACATGGGACGGTGGTGGTAATCGACGCCGTGGGCTCCTCCCCCCTGGAGGCCGGTGGTGATACAGAATTGATCACCACCACCATCACCACCCGTATAAACGCTATCCGTAAGGCTATTGGTGGTGATGGTGGTGGTGGTGGTGATCAATATAGAGATAATAACCGTAAGGACATAGATAACAGTACCACCCCCCTAGAAGGGAGAGGAGGGTCTCCCCGAGGATCTGGCCAAAACTCCGACCATAAGGGAGAACATACCCCCGAAAGTATCACCACCACCACCACCATCACCACCACCGAGGCGGCCGATGGCGATTTAGAGGGTGGTGATGGGGTGGTGATATCTTCCCAAGAGGGTGGTGATGATCACCACCCCGACGACAACCTCTCCGCCCTCTTGACGAGGGAGAAGGAGATGGACGCCGAGGATGCCGAGCGGAAGAAGACCCCCGAGCCGAAGGACCGGGACCCCACCCCAGAGGAGACCGAGATCCTCCAGGAGTTCTGCCCAGTTCTGTGATATTATCCTATGATCGACGCGAGATTATCACAGAACTGATCGCTGATCTGACTGATCCCTGCACCGATCTGACTTTTACCATTCTCTTCAAGTCAGGACAAAAACGGTAACAAGCACACCTTCCTGACTGATCTGACTGATCTGACTGATGTATAAAGGTACTATTACGAACGATGGGTAGAATTTAGAGAGTTAACACAACTCAGAAGAAACGTAACACTCTTTTTTTAGAGGTCGTATATACGAGAGAGATACGCTGAAACTATATGATTATTAGATTATCAGTCAGATCAGTCAGATCAGTCAGGTAGTAATCTACTGCTATTGGTTTAATCCTGACTTGAAGAGAATGCAAAAAGTCAGATCAGTCACAAGTGTTTACTGCAACCGATATGCAGTTTTTATCTTGATAAAAAAGAAGAGAGAAGAAGAGAAGATAAGAGAAAACCTCGATCAGGCTATCCAACCCGGCAGACGGCAGCCAGCCGGTCATAAATCGACTGCTTGATCTCGGTTTCTCTGACTCTCTCTTCTGCTTGGTCTAGGTTGATCTCTATTTCGCCATCAGGCACCTGCAGAACGTTGAGCCCGGCTTCCTTCTTGATCACCAGGAACCTCGCAGTCTTCTTCGTGATCGGATCATGTCGCCGTTGCTGTGCCTGCTTCTGCTTCTCGTCAATCACAAGATAACCACGATCTCGCAGCTGCCGGTTTAGCGTTCTTGAGTCGATCTCTTGAACCTGTCTGCCTTGAAGCTTCGCAACAGCTTGCTTCGCAGCATCGGGATACAACCAGTAATCGCCTGTCGCCTCGTCTTGCCATCCGATAATCCTCTCAGGATGCTGATACAGCGTTTCGCTGTAACTTGCCATCGATGCAAGTCCTGATGCGCCTTTCACGATCACGCCTCTGCCTGATGTAACAAGTTCTCGCAGCGCCGCTATGAATCGTTCTGCTTCGTTGGCTTGGATCGTTGCATCTGCTTGATCCTGAAGCTGCTTCAGAAGCGATTCGGATATCGCTTTCGAATACGGCCTGAAGATCTCACCAAGCACAGGATGCTCGATCAAGATCTGCCAAAGACTCTTGATCAGAGCCACGCTGCTACCGATCCGGCCTGCGTTGATGCATCCGATCTCGTTAAGCAGTCCAACTGCCTCTGATCTCAGTTTCGGATATTCTGACCTACCCTTCTTGATGACCTCTTGACCTTCAGCGCCTGATATCCAAGTCAGCCAAGATCTGCCGATCTCAAGCAGGTGATCTGCATGAAACTGCGCTTCAGTCAGTGCCTGCACATCGACCACAGGCTGCCATTCAATCAAGATCGATCTCGCGAGAGTGCTTGACTCTTCGATGAAGCTTTCGCCGGTGACGATCGGCGTGCACATGAACTCAAGAGTGTCTCGCAGTTGTGCGTTCCGATCAAGACGACTCTTCTCCGATCCTTCCAGAATCGCATGTAGGACGCCTACCAGCTGCGCTGGCGATCCTGACTTGATCGGCTTGTAGTTGTCGATCAGAATCGGCAAGAAGCCAGACTGCGCCGCTATCTGTTGCGTTGCGTTGGCGGTAGCACCATCGTTCCATCTCAGTAGATTGCCATCCTGAAGGTAGCCTCTGCCGTAACACGAAAGCATTAATCTTGACGCTTCTGTCTTGCCTGTGCCCGTTAAGCCGATCAGCGCCAAAGCATACCTGTCATCCTCGAACCACTTCGCCGCTACAGGTGCGCCGAATACCGTTGCCGCCAAGATCGCCTGATGCCCAGGATTCCAGGCTTTCATCAGCGCCGTGATGCTCTTGATGCCCAGATCAAGATCGCCTTGATCCTCGAAGCTTGCAGGTACTTTCTTGTGGATGTTGAACTTCACCGCATCAACCAGATCAAGTCCAGGCACTGCGCAGGCACCGTCAAGCCAACGGCAGGCTTCCACAAGGCGATAGTCCTTGATCCTCTTGCTAAGCCTCTGGATGCAAGCGCTGTTAAAGTCCTTCGTGATAACGTTTCTTCCGCCAAACTGCGCTGTAAGCTTCGCTTTTAGCTTCCGAGGATCTGAGAAGTCTGCACCTGGTAGATCGAAGCAGAACTCGTGGCCGTCCTGACTGCCTCTGCCTCTGATGCTGAAGATTGCATCGCCGTTCTCTCTTCTCGTCTGCGCATCGATGAAGCCGAAGCCATCTGCAATCTTGACGAAGAAGACAGCCTTATCGATCTTGACGCGCTTATACGTACATCCATCTAGATCCACACCGTAAGGCTGATTCTTGGTTGCCTCTTCGACCCTGACCACCCGGTCAAGAAGATCTTGATCTACCGAAGGATCAGGATCGATCTTAGGCAACTCGACTTCGGGCTTTCGTGACGGGCAGGCAGCGCAGATCTCTTTACCGATTACGTCCGCATCCTGAAGTTCCTGACAAGTCCAGAATCCGCCACCATCAGCCACGTACTGAGATCGGCAGTGCGTGATGTTCTTCTGCGTGATCTCTGCGCTGTAGCTTTCACCGAACGCCTGAAACACCTGGTGGATAGCCTGATCCTCAAAGCCTGCACAGATCAACTCTGCGAGAACTGCAAGCCTTTCGCTGTGGTTCCAAGTTGTCTCACCTTGAGACAGTACCATATTGAGTATCTTTGTCCTGAAGCAGTCTCGAATCTTCGGATCGTTGATCAGATCTTCGATCTTTTTTGGTGCCGATCGATCGGGCTCCTTTTTTGGTGGTGAACGTTCCTTTTTTGGCCGATCACGTCCGGCAGAAGCCACAGGGACGGCTTCCTGTGGCGTTTCTCGCGTCTCCTTGACCTGGGCATCGGCTAGATCGATGATCGCCTGAATTTGGGCTTCTGAGACGGTTTTTTGAAGGCTGCCTTCAGGTTCGTAGAGGATCCTCGACCTGCGCCATGGTCTCCCTTCCGAGGCCTTCTTCCTGACCATCGTCGAAGGCAGCTTGATCACGCGAGAAGCGTTGTGGACCTTCTCGTCGATCTCAACGACGCCTCTCAGATCATCAGGCAGAAGCCGATTCAGCGCCTTGAAGAAACTCCTGATCAGGATCTTGCTTTCGTCATCGTTCGGTAAATCGATCCGGAATAGATCGTGATATCCGTTGCCTGAATCGACGACTACAGGATCAGGCCAATCGTGATCTGAGGTTAGGAGGCTGTTGATCCATGCAATCGCCTTCCTCGCAGCTTCCTTCTCCTGATCCGTGGCCATGACTCCGGCGGGTCGGATCGGATCAATGTCGATCGGCAGCCAGCATCGCCTGAGTATATCCTGATCTTTCGTGGATTGCCCTTTGCCGATCCTGTTATCGATCTTGATGTGCCTCTTCTTGAGTGAGTCCGGATCGATCTGGTTTAGGACTGCGAAGATCCCGATGGTTGCTTGATCTCCATCGTACTTCTTGATCTCTTGAACTGCCTTGTCAGGATCATCAAAGAAGCCACGTAACGGTATCTCGTCTCGCTTCTTGACTCGATCAAGCTGATCCATCCCTTCAAGCTTCTTCGGCCTTTGCCAAAGCCTGATCTCGATCACGCCGCTGCCCGCGCAGACTTCGGAGTGTGGCCAAAAAAGATCGAGGGACCGACGGAGGTCTGCTTCGTCAAGCTGGCCTAGATCAGTCATCGCAGCCAGCCTCCTCAAGCTTCTCGATGCGATGTTTCAGGTTGGCCAGCCCTGGCCGTCTCGGCGGCAGATGATCCTTCGCCCAGGTCTGAATCGAGGCGATCTCGGCTTTATCACTTCGTCGCATAGCTGCCGCCTCCGTCGAGGAACTTCTCGATCTCTTCAAGCTCGGCGATGTCGGCTTCAGTCGGCCACTCATCCACCGCCTCGTCGGTACCGAGGGTAACCTCGTCTATCCCATGCTGTGCTTCCTCCAGGAGTTCGTCTATCCCATGCTGTGCTTCCTCCAGGAGTTCGTCGATTCCGGCGGTGGCCTCAGCCAACAGTTCATCGAGTCCGGCAGTGGCTTCAGCCAGCACCTCAAAAGCGACCACATAGACGAGTTGATCAGGATCGAAGCTGCCGTTGATCTCGATCCAAGCATCGACGTACTCATCAATCGATGAGTAACCTTCTGCATAAACATCGTCTGCCGATATATCGCCAAGACGTTCCTGATGCACGTCTAATATCTTGATCTTGCAATGATGTTCTTTGCTGAATAGCTCCGTTTTGACGAGGTGAACGGCGCCTACCTTCACCCTCGGACCCTTCGGCCATAGCCTGCGAGTCTGAGTCTTTCGCCCTCTCAGGATAGGCTTGATGTGATAGTCCTTGAAGAGGATCAAGAGGTCACCTCCTGATCCTGAAGGTTCCTGATCAGCTTTCTCAATTCAGCGATGTCGAGATCGTAAGATCCATCCGCAAGCTGCCGATATTTCGGGAAGCCGTCAAAGACGCCGATACCGATTTTACTTTCGAATTTTGCCAACGTCTCGACGACGGCAAAAGGTACGAAGACCGCACATCTATCAGGCATTTCAAGTCCGGCGACCAGGAACGGCACGGCGCCGCTTGACCTCGAATAGGTAGTAAGTGCGGTTATCTGATCAGGATATCGACCTCTTCGCCTACTCTCGTAAAATTCTCTAGTAAGATAGAAGGCTTCGTCGTGGTTCTTTGTCCGAGTCCACCATTTTGTAAGCAGTGCCAATCTCACACCGTCGAGATCAACCGATACCGTATTTGGGTATCTTTTGCCTACAGGATGACGCCACGCCTTGACTTCCTGATGCTGAAATGATGCTACAATCTGTCTCGCAAAACTAATGCCGTTATGGAGATTGCCTTGACAGATATACCATCTCGGATCGCTGCTGATAGGGCGCAGCCTGACTTTCAGGCTCCCATCAGGATTAAATATAATCCCGTCAGAATTAGTCATTGTAGTCTCTCCAAAAACGCCCGTTTTGGTAGTGCGAAATCGGCTTTTTTGGTCGGAGAGATGAGACGAGTTGAGACGACTGGTCGGTGGTGGCTTCGGCCACCATCAAAATCCTATTCATTCAAATCACGACCTGTTTTGAAGTTATTCAGATAGTCTATGCCGTGCAAAATAGCAAGTCTTGCAGCTGCCGATAATGGTATCTGCATCTCTTCGCCGGCAGCCAGCAATCGCTTGGCTGTACGTTCATCTATGCTTACGCAAATCTGTTTCAAGTCAATCACCGGTTTAGGTAGTGCGTGATCTAAAGACTAATATACATAAGTACTAGATAAAACCTTTGGTCGCAGCAAGACACGGTTTAATACCATTCAAAACAGTATGCGCATCGTAACACTTCCTGATCTTTAGCAAGTTGCCACACTTATAAGCCAGATCCGAAGCAGAAGAGATCAAGAAACGATAGCAAGCGCCGTTATTTCGGATGACTAGAATTCGGACTTTATTATAAGAACCTTCTTGACCCCACACCGTTTGTACGTACGCGCAGAGATCCCTAGATTCTATAAGTCTATGGAATAGAGTTGTTTGCAAAATGGTACCCATGTCAATTTCGACGGTGTTACCTTCCTGATGATAAGTTGTTACTGAATGTGTATCGAGATATGATCTATAAAAATCGGATATGCAACTCTGACGCGCACCAAGGTGTTACGATTCGGTTGAAATGCGTGACCAGTCATCTGATAAAACCGTCTCTGTAAGCGTATTTTAGCCCGTATGAACGTACATTTAGCGGCCATTTAGCTATCTATAAAAATGTGCATATCGCTTAATCCGATAGTGGTTTTATGAAATTCACTTATAAACCCCCCCGGGGGGTCGAGTACATCCTCAAGTTTGGCACGCAGATCAAAGGTGAAATATCTGCCTTTTTTGCCATTCCGCCTGTCGGAGTCGTATGATCTCATTAGCTTGACTTGATGATTGGCATTTTACGGTGTTTAACGGCACATCCACGCGTTACGCACATCGATTTAATCATATTAAATGTATTTCTCGCCTTTACCACCACAATAAATGCAGGTTTTATGACCACGCCCGCTACATTGGGCGCAATTATACCATCTATCTCCATGTTTAACTTCGCCCTTCCCACCGCAGTGAGAGCATCTCATTTGTCCCGTTCCATGGCATGTACCACAAGTAACCCATTTACCCATTTTTTTACCAACTCCATTTCAAGCAGAACACGTTATTCTAGTCACGACCTAAAAATGCTTCGATCTTCTCTCTCTGATCGAAGGTAAAATATCTGCCTTTAACTCCTGATCTGCCTGTCGGAGTCGCCTTGATGCCTACCTGCTTGAGGTACATGCCAAGACTACCTGATGATAATCCAAGCTCTTCTGCGATCTCAGCATTCAGAGGTTCCCTGCCTTCATCGAAGTAATCCAAGATCCTCTGAGCTGCCTTCCTGATGATTTCATCTGCCTGTCCAGGTTCTTGTTTAACAGCGTTAAACACCTTCTGCTTTCGTTTCGGTGGTGGTTGTTTAACAGTGTTTAACGCGAGGATCTTCTCATCAAGTAGGCGGTCGATCTCGCGAACCATGACTTCCTGATCCTTGGATAATGTCGGTTGATCTACCTCGAAATAAGCACGTAGCGCATCCCGGACTACTTCCGACCTCGATCTGCCGGTATTCTTGATCTTCTCTTCAAGATCTTGATCTATCCTCACACCCAGGAATCCCATGTTAAACAGGTGTTTAACATCCCTTTTAAATGTGTATGATTAGTATACTCGGCTTCTCTTTTTATGGTGTCGGATTAGTTGGATTAACGCCTTGGTTCTGTGATATTGCACTGCGATCGGCGCGAGATTATCACAGAACAACTCGCGTTTTTGTGTTCGTGATCTGAACCTTACCGCTTTTACTGCCCCATCTTACCTATCCAAAATCAGACAGGTAAGGACAAAAACGATAACAAGCGCACCTTCCTTACCTATCTTACCTATCTTACCGCTGTATAAAGGTACTATTACGAATGAAGGGTAGAATTTAGAGAGTTAACACAATTCAGAAGAAACGTAACACTCTATTTAGAGGCTGGTGAGTGAGATACGCATGAAACTATATGATTATTAGATTATAGGTAAGATAGGTAAGATAGGTAAGGTAATGGTTACTGCTGTTGGTTTTTACCTTACCTAAAGATAAGTATAAAGGTAAGGCCGGTAAGAAGCGTTTACTGCAACCGATATGCAGTTTTTATCTTGATAAAAAGAAGAGAGAAGAAGAGAAGATAAGAGAACCTGAATCAGGCTATCCTATCCGGCAGACGGCAGCCAACCTGTCATAAATCGACTGCTTGATCTCGGTTTCTCGGACTTTGGCTTCTGCCTGATCGAGATCTATCTCGATCTCACCATCAGGCACCTGTAGGACGTTAAGCCCGACTTCCTTCTTGAACACCAAGAACCGTGCAGTCTTCTTCGTGATCGGATCGTGTCGCGCTTGCTGCGCATGCTTCTGCTTCTCATCAACCACAAGATAACCACGATCTCGCAGTTGCCGGTTCAATGTCCTGCTGTCGATCTCTTGAACCTGCCTGCCTTGGTGCAGTGCAACCGCCTTCTTCGTTGCATCAGGATACAACCAAAAATCGCCTGTCGCCTCGTCTTGCCATCCGAGAATCCTCTCAGGATGCTGATACAGCGTTTCGCTGTAACTTGCCATCGATGCAAGTCCTGATGCGCCTTTCACGATCACGCCTCTGCCTGATGTAACAAGTTCTCGCAGCGCCGCTATGAATCGTTCT
>Ga0334898_1002886_pt1 | contig 14817 bp, 13 predicted proteins | sample GraSluR3_MG_10_FD_207228 | JGI IMG/M metagenome (GOLD analysis project Ga0334898, IMG submission 207228) | Sludge microbial communities from methane-producing bioreactor in Wageningen University, Netherlands - Granular Sludge_3_08-R3 | ecosystem: Engineered > Bioreactor > Anaerobic >... | reverse complement strand
ATAAACAGGCTTAAGCACCCTTTTAACAGACAGCACCTTTTCTTTCCTGAAAAACAGCAGGGCTTTCTTCGCTTTTTTTTCAATCCTTTTCTTTGCATCTTCCATGGTAGTGGCTGTCTTAATTGCCCTTACTTTGCCTTTTTCAAGGCCGGTTTCCTTCTTTTGCTTTGCCCCGGCTGCTTTAGCATACTTTTTTCTTAGCTCAGCAGAAACAATTTCGGAGATGTTTTCCTCGTTGAGTGTCTTGTGCTCACTGTATAGCCACCTTGCCTTAAGCTCAAACACCTTTTTGAAAAGGTCAGGGCAGAAAAGAAGAAAGCTTCCCGGCTCAAGCTTAGGCAGTTTTGGCTCAATCTTTTCAAAATCATCGCTAAGCGACTTAAGCGCAGGCTTAACCTTTTCCCTGTCCTGTCTTGCAGTAAGCCTTCCTACAGCCCATGTCCCAAACTGGGAAAAAGCCCTGTAGTCAATGTCGCCAGGGTTTTGCGTAGAGATAACACACCCAACACCAAACTTTCTGGCCTGCTTGAAAAGCGTTATCAATGACTTTTTTGAAGGGCTTTCCCTCATCCCTGAAGGAAGGTAGTCAGCAATCTCGTCAATAAGGAAAATCCCCTGCAGGCTTTCCTTTGGGTTATCAAGCATCCACTCATACAAGGACTTAGCAACCATCATCACAAAAAACTGCTTTTCCTCGCTTGTTTTTAGGGTGTTTAGGTAAATTACATTTGCTGCCGCGCTCTTTTTGCTTAGCATCTTGTCAATGTCAAGCTCAAGCCCAAGGCTGAACAGAAGCGATCTGTTACCAATTGAAAGCATCCTGATTTTTCTTGCCAGCTCAGAACTTGTCTTGTCAAGCTTTCCTATTCTTGAGATATCTCGCTTAATAGTTTCAGGGGGATTTTCAACAAAACCTGCAAGGTCATCAAGACCTGAAACCTGCCTGTCTTCTTTCCACAGGCTCATCAGAATAAGATAGAGCACAGCCTGTGCTTCCTTGGAGCTTTCCTTTTTTGGGTTGTAGCCCGCAATCAGGCAGATGGCATCAGAAGACTGCTGGATAATCCCAACAGCATCCTCCTCGCTGATGTTTTTCTTAGGCATTTTTAGGGGGTTGATGCATATAGGAATCCCCTTTGAAGATGCTGGAGTGAACACAGCAACCCTTTCAGAAGGAAACTTGTCCTTTTCTTTCACATCCCTGCCTTTTATTGCAAGGCTACTTAAATCACCTTGCGTGTCAAGAACAATAGACGGAATGCCGTTAATAAGCGCTTCCTCTATCAGAATCTTGCACAGGACACTTTTTCCGCTTCCGCTGCCACCAAGGGCAATAAAATGCTTCTTCAGCAGCTCAAGCGGATATTCAGTGTTCCCAAGGATTGCTTTGTCCGGCATTATCATGCATCCTCGCTACGATTCCAGAAACTTGCCACTTCTTTCTCGCTCAGCTCCCTAATCTCCCCTGGCTTCATCTTGCCAAGCTCTATGCTCCCTATCTTTGTTCTCTTCAGGCTATCCACATTGTTTCTAAGGCTTTCAAAGATTCTCTTAACAATCCTGTTCCTGCCTTCGTGTATCCTTATCTCAATCATCTTGTCAGTAATCCTTATAGCCTTTTCAATCCTGACAGGGCCGTCCTCTAGCCGGAAGTTTCCCCTAAGCCTACTGAAATCAGAAGGCTTTAAAGGCTTTCTCAGCCCAACAAGGTAAGTCTTGCTCTTTTCATACCTCGGGTGCATTACAAGGTTTGCAAAATTTCCATCATTAGTGAAAAGAAGCAGCCCCTCAGCATTGTAATCAAGCCTTCCTATTGGGTAGACTCTCTCCGGAATCTTGTTGAGATACCTCATGATGGTAGGCTTATCGCTTGGGTCTTTCATTGAGCAGAGGCAGTCCCTGGGCTTGTAGAATGCAAAGTATTTTCTTTTGGCATACCAAATCCTTCTTCCATCAATCTCAATAATATCCTTATCGGGTTTTGCGGATTCTCCGATGGAAGCAACCTTTCCATTCACAGCAACCCTGCCTTGTTCTATCAGCTCCTCGGCTTTCCTTCTTGAGCAGAACCCTGCGTTTGAGATTATCTTCTGGATTCTCTCTTTCCTGCTTTTTTCACCCTCTTTCATTTCTAAGCTTACAAAAGTTATTTGTTTACCTTTAAAAAACATCCGAAAGTTTTATATAAACCAGAAATCAAAAATTGCCTGTTTAAAAATGGCACGAAAAAAACCCGCTTCAAAAGCAAAAAGAACCACTAAAAAGCCTGGCTCTTCAAATAAAGCAAAGAGAACTACTGCAAAAAAGACAACAGCAAAGAAAACTGCTGCTTCTAAGAAGGCAACTACTGCAAAGAAGAAGCCAGCAGCGAAAAAGGGAGCAGGGAAGAAGAACACGCCAACAAAAAAAGCAGCAGGCAAGCAAGCCTCAACACTAAAAGAGCCGATTTATGTCAGGCCGGTAGGGCAGGCAAGGCCAAAGCCATCACGTGAGCATGAAAGGCGCGACTCAATTCTCGGATTATTCAGCCTGCTAGCAGGCGCAATCTCAGTCTTGTTCCTGTTTATTTACCCGGTTTCGTCTGTGATATTAGGGCTGCTTGCAATTGCCTTTTCTAAATCCGTAAGAGTAAGAGAAAACAACATTCCCTGTGCGCTTGGCTTTGTCCTGGGCCTTTTAGGGATGCTGGTTGGGCTTGTAGTTATGGTGCTGATGCTTTTATCAATGTTCTTTGTAGTCGGCTGAGATTTTTTTATTTTTTCTTGTTCCTTTTGCTGTACTAAGTTTGCCTTTTCTTGCAAATCTCCATGTAATCGCAGTAGTTGCATAGCGGGCTTTTTATTGCAGGAAACCTGTCCTCAATAATTGCTCTCTCAACCCGGTCGATTCTCTGCTTAAGGAAAGCCTTGGTTTCTTCTACATCCCTTTTCCCTAGGTCTATGTTTACATCATACATGTTTCTTAAATAGTGCCATATCAGCCTAACCTTTTTTGCATCAGGGTAATTCTCAAAAACCCAGAGTGCATATGCCTTAAGCTGGTAGTCCCTGAGCAGGTCGCTTCTTGTCTTTGGCTTTCCTGTCTTATAATCCCTGACTTCGAATATTCCGTCTGTTTTTGAAAGCCTGTCAATCCTTATGCAGTACTGCCTGCCGTCAAGGTCCAGGTAAAACTGGGTTTCTGTAAAAAGGGTTTTTGACTCATCCTCCAGGAACCTGCTGTAGAATTCCCTTATAATCCTTTTCCCTTCTTCGAAGAACTCAGGCTCTTTCTCAGAGAAAAGAAGCTCTTCCTTGCTAAACTCCCTCTTCCACTCTTCCTCAAAAAGGCTGAAGATGATGTTAAGCGAGCTGATCCTGCCCTTTTCCTTCTCAAGGTACATCCTTTCAATCACATTGTGAAGCATGCTGCCAAAAAAAGTATGGATTGTGCCTTTTGTTTCAGTAGGCACCTTTTCAATGTACCTCAGCCTGAACTTCTGCGGGCACTGGTAATAGCTTTCAATCTTTGAGTATGACCACGCCATTTTAATTCAAGAAGAAGCCTCTTATTTAAAAATGTTAAGGAACAAGGTTACAAAACCTTATAGTCAAAAGACCTCTTAATAATATAATAAGCCTGCTTTAGCTTTATCTTTTTTAGTGTCTTCATAAATATTCTCGGCCTTAGATAAAACCTGAGAAAAGCCTTTCTTCTTGCTTTAACAAGGTCATTCTTCGAGAGCCCTTCTGGAACCCATTGTGGAGGTTTTCTCCATCTTGTAGATAATTTTTCTCCCTTAACTTCATTCCAGAGCTTGCATCCTGGAAACATGTCCAGGGCGTCAAAATGGGCTCCATCAAGCCCGGAATTAACAGCAAAGCTTATTGTTTCGTTAATAGTTTTTTTTGTTTCTCCAGGCAGCCCCAGGATGAAGAAGCCATTTGCTTCAATCCCTGCCTTTTTTGACATGCTGATTGCTTTGCTTATTATTTCAAGGCTTTCCTTTTTCTTGACTTTCTTTAGTATCTCATCGCTCCCTGACTCTATTCCAAAAGAAACACTGTAACATCCACTTCTCCTCATAAGCCTTAAAAGCTCCATGTCAACTTTATCAGCCCTGATTCCATTCGGGCAGGCCCAGCTCACATTTACATTTTCTTTAATCATAAGCTCAAAGATCCTTTTCGCGTTCTCTCTATCCAGCGTAAGGTTGTCATCCTCGAAATGAATCTCTCTTACCCCAAAATCTTTGACGAGTAATTTGATTTCAGCAACCACATTCTCAGGGCTTCTGAACCTGATTCTTCTATTATAGAATGAAGGGCTCGCGCAAAAAGAGCAGTCAAAGGGGCACCCCCTTGAGGTGAGCAAAGGAGCAACTGGAAAATTCTTTACAAATGCACCATGTGGGGAAAAAGGATAATTATTAGGGTTAATCTGCTTCCAGTCAGGAAAAGGAAGCTCATCAAGATTTTCAACAGTATTGGCCATTTCGATGGGCTGCCCTTTATTTTCAGCTAGTTCTTCACTATTAAAATAGACACCCTTTATTCTTTTTTTTCCAGAGAAATCGCTTTTTGCAAGCTCAAGCAGAGGAAGCTCCCCCTCTCCACAAACAACAAAGTCGCACTTTGCTTCTTTAAGAGTCTCAAAAGGGCAAAAGCTAGGATGCATCCCCCCAATTATACACTTAAGCCCTATGTTTTTTAGCTTTCTTGAAAGCATAACAGTTTCTTTATAATAGAAGGTGACACAACTAATGCCCACAGCATCGGGCCTCTCCCGAGCGATTCTTTCAGTTAATTTATCGTTGCTTAAATCCTCATTAAGGCCATCAATGACAACGCATTCTATCCCCTTTTTCTTAAGAAAAGATGCAAGATAGCCTAAGCCAAGCGGCGGTGTTATTACATGAGTATCATACCTTGGCCTGGCAAGCACTATTTTCATCAGGAATCCAGGAGACGCCTTTATTTTATTAAACTTTGTTGTTTTCCCTGAAGCTGTAGTAAGATTCATCGCAAATAATTACATGGTCTAAAAACCTGATTCCTATTATCTTGCCTGCTTCACTTAGCATCTCAGTTACTTTCTCATCTTCTTCAGATGGAAAGCACCTGCCGCTCGGGTGGTTATGTACCAGTATTATTCCGTGTGATGAATTCTTCACTGCTTCCTTAAAAATCTCTCTTGGGTGAATAATGCTTTCATTCAGTGTTCCTACGAAGATTTTCTTTTTTTCGATAATCCTGTTTGAGCAGTCCAGGCAGATAAGGTGCACCTCTTCCTGTTTTTTTCCTCTTATTTCATGCCTGAAAGCCTCAAACACATCCTTCGCGCACTTAATAAAAGGCTTTGCCCCTGCCCTAGCCATGGCTCTCCTGCTAATCTCAAAAGCAGCTATAATCTGCATTGCTTTTGCATCTCCAATTCCCCTTATTTTTGAAAGCTCACTTAGCGAGCACTGCGAAAGCGATCCAAGCCCAAATGTAGAAATAATCCTATTGCACAAATCAAGCACATTCTCGTTCTTCGTGCCATTTTGTATTATGATAGCAAGAAGCTCTGCATCAGAAAGCGCCTCCTTGCCAAGGGCCTTTAGCCTTTCCCTCGGCCTGTTTTCATGCGATATCTCCCTTATTCTCATCAATGGCTTTACTTATTTCACATTTAAATCAGGTTCTGGCCAGATCCCAGAATTTTTTCAGGTTCGTATGCTTTAATATAAATAGCTTTCAGGCTCATGCATACCCCCTTAACTTTACAATAGCCTTTGGAAGCTCTTTTTTTGCAGCCTTAAGAAGCTCTTCAGCCTCTTCTTTACTGAAAGCAGAAAGCCCTTTTGGGCAAATTAGCTCCTTGCCAGCCTCAAACCGCTGCAGGTAATAAGCCTTAGCATCTTTTATGAAGCGAACAATTCTCCTAAAGCTTTCATTTGTTATAAACGGCTTCACAAGTGTTGTCCTGAACTCGTAATCTATACTGGAAGCCATCAGAATCTCGGCAGTTTCCTTTACCTTATCGCCAAAGCCAGCAACTCCAACAGCCTCATCATAATTGTCAAGCCAGGCTTTTATGTCAACGGCGATGTAGTCAACAAGCTTATTATCAGTTAATTCTTTTACAACGGAAGGCCTGCTCCCGTTTGTGTCAAGCTTAACAAGATATCCTTTGCTTTTTATCTTAGCAAGAAAGACTCGAAGGTCAGGGTAAAGAGCAGGCTCGCCGCCAGTGACAACAACCGCTTCAACTTTGCCTTTTCTTGCATCAAGAAAACCGAAAAATTCCTTTTCACTTGCCTCATCCCTTCTTGAGAGCACAATCGAGCGATTGTAGCAGAAAGGGCACCTGAAGTTGCACCCATTAACAAAAACAACACAGGCAATCCTGTGCGGGTAGTCCAGAAGGCTGAACCGCTGAAGGTAGGCAAGTCTCATCTTGATGCTGAAAAAGCAATGGCCAAGCAGCCAATCTTTACTAAAATAAAACTAATAAAAGAACAAAAAAACTTATTCCTGAATGTGCTCTGCAATGTTCAGGTAAACCCTTTTTGAGAATTCCTCTCTTTTTCCTTTGTTCCATTGGTTTACTGGCCTGATGTAGCCAACAGTCCTTGAGTAAACCTCGCATTTTGTTTTCATTTTTTTCACCTCATAGCTTTACTTCCACATAGCCTCCATCACCAGCCTCGGATTCCTCATCTTCAATTTCCTCACAGAAAGGGCAAAACTCATGCTCCCCATTAATGTAGCCATGTATTGGGCAGATGCTGAAAGTTGGGGTTATCGTGTAATATGGAAGGTTGTACTTTCCTGCAATCTTCTTAACAAGCCTTTTTGTGGATTCTGTGTCAGGAAGCCTTTCCCCAAGGAAGAGGTGGACCACAGTGCCGCCGGTGTACAGGGTTTGGATTTTGTCTTGCTTATCAAGAAGCTCAAAAAGGTCATCAGTATAATTAACAGGAAGCTGGGAAGAGTTCGTGTAGAATGGCTCAGCATTCCTGTTTTTCCATTCCTCTTCATTTGCAACAATAATGCCTGGAAACCTTGCTTTGTCTGCCCTTGCAAGCCTGTATGATGTCCCCTCAGCAGGTGTGGCCTCAAGGTTGTAAAGGTTCCCGGTTTCCTCCTGATAGTTTCCCAGCTTTTCCCTCATAAACTCAAGCACCCTGATGGCAAACTTTTGCCCGTCAGGCTCTCCAATGTTCTTCCCAGTGAGGTTTATGCTCGCCTCATTCATTCCCAGAAGGCCTATTGTTGAAAAATGGTTTTTCCAGTAGGCTCCCTGTGCTTTTTTGTTCCCGCTAAGATAAAACCTTGAGTAAGGGTACAGGCCCGTTTCTGTGAAGTTTTCAAGAACTTTCCTTTTTGTCTCCAGGCTTTTTTTAGCCATGTCCATCAGCTCTCCGAGCTTTGATAAGAACTTGTCTTCATTTTCAGACAAGTACCCAATCCTGGGAAGGTTGATTGTAACAACGCCGATAGAGCCTGTAAGCGGGTTAGCCCCAAAAAGCCCTCCACCACGCTTTTTTAGCTCCCTGTTATCCAGCCTCAGCCTGCAGCACATGCTCCTTGCATCTTCCGGCTTCATATCGGAATTGACATAGTTCGCAAAGTAAGGTATGCCATACTTTGCAGTCATCTCCCATACGCTTTCAAGCAACGGGCTATCCCAGTCAAAGTCCTCAGTAATGTTGTATGTAGGAATTGGAAAAGAGAAAGGCCTGCCTTTTGCATCACCCTTTAGCATCAGCTCTGCAAAAGCCTTGTTTAGCATATCCATCTCTTTTCTGAATTCCTTGTAAGCCTTATCCTGCTCTCTTCCCCCAATGATTACTTTTTCATCTTTCATGTAATCCGGAACGGCCAGGTCAAGAGTGATATTAGTAAATGGAGTCTGAAACCCGACCCTGGTTGGCACATTTATGTTGAAAAGAAATTCCTGCATCGCCTGCACAACATCTTTATATGTTAGCTTGTCATAAGCGATAAACGGGGCAAGAAGTGTATCGAAGTTTGAGAAAGCCTGGGCACCAGCAGCTTCCCCTTGCATCGTATAAAAGAAGTTCACTATCTGTCCCAGCGCAGCTCTGAAATGCGTTGGGGGCTTTGACTGAATCTTTCCAGGAACACCGCAAAACCCTTTAAGCAGCAAGTCCTTAAGGTCCCAGCCAACACAGTAAGGGCCAAGGACTCCCAGGTCATGTATATGATAATCTCCGTTAAGGTGTGGCTTTCCAATCTCTTCTGGGTAAAGCTTGTTGAGCCAGTAGGAAGAGATGATGCTCGAAGAAATATGAAAGTTAAGCCCCTGAAGCGAGTATGTCATGTTGCTGTTCTCCTTAACCCTCCAGTCTGACTCGTCAAGATATTTGTCAATAATCTGAAAATTGCTCATAAGGGAAGCGAAATTCCGGAGGTCCTCATGCTGCTTCCTGTAAACAATATACGCTTTGGCAGTTCGGTGATATCCGTTAATCATCAGGGACTTTTCAACTAAATCCTGTATTTGCTCAACAGTTGCCGTTCCTTTTGGGAATCTCTCATCAAGATTGCTCTCTACTTTGCTTGCGATTTCTGTTGAAATGCCCTTATCGCTTGATTCCCCTGTGCTGTCTAGCGCTTTCTGGATAGCATCAGAAATCTTCTTTATATTGAATGGAACAATTTCCCCGTTTCTCTTAAGAACACTTTTCACTTTTTAATCACTCCTTTCTTCAGCAGCTAAAGACCTGCCCCCATATGTTGAGGTGCTTATCGTAATTAGCTCTACAGATAGTATTTTTCTGCAAATATTTAAACATTGCTCCTTTGTAAAACAATATCAAAACAATATATTTTCAAGCACAGAAATCTGCCTTTTAATATTTATAAACAAAGCCAGGCTTGGCTGTTGCAACTAAGCAGGGGCTGTTATTTTCTCCCATTATTTTTTTATTTTTGTTGGTTTTTTGGTTTTAGTTTTTTATCAAGATTGGCCTGCTTAATTATTATATAGTGCCTGCTTTCATATTCACTTTTCATTGCGAATATATTTTAAAGGCAGCTTAATGTTTCTTAAAAACAGAAGAAATATATTTACGCTCTATTTTTATTGTAAGTCCAACGCTGTTGTCCCTCTTTGTCTGAAATTTTTTTTAATTAAGTTGCTTTAATGTAACTGCCGAAGGAAGAAAAACATTAATTAATTAGTTTTTTTTAGAAAGCCCTGAGGTGGCTTAACATGGCATTATGGTGGATTCTTTGTGCAGTTATCGTTTTCTTTCTTTCCGGGCTTAGGGTTGTGAACCAGTATGAGCGCGGAGTAAAGTTTACTTTCGGGAAATTTGTTGGTATTATGGATCCAGGGCTAAGGCTGGTGATTCCGATAGCCCAGTCCTGGTACCGTGTGGATATGAGGGTAAAGGCAGTTGATGTGCCTGAGCAGGAAAGCATCACAAAAGATAATATTACTGTTGGCATAAACGCAGTGATTTATTATAAGGTTGTTGATTCGCAGAAGGCAATACTTGAGGTAGAAAAGTATGATTACGCTGTAACCCAGCTTGCCCAGACCACAATGAGAAACATAGTTGGCGAGGTTGAGCTTGATGAGCTGCTCAGCCAGCGAGAAAAAATCTCTGAGCAGATAAGGCATATCATTGACTCTGCTTCAGACCCCTGGGGAATTAAGGTAAACTCTGTTGAGCTAAAGGATATAACCCTCGCTGAAGAGATGAAAAGAGTAATAGCCAAGCAGGCTGAGGCAGAAAGAGAAAAAAGGTCAGTTATAATCAAGGCAGAGGGAGAAGTAATCGCATCTGCGAATATGGCAAAGGCAGCAAAAACCCTTAGCACAGCCGAGGGCGCACTTCATCTCAGGACTCTGCAGTCAATAAATGATATCAGCTCAGACAAAAGCAATACAGTGATTTTCGCTATACCTTTGGAAGCACTCAGGGCGCTTGAGGCAATAGCAGGCAAGAAAAAGAAATGATTTTTTTATTCTTGTTTTTTTAGCTTTTCTTATCAAAGCTTTAAAAACAAAAACCGAAAAGTATATATATCTATTTACAAATAAGCAATGTCCATTATGCCTTGGTATAAGTGCATAGGATATAGAGGGCATGTAGGTTCTGGCAAGTCTAATGAAGTTGCTTTTTATGCTTTCGCTGATGATGCATGGGACGTTCTCGAGAGATACTTAAGAATTATGCCTGGTGTTAAAAGCTCTTCTTATCGCTATCCTGACATTTTTCCAATTAAAGATGAAAAAGAAGTGAGAAGCCTTGAAGAAAAGATAACAGAGGAAGGAAGAATCTCTTTAGAGAAAGCGATGCAAACCTGGTATTACCCTAATATTGAGGGTTGCCCAAAATGGCTGGATTCTCAGTTGGAGCCTGATTGATTCTCGGAAGCATTTTTTTCTGTTTTTTCTCTCAGCTTCGTTTATCATATTAAGTATATTAAGTAATGAAATTTAATAAACAACCCTTCCTTTCTTATTCTTCCATTCCCTGAAAACCTCAAGGCACTCTTGTCTGGAGGAGCTTTTGATTTCTATTAGCTTAGACTTGTACTTGGATTCTGCCTTGCTTGATTCTCTCTTGCCTGCCCGGGGCTTGCTTGTTTTGCTTTTGCCTTTTCTGGGCTTGCATAGCTTGCTGATTTCTTTGTAGTACTCGCTGTCATTAAACCCAATCTCTTCTGCATCTTCCCTTGTGCAGCCGTAATGCACCTTCTTAATCCTTGACCATAAGATTGCACCCAGGCACATTGGGCAGGGCTCGCAGGTAGTGTATAGCTCACATTCAGACAGGTCCCATCTCTTAAGCTTTTTTGCAGCCTTCCTTATAACCATGACCTCGGCATGCGCAGTTGGCTCTTTGTTTTTTACCACCATGTTATGCGCTCCCGATATAACTTTTCCGTTTCGCACAATTACAGCACCGAACGGCCCGCCGTGGCCCTTTTTGACTCCTGCATGTGCTTCCCTGATGGCTTCACTCATGAAGCCATGCGATCCGGCCGCCTTTTTATCCTGATTTGCTTTCATTCTAAACACTCTTCTTCAATTAACCTTAAAAAGTCTTTTGTTTTCTTACCCATTATGCGCGACCTTAAGTTTAGCATTGAGCATAGCCAGGGCAGTGCAAGGGCAGCCAGGATAGTGCTTCCCCACGGGCTTGTAGAAACCCCGGCCTTCCTGCCAGTGGCAACCAAGGCAACAGTGAAATCCATCTCTCCGGGAGAGCTGAAAGAGATAGGAGTCCAGGCGCTTATTGCAAACACATACCACCTTCACCTCAAGCCCGGGGAAGAGCTGGTTGCGGGCCACGGCGGGCTTCATGGGTTTATGGGCTGGAAAAAGCCGATAGCAACAGACTCAGGTGGGTTTCAGGCATTTAGCCTTGGGCTGGGCGCAAAGCTTTGTGAGGGAAAGTTTGAGTATGACCCTGCCTTGCAGTGCAGAAAAAACTCAAAAAAGCTTCTTAAGCGCTCTGCTTTCATAACAAGCGAGGGAATCAGGTTCAAGTCGCCTTATGATGGAAAAGAGCACCTGTTTACTCCGGAAAAAAGCATTGAAATCCAAGAAAAGCTTGGCGCAGATATTATACTTGCATTAGATGAATGCTCTCCTCCAAGCGCAGGCTATGAATATACAAATGAAAGCATGAAGCTTACTCACAAGTGGGCAGCGCAAAGCCTGAAGGCGCACACCACAAGCCAGGCGATTTATGGAATAATCCAAGGCGGGCTTTTTGAAGAGCTGAGAAAGCAAAGTGCAGAATTTATCTCATCCCTGGATTTTGATGGGATTGCGATAGGCGGCTCTTTTGGAAAGGATGAGATGAGCCTTTCCTTGGATTGGGTAATGCCGCTTCTTCCTGAAAACAAGCCAAGGCACCTTCTGGGTGTTGGTGGGGTAAGTGACATCTTTGATTCTGTTAAAAGAGGCATGGATACCTTTGACTGCGTAGGGCCCACAAGGCTCGCAAGAATAGGTTATGCTTACCTGTTTCCAGAGTCAGGAGGCAACCCTAAGAACAAGTTCAAGTTCAGGCTGACGAACACAGGCTTTGAGAAAGACCTTTCTCCGCCTGATGCCAGCTGCGGATGCTATGTGTGCAGGAATTTTTCAAAGGCTTACATCAACCACCTCTTTAAGAATAACGAGGTTTTGGGCCTGCGGCTACTGTCATATCACAACCTTTTTTTCTTCTCAAGGCTGATGAAGCTTATCAGAAAAAGCATAATAGAAGGGCGGTTTGAAAAGCTTTATTCAGAATGGCTAGGATGAATCTCCTTATGCTGTTGCTTACTCTTCTGCTTTGGTATATTTAGGGTAAGTGCCGTCACTCATAAAAACACTGTCTGTTTTTACAGCACAGCCCTTTTTGCTGTTGATAATCTCATCCGTTGTCATTACAGCCTTGCCATAAGCAATCAGCTCGCCTTTTAGCGACAGAATCCCGACAACGCTTTCCTTTTTGATTCCTGTCTCCACTTTAACTATTCCAGGCACATTCAGCGGGCTTCCATGGCATATCGGGTCAATCGTGCTGTCCATTACGAAAACCTTTGGAAGAAACTCTACAGCTTTTTCCATTGGCTGGACACAGTGCCTGAGAAACTTTTCATTTCCCTGGGTTTTGTAGTAATGCCAGGCATCATTAACATCATGCAAGGTCACGAGGCTGGTGCTTTCATTGAAAGGCCCACTTTTTGTCCTTCTTAACTGAGCCATATGCGCCCCGGTGCCAAGCGAAGCCCCAATATCGTGGCAGAGCTTCCTTATGTAAGTGCCAGCCTCGCACCCAACCTTAAAAAGCACTTCCCTGTCTTCTATCTCAAGAACCTCAAGGTAATAGATAGTTCGTTTTCTCTTTACTCTCTTAACAGCGGACTTTATAGGGGGAACCTGCTCAATCGTGCCTATGAAATTCCTGCATGCCTTTCTTATCCTTTCTGGCTCAATGTCAGAGTGCAGGTGCATAACAGCAATGTATTCCTTTCCTGACTTAAGAAGAAGGTTTGCTATCTTTGTGGCTTTGTTCAGCGTTACAGGAAGGCACCCGGTTACCTTTGGGTCAAGTGTTCCAGAATGCCCTGCTTTCTTCACCCCAAGAATCCTGGAGAGGTAGTAGCTTGCCTGGTGAGAGGTTGGCCCGGGCGGCTTGTCCAGGTTTACTATACCATACTTTAGGAGAGCCTCTATTGGCCGCTTGCCAGGGTAGTGCCCAAATCTGTCATTCGTTTCGCTTTGCCTAATCTCGATAACTTCTCTCTTTTCCTTTTCAAACGGAAGCATTCCCATAAGAAGCAGGTTCAGCGCTTTATTTATCTTGTTTTTGGTTTTTAAGGGAAGTAAGGTAAAGGATTGATATTACATCCTTTTCATTTGCCTTGACCATGCTAACTATTTCCATAAGCAGGAATTTCAGGAAAAAATTGCTCATTTCCCCGCAGAGCTGCTCAGTTTTCTGGTATTTATCTAACCCTTTTTTGGCATCAAATGACTTTGTGTTAAGTGAGTTGATGTAATAGTTTATATTCTCAATAATAGACTAAAATGCCTTTTTTACGCATTTTTGCTTAAGCTCGGCCTCATCAACAGACTTAACAGCATCAAAAAGCAGGTCGGAGATTTTCTCGAACCTCTGTGCAATCCTCATAAAGAGCGGCAATGCATCTATCACTATGTCTTCATCATATGTTTTTCCTGAGCTAAGCTCAAAAACCCACCTGTTAAACATATGGTATATCTTGTCTGTGTCTATTTCAAGGCTTTTCAGCGTTTCTTTGCTGTTATCAGTGGTAATGGTTTCCATTATCCTTTTTAGGATGAAAAGGAATCTTAGCAGGATTTGGTATGTATTTACCTTCTTGAGAGAGATAAAAAACCTTACATCAATCTTTCTTGAGTCCTCATATATAATCTCAGCCCCGCTGAGGGTTTTTATAAACTTGTCAATCCTTGACCTCATCTCAGAGCTTATGTCTTTCGAGGAAAAGAGAGTAGCTTCATTAACGCCTATATAATATAATGTATAAAGAACCTGAAGTATTATGTCGCTTTTCTCATCAAGGTTAACCCGGACAGTATCCTGAACCGATTCTTCAGAATTGCTTATAATAATGCAGTTGTTCCTTTCGAAAACATTTACAACAGACTGCTCCCTGATGTTGTTTCTCTGAATCCATTTCTTGGGCAGGGACACCGTGTAGGTTGAGCCCCCCACAAGCTGGATTTTTCGTTTATTCATAGTACATAGAAGCAGCACTAAATATATAAATTTTGTGGAAAAAAACTATTATCCCCTATTACGTCAACGACAGAATTAAATCACAACCTTTTTAAACAATTGCAAAATCCTTGGAATAGTGAGAATTATGGCAAAAGAGCTATGCACATCGTGCAAGACAGACATCTCAAACCTTTCAGGAACAGTGCATTTCAAGTGCCCGGAATGTGGTGAAGGCATTATTCGGTGTGTTAAATGCAGGGTCAGAGGGGTTAGCTATGTATGCCCGGCATGCGGCTTTACTGGCCCTTGATTTTCTTGCTTTGGTGATAATTATGGGAACAATGATTATACATATGAGGATTATGCCTGAGTCAATTGAGGCAGATATTGAAAAGCTTAGCCAGGCAGTTAAGGAGAAGATAACCTCTGAAGCACCGGTAGATGATGTTAAGCTTAGCATTACTGATGTTGCTTTTGGCCTGAAGGCAGTGAATGCCTATTTTGTTATAGATGAGAGCTTCTCAGGTTTTGATGCACTTGAGGAAAAGCTTCAGGGTATTGAAGGAGTTTCCTCAACTGAGATTGTTGACATGAGAAGGGCTCTTGGC
>Ga0334898_1002885_pt1 | contig 14817 bp, 11 predicted proteins | sample GraSluR3_MG_10_FD_207228 | JGI IMG/M metagenome (GOLD analysis project Ga0334898, IMG submission 207228) | Sludge microbial communities from methane-producing bioreactor in Wageningen University, Netherlands - Granular Sludge_3_08-R3 | ecosystem: Engineered > Bioreactor > Anaerobic >... | reverse complement strand
GTTTGATTCCATTGTAAGCCAAACAAGGGAAATCATACGTCAGGGCAGAAAAAACGAAAGGAAAAAACGTCCGAAGAAACTCTACTATATGAATTATAAGCCATTATAGCTTAAGTCAACGACATTGTAATGGAATTATTAATTTTTGAATTTCCTTTGTATTAACTACCTTTTGGGTTGCACCCCCTGTCCTTCCAGCAATAACATTTCGAAAATAATCACTATTAAGTAAAAATTGGACATATATGCAATTTAATGAGTTATTTGGTCGCATTATTACAATATTCAAGCAATTCGCTTCTGAAAATTCTCCATTATATAGTACTGCTTTTCCATTATCTCCATGTCGCGCAATTAAAATATCACCTTTAACTAATTGTGATTTTTTTTGCTTCTCGTGAAATTCTTTTGTAACGTATTTCAAGTTATCTATCTTAAGAAAACCTTCTCCTAAATTTCCTGTTCGTATCATTGGAACACCATTCTCCTTGATTGTATAAAATGGCTCAGTTACACCCACAAAACCGACACTTATTTTGCTACATTCATTATTTAAAGTAACTTTTCTCCAATTCTTTGGATTTGTACTTGGATCCCCAAACATCTCCATAAAAAGCGATTGCGCCAGCTGGTCGTACTTTTTAATTAGGGTTTTGGTTTTTTGGCGGTACTCGTCGGCCGCATCGAGTATGGCGGCTATTCTCTTTTGGGTTGTGAGGGGGGGGAGGGGGATTTGGATTTTCAGTAAATCAACCTTCGTTAAACTAGGAAGTGTTGTCGCTTTGTTGTGCTTAAGGAAGTTATAGGTTGTACAAAAATAATATAGATACTTTTTATCCAATTTATCTCCAGCACAGAGACCAAAAGCAGTATCGACGTTCCAAAATTTCTCTTTAACAAAAATTGGGTTATTTATAGAGCCTTTTCTTCCAATTATTGTTGTTTCCTCAGGGCAAATAAAATCATTTGCATAGCCCATTATTCCTCCACTACCATAAATTGGGTATTTACCATTAGGGTCAACTACTTTCTTTTGGTTCTTACCATTTACTATTTTAAGGACATCACCAAATACTACTTTTTCCCATTTCATCCCAACATCTCCTCCAACCTTTTAAGTGCCTCATTGCGTTCGGCATCGAGCTGCTTAATATCGGCAATAATGGTGCTGGGGGCATCGTAGTGCACCTCGTGGTGCTCAATCTCCTTGTAGCGGTTAATGCTTAGGTCCCAATTGTTTGCCTGTATCTCGGCAAGGGGTACGGTAAAGCTCTGCTCGGTGCGCTTGCGGTTTTTTTCGGCCTCAAGGTTGCCGTAACGGGCAATAATATCGGGTATATCGTTATCCTTGGCGGGGCTGCGCTTATCGTCGAGCGTGTAGCCATCGGCGCGCATATCGTAGAACCACACATTATCGGTTCCGCCCGAGTTGGTTTTGGTAAACAGCAGTATGGCGGTGCTAACGCCGGCGTAGGGCTTAAATACGCCGCTGGGCATCGATATTACGGCCTGCAGCTGCTGTTTCTCAACCAGCTCCTGCCTTATCTGCTTGTGGGCGTTGGATGAGCCAAATAGCACGCCATCGGGCACAATTACGGCGCAGCGGCCACCCGTTTTCAGGGCGCGCAGCATAAGCCCCAGGAATAGCAGCTCGGTTTTCTTGGTTTTTACGCGGGTTAGTATGCTCTTCTCCACCGAGTCGTAATCGAGGCTGCCCTTAAAGGGCGGGTTGGCCAGTATTAGCGAGTACTTATCGGTCATATCGGCATTGGCCTCGCTAAGCGAGTCCTTGCTAATAAGGTTGGGGTTCTCAATGCCGTGCAGCTGCAGGTTCATGGCGGCAATGCGCAGCATGGTGGAGTCGAACTCGCCCCCGTTAAACATCTTGGTGTTGTAGTGCTCGCGGAAGGTTTTGTCCATGAACCAATCCTTATGGTTCTGGTGAATGTACTCGCCAGCAGCCACAAGGAAACCTGCCGTGCCGCAAGCGGGGTCGCAAATGGTGTCGTCCTTTTGGGGTTTCACCATGTCCACCATCATCTTAATAATATGGCGTGGTGTGCGGAACTGCCCGTTTGTGCCGGCCGAAGCGATTTTGGAGAGCAGGTACTCGTACAGGTCGCCCTTGGTATCGCGGTCGCTCATCACAATCTTATCAATTTGCTGCACCACCAGATCCAGCAGTCGTGGCGTGGGAATCATAAAGGTTGCGCCCTTCATGAAGTTGGCAAAAATGGAGCCCTTAACGCCAATGTTTTTCATGAAGTCGAACACGCCGTTCTCTTTCTGAAAGAGGTGGTACATGGTTTCGGGGTCGGCATTTTTAAAGCTGCTCCAGCGCAGGGGTTTCTGCTCCTGGGTGTAAATAGGATCCTTAATGGCAATGCCGGCAATATTTGCCTGTTTCTCCTTGGTGAGCTGTATCTCGTCGAGCCTGCGGATAAAGAGCAGGTATGTAAACTGCTCGATAACGGTAAGCGGGTTGGATATTCCGCCGGTCCAGAAATCGGTCCAAATCTTATCTATCTGTGTTCTTAGTTCGCCTGTTAGCATGGTATTAAAATAGTGTAAAATGAAGCGTTGAAAGTACTATAAATATTCGTTATCGGAAAGTTCTGGTTCGGGTAATTCGAACGTTGGTACTGGTTGAATGGCATTACCGGCAATACCCCTTAGCGAACCATAAATATCGCCTGTGTTTAAAAGGACTTTCTCAATTTGAGCCTCGCGCTTCTTCCATATTGATAGCATTGAACGTTTTTCGCTATCCAAATCAGCCTTCATTTGCTTAAAGCCTTCAACTATGGCATCGAACTGCATTTTAAACTTGTTGCTGGTAAGGTAATTGTAAAGTATCTGCATCTTTTCGCCTTTGTTCTCCTGTGAGCCAATGGCATTACTAACTGAAATAACGGTTTGGCGAAGCACAAAGCACAGGGCTTTAAACTCCTCGTAGGTGCAAATCCAAATGCCGTCCTTCAGCCCCATTCGCTCCATACCCGAAGGCATAGCCTCGGTAACCAGCACGCCAATATCGGCACCCCTGTCGCGAATATCGCTTTTAAATTTTTCTATCCAGCTGGCTTGAAAATCCTTTGTGCGTTTGCTCTCGTAGTATATGCTGCCGCAATTTTGACGGGTTCGGGTGTGCACAACCTGAATGCAATCGCCTCCCCTGGCGCCCTTCTTAATCTCCTCAATGGTATCTAAAGGAAATTTTGATGCGAGCCATTCCTCAATGGCCAGCTCCTGAACCTCGCCCTGCATCTGCATTGAACCCTGTTCCTGCTTGCGCTTCATCTCCTCGGTAAGCCTTTTTTGATCCTCATACTGCTTTTGGAGCTCTTTAAAACGCAATTCGTTTTTTTCCTGTTCGCTTTGGCGAATTTTCTCCTTCTCCTCGGCAAGCTGCTGGTTTAGTTTTTTCTGCAGATCGGCTTCAACCGCTTCTTTTAGCTCATCCTTTTCCCTTTTAAGCCTTTCAATTTCGGCTTTCGAACGGTTTAGTTCCTTAACCTGCTCCGACTTTTCGCTTAGCTCCATTTGCAGCTCTTTCAGCTGTTCCGATTGCTCTTCCTCAATCTTAGCCTTTATTTTTACCTCAAACTGTTTCCTCTCCTCTTTTAGCTTGGCGTCGAGCTTTTCCTGAAAGAGCTCATTTTCCTTTTTTTTCTTCTCCTCAAACTCTTCTTTTGCAGCTTCTAAGGCTTTAGATTGATCCTCCATCTTTTTCTTCTCAGCATCGAGCTTTGCATCATAACTTCTCTTTATCTGATCCTCCAATTGATGGGATAGCACATCCTGCACATCTATCTCAGTTCCACAGTTTGGGCACTTAATTTTGGTTTCGTTTTGCATGGGTACTAAAATTTTTGGGTTAAGGCACAAAGGTTTAAATTGGTTGTGCGGTAGATGTGCACAGTTAGGAATGTTTTCTCCTCAGTATTTCGGCCTTACACCTAATTGTTTCTTTAAGTTCTACCGGTTCAACCACCTGCACGCCCTCGCCCAGCGAGAAAATGGTTGAAACCAGCTCGTAGTTTATCCTAAGCTGTAACTCTATTAAAACATATTCGTCAGCTTTTTCCTTAACCTTTTGCGAACCATGTATGGGCTTGGTTTCTATGTATGGCCAAAGCTGCTTATCAATCCTTAGCATTATACTTTCCACTGGTTGGGTTTCATCAACTGTAACGCCAATAACATCCTCGAAATACTCGTTAAAATCGATGGACTCATTCTCTATGTAATCATTATCGGTTTCGGAAACAGCAATTAACCTGTCGAGGGCTAGGTTGTTTATCTCACCCTGATCCTGATTATGCCCAAACAGAAACCAGCGACTATTGTACTGCTTAAGATAGTAGGGATGAATAATGAATGTTGATGGTTCGGTGTGCTTAAAACTTTGGTATTCTACTCGTAACGCCCTTTTGTTGGTTATGGCGTTGAATAGTTGAGTGAAAAAGCTAAGACCTTTTAAGTATGGGTTTTGCTCAAAACCAACTATGGGGTTTGAGGCAATGCGCTTGCCAAAGGTGGCCTCGAGCCTTACGGATAGCTCTTCGAGCCATTCGAACTGTGGAATACCCTCGAAACGTTTTAGGATATTCAACGAGTCGCGAATCTGCTCAATCTCCGATTCGTTTACCGGCTGGTTCTTAATGGTGAAATTCCTATCGGCATACCTGTAGTATACCCGCCTTCCATCTTTATGCTTTACGAGAGGAATTGAAAAGCCCTGATCGCTCTCCATAAATAGGATATCATCAAATACCTGACGCCTCTTTACTCCATCAATAGCCCCATCAAATTCGTAAAGGGCCTTGTTGCAGGCTTCAATCAAATCCTCAATATAGAAGTTCCGGGCAAAGTTGCTAAAGCACTTGTCGAGTGCATTATACCTTATGGTGGCGTGCTTGTTTGTGGCCATTTTAGGGTTTATTTGGGGGTTTGAGGTGCAATGTACGAATAAATTTTTAACTGTGCAGATAGGTTGCACACAATCCTGTAACATTTGCATCAACAAACCAAAAAAATGTAATTGCGATGAAAAAGATACTACTTGTTTTAGCATTACTGGGCATAGTAAGCCTATCGAACGCACAGATTGGACAAACCCTAAAAGAGGTGAAAGAGAGGTATGGCGACACATTTTCGGATGGGTTTACAAATCCCGATGAGGATGGCGGAACTTTCTACCATATTTCTTACGAGGAGAAGATGGAAACACCACAGTCTGGTAGCTACACAAGGATTAAGGCCATGTATTTTATGGAGAATGCTCCAGATGCATTGTGCACCATGTGGCTGATTATTGAGCCCCGATCGGAAACCAATCCAACCGTTAAGTATTTCAATGATAAAATGATTAGAGTGAAGGATATGACCTGGAAAGACTATGAGACCAATTTGCTATACACTTTAATGGTAAAAGATGACGCTTGTATTACAACCTGTTACTTCGATTTTAATAATCTTTAGAAAACTATGATAGGAATGGATGAAATGGTTAGAATGAAACCCCAAGTACTAAGGTATGCTGTGGTGGTAGAAGTTTTGAGCAAAGGGTATGTGCTTGGCACCTACAGTAGTATTGCCGAGGCGCAGGTGTTAGCACACAAAATTGTTGCCCGTGTGCAGGTAAACGAGGAGATACCTGTTGAATCCCTTCTGAATTTCTTTTGCCCCATCGAAATCTACACAATGAATGGAGATGCAACCTCGATATCGCAGGCCATTTGGCTTGAATATTTATACCATTGCGAGGTGTACGTTGTGCCCATCGATCTTGCCAATGGGGGAATCTCTCAGTTTGTAAAGGAGAGGGAAAACTGCAATTCAATAGTATCGTTTAGCGACCATATGGAAAGGTACCAGAGGGCAATGGAACGCTTTAAGCCCTTTGGATTTCTGGCTAACTAATTTAATTACAATGAGAAAAATAGTATTGTTTGTTTTGCTTTATATTACTTGTTGGTATGCAAACGCGCAAACAGTAGCCAATTATGGTTGGAACACGCGTATGGATCCATCCTTTGTTTATAATGATGAGGTTCGAGAAAATTACGGCAACAGCATAAGTCCGAAGACCATAAAAATATTTCGCGATGCCGATACCAATGGAGATGGAAATATTTCGGTTTCTGAGCTAAAAGCCTTTCAGATATGGCTAAAACGTAGTTTTAAGTATAAAGAAAACGCAACTGCCCTTCACCCCGACGATTTTATAGCTCAGGGTGGTGGCGACTGTGAGGACTTTGCCATTATGACCACGTGTATGCTAAACTATCACGGAGTAGTGGCCTATGTTGCCATGTTTGGTAGGGTTACCGTAAATAAGCATGCCGTTTGCATAGCCCAGGTAACAGCCGATAAAACACCGGGTTACCTATACTACACGCTTAGCGGTTGGGGCATTCCTTCAGGATTATACATCCCGATAGATTACGAGAAGGTTGGTGGCCTAAGCGCCATTGATAGGCGCTGGAAGATTGCTCGAGTTTATATGCCAGTTAGGATTTATGGGGTGTATATGTAGGGTGTTTAGTGAAGTTAATATGAAAATTACTACTTTTATGAACCATTGGATTTAGGCAGTTGTAATGCAGGTTGGTTGCATAGATGATTTGTTCCTTTGCAAAAGTTCTTTGAAAAGCCTGCCCCTATGATATTGACTCGTGCGTGCTGTTCTGGCTTGCCAGAAGGATCGGCGCGTTTTTCCAACATTTTGGGTGTTTGCAACACCCGTTGGGATGAATGTTATTTCCTTAGTTTCTAATGCATTCGTTGCAGTTAGAGATAATGGAAATAATGGATAAAGCGATTATAGAGATTTATATCGAAATAATCCTTTTATAATGAGGCTTTCATTTATAACGAGGCTTTCATTAATTATGTGCTTTCACATCCACAACATAAGAGTATACAGGGCAGGCTTTTATTTTTTAATAAAATTATGAAACTCCAACAGCAACATACAGATACCATAAAAAAGCAGTTTGCTAAAATGCAAACCAAGGCTGATTTTATCAAGCTGCTAAACGACACCAAAAAGATTCTTTATGGTGACGAGACTAAACCAATATCCCTAAAGGTTCTTTATTACTTTGCTGATTACCGTAATGGACAAAAACGTTACAAGCAGTTCTCGATTCGAAAAAAATCGGGTGGACAAAGAAATATTAACGCTCCAAAGAAAGGTTTAAAAACCATTCAGAAAGTTTTGAATATTATTATACAGTGCGTATTTGAACCACATACAGCAGCCACAGGGTTTGTACCAAATAAATCGGTTGTTGACAATGCCAAAGCACACACAGCGAAGAATTATGTTTACAACATAGACTTAAAGGATTTCTTTCCCAGCATTGAGGTGCATAGGGTAAAGGCTTGTTTTAAGATTCCACCGTTTGACTTAAAAGACGATAGGGAACCCCTTGCCTTTCTTATTGCAAATCTTTGTTGCAGCGAAATGGATGTGGAACGATTAATTGAAGGAGAATGGCAAACCGTTAAGCGTAGCGTATTGCCCCAGGGTGCACCCACATCACCAACCATTACAAATATTGTTTCGCAAAGCCTCGATAAAAGGCTTGCAAAACTTGCAACCACCTTTGGTGCAACCTACACAAGGTATGCCGATGATATTACATTCTCATCGGATCACAGCATTTACCAGAAGAATGGTAAATTCCTTAATAAACTCCACGAGATTATTACGCAGAACAGTTTTACTATAAACGAGCAAAAGGTGCGTTTGCAGAAAAACGGACATAAGCAGGAGGTTACTGGTATTACCGTAAACGAAAAACCGAATGTTTCTCAGCGATACATAAAGCAAATTCGTATGTGGCTTTACTACTGGGAAACCTATGGCTACGAAAAAGCGGAGCAAATTTTCCGAAGGGACTACATTTCCGATAGGGGCTACGTAAAAAGCCATAAGGCGAAATTGATTAACGTAATAGATGGTAAATTGCTATACTTGAAGATGGTGAGGGGGGAGATTGATCCAACATATATAAAGTTGAAGGATAGATTTCTCCTGTTGATTTCCGAAAATAGTCCCTTAAATATTCTTCTTGATATATGGGAAAATGAGGGTATAGACCAAGCAATTAAAGTTTTTAACCAAAAGTATGAAAAGTATGAAGGTTAAAATTCTAGAAATAAGGCAATTTAAAGGGCATAACTCCAAGGAGTTTACGAACTATCAGGTTTCTATTGATGGGACGAAGGTATGGATTAGCCTGTTGGGTTATGCCAAGCATTCAGATTTAATAAGTATTGAGGGGGATTATATAATACTCAAAGAGCCTCCTGAGGATTATTATGAGATTGTGAAAAAAGAGAATGTAAAAGGCAAATTCCAAACGCTAATCCCAAAGGTAAAAACCAATTTTTCAGAGAATGTTCTTCCCAATAAAGAGACAGAAACGAAAATGACAGTCTTTAAGAATTACATAGATTCCCCTTCGACTAAAAATGAAAAGAAGAAAGTGTTAAGGAAAGTAATTTATCCTAAACGTAAATTAGTAATACCTCCAAAACCCAGAAAAATATTATCATACCCAGAGTTAATGTCAGAAGTTGACGGAGATTCATTTTCAGAAACTCCAATAACCAAAACTGGTTCTAAACCAATTGGAGATAGAATAGCATTTATCAATGGGTTGTTGAGGATGAGTAATAGGAAGGATGTAAGTGAAAAAACTAAAGATAGACTCGTTGAACTTTTAAGTAAAGAGGTTGGGGGTAATGATGTGTTGTTGAAAGAGATTTATAAAGATGTAAAGGAAATTAAGGAGCGTGTTTCTTTGGATCAACCAAAACTTAATAAAGAAGAAGTTGAGGGCCAATTAAAATCCGAAGAAAAGTCTAAATTTCCAAAGTATATTGACCCTATTAAACTATACAGTTTTCTATTTAATTATAATCAAGATCCAATATTAAAATATACTTGTCACGATATTGATAGCGATGGATTAAAGGATATAGTTAGGTATTGTAACACAGAACAATATGACCTCAAAAAACACATAGAAAAAATTAAGGAAGTTTATGCTGGCTTCGAAAAGAAACACTATGCACCAATAGCAGTTAAAGCCCTTATCCGGGGATATTTAACGGGCAAAAATTTTAAGGGTAATGAACTTGAACAAGGTTGGTCAACAGATCGTATCAATATTAATTGGTCTCATTCTGATATATTAAATTGGTCAAATGAGAATCCAAACTTCCCCCCAAATCCAAACGAAGGTTTAATTGAACAAAACGAAAATATTGGTTTTGAAATTAAAAGATTTGTGTCTGTGATTACAGGTAAAACGGTTCAAAATTTCCGTGAATTAGTTCTGCATTTTAAAAATCTTTTTCATTTACGTAGGGATAACTCATTAAAAGATCTAATCGAGTTTAAGAATCAGAATAAAAAGTGGAATGATGTTATTAATTTTATTATTGATAACAATGAATTTCCAAAAAACATTGAGTTTTTCACCGATGTAGATAAACTAACACAGGCTTATACCAGAATTGTTGAATTAATTATTGAACAACATAAAAAGTCCCAAATACTTGAGAAACCAAAGGTTAAACTTTCATTTTTAGAGAAAGGGAATTTGTTGGAATTTTCAATTCATCATTTAAATAGTGTATATGGTAAAACAATTGAAAATACAATAGAAAGATTAGGCACTGCACACACTAATCTAATTAAAAATCAGATAAATGGACTGTGCAATCTATACGTAAGGGCAGATTTTGGACAAGGAAAGTATGCTAAAATTAACATTTGGAATGGCAAAGAAAGAGAATCACAACTGATTGAAAGTTTCAAGGGCGTTGAATATTTATTGGAATTTCCCAAAAAATAAGATTATGATATACCTAGTTGACGATAAAAAGAATCGACAAGTTGATGATTTTGGTTGGACAGTTGAAAAATTTCAAAATTTTGATAAAATTGTTCGACCTATTTATTCATTGAATGAAATAACTGAAAGTTCTGAAAAAATCTTTAAAGAAGGAAACGTTGTTATCTATCACGAGTCTTTTATAGATAATACTTTAATGGCAAATGAGGCAGCAGAAAAAAGAAATAAGCTGTTAGACTTTGCACACAATAATCCTAATTTTTATTTAACAATATTCAGTGGAAGTAAAGTGTCGCGAGTATTAGAGGGGAATGTTGCATACTTACCAGTTTCCATTGTATACCAAAATCTTGAGGTTTTTATTAGAAAGTACTCCGAAGGAGACAGTTCCCTCGATTATTTACTATTTGGTGAAAATCCCCAAATAGAGAGTGTTCTATATAATAAACTTAACCAAGCGTTGCTTGAAATCGATTCACAACCTGCAAAATTAAACCAGGTTAGTAATCTTTTTTTAAGGCCAGTTAAAGATAATATTCAAGATCCTATCGAAAATGCTGACATTAAAACTTTATTTAACGATGTGTCGGATGAAAAATTTACATCTTACATAAGTGAATGGCTTTCTGAAAAGCGGTATGACAATATTTTTATTCCTGTGAGTTTTGGACCTACGCTATCAGATTTTAATGGTTTGCGTCTCGCCGCTCATATAAGATGCACTCCATCTGCAAGTCAACTTAGTAATATCATTATTTACAGTTATGTAGATGTTAACTATCTAGTAGATAGTGATTTTTTTAATATTTTAAAAACTAAGAATGTCTTTCTTGTAACCTATAGCAAAAAGGCTTTTGAAGATTCTGTTAACTCTTTAGAACAATCCTTTTCAATAGAAGAACTCCCAAAGGAAGCTGCTAAATTAAAACTTGATCCACCAAAAAACTATGAGGATAGCCATTCTGTAGTTAATGAGTGGGCAATATTTCAATGGGCAAATATTATTGATGCTGAACAGAATGATGAATTAAAAAAGGTATTTAAAACGGTTGAGACCAATCTTTTTTTTAAATACTTGAAAACAATTTATCCTGTTAGCCCTACTGAAAAATTATCAAAACATGAGCTTAAAATAGATTATAACGGTAATCCAAGAATTTTACTCATAGATGATGAGTCACATAAGGGCTGGTATGAATTATTTGCTTACCTTCTAGGGGATATTAACAATATTTATACTGATTATATTGGTGATGATTTCAAAAAGCTTAGTAAAGAGCAAATTATTGATCAATCAATTCAAATAATAAAAGATGATGATATTGATGTTGTGATTCTGGATTTCAGATTGCATCCTGAAGATTTTAATTGCCAGAGGATTCAATATGTGACAGGGATACAAATACTAAAAGAAATAAAACGAATAAACCCGGGTATACAGGTTATAGTTTTTTCTGCAACTAATAAAGTTTGGAATTTGAAACTTTTACAGGAGGCTGGTGCAGATGGATTTATTATTAAAGGAAGTCTTGAAAATTCTGCTCGGGAAAATTTTGATAAGGAGTTGATTAATGATATGATAAATAGTATCTCCGAAAGATTAGGGATGGTTTTTCTTAAAGAATTTTACGAAAAATATGAAATTATTAGAGAATTAATTATTCCTAGAAAAAATTTCAAAAATGTTTCAAATCCACTTCCAAAAGAATTTGTTGATGAAACCTTAAAATGGTATAAACTTAGTATTGATATGTTGTCGGGACAAAATGTTTCAGATTCTCATAAAACTTCATCATTCCTTTTTATGTTTTCAGTGTTAGAAAATATTTCTAACAGAGTTGTTAACATTGATGATCCAATACATACAGCAAGAAACAATAAAACATTCTTTAAATATGAATTTAGGGGAACGAGTGTCCGACTTCGATCTTTTATTGAAGATAAAGATGATAATGGTTATTATAGAAAAACTAAAAATGTTCTAGAATGCGGGAGAAACATTCCTTGGTTTTTGAAAATACTTAATACAATTGACTTTATTACAGAAGAAAAACTTTCTGAACGAGAATTGTCTAGGATTATCAAGAAAAGAAACGATTTTATCCACGCCAATCAAACAACAGGCGATAAGTTTGAAATATCTTTAGATGATTTAATATGGTTAAATGACATCTTGTATAAAGGCTTGAGAAACATTTTCTAGTGCACCACCACTGCACACATCCATCTAATCTTTGCATCATAAACCAAAACAGTTGAGATTATGATAACAAAGCACAGCAATATCGCCCTAACCAATCAACAAAAGGAAGCCCTTGCGCAGATTGAGGATTTCTTGGAGAGCGATGTTCCTGTGTTTATACTCAAGGGCTATGCAGGTACAGGTAAAACAACCCTTACAAGTTGCTTGGTAAATCACCTTAAAGAAATAAAAAGAACTTTTTCACTAGTTGCACCAACAGGCAGGGCTGCCAATGTTATTAGCCAAAAAACTGGCGAAATAGCAGGAACCATTCATAAAACCATTTACAGTTACCATGATTTAATTGAGTATGAGAGTACCGATGAAAACGGGGAGATTACGTTTAAGTATTATTTTGGTTTGGGTAACAATAGTTCTGTTTTCGATGATGTTTTTATTGTTGATGAAGCATCAATGGTCTCCGATGTATTTTCCGAGGGTGAATTTTTCCATTTTGGATCGGGCCAGCTCTTAAAAGACCTGATTGAATTTACAAAGGTTGGAAATCTTAAAGTAAAAACTAAGATTATTTTCATTGGAGATCCTGCGCAGTTAGAACCCATTGGAATGAATTTTTCACCTGCGCTTTGCAGAAATCATTTACTTAAAGAGTACAAACTCGAATCGAGGGAGTACGAGTTAACAGAAACTCATAGGCAGGGGGTTGATAGTGGCATAGTAGAAAAATCAATTCAGCTCAGGCGTAGCATTACATCCGGTTTCTTCAATAACTTTGATGTTAGGCCTAATAGTATTGATATTTTGGAGATTGGAATGGAAAATTTTCTAAACACTTACTTTAAGAATGAATCCAACTCAATTATTGTAACCTATAAGAATAAAACTTCACTGGATTTTAACAGGCGAGTTAGAGAGATTAAGTTTCCAAACGAAAAATCATTAGTATCTGGCGATCATATAATTATTGGCCGAAATAACTACAAGCATTTTATTTTTAACGGAGAATTTGGGGTAGTAATAAATGCTGAAAAGCAAGGTGTTACCCGGAATGTCCCAGTAAATGAAAAAGGTAAAAAGCATATTGTACCATTAACCTGGCGATACGTTGAACTACTTTTTAAGGATGAGAATAATAATGACAAGATAGTTAAGGGCTATATGCTTGAGAACTTTCTTGAAAGCGATATAAATGATTTGCTGAGTTTGGAGATGAAGGCCTTGTTCATTGATTTCAAAATACGTAACCCTAAGCTTAAAAAAAACACACCAGAGTTTAAGGATGCAATTAAAAATGATCTGTTTTTTAATGCAATTCAATTAAGATATGGTTATGCAGTAACCTGTCATAAGGCACAAGGTGGCGAATGGGATAATGTTTTTATTATATGGGATTATGCTGCAAGAGAAGGCTTTAATTTCCTTGAGGATAGTCACGAGGTAACAGGTAAAAAGAATATCAGTTTTTTCCGCTGGACCTATACAGCTGTAACAAGGGCAAAGAATGTTTTATTCAATGTAAATACACCCTATTTCTCACCATTCTCTAACATAACATATATTCCCACAGTTGTCCGATCCGAACAGGCTATACAAACTGGCGAAACAGAAAGAATTGAGGTTGTTAATGTTGATGACAACTTAAAACAACTTCTTGCAATTAATGGACTTGGAGAAGCACATAGATTTTTGCAACACAAATTCATCGAGTTGCACCACCTTTTAAGCGAAAGATTTATTGCCATATCAAGATACGACGCTAAGCAGTACCAAGAATTTTATTCTTTTAGTCGAGATAACAAAAGGGCTAATCTAATATTTTTCTACAACGGAAAAGATCAGTTTACAAGGTTCGGTTTGGTTGGCAATCAGAACTCAGAGGAACTATACAACGAGATAGTTAACGTGCTTAATGAGAAGAGGCGTTTTGAGATAAGGTTTTCAGATTTTGAACAAAAGGTTCCAGTTTTTCCAATTGTTCCATTGGAGCAAAAAGAGTTCGCTTTTGAGAAGGTTTTTTTGCAAATTATCTTTGAGAGTATAAAACCCTTGGTGAAAAACAAAATGATATATATCGAAGATATTGAGCATTTACAATACCGAGAACGATACCATTTCAAGAGAGGAAAATCATTGGCAATAATTGACTTTATTTACGATAGCGAAGGTTTCTTTACATCTGCCGAGGAACGTAAATCGAACAATTGCGAATTGATGATAGATTTATACGAGGTTGTTAAATCGCTTAAAGAGCCGAGCCATGTCGTTTAAGGAAGCTAAAGAATTGAGAAAATCGGGTAAACTTGCAGAGGCACTTGAAATGGCTTTGCAGGATTTACAGAAAGAACCTGATAATATCTGGTGTAAGCGATCTGTTGCCTGGGTTTACTACGATTACCTGAAGGCAAATAAGGAGGAAGAAAACTTTGATGTCTTCTATGGCTACTTGCTCAAAATAAAAGAATTAGAATTGCCCGAAGCCGAGTTAATGCTATTCGATCAATGCGCTTGGCAAGTTGGTTTAATGGTTTTTTCATTATGCAAGTCGGAACTGGAAAATAGTAAACAAAAATCATCAGGTTTTCTTCCTTCAAAGGAATTGCTAAATAGGGCAAATAAGCTTTTTGAGGTTATTAAAGGTTTTCACCTTACAAAGCCTAGCGATGGATACTCCTTTATGTTTAAAGCATTTCATAAAGTGTTCAAGGAGTCCGATATGTATAAAGAATTCGCTGATTG
>Ga0334898_1002884_pt1 | contig 14819 bp, 9 predicted proteins | sample GraSluR3_MG_10_FD_207228 | JGI IMG/M metagenome (GOLD analysis project Ga0334898, IMG submission 207228) | Sludge microbial communities from methane-producing bioreactor in Wageningen University, Netherlands - Granular Sludge_3_08-R3 | ecosystem: Engineered > Bioreactor > Anaerobic > Unclassified... | reverse complement strand
CAATTAGTGAAGAACAAAGTTTGGGTACTTTGGAACAACTGTTTGTATCCAAAACACCATTGTGGCAAATACTTGTTTTTTCCTCAATCTGGAATTACCTGATTACCATCATTAATATGGTTTTATCGATTGTGATCTACAATCTCTTTTTCAATGTTAAACTGAATGCCAATATTCTTACTTCTGTGGTGATTTTGGTGGTTAGTTCCATTGCTATGATGGGTATTGGGATGTTGAGCGCAGGATTCATTATGCGATATAAACGAGGCGACCCCATTAGCTGGATTTTAGGTTTATTGACAGGATTGTTATCTGGGATTTATTATCCTGTCGATATTCTTCCCTCGTATCTACAAGCTCTGAGTAAAATATTGCCACCTACCTATGCGATATCAGCACTTCGAAAAGCTACTCTTTTACATGCTACTTTGGCAGATGTTTCTCAAGAATTGCTTATTCTATGCATCTTTGCTCTTGTTACCATTACATGCGGTTTACTATTTTTCCAATATAGTTTTAATCAGGCCCGAAAAGAAGGTTCTTTAAGCTGGTACTAGGTTTTCTTTTTTTTAGGCATTACGATCCTGTAGACGAGTAGTGGCGCAATCCTAGGTTCCATATGAAAATGCAGGGAAAAATGAAAAGAATTCCTGCTAGAGGGGTACTGTGTACAGTATTGAGATAGCTACAGAAGGAGCTTTCAATTTTCCTAATAGAAATAGAAGCGGTATGTAGTTGACAATTCCAAAAGGAATGATGAAGGAAATCCAAACGTTTGGATTTTTTTCGGCATAAATTCGAAATGGAACATCGCATGTATATCGAAAAGGAAGAGCATAGACAATTTTTTGTAGCCATAGTGGCATGAGTGGAACAGGTATAATCAGTCCTGCAAAGAACTCACCAAATACAGCAAAAAGGAGCATAGAGCCAACAGCAGAATATGTATAGAAAGTGGAGATGTAGACAAACATAGAAATGGTGACCAGAAGAACAAGCCCAAGAAACAAGGTAAGGAAAAAATAAAGAAAATGCTGTATAGAAGGGGGAAAATTGAGAGAATAGGGGGCAGGAAGAAAAGCAGCCACTAGCAGAATGGGCATGCACCGCAGGGAGGCACTGGAAAGTCTTGCAGAGATGAGCTTGACGAACCAGAAAGAATACAAATGAATAGGACGACACAATTCATAGGCAATAGAGCCAGTAAGAATCATGGTAAAAATGTCGTTGTCTCGAAACCACAATACAAAGAATGCAAGAAATGCTTGCTGAAGCCAGATGATTTGAACGACTTGTGTGTAACTGATGGGTTGAGCCTGGATATTGCTTTGATAAAAAGCCTGGAAGATGAAAAGAAGCATATATCCCCAGCAGAATTGAGTGATCGCTCCGGCAATAGCCGCTGTTCTGTATTGCAGTCCTTGTTTGATTTGCAGAAAAAAATAGGCAATGTACGATCGAACATTGGATTGTCTATATCTCATACTCTGTGTACACCTGTGCAATGATTTCTTCAATGCTCTGATCGGTTGTATAATTTTCTTTTAAAAGCGATACATTGCCATCAAAAAGTGTTCTTCCTTTTCCAATGAGAATTACTCGATTTGTCATGGCTTCGATATCATGCATATCGTGGGTGGTGAGTATAACGGTGACGAAAAGAATCGAGTACGGGAACGTCCCACCAGAGCTGTGATCGCTGCCCAAAGACAACACCAATCTGACGGACATACTCAATGCGGTTTTTCCAGGGAACCATTCCCATCACTTTGCAGGTACCAGAAGTGGGAAGAAGAATACCACTCATTATTTTGAGAGTAGTGGATTTGCCAGCTCCGTTAGGGCCAATATAGCCAATGATTTCCCCAGGATTGATATGGAACGAGACATTTTCTAAAGCATGTACCCATTCCCATTTAGGGAAAAAGAAAGAAGAGATAGAGTCTCGCAAGCTTTCTTTTCGTTCATATACTTTAAACTGCTTTTGCAAGTGCCGTACTTCGATCATTGTAGCTCCTGGTATTCATCTGTGTTCATGAAAATACTAGAAGTATTATAGCATGAATTGACTTGCTAACTGAAGGCCGCGTATCCCTCCATCATCGAATTCCATCTTTTTTTGGTACAATGAGTATATGAAGAAGAAAAAAACTATTCAATGGATTCTTGTAGTGCTTTGGATGTTGCTCATCTTTTTTTTATCGGGGCAACCCGCTGTTGATTCCAAAGCTTTAAGCTCTGATACTGCCGTTTGGATTGTTCAAATTGTTGAGATAATTTGTCCTGGTTTGGAGATACAAACCACCGACATCCACTCTCCCTTGCGAAAAATGGCCCATTTCTTTCTCTATTTTGTGCTAGGTATCTTCTTTACCCAGGCTCTTGAGGAAAAAAAGGGAACCAGGAAAAGGAAATGGGTACGTGTTGTTTTGGCTTGTGTTTTATATGCATTGTCCGATGAATTTCACCAAGCATTTGTACCCGGGCGCGGTGCTCAATGGTCCGATGTTCTGATTGATAGTATCGGCAGCACGTGCGGCATTGGATTCACTTTTCTGTGTAAGCGTATCCATAAAAGCAATGAGTAATAGTTTGTTAAGGGTAACCTTTGCCATCTTGATATAGTATTGAATTCTTCCAGTTTTGCTTTTATGATCTTCCACAACATGTTTTTTGAAGGTTATGTTACAATATAGTAAGAACAGAATGTGGCTATGTACTCAGTTTTCGGCAAGTGCTGATGTCATCGAAAGGAGATTCGATTGAAGAAATTAGAAGTTCGATGGAGCGAGATAAAAACTTCTTTTTGGTTTGTTCCTGTATTAATTATCCTCCTGTTCATTTTGGTAGCCATTATTTCTATTCGAATTGATACACTGGTTTCATTTTCGCAAAAAGGCCTGTCTCGTTATATTCTTATTAGCAGCGCAGATTCTGCGCGCAGTATTTTGACAACTATTGCAGGCGCTATGATAGGAGTAGCCGGAACTGTTTTTTCCATTACTTTAGTAGCACTCACTCTTGCTTCGTCTCAGTACGGTTCTCGATTGATTCGTAACTTTATGTACGAACGATTAAATCAAATTGTTCTCGGGTCTTACATTTCTACCTACATGTATTGTTTGATTGTTTTAAATACAATTAAAGACAACGTCAGCGTCGTTTTTATTCCTTCTTTTTCTATACTAATAGCTCATGTAGCAGCTTTGTCAAACATCATTTTGCTGGTTTTGTTTATACATCACATTGCAGTGAGTATTCAAGCCAACAATGTGATATCAAAAGTGTCTAAAATGCAATCTAAGAATATCGATATTATCTTTCCTAAGGACCTTGGTAAAGATGTATGTAAGAATCAAGAGGAAAAGGAATGTCCCATTTTTCACCCTTCTTTTTATGTTCATAAGAAGTACATTCCCGCTATAAAAAGTGGCTATTTACAATATGTGTATAACGGCAGCCTTTTTTCGATAGCAAAAGAACATGAGGCTGTGATTGAAATATACTGTAGACCTGGAACGTATATTGTAAATACCCTTGAAATTGGACTTGTGTATTCTAACAAAGAGATGGATGACGACATTATACGCAAAATTCAAAACCAATTTGTGATCGGGAGATATCGAACGCAAGAACAAGATGTAGAACACTTCATACATCAAATGGTGGAAATTGCCGAAAGAGCCTTATCTCCGGGTATTAATGATCCATATACAGCCATTACTTGCATCGACAATCTTTCTTCTACCATGGTATATCTTGCCAACAAGGAATTTCCTTCTGGTTATATTTTTGATGAAGAAAAGAACATCCGCGTAATTCTTAATGTGTTTACATACGAAAGTGTTTTGGATGCAGCATTCAATCAAATACGGCAATACTCAAAAGGAAATCCCTCGGTTGCCATTCGGTTGATGGAGGCATTAATTACTATTGAGAAGTGTGTTCATACTGAATCGCAAAGAAAGGCCATTCGAAAACATGGAAGAATGGTGTTGAATATGGCTATGAAAACATTTGATGAGCCAATGGATTTAGAAGACTTGAAAACTCGTAGCAAACAATTGGGTATCTAATGATACTCAATGAAGTATATCACGGAATGGGTGTTGTATTGGATTGCAAATTGGGAAATTGTTTTTTTATGCATGGTTTTAAACGATATAGATAGGATGTTAAATGCAGTTTGATTGGATAGCTATTGGAGTATTTGTCCTTCTTTTGATCTGTGGTTTTCTCTTGCAATATATTATTCGAAGAGCTCGAAGTACACAAAAGTTGTATATTCGTGATGTTGCTTTATCGAGTGAAGAACTGTGGGATTATGCAAAGAAGAACGCAATTGAACATTCTGTATCTATCCAAAAGACTACATTGCACCATCCCATTCCCCGAATGAAAGCCAACTACGATTATATATTATCGGTGTACACCTCATTAAATAAGGATGTTCGAGAAAAAAAATCAGTTCCTCCTGCAGCTGAGTGGCTTCTTGATAATTTCTATATGATCGAAGAACAGACGAAGCAAATTCGAAGAGATTTTGTTAAAAAACATTATCGACGGCTACCCATCATTCAATCTGGTCAGTTTCAGGGGTATGCAAGAATATTTGCCATCTCCATGGAATTAGTAACGCACACCGACGGTCAAGTGACTGAAGATATTCTTATGCATTATATTGAATCGTATCAATCTCATAGCGTCCTGTTTGATCGAGAAATATGGGCCCTACCAGTATTTCTGAAACTTGCTCTTATTGAAACAATTCGTAATTTGTGTGAGAAAATTCAGAATACCCAACAGCAATGGTACAAAGCAGATGAAGTTTTTGAAGATTGGATGGACAATGATGTTATTGACACAAACAAGGGCATGCGGTATTTTAAAGAAAGCCTAGCTGCTATTGATGGTACCAATCCACTTTTTATTGAACATTTGTTTTACCATTTGAGACGATCTGGTCGAAGCTATATCTCTATTTTGCAAGAAATGAATGATCGGCTTTCGAAGTTAGGCACAACGACAGAAGATGTTGCCAGAAAAGTACACAGTATGCAATCGATCCATACTGTTTCAATGGGAAACTGTGTAACTAGTTTGCGGCACTTTTCTACCTTTGATTGGTCTATCTTGTTTGATGATGTAAGTGTTGTTGATAAAATTCTTCGTCAAGACCCTGATGGAACGTATTCTGCTATGGATGTTGCAACCCGGTATCGTTACAGATCTATTCTCGAAGAAGCCGCTATTCAGTTGCATGTTTCTGAAATTCACCTTGCCAAAGAAGCTATCGAGCTAGCAGAATATGCAAATATGAACTGGCAAGATCCAAACAAGAAAGAATTGAACAGTCAAAAAAAGAATCATGTTGGGTACTATATTATAGGGGATGGAAAGAGGGAATTGATAAAAAGACAAAAAGGTACCAAAAGACACCTTCCCCAAAAAAAGAATCTACCATTGATTACATCGTGTTATATCCTACTCATTGTTTCATTGACCCTAGTATTGACAGGGGTTGCACTATTCTATGGAATTCCATTGGGTTTTTCGTTCCACCCCATCCTAGAAGCACTTTTCTTGGGCCTGATTTTGTGGGTTCCTATCTCTGAAATTGTTATTCACCCCTTGCATTGGTTTATTTGCAAGGTGGTACCCCCTACATTTTTTCCCAGGTTATCTCTTGAAGAGGGTATTCCTCTTTCTTTGAGTACCATAGTTGTCATACCGTCTTTGTTACCGGATGTCGAATCTGTTCACGAACTATTGCACAAGATGGAAAAACACTACTTGGCGAATCGAGAAGACCATTTGTATTTTGCTCTGCTTGGTTCTTATAAGGATTCAACACAACCTCAGGTGAAAGATGCAGAGAAAATAGTACAAGAAGCTTTGCGAGGCGTTGAAGAGTTAAACCAAAAATATTGTCATGAAAAGGATCAAGATATTTTTTATTTCTTCCATCGAAAGAGTCAGTACAACAAGAAAAACAATGTTTGGATTGGGTGGGAGAGAAAACGAGGAGCACTCATTGAATTCAATGATTTAGTATTGGGCTCTAAGCAAACTAGCTTCTCTCACATGTCTTGCAAGAATCCTCCCTTTTCTGATGTTAAGTATATCATTACTCTCGACAGTGATACTATTTTACCCATGGGTACTGCTAAGAAGCTTATTGCAACGATGGCGCATCCTTTGCATCAACCCTCTGTTGATGAGAAAAAAGGTATTGTAACTGATGGTTACACAATCATGCAGCCACGTATTGATTTTACAACCGAGAGTTCAAACAAATCCTTATTTGCTGAGATATTTACTGGTCAAAAAGGAATGGATCCATACGCAAGTGCTATTTCCGACGTATACCAAGATCTTTTTGGAGAGGGGATTTATACGGGAAAAGGGATCTATGATCTACAAGTCTTTCAAAAAGTACTAAAAATGGCTTTGCCTGATAACGCGGTGCTCAGTCATGATCTGTTGGAAGGGTCATTTGTGCGCACTGGATTGGTAACGGATTTACGTTTTTTAGATTCGTACCCTTCTAGCCTCTTATCATATACTTCTAGGGTGCATCGATGGATTCGAGGAGACTGGCAACTTCTCCCCTTTCTTTGGAGGCGATTGCGGAATCGTCATGGTCAAATTATCACTAATCCTTTGTCAATGCTCTCCAAATGGAAAATGTTTGACAATTTACGACGAAGTTTGATTATGCCATCTCTCCTTCTTGTATTGTTTGCTTCCTTCTCCATTTTAGCAGAACATTGGTATGTAGGCTTGATAGTGGCATTGCTATCGTTGTTTATTTCCTTTTTCATCCAATTGTTGGATCAGGTTTTTAGTAAACATTTTTGGAAGAGAAAATACAGGAACTATGTGCCTGAAATTTCAGGTCTTACGGCCACATTTTTACAGTCGCTATTACAGCTCATCTTTTTACCTTATTACGCAATTCTTGCGTTGCACGCTATTAGTTTAACAATAGTGCGAGTCTATATTACGAAAAGGAATACTTTACAATGGACCGCTGCCGCTATTGTTGAAAAGTACCAGACAAATACGATATGTCGTTACCTCACCTCCTTAAGTGTGTGTCCAGTTTTAGCTATCATTGTTAGTAGTGTAACTTTCTTTGTTATACCCTCTTTAGGATTCATCGCTATAAGTTTGGGGTTTTTGTGGATAACAGCTCCATTTGTAGGGTATTGGATTAGCAAGGATCATATAGAGGAGACCATTTGTATGACACAAGATAAACAACAAGAATTGCGCATTATCGCACGTAAAACTTGGAGATTCTTTGAAGAGTTTATGAATGAAAAAAACCACTATTTACCCCCCGATAATTATCAAACAGACCCTCCTAGAGGTATTGCTTATCGAACAAGCCCAACCAACATTGGACTAGGTCTGCTTTCCATTTTGTCAGCTAGAGATTTTGGATTTATTCCAACAACCACCATGATTGATCGCATAGGAAAAACCATTTCCACAATGGAAACAATTGAAACATGGAATGGTCATCTGCCGAATTGGATTGATACTCGGACACTAAAATCTTTGCGACCCACCTATATTTCAACAGTTGATAGTGGCAATTTATTGACATACTTGATTACATTACGCGAAGGTTTGAAAGAATATCTACACAAGCCTCTGGTTGACATTAATCTATTGCAGGGGATCCGAGATACTTTACTATGTGCAGGCGAAGAGGGAGTTGAGTGTAGCAAAGACATGATGCTGTGTTTTACATTTCCCGTTAGAGAACCGATTCATCTTGGATCCTGGCAATCTGTTGTCGATCAGCTGGCCAATTATCCTGCATTTGATCAGATGAAAGACAATCCCTGGAAACCGAAAGTCAAAGAGATGGTGCAATCGTTGTACCAAGAATTTCATGAATACTATCCAACCATGAGTTTGTTTAAAAAAATACCTTTGGATCTTCGTGAATCCAAAGTAACTCCTGCGATTGTTTCTCACGTTAACAAATTGCAACAAGCAATCCAAACAAATCATTCATTTATCGACTTACCGTCTTTTTATGAAGCATCTATTCGACAAATTGAGCTTATTGAAAAGCTTCTTCAAAAAGAAGAACCCAGTGAATTAAAAGAAGGTTTTTCATGGCTTTCTTCTGTAAAGGAAAGTTTACAGTTAAGTATCGATAGAATAAATAGTTACTTGTCACACTATCAGAGTATTCTAAAAAGAATCGATGCAATTGCCGATGCAATGGACTTTAAACCTTTGTATTCTAAACGCAAGCAGCTATTTTCTATAGGGTATGCAGTGGACTCGCAAAAACGCACCAATTCTTTTTATGATCTTATGGCATCAGAAGCAAGGCAAACAAGTTATGCTTGCATTGCAAAAGGCATTGTTCCTTCTACGCATTGGTTCAGACTCGACAGAACACTTACGACAGTCGATGGATACAAGGGCTTGGTTTCTTGGACAGGAACCATGTTTGAATATCTTATGCCTTGTCTGATTATGAAGAAATACAAACACACTTTGTTAGATGAAAGCTACTTTTTCGCTATTCATTGCCAGAAAAAGTATGCCAAACAACGAAAAATGCCTTGGGGTGCTTCTGAATCTGCTTTTCATTCTTTGGATAAAAGTCATGATTATCAATACAAGGCTATTGGTATCCCTTGGTTGGGTTTGAAGCGTGGTTTAATGAAAGATGCTGTGGTTACTCCATATGCAACCTTTTTGGCATTAATGATTGATCCAGAAGGTGCCTTGGACAATTTAGAGTCCTTAAAAAATGCAGGTCTGGAAGGTGCTTACGGTTTTTACGAAGCAGCTGACTATACTCCGCAAAGATTGACATTTGGAAACAAGAGAAAAATAGTCAAGACGTATATGTCACATCACCAGGGTATGAGCCTAGTGGCTCTTGCAAACTTTTTACATGAAAACATCATGCAAAAGCGATTTCACCTTGACCCTTCTATGGAGGCAGCAGCAATTTTATTGCAAGAAAAAAGTCCATCGAGTTTTGTCCTTACAAAAGATGCAAAAAAGAGCTATGAACCAGACGATAAGGTAGTTTCTCATCGGAGCACCCCTGTTCGTGTATTCGACTCTCCCAATCCTGTTCTTCCCAAAGTTCACTTGTTATCCAATGGCAACTATTCCATTATGTTAACTGACAAAGGTACGGGTTATAGTCAAACAAAGATGATTTCTGTTACAAGATGGAGAGAAGATGTGTCATTGGATTCTTGTGGCATGTTTTTCTATATTCGAAATGTTAATACAAACAAGTGTTGGTCAGCAACATATGCACCCTTAAAGAAGAAACCTATGGACTATCGAGTGATTTTCACATCAGACAAAACTCTTTACAAAAGAGTGGATGGTCCTATTGAAACACAAACTGAGGTGGTGATTACTAGTGGAGAACCAGTGGAAATACGCCGCCTAACATTTCGCAATACCGGAAAAGAAACATGTCTTTTAGAAATAACCAGCTATTATGAAGTTGTTTTGACAAAGCATTCTGACGATATTGCTCATCCATGTTTTAGCAATTTATTTATAAAAACGGAGGCACGACCAGATTTGAATTGTATTCTTGCCACTCGTAGGCCTAGACTAGAGACTGATAAGGGTAGCTGGTTGGCTCACTCTGTTGTCACCTCAAAGAATGCTGTTGGGGATGTACAATACGAAACTGATCGCATGAAAATGATAGGGCGAGGCCATAGTGTGGAAAATCCTGTTTCCATTGAGAAAGGTCACTTTTTGTCCAACTCTGTAGGGGCTGTTTTGGACCCTGTAATGAGTTTACGAACAATGATAAAACTAGAACCATTGAAAGAAACTACAGTATCTTTTGTTTCCATTGTTGGATCTAGTCGTGAATCAGTTCTTTCAAAGATTCAACGGTATGCAACCACGGATGAAATTGAATCTGCGTTCCAGCTGGCTCTAACGAGAAGTCATGTTGAAACAGATTATCTCAACTTGGATGCCAAAGAAGTCGAGTTGTATCAAAATATGGCGTCACACATTGTTATGATAAGCCCTACCAGAAAACAGTATGCAGAGAAGATTATGGCTAATAAAAAAGGACAATCTGCCTTGTGGCGATATGGAATCTCTGGTGATAAACCAATTGTACTGGTGTATTTGAAAAAAGACGAACCCATGCATATTTTATATGACATATTGCAGGCTTATGAGTATTGGCTTTCGATGGATTTAAAAGTAGATTTAGTGCTAATAGTGGATGAAGAAGTAGGTTACCATCTTCCTCTTAAACGTCTTGTATCGGATATTGTTTCTTCGAGACAAACCGCCCAAACGTCCAAAGAGCGAAAAGATATCTTTATTTTGGATATCCATTCGCTTCTTCCTGAGGATCTGCCACTTCTTTTTGAAACAGCACGAATTGTTTTAAAGAGCGATGTACGCTCTCTTGAAGATCAAATTTCTATACCCGACCAACAAGCATCCATGAAAATGGTTCCTTATTCAGCACCACCTTCTGCTTCTTCCTTGGATTTTGAAACAAAATCGTTGCGATGTTTTAACGGGCTAGGAGGTTTCAGCAAAGATGGAACTGAGTATCAAATCATATTGCGTCATGAGTATTGTACTCCTGCACCTTGGGTTAACGTCATTGCCAATGAAGACTTTGGCTGTATTGTGTCGGAATTGGGCTCCGGTTATACCTGGTTTGGCAACAGTCGGGAAAACAAATTAACACCTTGGTCCAATGATGTAGTATCTGATCCTCCCGGAGAAATCCTCTATCTTCGTGATGAAGACACAGGAGTAGTATGGTCGATAACACCTTTACCTGTCCGCCAAAATGTTCCCTATCGAATTACTCATGGATTTGGATACTCTATTTTTGAGCATAGCAGTCATGGAGTACGACAGAAGTGTATTCAATTTGTTCCCTTGAATGCAACAGTGAAAATTTGTATTGTAACATTGCAAAACGAAACAGCACAAAAGAAGAGTCTTACCATTACTAATTATATCCGTCCTGTGTTGGGTGTTACAGACCAAGACACGGCTCTTCATATCCGTACTACCAAAGGCAGTCCTTGCAATGTATGGATCGAAAATCCATACAACGAGGATTTTCTTGGTCATGTTGCATTTCTGACCACATCTCTTGATAGCGTAAGTATGACGGGAAATAGAAAAGAGTTTTTTGGGTCAGGTTCTCTGGAACAACCAGAAATTCTTTTGCAAAAAGAGCTCTCTGGTTCTTTGGGTGTTGGTTTTGATCCATGCGCTGCTGTACAAGGTTCAATTCAGCTAGAGCCAGAGGAGACAAAAGAATTTGTTTTTGTACTGGGTATGGGATCTACCAAAAAAGAAGCATCCCGTTTATCTCAACGATATAGGCGGATAAAGAAAACGAAAGATGCGCTTATGGAAGTACAAGAGTATTGGAAAAATACGACTCATAAGATACAAGTTCAAACACCGGATGAAACTATGGACTTTATGATTAATGGATGGCTTCCTTACCAGATAATATCCTGTAGATTGTGGGCTAGATCTGCTTTCTACCAATCAGGTGGAGCGTTTGGGTTCCGGGACCAATTGCAAGATTGTATTTCTATTGCCCATATAAACCCAGCGCTTTGTCGATCACAGATTATTAGGCATGCACACCGTCAGTTTGTTGAGGGTGACGTACAACATTGGTGGCATGAACCCTCTGGAAAAGGAACTCGAACACGCATTACAGATGATCGATTGTGGCTTCCGTATGCAACAGCAGAATATATCCGTATAACAGGTGATATGGCCATTCTACATGAAGAAATCCCCTATTTAGAGTCTCTTCCTTTGGAAAATCACGAAGAAGAACGCTATGAAAAACCGAACAAATCCAAGGAAACATCTACTCTGTTTGAACATTGCCTGCGAGCAATCGAAGTTTCTCTTCAGTTTGGAGAACACAACATGCCCCTAATGGGTACTGGGGATTGGAACGATGGGATGAATGCTGTAGGGAATAAGGGCAAGGGCGAAAGTGTTTGGCTTGGTTGGTTTTTATACTCCGTTCTCGATCTTTTTATTCCATTGTGTGTAGAAATGAAAGACGACCGAAAAGCCAATAAATACAAACGAACCATGGATTCACTCCAACAAGCTATTGAAAAACACGCCTGGGATGGCAACTGGTATCGGAGAGCCTATTTTGACAATGGGATGACATTGGGATCCATCTTGAACAAGGAGTGTAAGATTGACTCGATTGCACAAAGCTGGGCAGTATTGTCTGGTGCGGCAGATCCAAAAAGAGCAGAACAGGCAATGCAGTCGGTAGAGGATCACCTTGTACTCCGAGAAGATGGCATCGTGACGCTGCTCTTTCCTCCCTTTGACAAAGGTGAGACAGAGCCTGGCTATATCAAAGGATACATACCAGGTGTTCGCGAAAATGGAGGACAATATACACATGCAGCGGTATGGGTTTTGATAGCATTCACAAAAATGGGACTTGGTAACAAAGCTTGGGAGATATTCTCCATGTTAAATCCTATTCACCACACTAGCAATATTCAAGATTACTCAACGTACAAAACAGAACCCTATGTAGTGGCTGCAGATGTCTATAGTCAACCCCCTAATACGGGTCGCGGAGGTTGGACATGGTATACGGGTTCTGCATCTTGGTTGTATCGAGCAGGTCTTGAGTATATACTGGGCTTTCAAAAGCAAAGTGAAGAAATTGTTCTCAATCCATGTATACCGTCAAGTTGGAAAGAATATTCCATACAATATGTCTACTATGATACAATATATAAAATCACCGTTTTAAATCCTGAAGGCATTCAAAAAGGTGTACGATTAATTACAGTGGATGGTTTTCCGACAAAAGACAATCGGATTCCCCTTCTTACTGATCAAAAAAGCCACATTGTGAAAGTTTTCATGGGCAATCTTGAGTAAAGGAGAATTTGTATGAAAAAGATTAGTTGCATTGTTTTTTCTTTCCTTTTTGTTTTTGTACTGCTAGCTGGATGTGGGCAAAAAGAATCCAACACACTAGTGGTAGGCATGGAGTTGGCGTATCCACCTTTTGAAACCAAAGATGATGCTGGAAATCCAACGGGTGTTAGTGTCGATTTAGCATATGCATTGGGAGAGTATCTCGGTAGAGAAGTACATATTGAGAATGTGAATTGGGATGGACTTATCCCTTCTCTTCAAACAGGCAAAGTGGATATTGTGATTTCTTCGATGACAGCTACGGAGGATCGAGCCAAAGTAGTAGATTTTTCGATTCCGTATGCACACTCCTATTTAGCTTTACTGGTGAATAAAGAAAGTGGTATCCAATCAATTGAAGATTTATACGACAACGATAGAGTTATTGCAGTCAAAAAAGGGACGACTGGATACATATTTGCAACCACTTTTCTAACCGATGCAAAGGTACATTCTTTTACGTCAGAAAATGCTTGCGTTACCGAAGTGATGCAAGGAAAAGCAGATGCCTTTATTTATGACCAACTAACCATTTATCGTCAAAACCAATCACATCTAGATACCACAGAAGCTATCCTGATTCCTTTTCAAGAAGGAGAGAATTGGGCTATGGCAGTAAAATCTGGAAATTCTGATCTTTTACAGCAAGTCAATCAATTCATCGAGATATTCATTAATGATGGCGGATTTGAGGTTATTACTGAAAAATATTTACAGAAAGAAAAAGAGATATTTGATTCTTTAGGGTTTCCGTGGTTCTTTAGTGAATGAAAAAAGACCGATTTCTGACAAAAGGCATCAACCCTACTAAGTTTCACAAAGTATCTCATATCGCTCTTGTTGTTTTGGTTCTAGTAGGATTTGTATGGTTATCAGTACATCTGATTGGTCTTGAGCTTGATTTTGGAACATTGTTTCGGTATAGAAATCGCCTTTGGCAAGGTTTTCTCATGACCATTTTGATTTCAGTCGGAAGCTTAGTTGTGAGTTTGTTTATCGGATTGATAGCTGCACTGGGCCAAGAATATAAGGTGCTGTTTGTGCAATACTTCTGCAAAACCTATGTACAAATTATACGTGGAACACCTCTGTTGGTACAAATATACTTTTTTTATTATATTATTGGAACGGCATGGGGTTTGGACAACCGATATGTTGCTGGAATAGTCATTTTATCGCTATTTGAAGGTGCCTATATTGCAGAGATTATTCGAGGAGGTATCCAAAGCATTGATCGACAAAAATATGAAATTGCCCTTTCATTGGGCCTTACTTCGTATCAAACATTCCGATTTGTCACCTTCCCTTTGGTTCTTTCCCGTATTATACCCGCTTTGGCAGGTCAATTTTCTTCGATCATTAAGGATTCTTCCTTGTTATCCGTGATTGCTGTTATTGAACTTACACAAACAACCCAAGAAATATCAGCGGATAATTTCCGTATGTTTGAGAACTACATATTTGTAGGTTTTCTGTACTTTTTATTGACCTTTGCAGTGTCTACTCTATCCAAAAAATGGGAAAAAAGATATCATTATGAACGTAGAATTTAAAGCTATATCAAAGTATTTTCAGGACCAAACAGCCTTGGAAAACATCAATTTTCATGACGATGTTTCTTCTTTGGCAATTATAGGCCCCTCGGGAGGAGGAAAGTCAACTTTGCTACGAATCATGGGTGGCTTGATACTTCCATCGCATGGTGAGTTATTTGTAGATGGGTAGAGTAAAATATGTTGTGTAAATTCTAAAAACACACTATTATGAAAAAAACTACCAATAAAATGAAAGAAACGCTAGAAAAAAACACTTTTCCCCTGTATAACAGTAGT
>Ga0334898_1002883_pt1 | contig 14822 bp, 11 predicted proteins | sample GraSluR3_MG_10_FD_207228 | JGI IMG/M metagenome (GOLD analysis project Ga0334898, IMG submission 207228) | Sludge microbial communities from methane-producing bioreactor in Wageningen University, Netherlands - Granular Sludge_3_08-R3 | ecosystem: Engineered > Bioreactor > Anaerobic >... | reverse complement strand
TAGCCTCAATAAGCAATGCTAGAGAGCAGATAATGGTGAAAATCCTTTCTACGGATTCGGTTGAAGTTAACGAAATGGTGGTAATGGTTTCAAATGCCCAGAACCTGTTCTGCGTCAGCTTTCAGGGTGATATTAGCCTCGATAAGATAGCCAACCTAACAAAGCCTGAGAACCTAGAAGTTGTCACAAATCTGAACCGTTTTAACCGATAGGGACAGCTCGGGATCTTTACATCCATTTCAAAATCAGCTAGCAGGTTATCTCAGTAAATTAAAAAAATGTTAATACCTTTAGCATATCTTACATTTTTTGGTTATGCTGTACAATTTATGGAATAACATATTTCTCTCCAACCTTCCGCTTATCATACTGTTAATCTATCTGTTTACCGTTATCTCCACTGCGGTAATGGTAATCCATGAAAAACGAGATCCGGCCAAAACCAGTACATGGGTACTTATTCTTATCCTACTCCCAATTGTTGGACTAATTTTTTACATCTTTTTCGGGCAGAATCATCGAAAGGAAAAAATATTCAACAGGAAAGCTATTAAGGACCTTCAGCAAATAGAGCTGATTAGCCAAAGCCAGCTGGTTGATATCCATACTAGCAAGTTCATAGGCGTTCCTAGCATTGCCGATAACCTGGGTATTATAACCCTGTTGCTAAACAATAGCAAGGCGTTGCTAACCCGGTATAACCATGTTGAGATTTTTCAAACAGGGCGTAAATCATTCCGATCAATTCTCGATAATATCGACAGGGCGGAGAAATCTATTCACCTAGAGTTCTACATTATTGCCGATGATGATATAGGCAATAGGATAAAGGGCAAGCTAATCGATAAAGCTAAGGCAGGAGTTAAGGTAAGGCTTATATACGACGATGTGGGCAGCTGGCATCTACCCAAACGATTTGTGAAAGAGCTTGTCGACGCTGGCGCGGAGGTTTACCCATTCATGGAGGTGAAGTTTCCGTTTTTAACCAGCAAGGTGAATTACCGGAATCATCGCAAAATTATTGTTATTGATGGTAAAATAGCCTTTATGGGCGGGATGAACATTGCCGACAGGTATCTTAAAGGCGATGAATTTTTAGGGACATGGTACGACACTGTTCTCCGAATTGAGGGCGATGCTGTTAGCGTGCTCCAGATAATCTTTCTGATAGATTGGTATTTTGTTAGCAATAAGATAGAGTTTAGCAAGGATGAGTGTTTCGCAGAGCATAGCATTACCACGCAGCTCTCGCTGCAGATTACAGCCAGTGGACCCGATTCCGACTGGGCATCAATTATGCAGGCTTTTTTTGCGGCCATCACGCGAGCGCGTAAACATATTTACATATCAACCCCATACTTCGTACCTAATGAGAGTATTCTAACTGCTCTTAAAACAGCTGCGCTAAGTGGGGTTGATGTACGAATTGTTCTTCCGGGCAAGTCCGATTCTACGGTGGTGTACTGGAGCTCCATGTCGTATGTGTCCGAGTTGCTCGCTGCCGGAATTAAGGTATACCTCTTCCAGAATGGGTTTAATCACTCTAAAATTTTGATGATCGATAGCAATTTTGCCTCGGTGGGCTCTGCTAATATGGACATTAGAAGTTTTGAGGATAATTTCGAAGTCCTAGCTATGATATACGATCAGGAATTAACTCAGAGCTTAGAGAAACAGTTTCATAAAGATATACGTAAGAGCAGGCAGGTTAATCCTAAGAAATGGGCACAGCGATCGACCAAGCAAAATTTTAAGGAATCGTTGGCTCGCATATTTAGCCCATTGTTTTAACCTGCATTGGTGTGCTTAGGCACGATGTTTGAATAAGCACACAGGCAAGAATGATGGTTTACTAATTTAATTCAAATATTGTTCAACTTAAACAGCAAATTATGAAACGATTAACGCTTCTATTTATCGCAGCATTTATGATTGTAGGTGTTGCTAATGCACAATTTTTTCGCTTTGGCGTTAAGGGTGGCCTTAACTCATCCACCATGAAGATTGACCAAACCACGCTTAGTAACGTAACCACTGAAGATGATGGAGTTAAGAATTTTGTTCTGGAGCAAGGCGATTCAGAAATGGGCCTTCACGTTGGTGTTTTTGGCCGCATACAGCTTATGGGCGTTTTTATTCAGCCCGAATTGCTCTTTACGCAAGCTAAGGGCAATATTATTATTAATGATATCACCAGCCCAGCCAACGCATACCAAACAGCTGTTGAGCAAAAATTCAACAGGTTAGATATACCGGTAATGGTAGGTTACAAGTTTGGGCCAGCAAAAATGTTTTTAGGCCCAGTGGCAACCTTTACCCTAAGCGAGAAGGATGGATTACAGGAAAAAATGAGCGATTTTGTTGGCGAGAATTCTACCGTTGACAACTCCATAAAGAATGCTGTTTTTGGCTATCAGGTTGGTGTTGGGCTCGATATCTTCAAATTTGCCACATTCGACATTAAGTACGAGGGCAATCTGAGTAAGCTGGGTGATGAGCTAACAATTGGGAATCAGGGATTTAGCCTAGATCAGCGTAATCCCCAGTGGATATTTAGCTTGGGAATATTTTTTTAGAACAAAATGTTTATTAAGGGGGTTGATTAAACTATCAACCCTTTTTTTATATCTTAAGGATACCACCAAGAGGAGGCAAGTTTTTGCTTCGCACTTTGTTTTATTGTATTATTTGTTATCTTTGATAAAACCTAACTGTTTTAAGATAAAAGAATTATTCTGGGCATAGATGCATAATTCAATTCAAATAGAACGTCTATTAACAAGCCACGCTCAACCCAACGTGTTGCTAGTTGGCCCTTTAAATACACCAAGGCGATTGTCATCGATGTCCTTTACCCTTTTGGTAGCCTCCAATAATTCCCTGTTCTCACCATCATACCTGTTTTCAATCGCTTTGCTTATATTGCTAATGGTGGTAGTGGTGATGTTAATTATCAAGAGCATTAAGACCAAAAAGCTTACGGAGAAGGTTAACCTTCTTGAAGCAGGTAAGGATGTTTTAGTAGATCAAATACAGCAACTCAAAAAAAACCTGGCTAACAGCCAAGCCGAGTACAACCACCTATTTAAGGTAAACGCAATGAATCAGGTTGAGCTGGAGAAAGCTCGAAAAGATCTGAACGAAGCCAAACGAATTGCCGAGGAGGCCGACATGCTCAAGTCGAACTTTTTAGCGAACATGAGCCATGAGATTAGAACACCCATGAATGGAATTCTGGGTTTCGCACAGCTTTTACAGGATGATGATATAGATAAGGAGATGCAGCGTAGGTACCTGGACATTGTATACCATAATGGGGCTATGCTGGTAAACCTTATCGATGATATAATGGATATATCGAAGATTGAGGCGGGACAGCTTGCCTTAAATAAAACCGATGTTAACATCGACGACTTAATCTTCGATTTGTACACCTTTTTTAATGAGGCCAAGTTTAAGCAAGAGAAGGAACATCTTACCCTACGCCTGCTGAACCTTAACGACGACGAGAATAGTGTTTTCTTTACCGATGAGCAAAGGCTCCGGCAGGTAATGTCGAACCTAATTGGAAACGCCATAAAGTTTACAGATAAGGGAGCTGTGGAATTTGGGTACGTGAATGAAAGGGATAAGAACCAGATTCAATTCTTTGTTCGCGATACCGGCATAGGTATACCTAAGGAAAAGGTTGCCATTATTTTCGAACGTTTCAGACAGATTGAAGAGGGATCAACCCGTAAATATGGCGGCACAGGCATAGGCCTGTTTATAAGCAAGCATATTGTTGAACTTTTAGGTGGGGAAATTTGGGTAGAGTCGGAGGTCGGTAAGGGCTCAACATTCTATTTCACTTTACCCTACACCAGTGTGCAGGAGCGAGAAAATGCTGTTAAAGTGTTTACCCCAGCGGATAAGGACTATAATTGGCAGGGGAAAAAGATTATGATTGCCGAGGATGCTGAAACAAACTACAAGTTCCTAAGGGCGATGTTAGAAAAAACGAATGCCGAGGTTGTTTGGGCCCGAAATGGCGAGGAGGTGGTGTCGTATTGTCGTGAGAATTCGAATGTTGATTTGATCCTTATGGACATACAGATGCCCCTAATGGATGGCTATGAAGCTACTGCCATTGTTAAAAAGTTAAATCCTTCCATAAAAATTATTGCCCAAACGGCCTACGCTATGCCCAACGATAATATCAAGTGCATTGAGGCCGGTTGCAACGATTACATCTCTAAACCCATAAACTCCCATCTACTTCTCGAAAAGATTGACCTACACCTACAGCACAACAAGCTTAATGTAAAGTAATTGCGCTCCTAATCTATATCAGGCTCATTACAAGCGGTTCAATTAAGGACAGGTAAGCATTTTACTGCCATCAGAGCGTGTACGCAGGGGATCAGTAAGCGTTTCAATAAAGATACCATCGGCACCAACGGCAATGGCAGCTTTAGCTGGGGGGGTAAAATCAATAACCACAGGAAAACCAAAAGATTTCATAATAGGTCTTCCCCTGAAATCAACAACCAAATCCTGATATCCAAATTTAGTACAACATGTGAATTCCCCTTTTCAACCACCTTTTGAGTAGCAAATTGCATCGATTCGGATGATGAAAAGGAACCCTTCTCCTAATGTTTACGGCAAGTCCTGTTTCGGTTGCTGCTTGCAGCAAATCGGTTTGGCGGCTAAGGAAAGCGGGTATTAGCAACATATCAACGTAGGGTTTTGCCAGCCCAGCCTCTTGTGGAGTGGATGTCAGACACAACCGGCACACTAAAATATTGCTTCATTTTTCCTAAAACCTCAAGCGTAGCTTCATCACCAATTCATGCAAAAGAGTTTACTCTCGATCGGTTGGCCTAGCGATATGATGCCTAAAAAATGAAGGGTATAGAGTGCTTGTCGTTTAGCTCCTTTACCCTTTCTGCTACGATGCGGGTTTATCATTCGCTCTCCACAACGCATGGCCCTGCCATAAGAAAAAACATACTGTGGCTTGAGTTTATGGTTTTTTGCGCTAACGATAGCGGTTTCAACACTAACTATTTAGAGTTTTTACTTAAAACTTTTATTTATACTTATCTCCCCATTGTTTCTTCAGTCGTAAATCTATCTCTTTCTCTTTAGCGTTGTCCTGCGGAGTATAAAGGGTTTTCCCCGAAACATCCTCGGGCATAAATTCCTGTTCAATAAAGTTGCCCTCATAGCTATGGGCGTACTTGTAGTTGTTCCCATAGCCTAGCTCCTTCATCAACTTAGTAGGGGCATTCCTAATGTGCAGGGGCACCGGGAGATCCCCGGTTTCTTTCACAAGTGCTTGAGCATCGTTTATCGCCATGTAGGCTGAGTTGCTTTTGGGGCTTGTGGCTAGGTATATGGCGGTTTCGGAAAGGATAATTCTAGATTCGGGCCATCCCACCATACTAACTGCCTGCAAACAGCTGGTAGCCAGGAGGAGAGCGTTTGGATTGGCTAGGCCAATATCTTCCGATGCTAGAATGAGTAAACGTCGTGCAATGAATTTGGGGTCTTCACCTCCTTCTATCATTCTGGCTAGCCAGTATACAGCTGCGTTGGGGTCACTGCCTCTTATCGATTTAATGAATGCGGAGATAATGTCGTAGTGTTGCTCACCTCCTTTATCGTATCGTGCAATATTTTCCTGCAGCTTCTCGGTAACAGTGCTGTTGTTGATTTGTATATCGGGCGATTCCTGAGAGTTTACAACTATCTCAAGTATGTTTAGCAGTTTTCGAGCATCGCCACCGGAGTACCGAAATAGTGCGTCGGTTTCTTGAACCTTTACGTTAAGCTCCTTATACTCAAAATCAGTGGTAAGTGCTCTGGTAAGTAGCATTTCCAGCTCTTCTTTCTCCAACGATTTTAGGACATAAACCTGGCAGCGGGAAAGGAGGGGGGGGATAACCTCAAACGATGGGTTTTCCGTTGTGGCGCCAATAAGGGTAACAACTCCTTCCTCTACTGCACCCAAAAGAGAATCTTGCTGGGATTTGCTAAACCGATGGATTTCATCTATAAAAAGAATAGGTGAGGGGTGGTTGAAAAAACGTTGGGATCGCGCTTTCTCAATTACCTCTCTAACATCTTTTACACCAGAGTTTACGGCACTCAGGGTGTGAAATGGCCTCTTTAGCTCATTGGCCAGAATCCTCGCCAATGTAGTTTTTCCCACACCTGGTGGCCCCCAAAGGATGAATGAGGATATGTTGCCCGACTCTATCATCCTACGGATAATGTTCCCTTTTCCCACCAAATGCGATTGGCCAATGTAATCGTCTAACGATTTTGGTCTTAGCCGCTCTGCCAAAGGAATATTACTCATCATGCTTAGTTTTTGCAAATGTATTAATGTTTACGGCTTCATCCTCCAAAATGGTGAAAGTAATTTTGCCACTAAATGGAGTTCGAACCACAATTTAAAGTATATTACTAAGCTAAAGTTGCATAGTTTTTGTTTTTAGCTGTTGTTAACAATTCTGTACATTAACCAAACCTTGATCGCTATGAAAACAAACCCGATTAGAAAGCTTATTGTGTCATTGGTCTTAGTGCTTGCACTTATCCCAGCGTCGTTTGCTCAGGATCAGATTGCAAAAATTTTGCAAGGAGGCCTTGATGATGCGGAGAAGTTAGGAACCGCATACCTAGAGCCTTTTGGCAATATGTTTGGTACCGCCCTAAATGGTGGATGGTACCAGGCAGCACAACCTCATAAGGTGTTAGGCTTTAATCTTACCCTAACCACTTCGGCTGCTGTGGCCCCCGTTAGTGCTCGAACCTTTGATGTTTCAACTCTTGGCCTTCAAACCTTGCAGCTTAAAGATCCACAGAATAATATGGCTCCTTCCATTGCAGGTGAGGCCACTACAGGCCCAACCGTAATGTTTGAGGTTGAGGGTGAGAATGTTGAGTTTGATTTACCACAAGGTGCAGGGCTGCCCTTGATGCCAGTCCCCTTTGTGCAGGCGGGTGTTGGGCTCCCATTCAGCACAGAGGTAACGGTTAGGTTTTTGCCCCCTGTGGATTTGGGTAAGTATGGTAGGGTTAACCTTTGGGGAATAGGTGCTAAAAATCAGTTTAAAGATTTTATTCCCGGCCTAAAGCATGTGCCCATCGATCTTTCGTTAATGGTTGGTTACACCAGCTTGAATTACGAGTATGGCATAAGCTACATCCCTTCGGAGATGCCTGCCGGGTATACTCAAGCCGATTTTGCAGATCAGAAGTTATTTTTAAGAGCATCAGGGTTTACTGGCCGGATATTGGTTGGTAAAACCATTCCATTCATTTCAGTTTATGCAGGATTAGGATATAGCCACGCCATAACCAGCTTGGGGCTCGAAGGGAACTATGCCGTAGGCGTTGCTCCATTCGGAGCATCGGATGTACACACCGATCCATTAATTTTCGATTTCCCAAAAAATTCCTTCAGTGCCAATATTGGTGCTCGAGTTCGTTTAGGAGTAATTTCGATTCATGCCGACTACACCCTTGGTGAGTACGCCCTATACTCCGGTGGTATTGGCATTAGCTTTAGGTAGTATGCTTGTTTAGTAAAAAAGGGGCTTGTGCCCCTTTTTTTATTGTATAAATATTTGTAATGCAGTTGTTTATTTTACCTTATCTTCAGCAATGAAATCGGTGATATTATGTGCAATTTTAAGGATTTTTACCACATTTCGATTCTCATCATAAATAGGTGAGTAGGTTTCGATAAATGTGTAGATCTTATCGCCCAGCTGAAGCTGACTAGTTTCCTTCTTTATTATCCCGTTGTTTAGATCGGCCCAGAACTGATTATACTTTTTCACCTGTTCATCATCAAGCAGAAGATTATCTGAGTGATGCGTGCCGACAAGTTGATCTGCAGACTGTTTTGTAAGCTTAAGGTATTCGTCGTTTACGCTTATAACCACTCCTTTGGGGTCGTATTCTATCACAAAACTCGATACGTTAAGCGCGTTAATAAGGCTGTCCGTTTCAGCACTCTTTCTAGCCGATTCTTCCTGGGTAGCCTGCAACTCCTCCATGTTTTGACGCATTTCTTCCTCCTGTGAGGCTAGCTCCTCCGATTTAACACGCGACTCCTCAAGCAGCCTAACCGTTTTAAGGTTGATTTTAACGGTTGAAATGGTTGCTGCAATGCTCTCGCCAACCTTTTCTACAAAGTTTATAATATGCTTATCAAAAACCTCCAGGCCGGCTAGTTCAATTACACCATAAACCATCTCGTTTATTTTAAGGGGAACAAGGAGTAAGCATGTTGGGTTTTCGTAACCTAATCCCGAGGCAATCTTAATATAATCGGCAGGAAGTTCGGTCATAAATATTGTTTCTTTTTCCTGAGCGCATCTTCCTATTAGCCCCTCTCCAAGCTCAATACGCTGCTCATCATACTTTCTCCGCTCGTATGCATACGAGGCTACTTGATGAAAGTGAGGGTCTTTTAGGTTGTCGTCGTTAAGCAGGAACAGCCCTCCCAAATTGGCTCCAACATACTTTACAAGGTTCCTAACAATTTGGAATGAGAACTCCTCCATATCATCGTTATTCCGACGGAGTATCTCTGCAAAATGAGCCATTCCCTTGGTAGCCCAATTAATTTTCTCATCCTCAACTTTACGAACATCCTCTTGCTCCTTAGCGTGAATAAGGCTTTTCCTCATTCCAAGCAACGAATCCCCCAGTATATCTCCTTCACTTAGCTTAGTGTAGGTCTCGTTAAGGTTTCCCTTGCCAATTTCTCTAGCAAAATGAGCAGTTTTTGATAGCCCATCTATTAGGGTATTAATCGATATGCTTATATCTTCAATCTCGTCACCTGTTTGTAAGCTGATCTTTTTTTGCTCATCAATATTACCCATTGCTAGCTCTCCGAGCACATTCTTAGCTTTTACAAGGGGACGGGTTATGCTATAGGCAAAAAACCAAACTATTGCAGCTAGCAGTACCAGTCCAAATACGCTTAACCATAGCGAGTTACGGGTTATACTTGAGGCCTCATTTAGCAAAGTGCTAACAGGAACAACAATACCGAAAGACCATGGGGTATTTGATTGCCCAATTGGTATTGGGGCAAAGGTAGCGTAATACTCTTCTCCGGTAAGGGAGTCTACCATGTTAAACGAAAAGTTAAGCCCACTTAATACAGTGTTAGACAAGTCATTAAGTTTATCTATTTCGCTGAAGTGTTTAGCAAAAGGTTCGCCTAATAGTTCAATGTTTGGATGCCCTACAATGGTGCCGTTGTTGGAGAGCATAATGGAGTAACTCCCCTCAAAAGGACGAATTGACGTGGTAAGGGTTTGGTAGCTATGCAAAACGATATCCATACCAAAAAGCCCGCGAAACACTCCATCTTCAAGCAAAGGAACCGCAGTGCTAGCTTCAAGTAGCGGCTCGCTATCTTCGGTATAGCTAAACCAATAGGGATCGATCATGGTTTCTTGCTTCGACAGCTTAATGCTGTGGTAACTACTGCCAATATCATCACCATCAAGATTCATCGTTGCCTCTTGGAATTTTAGCTCACCATTCTCGCGGTAGTAGGTTATCCTATGGCGACCATAGGGCTTGGTATACGTGCTATCCAATGCATTTAGTTCCCAACTACCCCAAACCGAAAGTATGTCTGGGTTATTGTAGGCAATGCCATGGATTACTTCTTTGAAAATGGTGGGTCGAACAGGCTCAGGGATCTCTCTAAAGTTATGCATTGCATGAGCTATTGCCCTAGAGATATCCATATCATGATTTAAGTTGGCCCGAACCAAGTTTGCACTTTCGCTTGCGCTTAAATCGGCCTGGGTAAATGCTTCTCTTAGCGAAATATCTTGTAGCTTAAAAATTAGATAACCAATAGATAATGCATAGGTAATTGAAGTAACAAGTAAAACAGCGAGCATCAACTTGCTGCGAATCTTCATTCGAATTTTCATAACCACGATTTTAGGTAGCCGATGGCCTATTTTGAACCTTTAAAACGTGAAAATACACCAATATTTCCATTATCGCAAAATATAATTATTGAGAATTTAGGCCATTAAACTGTTGCCTTTAATTATTGTCTCAACTTATATACTTAATGCTACTCCTATTCATATAAAAACTAAATTTATACATTATGATTTATAGTAAGGTAAGGTGTTTGCTAGCTATTACCCTTGTGGTTTTAGCTACTTCGCTTAGTTCTCTCGCACAAAGCGAGAAGTACCACGATTTTCAATTGATTAGGGATCAGGCTTTTTCTAAGTCGGAGCTCCGTGAGATGGCCATTGAGCTTACCGATGGAATAGGCCCTCGCCTTAGCGGGACACAAGGCTTTTTAAACTCCGTTGAGTGGGCAAAAGATCGTTTGCAAGCCATGGGTATCGAAAATGCTAGGGTAGAGCCGTGGGGTGTTTTTGGTAATGGCTGGCAAATGGAAAAATTCTATATCGCCCAAACCAAGCCTTACTACCAACCTCTTATAGCAGTTCCTCAGGCATGGACAGGAAGCACAAATGGCCTGGTTAAAGCCGAGGTGCTAATGGTAACTGCTAAATCAACCGACGATCTGGAAGAATACAAGGGGAAGTTACAGGGCAAAGTAGTAATAACTCCTTACGAGAAGGATCTCGAGGTGTCGTTTGAACCTTTAGCCTCCCGATTTACCGATGAGGACCTAATTAGACAGAATGAGATATTGCAGCTTAGGGCCGATATGGACCCATTCATTCTTGATCGACAAAGGGAGATTGCCCAGAGGGGGCTTAGCAACAACGATATCATTGAGTTCTGTCAATCGGAGGGCGCCATTGCGCTTATCATCAACTCGGGCTCTTATGGTGTTGTACGTAGTGGAGGTGCTCGGAACGGACGGAATTTAACCCAGCTAGGAATGCCCGTAATTGATATGACCCACGAGCATTACGGCAGAATGGTTAGGCTAATCGACAGAGAAACTTCGGTAGAGCTGGAACTCGATATCCAGAACAGCCTAGTAACCAACGACAAAATGGGCTATAATGTGATAGGAGAGATTAAGGGAACGCACAGCAAGCTAAAGGATGAGGTTGTAATGATTGGTGCCCATATCGACTCATGGCATGCAGGCACAGGAGGTAACGATAATGGCTCTGGAGTTATCGTTATGATGGAGGTTATGCGTATACTTAAACAATCAGGAGTTAAGCTCGACAGAACCGTTCGCATTGCCCTGTGGGGTGCAGAGGAGCAGGGCCTGCATGGATCACGCAATTGGGTAAAGGCAAATATTTACAATCCCGAAACGGAAACCAAAGGCTCAGAGTACGACAAGCTATCGGCTTACTACAACTTCGACTACGGAACGGGTTGGGTGCGTGGCATTTTCCTACATGACAACCTTGCCCTAAAACCAATTTTCGAGGAGTTTTTAAAACCGGTTCATGACCTAGGTGCAAAGGCCATATCAACCCTAAATCCGGGCAGTTCCGATCACATGGCATTCAACAGGGTTGGTATTCCGGGCTTCGCACTTATTCAAGATAGGATTGATTACGGCAGAGGTTACCATACGAATATGGACACCTTCGACCGTATTCAGCTTGCTGATTTAAAGCAGGCGGCTGTGGTGGTGGCCACCCTGGTTTACCAAACAGCCAACCATCCTGAGAAATTACCGCGTAAGCAGCAGTAATTCTGCTTCTTAAAATAATGGGGATGACCAAATTGTCATCCCCATTATTTTTACGCTTTTCTTTTCCTGTAGGGTATATTGCCTCTTTTTCCCGATTCAAACCTTTTTGCAGGAGACTTTTTGTACCAAAAAAAGTTTTCTCGCTGCTTTAGCTTACCCTCCTTGCTTCGCTCAACAAAGACAGGTTTACCTGTGTAGGGGTCTATTCCAGTGTAGAATATGGTTGACGCAAGGGTCATAGGGGTAGGCGTAAAGTCTTGTACCTGCTCTGGGTGGATTCGCATCTTCTCCATCCTTTTGGCCAAGCTATTCATATGCTCCAGGGTGCACCCGGGATGGCTCGATATGAAATAGGGTATAAGCTGTTGATTTAGTGAGAACTTTCTGTTGATAGTGTCGAACTTTACTTTAAGCTCTTCAAAGAGCTTAAAGGATGGTTTTCGCATGTACTTAAGAACGGTATCCTCGGTATGCTCGGGTGCAACCTTTAGCCTGCCCGATACGTGAAAGCGCACCACATCATCAAAATACTGCCTATTCACGGGGTTACTCCAGTCGGCAAAAAGATCGTACCTTATGCCACTTCCAATAAAAGCCTTTTTAACCTTGGGGATGCTTCTCACCTTTTGGTATAGCTTCAATAGGGGTTCGTGATTGGTGTTGAGATTGCTACAAATCGATGGGTAGATACATGATGGTTTCTTGCACTTTGCACAGATGCTAAGGTTCTTGCCTTGCATCATATACATATTGGCCGATGGGCCACCCAAATCGCTTAGGTAGCCTTTAAACTCTGGGTCTTTCGTTATCCTATCAACCTCTTTCAGTATTGATTTCTCCGAACGGCTCGACACAAACTTCCCTTGATGAGCCGATATGGTGCAGAAGCTACATCCGCCGAAGCATCCGCGGTGAATATTCACAGAGAACTTAATCATGTCCCAAGCGGGAATTTTTTTCCCTTTATACCTGGCATGGGGTGCTCTAACGTATGGTAAATCCCACCAAGCATCCATTTCGTTAGGTGTGGCGATAGGATAAGGTGGGTTTACAACTATACTGCTCTCGCCATAAGGCTCAATTAGTCTGCACGGAATCATCTTGTTTGATTCCTCCTCAATAATCCTAAAATTGTCGCCCAACTTTGAGGGGTTCTTTAAGCAATCGTTGTAGCTATGTAGCGTAATGCTTTTGCTATCATCAGGATATGTGTTGCTGGTTAAGAACACAGTTTGAGGCAAATCGGTAATGCTTCCAATTAGTTCTCCCTTGTTTAGCCTTTGTGCAAGTTGCATTATGGGCTTTTCGCCCATACCATAAATTAACATATCGGCTTTGCTATCGCATAGAATGCTGGGCATCAGCTTATCGGCCCAGTAATCGTAGTGCGTTAGGCGTCTTAACGAGGCCTCAACACCACCAATTACTAATGGAATTTCGGGGTATATTTTTTTTATTATCTGCGAGTAAACCTGTACAGCATAATCGGGCCTAAAGCCCGACTGTCCACCAGCGGTGTAAGCATCATCACTACGGAGGCGCTTATTGGCTGTATAATGGTTTACCATGGAATCCATATTGCCCGAGGTAACTGCAAAGAAGAGGCGTGGCTCTCCCAACTTCCGAAAATCTCTTAAATCATCGCGCCAGTTTGGCTGGGGAACAATGGCTACCCTATATCCTGCGCCTTCCAAAACACGCCCTATCACGGCGGCTCCAAAGGAGGGATGATCGACATAGGCGTCGCCAGTAAAAAGGATGATATCTGCCTGAGTCCATCCCAATGCATCCATCTCTTTTTTTGATGTGGGTAAGAAAGCGCTAGAGCTAGGTGTTGCCATTATGTTGAGTTTGAATGATGAATTGTGCTATTAACGTAATTTATTGCCCTGCACGGGTTAGTATTGAACTATCTCCATAGCTTAAGAACCTGAAATCGTTCTCCAGAGCGAATTTGTAAACTTCTTTCCAATCATCGCCAATAAAGGCAGCCACAAGGAGTAGGAGCGTACTTCGTGGTTGATGGAAGTTTGTTACCAAACGATTTACAACTTTAAACTTATAGCCTGGAACAATTAGCAGCTGTGTGCTTGCACTCAGGAAGCCTTGCCTGTGGTCAGAAATTTGATTTTTAAGGGCATTTAGGGCTTCATTTAGGCCAATTTCCTGCTTCAGTGTATACGGATCCCATTGGTCAACCTTATACATGTTTTCTTCGATCTTATTCTCCAAAACCTTTACTCCTAGCCAGTATATGCTTTCAAGGGTTCGAAGGGTGGTTGTCCCAACAGCAATAACATCTTTCTTTCTGTTCAGTATGGCATCAATTAAACCGATAGTGATGTAAATGCGTTCCGTATGCATTTCGTGATCCTCGATAGTGGGGCTTTTAACCGGTTTGAATGTTCCGGCACCAACATGTAAGGTAGTTTCAGTAAGGAGTACGCCTTTCACTTTTAATTGTGAAAGCACATTCTCGGTGAAGTGCAGACCTGCCGTTGGAGCAGCCACAGACCCCTCGGGTTTGGCATATACCGTTTGGTAACGCATCTTATCATCGGCCTCCGGATTGCGATTCAGGTAGGGTGGAATAGGAACCTCCCCAACATGCTCTACAACCTGAGCAAAAGTAATATCCTTGTTATCCCAAGTAAACTCGACCAAGGCTCCATCTTCGGTTCTTCTAACCATCTGGGCCAGTAAAGTTATTCCTAACTCCCCAATGGAAAGCTTAAGCACTTCCCCCTTCCAACGCTTGATGTTGCCAACGATGCAATTCCATTGGTTTGTATGGGTTTGCATAAACGATAGCTGGTAGTCGTTAGGGACAACGGGGTACAACAGAAATATTTCGATGTTTGCTCCAGTTTCCTTGGTAAACCTTAGCCTTGCCTGAATAACTTTGGTGTTATTAAAAATCATCAGGTCGCCAGTAGAAAACTCATCAACTATTGAAGTGAAGGTTGATTTGATTACCTCTTTATTTTTATACACCAACAATTTAGACGCATCTCGATGCTTAAGTGGATGCTTTGCAATCCTATTGTCGTCGAGGGGGTAATCGTATTCTGAAATAGCTATATTCTTATAGGGAGCGCTCAATTGAATTCTACTTAAAAAAATGACTAACTTTGCG
>Ga0334898_1002878_pt1 | contig 14835 bp, 14 predicted proteins | sample GraSluR3_MG_10_FD_207228 | JGI IMG/M metagenome (GOLD analysis project Ga0334898, IMG submission 207228) | Sludge microbial communities from methane-producing bioreactor in Wageningen University, Netherlands - Granular Sludge_3_08-R3 | ecosystem: Engineered > Bioreactor > Anaerobic >... | reverse complement strand
TTCAGCTCTCCCAGCTGTACGGTGAACCCATCCTCCTCCAGAGCTTCAATGAAGGCGAGGATGTCACCGCCTCCAAGGTCGCCCCTGGCCATGCCATCTTCCGGGGATGTGCCGTTGAGCCAGGTGAAGTTCATAGATTTCACCTTCGCCATATGCTCCTTGAACTGCTGGAGGCTGGCTTGTTTCTCGTCGGTCATCCCCGAGGTCGAGGTCTGTGCCAGACACAATCCGGCCAGGATGGTTGTGGCCAGAAACATGGCCGCAAGTTTTTGACAATACGTCTTGATTTAGATCCCACCTTACTTTATCGGGTATAGGAGAGCCTACATTATTAACTTTAGGTATTCAGCATATCGAAGTTCGGGCGGATAAGAAGGTTAATTAGCTCTGAACAGAGAACTGCGGTCGATGAGCAAGAAGGGCCCACTTCCCGGCTTTCATCTCATGGCCAAGCCCACGGGGGCGATCTGCAATCTCGGCTGCAGATACTGCTTCTTCCTCTCCAAGAAGGACCTCTATCCTAAGAGCAGCTTCCGGATGTCCGACGAGCTTCTGGAGAGCTATATCCGCCAGTACGTCGAGGCCCAGAAGAACCCCTCGGTCACCGTGGCCTGGCAGGGGGGAGAGCCGACCCTGATGGGCCTGGACTTTTTCCGGAGGTCCATCGAGCTCGAAGAGAAGTATCAGCGGCCTGGAATTACATTTCAGAACACCATGCAGACCAACGGCACCCTCCTGGACGACGAATGGTGCGAGTTCTTTCGTGAGAGTGGCTTTCTCATCGGCCTCAGCCTCGACGGGCCTCGGGAGCTCCACGACGCCTACCGGGTGGACAAGGCCGGCCGGCCCACCTTCGACCGGGTGATGAGGGCTGCCCGCCTCCTGCGGAAGCACCGGGTAGAGTTCAACATCCTCGCCACCGTCCACGCCGCCAACCAGGACCACCCCCTGGATGTCTACCGATTCCTTCGAGACGAGGTGAAGACCGACTTCATCCAGTTCATACCGATAGTGGAGAGGAAGAACGATACGGGGTTTCAGGAAGGGGATAGGGTCACCGACCGATCGGTGGACCCCAAGAGGTACGGCCGATTTCTCATCTCCATCTTCGACGAGTGGGTCAGAAGAGACGTGGGAAAGACCTTCGTCCAGATCTTCGATGTGGCCCTGGCCGCCCGGTTTGGGACACCATCGGGGATATGCGCCTTCTCGGAGACCTGCGGGACGGCGATGGTCCTAGAGCACAACGGCGACGTCTACTCCTGCGACCACTTTGTAGAGCCGAGATACCTGCTGGGAAACATCATGGAGAGGCCCCTCGCTTCGATCGCCGGCTCAGCAAAGCAGCGAAGGTTCGGCCGGGAGAAGCTGGACCTACTCCCCGAATACTGCCGGAGGTGCGAGGTGCGGTTCGTCTGCAACGGCGAATGCCCCAAGAACCGCTTCATCAAAACGCCCGATGGCGAGCCGGGCCTCAACTATCTCTGTGCCGGCTATAAGGACTTCTTCAGGCACATCGACGGGTCGATGCGGTTCATGGCCAGCGAGCTGCGGTGCGGCCGCAGTCCTGCCAACATCATGAGCTATACGGGATCTTCCGAAGGAAAGGTGATGAGAGCGTTCCTCAGGCCGGGTCGAAATGATCCCTGCCCCTGCGGAAGCGGGCTGAAGTTCAAGAAGTGTCATGGCAGAGTCGACCATCAAAGGGACGAGCCTCCCGCCGAGGAGGCGCTGTCGAAGAAGATCTGGGACCGTTGCAGGAAGCTCTCCGACCTGCTTAAGTGAAGATTGCAGGAAGCTATCTCGCCTGCCTAAGGGGAGGTCAAAGATCTTCATCCGACCTTTCCGAGGCAGGACTCGTCGAGATGAACGAATTGCTGGTCCCTTGCCGCCTCTGGATAGCTGCCGCCAGTTGTACGATAATTTAAATAGAATGATATTTCCTAATTATTATTTGAGATGATATTATGCGCCAGATCGTCGTTTTCTTCCTGATGGCCCTGATCTTGATCTCTCCCGTCGCTTTCGCTTCGATCGAGGACGATGATATCGCAAGAGCCGAAGAGTTCCTGCCCGCTAAGATCATCCCGGCCCTCTACAACATCAGCGTCGACCCGAACTGGATCGATGGAACCGATTCCTTCTGGTACCTCAGGACGGGTCGGGATGGGAAGGAGTTCGTTCTGGTGGACGCAAAGAATGGGACGAAGCAGCCTGCGTTCGATCACGCCGCCCTAGCAGAAGCCCTGGCCGATGCCTCGGGATCTGAGGTCGACCCGTCGGAGCTGCCCTTCTCGGAGATTCAGATAGATGATCTCACCATCAGGTTCTCGGCCTTCAACAGGAGCTGGGAGTGGGACCGGGAATGGTCCGCGATCGGAGAGGCTCCTCCCGGCAAAGAGGCGGGCCCCGGCGAGATCCTCTCCCCCGACGGGGAGCTCGCCCTCTTTGTCGAGGACGGAAACCTCTGGGTCAGGAAGACCGCCACCGGCGATAGACGCCCCCTGACCGCAGACGGCTCCGCCAACTATGCTTATGGCAAGCGATCGGATACGGTATCCCATCCCGTCAGTCAATTGAGGCTGAACGAGACCGAGAAGCCCTACGCCGTCTGGTCCCCCGACTCACGTCGCATCGCCACCTTCAGGATGGATCAGAGGAACGTGACCGCCCTCCACCTCCTCCAGTACGCGCCCGGGAACGGCTCCAGGCCCCGGGTCTGGGAATACAGGTTTGCCATGCCCGATGACGAGACGGTGCCCATCTACGAACCCCTGGTCTTCGACCTTCAAGAGGGGAGGGCGGTCCCCGTCGACTACCGCCCCCAGCCCGAGGTATCGCTGATGGATACCGAGGACGACGTTCTCCAGATGTGGAGCGAGGACGGCCAGATCCTCTACTCCCTGTACGCCGAGAGGGGCGAGAAGGCCCTCCGCCTCCTGAAGAGCAGCCCGGAGACCGGCGAGACCGAGGAGATCCTGGAAGAAGAGGGACCCACCTTTGTGGAGGCGAACCTCGATTACGCCAGTCGCCCCAACGTTTTGGTTCTTGAAAGCGGTGATCTGATCTGGTTCTCCGAGAAGAGCGGGTATGGCCACCTATATCTGTACGGCGAGGATGGAGAGGAGAAGAACGCCATAACCGCCGGGGATTGGGCGGTTCGAACCCTCCTCCGCGTGGATGAAAATAATTCGCAGGTCTACTTCACCGCCGGAGGGAGAGAGCCGGGGCGCGACCCCTACTACCGCCACCTCTACAGGGCGAGGCTGGACGGAACGGATATAGAGCTTCTAACCCTTGAGGATGCAGACCACGACCTGGAGATCGCACCGGGAGGGACGGCATTTCTGGACGCCTACTCCCGGGCGGACCATCCGCCAGTTACGGTTCTCAGGGACCTGAATGGATCTGTCACCCTGAAGCTGGAGGAGGGGGATATAAGAAACCTCACCGATATGGGCTGGAAGCCCCCCCAGCTCTTCAGGGTGAAGTCGGCGGACGGCGATGCTGATCTATACGGCCTGATCATCAAGCCCACCAGCTTCAACGAATCGTTGAAGTACCCTGTGATCGAGACCGTCTATCCCGGACCCTGGACGATCGTCACCGCCAAGTCGTTTCCCGGGGAGGAGACCTGGGTAAACAAGATCTTCTGGAGGGGTCAGGCCCTCGCCGAGCTGGGCTTCGTCGTCGTCACCCTGGACGGTCCGGGGACCCCCTATCGGTCCAAGGAGTTTCACGATGCCGGATATGGTCATCTTGGGGATTCGGGAGGGCTCGCCGACCACGTCCAAGCCCTCCAGCTTCTGGCAGAAGATAGGCCCTACATGGATCTGGACCGGGTGGGGATCTTCGGCCACTCTGCGGGAGGTTTCATGACCGCTCAGGCTCTCCTCACCTATCCTGATTTCTACAGGGTGGGGGTCGCCTCGGCCGGGGATTACGACAGCCGGTTCTATGCCGCCTTCTGGGGCGAGAAGTACGAGGGGCTGAAGCCCGACTACGATGAGCAGATCACCGCCCTCAAGGCCGAGAACCTTAAGGGCGACCTCCTCCTGGTGACCGGAGACGTGGACGACAACGTCAACCCCTGCATGACTATGCAGCTCGTCGACGCCCTCATCGCCGCCGACAGGCCCTTCGACCTTCTGGTGATGACCAACAGGAACCACGACCTCAGCTACAACCCGTATTACATCCGCCGCCTCTTCGGCTATTTCAAGGAGCATCTTCGGGGGGCCTCCCAGGCCCCCGCCTAATTTTTTTGTCGATTGAAGAGCCGGAAAGACTTTTCTCCTGCCACTGATCGAGAGGCTGCTTTTCTATCCCAGGTCCATTACAATTAGCTTAAATAATTTCCCAGGCAAATATGATCTATCTTGGCCTGATGAGAGGCCATCATTGTGGAGTGGGTTTAGATGTCTGAGATTGACGAATTGAGATCTCTCACCGCCGGAAGATCTCCCAAAAGAGGCCTTCAGCGGAATTTCGCCACCAAATTCGGACCGTTATCGGTGGCCATTTTCCTCTTCTCCATGATCATCATCTCATCCGCCCAGCTCGGATATGAGCCCGGCGAGAGGGAGGCGGAGCGGCTCTTCGAACTTGGCCTGGGCGGCCCCTGGATAATAAGCGAGAGGCACCCCGAGATGTATCCCCCGGAGAACAAGACCATGCCTCCTGCCCCGGAGTTATCCTGGTACTCGGATTACTTCAGCATCGTCTCCTTCGGCGGCAGAGAGGTGGAGCGGTACTACGTGACGGGGACCCCCGTGATTTACGGTGCCGGCCCCGGGGGCCGTCCCATCGCCCTCCTCCAGCCCCCGGCCGCCGCCGGCCTCTGGATTCTGGGGCCGAGCAGCTGGACGGAGTACGCCATCGCGCCGAAGGGGGCTTATCTGAGGCTCATCGCCCTCCATCCGGCCGGAGGCGCCGCCGACCTCTACGAGATAACCCCCTCCTCGAGGGCGGTTCAGAGGAGGTACACCCTCTATCCGGGATACAGCCTCATCGCCTTCCATCCTGAAGAGGTGGGAAGGCACATCCTCCTCTTCTCCGCCGACGGCGTTACGAGCAACGTGGTGGTGGTGGACGTGAGGCAGGCGGCCTGGCCCGGACCTGGACCTGGGCCCCAGCCCGGCTACGGCTCCTCCCAGGTGACCCTCAGGTCCACTAACCTCAGGGGCTACAGCGTCTACGTCGACGGTGCCTACGTCGGATCCGACGGCCAGGTGGGGGACGCCAAGGACGGGATATTTACGATCACCGTCTCGGGAGGAAGGAGCCATACGATCACCGTCTACGGCTCGGGGCGCACCTGCAGATGTGATTATTACTACGAGAGCGGTAGGAGCTATGAGATCGACTTATGCTCGTGAAGTTTAAGGGACCCGGCCGGGAAGGCGAGGCTGCACCAACTCACCGGCGACGACTCCTGATTCCGACCGGTGGCGACCGATGGCGGCGGGCTCGGCGCCTCGCCCCTCCCGCCCCCTAAGGAGCTCCGGACGAAAAAATGGCTGTCCGATCAATCGCCCTTCTTCCCTCGAACGACGACGAAGGAGCCGCGCCCCCACCCAGGCCGAGGGGCCTCCACCTCCGTCATCGCCTCCGGATCGCAGGATAGGGTCTGGACGAAGGCGAGGTCGGTAAATCTGGCATCTTCGAGGAGGGCGGCCATCTCCTCAGCGGCGAGAAAGCGGGCCTCACCATAAAAGCCGCTTCCGCCATCGCTTTCACCTTCTCTCTCTCCTTTCTCCCGCTGGTACCGCCTGCCGACGGGGCTCTCCCGGTCGATGAACCCGACGACGACTGCCCCGCCCGGCGCCAGGACCCTTGCCGCCTCCCCGAAGGCAGCCGCTCTGTCGCTGAGGAGGAAGTCAACGGTGACCATCAGGACCAGGTCGAAGGCCCCGTCCCGGAAAGGAAGCCGCTCGGCGACGCCCTGGACGCAACCGACGCCCCGCCTTCGGGCTGCCTCTATCATCGCCACCGACGGGTCCAGGCCGAAGGTGACTCCGAGGGGGGCGGAGAACCTCCACGTTCCCACCCCCACCTCCAGGCCTCGATCGAACCGGGGCAAGGAGGACTTCACGGCGGCGAGCTCCGAGAGGTAGGCAGCCCGATTTTTTTCAAACCAGCGGTCGTAGCGTTCGACCTGGTCCTCGTAGGGGTCGGATCTCGGAATTTGCAATCACATCCTAAGGGTATTGAAGGAGATGCAACCTCGGATCTTCCAGTTCCCAGTCATCTATTAACCGGATTTACCAGAATTAACCGGATTTACCAGACCTCAAACACCCTAGAAAAAGTATGGGCGAGCCTTGGGGCTTGCCCGCCCTGAATCGTCTCGACTCAGATCTTCTCCGTCCTGCTCGTCCTCCTCTCCCGGGCGAGCTGATCGTCCTTTCCGAGGGGGTAGCCGCCGCGGCTGTTTCTCATCAGCGCCACCGAACGGCTGGCGTCGCAGCTCTTGTCCCGGGAGCGGAAGAGCTCCATCGCCGCCGATGCGATGACGGGGATGGGGACCTCCTTCTCCAGGGCGTCGTGGACGAGCCAGTTAACCTCGCCGGTATCCTCGACGTGGGTGGGAACGTCGCTGAACCTCTGCTCGGCGAGGCTCCTCGCCATCAGCTCCACCAGCCAGCCCCGGACGGTCGCCCCCCTCGCCCAGCCCTTGAAGATCTTCTCCAGGTCGAGGTGGAAGTCGCTCCCCCGGAGGAGAGAGACCCCCTCGCCGATCGCCTGGAGCATCGCCGCCTCCACGCCGTCCTGGACGAGCTTGGTGAAGTGGCCGGAGCCGGGATCGCCAGTGTAGATGCAGGCTCCCTCGGCTGCCAGACTCGTCAGGATCGGCTCTGCGACCTTGAAGCCGTCCTTATTTCCGCCGACCATGAAGCAGGGGCCCTTCCGGGCTCCGTCGACCCCGCCGCTCGTCCCGCAGTCGAGGAAGAATATGCCGCTGTCGGCGAGGTCCTCCTCCCTCCGGACGGAGTCGAGGTAGAAGGAGTTTCCGCCGTCGATCACCACGTCCCCGGGGTCCAGGAGGGGGACTAGCTCTTCAATGACCTTGTCCACCGTCGGCCCGGCGGGGATGGATATGTATATCACCCGGGGCTGCTCGAGGAAGTCGACGATGGGACCGTACCCGTCCACCACCTTGACGCCCTTTCTCTCAAGATGAGGCTTTGCGGACCTCGACTTCCCCACCACGGCGATCCCCTTCTCCTTCGCCAGCAGTGCGAGGTTTCCGCCCATCTTTCCCAGTCCGAGGATGCCCAGCTTCATATCCTTTGGTTTGCTCAACTGAATCACCACCAAATATCAGATTCTCTACGACCCTAGCGCGAAGACTCCAGGCGTTCTATCAGGCTGTTCAACCGCTCCGTCGAGGAGCGGTAATCAGAGCAATTTGCCTCATCTCTTCTCCGATCGGCGTCATCCGACCGGATCCATCAATTGTATCCATCCTGCCAGCTCGGATCCGAGGGAGGGGAAGATGGCGTCGAGCCGCCGACCCGCTGCAGCCCCGGGCCTTAAACTGCAGATCAGTCCGCCGAGGCGACCGGCCCGAGCTTGGCGGGCCTCATCCCCAGGTCCCGGTCGAGGATATACAGGAACCTGCTCCCCCCTTCACCGCTCGCCATCCTCACCTTCTCGACGATCTCCCTAGCGTTCGCCTCCTCCTCCACCTGCTCCTCGACGAACCACTGGAGCATATTGGAGGTGGCTTGATCCTTCTCGCCGGCCGCAACTTCGACGAGGGCATGGATCAGCCCCGTCACCTTCTTCTCGTGGCGAAAGACCTCTTCAACGACCTCGAGGGGGGAGGCCCACTCGAAGGGGGGCTTCTCGATGGCGAGGAGCTCCGCCCTTCCGCCCCGGGCGATGAGGAAGTCGTAGATCTTCATCCCGTGCATCAGCTCCTCCTGGGCCTGGACCCTCATCCAGTTGGCGAACCCCGGGAGGTTCGCCGCCGATAAGTGGGCGGACATGGCCAGGTAGAGGTAGGAGGAGTAGAGCTCCGCCCTCACCTGCTCGTTGAGGGCTCGGGTCATCTTCTCGCCGATGGCAGCCATTTTTCATCAGCTCCCTATTCAGCTCTCCTCAAAGACGTCCTTGGTCGCCCCGCAGACCGGACAGGTCCAGTCGTCGGGGAGATCCTCAAAAGCGGTACCTGGGGAAACCCCGGAATCTGGGTCGCCCTTCTCTGGATCGTAGATGTATCCGCAGACCGTGCAGGTGTATCTCTTCGCCATCCACATCGCCTCCTGGACCGGACTTGTAGAATCAGTCCGAGGGCGGCCGAAGATCCCGACCGCCAAAAACATGCCTAATAATGCTACAATGTATTCTCCATCCCGAGGTATATAATACTTTGGATCCAGGGGAGGGGAACGGCCCCCTCCCGAGATCCTCCAGCCTCAGATGTACCCTTTCAGAACCCTCCTGACCTCCCCCTCCAGGTCGGGGATCTTTGAGTTTTTATCCTCGAAGTTGTCCGCGAAGGTCGGAGCCGCCCGCCGATGGAATACCCCCAGGGGTATGGGGCCCTCGGAGTTGTAGTCCCACTCCCGCATCCTCTCTTGGGCGAGGACGGGGTCCTCGGGGTCGTGCTCCTCCAGGGCGTAGGTCCGGCGGTTGTAAAGATCGTACATGTTGAAGAAGGTGGCACAGACCTGGAGGACGTCGACGAAGGCGAACCCCCGGTGGAGGATCGCCTCCCTCATCGTCTCTTTGAGGAGGTCGATCCTGTTCGAGTACCCCCGGGCGATGAAGGTCCCACCGCTGGCGAAGATCAGCTCCAGGGGGTTGATCGGCGAAACCTCCAGCCCCCCGGGGGTGGACCTGCCTGAAAAGCCCGAGGGGGATGTCGGGGTGTATTGGCCGGTGGTGAGGCCGTAGACCCGGTTGTCGTGGACGATCGTCGTAATCTCGACGTTCCTCTTGGCGGCGAAGATCAGGTGGTCGAGCCCCTCGGCGTAGGCGTCGCCGTCTCCGACGAAGCAGATGACGTTGAGGTCGGGGTTAGCAAGCTTGATTCCGGTGGCGACGGGGATCGCCCGGCCATGGATGGCGTAGAAGCTGTTGAGGTGGAGGTAGTCGGCGATCTTCCCGTGGCAGCCAATCCCGGTAACCACCACGACGTTCTCTATTGGTACGATCCCCGCCCCGTCCAGCTCTGCCAATACGGGCTTTATGGCGTTCAGGATGGCGAAGTTTCCGCAACCCGGACACCAGGTATTCTGAGCCGTCGTTCCCAGATCCTGGGGCTTCATGCCGCCACCTCCAGAAGCCTCTCCATCAGACCCTCCACGGTGAAGGGCCTTCCGTCATACTTCAGGATCAGATCGTCGGCCTCAAAGCCGTAAGACCGGATCAGCCGGGCGAGCTGCCCCGTGGAGTTCGTCTCGACGGATATAGTCCTCTCGACCCCCTGGAGCGCCTCTCTGAACCGATGGGCAGGGAAGGGGCTGACGACCACCGGCGCGACGACCCGGAGGCCTAGCTCCTCCCCGACCTCAGAAGAGACCCCTTTATTCGATCCCCAGCATAGGATCGCCGTCGAGGACCCCGGGTCCCCGTAGACCTTCACCGTCTTCAGGGAGGCCAGCTCCTCGACGAGCCTACTCTCCTTCTGGAGGAGCTTATCCTGGCCTCTCTCGATCGCCCGGGCCTCCTCCGTCGTGATCCCGGAGGGGAGGTGGGCGTAGCTGTTCGCCTTCACCACCGCTCCGGCCCGCGGCGGGAAGGCCAGGGGGGAGATCCCGTCTTCTGGGGAGGCGTACCTCTGGTAATCGCCCTCGCCGTCCCAGAGGACGGGGGCGATATCGGGGATATCCCTCGCCTCCTCGATATTGAAGCTGTAGGCCGACTCGCTGAGGGTCTTGTCCGATAGCAGGACCACGGGGATCTGATACCTCCAGGCGAGGCCCAGGGCCGTCGCCGACCAGAAGAAGGCCTCCTCCGCGTCCCCGGGGGCGATGACGAGCCTCGGAAACTCCCCCTGCCCCGCGCTCATGACGAAGGGGAGGTCGGCCTGGGCGGTGTAGGTGGGGACTCCGGTGCTCGGCCCCGCCCTCTGAGAGACGAGGACGACGAGGGGGATCTCGGCCATCCCCGCGAGGCTCATCCCCTCATTCATGAGGCAGAAGCCGCCGCCGGAGGTGCCGACGGCCGTCTTCTTCCCGGCGTAGGCGAACCCCTCGGCCATCAGGATCACGGCGATCTCGTTCTCGGGGTGGACGACCTTGATCGAGAACTCCCCTGCAACCCCGGCGAGGAAGTGGAGGACCCCGGAGGAGGGGGTCATGGGGTAGGCGACGTAGGCGTCGAGGCCGCCCCGGAGGAGGCCGAGGCCGATGAGCTCATTTCCGGTGATGACGGGGCAGCAGGGGTAAGACCTCCTCTCAGCCCTACCATCGCCCCTTTCCTCGATCCCGGCGCGCCCCCGGCGGGCGACCTCCAGGTTCTCGTCGATGTACTTGGGGATCTCCTTTCGGAGGACCTTTTCAACGATCTCCTCCTCGATCCCGGCGGCCCCGGAGAGGGCGCCGATGAGGCCGACGTTCCTTGCGATCGGAGGCGCCCCCGCCTCCCTCACGAAGCTCTTGAGGGGGAGGCCCGTCCCCCCCGCCGGGGGTGCCTTCACCTCGTCAGAGTCGTAGATTACGACGGCTCCCTCGTTCAGCCGCCAGAGGTGCCGGTCGATGGTATCCTGGTTCAGGGCGAGGAGATAGTCCACCCCGTCCCGGTGAGCTCCGATCTTCTTTCCCGCAGCCCGGACGATGGCGAAGTTGTGCCCCCCCCTGATGAGGGAGGGGTAGTCGAGGTACTGGTAGAGGCAGTATCCGAGCTGGTTGTAGAGGCGGGCGATGACCATCCCCGCCTCAGCTATCCCGTCGCCCGCTCTCCCCCCCACCAGAACGGAGATTTCGTCCCTCATTGAAATTTCTCCTTATTCAGCGGTTCATCTTCTGATGCTATCGATGCCCAAGTGGCCTTTTGGCCGATTCATACCTTCAAAAGCTTGTTATAGTTTAATCCCGAGGGTATATAACAACTTCGAGCAGCGGCTGTTGAATCGGAGAAGGCTTATATTCTGCCAAATGTCAGAACTCCGATGAAAGGGAGGAGGCTCATTGGACCTGAGAAACGATGAAGGCTGCATATTCTGCGATATCGTAGCCGGGAGGGCGAAGGCCCGCCGGATATTCGAGGACGACCTGTCCCTCGCGATACTGGACATAAACCCCTTCTCCAGGGGCCACTCTCTTGTTATCCCCAAGAGGCACGTCCCCTGGTGGCACGACCTGACGGAGGAGGAGGTGGAGAGCCTCTTTCGGGTGGCCAGGACCGTATCCCAGAAGATCATCCGGGCCTATGAACCCGACTTCGTGGCGATATACGCCCGGGGTCGGAGGATACCCCACACCCACATCTTCCTCGTTCCGACCTACGGAGGCGACGTCCTCGACAGGTTCTTCAACGCCCTGGAGGGGTTCCAGGAGGGGGCGGCTCCTATGGCGAGGCTGAAGGAGGACGAAGAGCTCGAGGAGGCGGCCGAGCTCCTCAGGAGGGCCTGAGGGGGTCGGCCCCTCAAACTACTCCTTGGGAGGTATCGGCCCTCCCACCGACCTGGATACCCAGTCCAGGTAGCCATCGTCCCCACCCCTTATCGGGAGGGCGATGATCTCGGGGAGGTCGTAGGGGTGGACCTCCCGGATCCTGGAGGCGAGGGGCTCCAACTTCTCCGTCATAGTCTTGATGATGAGGAGGTCCTCCGCCTCTTCCTTCACATCGCCCTCCCAGAGGTAGGTGGACCGGACCTGGGAGATGTTGACGCAGGCGGCGAGCCCCTCCCCGACGATAAGCCGGGCGAGCCTCCCGGAGCTGTTGGGGGGGGCTGTGGTCAATACCACGACGAAATCGCCCTTCAATAGCTGCCCTCCCCTGCCGCCGTGTAGAAGGCCATAACCCTCCTGCCCAAATCTTCGGAGACCCTCTCGGAGAGGAGCCTGGCCAGGATCTCGGCGTGCTCGGGCTGGACGCAGCAGAGGCTCTCGGAGCCGTCGAGGATCACCTCCGCCAAGTACCGGAGCTCAAAGAGGTCCAGCCTCTTCAGCCTCTCTTCGAAGTCGTCGTCGTCGAGGGCGTAGTGGTTTGAGACTGGAGGTAGGATCGACTGGTATTGAAACCCTGAACCAGAGCAGGTGGTATCCGCGCACTCCGGGGCTAGCTTGTTGAGGATTGAGAGATCCTTATCTGATAGCGTCCTGGCCATATATCATCAAACTCCCATGGATCAGTCGGACCTATGCAGCCAGAGGTTCGGAGACGAGGACGAGGCCGTCCTCGGTGATGGCCACCTCCAGGTCCCGGACGGTGACCCTCTTCTTCAACGCCTCCGGCGCCTTCTCCCTGACCTGGACGACGATCTCGACGGAGCCTATATCGAGCTTTATCCCCGCCCTGTCCGCCTCCCGGAAGACCAGCCCCGGAAGGTCGAAGAGATCAGTCCCGGCGGGGACGGTGAGGGTGACGGGGGCCTGGATCATCCTCCAGTCCCTCAGGGTGGCCCGGGCCCGGGAGACGTTCTGGTGGGCCCGCTTCTCGAGGATGCTGACGTTGGACCTGGTCGTCCCCAGAATCTCCGCCACCTCCTGCTGAGAGAGGCCCTGCCGCCTCAGCTTCAGGACAGCCACCTGCCTTCTGGTCAGAAGGCCTTCCTTCGCCGCCGACCCCTCCTCAATCCCAGCGCCCTCTTCAGCCCTTTCGGTCATCTATCGCCCCCGGTCCAAGATCTTATTCCGCTCCGAAAGGCTTTAAAGGTGCCGAGGTAGCCACCCCGGAATCCGGGGTCTTGCGTCCCAGCCGGTACAGACATGTTCGTCATAATTTGAAGGTACCCCACCGAAGGGGTTCAGGGCTTCCCCCCGGAGAGGAAGCCCCTCGCCCTCCGGCCGAGGCGGCGGAGCCCCTCGGCGGCCCCTCCTGACGGGGGCTTGGGACGTCGCGGAGTCGGCGCCAATCCCGCCTCCTCCTCCATCATCGAGAGGCGGGTCCGGTAGGCGGCGAGGACGAAGCCGTATAGGGCCGGCCCCACGATCACCCCCATAACACCGATGGCGAATATCGGCGCCGCAAAGGCGAGGAGGGTAATTGCCGGATGGATCGCAGCCCCGGCCTTGGCGAGGGCAGGCCGCATGATGTTCTCGGGAAATACGTTCAGAAATATCGTCCCCAGGATAAGAAGAGCCGCCACCCTAAGGTAGTCCTGGAAGATCAGGTAGTAGAGGGCCATGGGGACGTAGACGGCGCTCGTCCCGATGAGGGGCATCAGGGCGAAGACCGCCGTGACCATCCCCCAGAGGAAGGGGTAGGGGACGCCGATGAAGAGGTAGACGAAGGCGGCGATCAGACCCGTGAGGAAGCTGTTTATCAGGTAGACGTTGAAGAGGCTGTTGTAGATGGCGTTCAGCTCCGTGAGGAAACGGCGTACCATCGCCCTTTCGGGCATTAGACCCAGAAACTTCTCTATCGAGCCCGCGCCGTCGACGAGGAGGTAGTAGGTGAGGAGGATGGCGACGCCGAACTGGGCCATCAGGATCGGCAGGTTCTTGGCTATCCAGTCGGCGAGGCCCGTCAAGATACTCCTGGCCCTCGGAAGCACCTCCGGGACGAGCCAGGTCCCGGGAGCGGCTAAGACCGCCCCAATCTGCTCCTCCGCCTGGTCGAGGGCGTGGCCCAGATACGGGGCGACGGCCTGGGGAGATCGCTCCACCGCAAGGCCCCTCGTCCAGTCGAAGAAGTCCCCTGCGGTCTGGTCTGCGAACTTGCTCGCCGCCTCGTCGAAGTAATCCTGGTTCTTGGAGAGCTCAAGCACCTCCGTCGTCAGGGCGTTGATGACGCTGAGGACGAAGACGAGGAAGATCAGGAAGACGATGGATATCGATAGAAGGGCAGAGACCCTCCTTCTTCTGGTGAGGGCGTAGAGGCGGAGGTGGAAGGGATGGAGGACGTAGGCGAAGAAGAAGCTCAGGAGGATGGTGGTGATGAAGTTCTGGGTGACGTAAAAGACCCCCGCCACCGCGGCGATCAGAATCGCCCCCGCCATCCAGTAGAACCGGTTCATCGTTGTCATGCTCTGAGCTTTTTATTGGACTGTGAAATTTATATGTCTTTCCTTCTCTTCCGATCCCCGGGCCGAGAGGAGAGAGAGAGGCAGCCGGCCGTCTTCGCCCGGCAAGACGATGATCTCCGCCGACTTGGCCCTTAGCTGAGGCGGCAAAGGCCGAATTATGCTATATCCCCATCTCCATTCCCCGGACCCCTTCCAGGATCGCCCCCTCCAGCTTCGCGGACCTGAGGTCGGCTCGAGATAGGTCGGCGCCGGATAGGTCCGCTCCGCAGAGGTCGGCCCCTACGAGGGATGAGCCCCTGAGAACTGCACCGGAGAGCTTCGAGCGGACGAGCTTTGCCCCGGCGAGGTCTGCCCCCGTGAGGTCCGCCCCCCGGAGCTTCGCCCCCCGGAGGTCGGCCTCTATGAGCTTTGCACCCCGGAGGTCGGCGCCGGATAGATCGGCCCTAGTCAGGGTGGCGCCCCGGAGGTCGGCCCCGGCCATGGCAAGGGAGCTGAGGTCGGCGCCGGAGAGCTCCGCCCCGACGAGCCTCGCCTCCCGAAGGTCCGCCCCCGCGAGGTCCGCCCCAGAGAACTTGGCCCCGGAGAGGTCGGCTCCTGACAAATTTGCGGATCGGAGGTCGGCGGATACGAGCTTTGACCTTCCGAGGTCGACCCCCGAGAGGTCCGCCCCCCTGAGGGAGGCGCCCATGAGG
>Ga0334898_1002876_pt1 | contig 14848 bp, 6 predicted proteins | sample GraSluR3_MG_10_FD_207228 | JGI IMG/M metagenome (GOLD analysis project Ga0334898, IMG submission 207228) | Sludge microbial communities from methane-producing bioreactor in Wageningen University, Netherlands - Granular Sludge_3_08-R3 | ecosystem: Engineered > Bioreactor > Anaerobic > Unclassified... | reverse complement strand
TGCCGCGCAGCCAGTGGTCGTACCACTCCAACCGCCAGGCCAACGGGTCGGGGATGGCCGCGTCGGGGCCGAAGCTCACTTGTCCGTGGGCCGATTGGCCCTGCGCCCCGTGGATCCAGGGGCCCATGATCAGGTAGACGGGGCCTTCGATGGTCTTGCTCAGGGCCATGAAGTTGGCGGTCGTGTTGCTCGCCCACGAGTCGTACCAGCCGCCGACAAGATAGACGGGGATGTCTTTGTACCGCTCGGGATAGTCGATGATGTTGTTTTGCTCCCAGAACTCGTCGTTCGCCCCGCGGCGCATGGCCTCGACGAGCCAGTCCTCGTATTCGGGAGTGAGTTTCAGGGGCGTGGTGCCGCGCCGGAGCGGGAGATTCGCGAGATAGGCGTGCCGATGGTCCATCATTTCCTTGAGCACGGCGGCCGTGCCGGGATCGCGCACCTGCCGGCTGCCGCGGGGGCTGGAGAACATGATCCAGTTCCAGAAGCGCAGCTCGAAGGCCCCGGCGTTTCGCATGCTGGCGTAGCCCAGGTTCGACATGGCGTCGACCGGGATGACGGTGACCAGCTCGGGCGCCTTGGCCATGGCCATGGCGTGTTGGGTGCCGCCGATGTACGAGGTGCCGATCATGCCGATCTTGCCGTCCGACCAGGGCTGGCGCCCGATCCAGGCGGCCGTGTCGACGCCGTCGGGGCCGTCGTCGGTGAGCATGTGCCAGACGCCTTCCGACTTGTAGCGGCCGCGCGTATCCTGGGCCACGAACGCGTATCCCCGGGCGGCGTAGTAGCGTCCGCTTCCGCGGCAGCCGTCCTTGTTGTAGGGCCTGCGTTCGAGAATCGTGGGCAGCTTGCCGTCGATCGGTTTGCCGTCCCTGGCCGGCAGGTACAGGTCGGTGGCCAGGCGCACGCCGTCGCGCATGGATACCATGATGTCGTTCTCGACGGCCACCTCGTACTCGGCCTCGCGGGCCCGGGCCGCCTGCAGCCCGAAGGCCAAGACAAGGGCGGCCACCAGGAGCGGCCCCCCCGCGAGGCGCGCGAAACGCACCGTCCATGAGTCAGGGCCGGTGCCATCCATCTTGCGAACTCGGCGTGTCGGAACGTTCACGGTGGTCGCCTCCTTCGGGGTGTAATGGAAATCATCAGTCCGTCGGCGGCCGCGGCGGTCGGATTCGACGTTCGCGACTTCCCGCGGGCTCGGCCGGCGGTTTTCACTCGGCCCACTATAGGGCATGGCGCGGTGGCGATGCAAGTTTGCGGAGGGCAGGGCCCGGCTCCGCGGAACGAATCGTGCGGCCGCCCCCTTGTTGCCTTCGGGCCGCGCGGGAATCGGTGCGCCACGTTGCGGTAATGCGGGTCTCGCGCCGGCCCCTACGTGTACCGGCCGCCGAAGCGATCCTCGACGATCTTCTGAACCTCCTTGATCTTCTCGGCCAAGTCGGCACGGCAGACCAGCGTGGCCCGGTCGGTGTGGATTACGACCAGGCCGCGGCATCCGATCGCGGCCACGAGATGCTCGGAATCGCTTGAGGCAATCAGGCAGTCGGCGGTCTCGTCGAGCACGTGCTTGCCGCCGGCCAGGGCGTTTCCGTATTCATCCTTCGGGCGCGTCTCGGCAAACGAAGGCCACGAACCCACGTCGAGCCAGCGCAGGGCCATGGGCAGGGCCGCCACCCGCACCGCGGGGTCGTTCGAGGCCGGCTCCATCACGGCGAAATCGACGCTGATCTTCTTCAGCGTTGGGAATACCCGTTCGAGCACGTCGTCGCGTTGCGCCGCCGACCACGCTTCGGCGATGGTCGCCAGCCCTCGGCGCACCGAGGGCTCGTAACGCTCGATGCAATCCAGCAGAGTCTCGGCGCGCCAGACGAACATTCCGCTGTTCCAGAGGAAGCGTTCGGGCCCCTGCTTGACGTACTCCTCGGCGACTTCCCGCGGCGGCTTCTCGCGGAACTGCTTGACCACCCTCGCGCCGCCGCCGATCTCCGCCCCGAGCTCCAGGTACCCGTACCCCGTCGCGGGCGCCGTGGGTTCGATGCCGAAGGTCACGAGCGTGTCGGGCGAGCGTTCGACCAGCTCGAAGCCCCGCGCGATGATCCGCTGGAACTCGCCGACCGGCTCGATGAGATGGTCGGCGGTGAACACGCCGATCACCGCGTCGCGGTCGCTCTCGGCCAACACCGCGGCGCTGAGGCCGACCGCGTTGAGCGTGTCGCGCCCGACCGGCTCGCCGAGAAAACGCGAAGCGCCCAGCGATGGCAACCCGGCGAGGACGGCCTCGCGATGGCGCCGGCCCGCGCACACGTAGCGGCACTCGATGGGGACCAGGCCCTCGAACCGCTCGTACGCGATCTCGAGCAGGCTTTTGCCGTCGATGAATGGAATCAACTGCTTGGGCAGCGCCGATCGGCTCATGGGCCACAGCCGCGTGCCCGAGCCACCCGCCATAATCACGGCGTATCGCATGGCAATCCCTGGGTCGTGACAGAGAATGCGTCACCGTCGAGCCACACCGCCCGACCGGCCGTTGTGGTGCAAGCGCCTCGCCCACGCTTTCGGCGCGGGAATCGCGCCGGTGGTCGCGTGGCCGACGAGAAGCCCGCACGACACGATTCCCCCAAGTTACCTGGGAACGCGTCTCAAGGCAACACGCATCGCCGACGGCCTTGTCACGGTTGATCGGCATGCCGCGCGCGACGTGCCCAGCCTCTCTGAATGGCCGCGCAGACCTCTTGCACGCTTGCCAGGGCCTCGGTCGCCTCGCACGTGCGCCGACGCGAGGCTGCCCGTTCCAGCAGTTCGGCGGCCTCGCTCAGCGTGGGATACCCGTAGCCGCCCCCCGCGCCCTTGAGCCCGTGGGCGAGCCGCTCGAGGTCGTCCATGCGTTCTTCTTTGAGGGCCTCGCGCAAGGCGTCCAACTGCTCGGGAAGGCGTTCGACGAACTCGGGGAGGATGTCCGCGAGTTGGGGATCGTCGGCAAGCTCCGACGCGATTTCCTCGGTTGGATGAGAGTGGACACCCCGGCTTGGGTTTGCCGTTGCCTCGCCAACACGGCCGGAGCGGGCGTAGCGTCCCACCGTTTCAATCAATCGCCTGCGGTCGATCGGCTTGGGGAGATGGGCATCGCAGCCCGCGGCCAGGCAGCGCTCGCAATCGCTCGACATCGCGTTGGCCGTCAAGGCGAGGATGGGTCCCTGGTATCCGCCGCCGCGCAACCTGCGCGTGGCCTCGTATCCGTCCATCTCGGGCATGTTCATGTCCATGAGCACCACGTCGAAGTCGCCCTCTCGAACCCGCGCAACGGCCGCTCTGCCGTTTTCGACAACCTCGACCTCGGCGCCCGCGTGACCGAGCACCGTGCGGAGGAGTCGCTGGTTGTCGATGCTGTCTTCGGCAAGGAGGACGCGCACGCCGTCCAAGGCGCCGGCGCGGGGCGCCCATCGCGTGGCCCGGTCGTCCTCGCAAATGGCCTCGCAGGGCGACTGGAGCAGGTCCTCTTCGGAGACGTCTCCCGCGGGAACCGTGACGGTAAAGGTGCTGCCCTTGCCGAGCACGCTGCGCACGGTCAACTCGCCGCCGAGCGCCGCGACAATCTGGCGAGAGATCGCAAGCCCCAGGCCGGTGCCTCCGTACTTGCGCGTCGTCGAGCTCTCGGCCTGCGAGAACGGCTGGAACAGGTTGGCCATCGCCTCCTGGCGGATGCCGATCCCCGTGTCCGTCACGTCGATGCGCACCGCGGGCTGCCCCGCGCGCCATTGCGGCAGGAACGACACGCCGATGCGTATGCTCCCGTTCTCCGTGAACTTGACCGCGTTTCCCACGAGGTTGACGACCACCTGGCGAAGTCGGATGCCGTCGGTGTGGAGGAACTCGGGCAGCGGGCCCGCGAAGTCGACCTCCACGGTGTTCCCGCGCTGCTCGGCGCGCGGACGCATCATGCTGGCCACGTCGGCGACGGTCGAGGGAAGGTGGCACGGGCCGGGCTCCATGCGCATCTTGCCCGCCTCGATCTTCGAGAGGTCCAGGATGTCGTTGATCAACTGCAGGAGATGCTCGGCGTTGCGGCGCACGGTCGCCAGATAGGTCCCGCGGTCGTCGACCCCGAGCGCGTCGTCCGTCAGGAGATCCGCGTAGCCCAGGATCGCGGTCATGGGCGTGCGAATTTCGTGGCTCATGTTCGCCAGGAACGCGCTCTTGGCCTGGCTGGCTGCTTCGGCCTCGATCCTCGCCCTGATCAGCTCCGCCTCGACTCGCTTGCGTTGGACGATCTCTCCGAGCAGCCGGGCCGAGGTGCGAAGCCGGTCTTTCGCGAGTTCGACGATGAAGGGGGGACGGGTCTCGTAGGCCTCGGCGCGCCGGCGCAATTCGTCCTCGTCCACGCCGAAAGCGTCGGCCAGCGCGCGCAGCTTCTTGGCATCTCTGGGCGGATCGCCGTAGCCGATGTTGATGCACCCGACGATGTCCGCACCCGCCCGAATCGGAACGGCGAAGAGGCGAATGCCGCCGGCGCATTCGATGTCGGCCGGTTCGCCCGTCTCGATCGCGGTCCGCGCCGCATTGCTCCAACACGATTCATGGCAAAGCCACTTGCCGCAGCGGAGCGCCGCGCGGTTGTCGTCCGTCCCGCACAGCGCGCGCGACGCGCTATCGAGGAACCGGCACCACCCGGAGGAGAAGATGCCGAATGCGTAGTCGCCGTTCGCCTCGTACACGGCCGAGGAGGTGCCGAGGAGCCCCAGGTAGTCGGCCACGACGTCGTGGAGCACCTGCGGTCCGACCGCGTCGAGGATCACGCGCGAGGCATTCAACGAAGTCAGATCGCCGTAAGGCTGGCATGACTCCGCTGCCGGCTTCCCTTCGGCGCCGGTGGCGGGACGCTTGGTCAGCATCCATTCGATGCGCCGCAACGCGTTCCGCGTCTTGCGCTCCTCGGTCTGATCGCGAAACACCAGCACGGCGCCGATGGTCTGGCCCGGTTCGTTGCGGATGGGCGCGGCGCTGTCGGCGATGGGACGTTCGGTGCCGTCGCGGGCAAGCAGCAGCGTGTGGTTGGCGAGGCTCACCACGGTTCCCTCGCGCAGCACGCGCTCGATGGGGCTGTCGACCTCGTGGCGCGTCTGTTCGTTGACGATGCGGAAAACCTGCTTCGAGGGCCTGCCCAACGCCTCCGCCTCGCTCCAGCCGGTCAGTTGCTCGGCCACGCGGTTCATCCGGGTAACGCAGCCCGCGGCGTCGGTCGAGATCACGCCGTCGCCGATGCTGTAGAAGGCCGCGCGGATTTCCTCCTCCACCTGCCGACGCCGGTGCTCCGCTCGGAACAGGTTCCAATAAAGGGTCTTCTGCCGATAGCTGAACAAAAAGGCGGCCAGCACGCCGGTCATGAGCACGCACAGGGCCGTGAACAGAAGAATCAGCCGGCCCCGGTACCGCGCCTCGGCGAAGATCTCGTCCGCGTCGACCTTGGCGACCATGATCCAGGGCGACTCCCGCACCGGCAGAATCTCCGCCAAAACGTTCACGCCCCGGTAATCCCGCCCCTCGAACTCTCCGGTCTGCGCGCGGGCCGCGCGCGCGGCCACGTCGTCGGCCGCCCCCGTCGGAATCCGCACCGTCAAGGCCGGATCGGACCGGTGGCGCAGTTGGTTCAGAAACAGCGCGCCCTCGCCTTCCCGGCGAATCAGCAGCGTCTCCGCGCTGCGGCTCGGCGCGGGCCACGATTGGATCAGCGGGTAAAGGTCCCGCTCGGGGTCCGCACGCAGGATGAGCGCGGCGACCGCTCGGTGGTCGGCATCGAAGATCGGCGCCGCCACGTCGACGTGGACCGCGCCGCAGTCGGCGCAGCGATCCAGGTCGCCAAAGACCGCGTCGCGGCGCGAGATGCTCCGCGCGACCAACTCCCGCGTTCTCGCTTCGAGAACGGTCAGCCGCGGATTGAGCGACAGGAAGATCCTCCCGTCGCAGTCGGCAACGACGACGTTCTCGTAGCCGTACGAGGTGCGCAGCAACTCCATGTTCGTCTGGAGTTCGGCCCCGAGCGGATCGGGCGCCTCGACCGCGGTTCTCGAATCGTCGCCCGAGTGTTCGAGCCACCGGTCGACCGCCGCGCCGAGCAGCGCCCGCACCGAATGGACGCGCACGTCGGCCAGACGCTCCTTACGCCAGGCCTCAATCTGGTGCGCCTTCAGCTCGGCGATGGCTCGCAGTTCGTTCTGCTTCTCGCTGCGGGCGGATTGCGTTTCCTGACGGTAAAGGCAGTAACCGCCGGCCGGCAGCGTCAGGGCCGCCATGCCGAACGCGCCGATCAGGCACCATTTCCATACACTGCTTCGTGGTCTATCGTGCATCACCGTGTCTTCTGAAATGCCCCGGTTCGCCGCCAAACCGGCATGCGCCGTCGACGGCGGCAAGGCGGAGTGCGACCCAACAGACGGTCCGCCGGGTGGCATTGTCGAGCGACAGGACGTGCCTGCTTCGCGCAGCTTCGCCAATACACCGTAGCATACGGTAGACCACGTTCTCGGGCCCGGCCCGACGGGGCCAGTGACGGGACCGCCGGACCCGGGCGACGCTCTCGCCATAATCCGAAGATTCGGCGCCGTCCCCGACCCACCCCCTAGCAGGCCTCGGCCACCACGGGGTTTCGCAGTATGCCCAGGCGCTCGATGTCGACCTCGACGACGTCGCCCGGCTTAAGCCATACGGGGGGGGTGCGCGCCGCGCCGACGCCGGGGGGCGTGCCCGTGAAAATCACGTCGCCCGGCGACAAGGTGCACACGCCCGAAACGTAGGCCACCAGCTCGTCGACCGGAAAAATGAGTTGATCGGTGTTCGAGTCCTGCATCACTTGACCGTTGAGGCGTAGTCGGATCGCCAGCCTGCCGGGGTCGTCGATCTCGTCGGCAGTGGTCAGGGCGGGCCCGAAGGGCGCGAACGAGTCGAACGACTTGCCCAGCAGCCACTGCCGGCCGGGCTTGTGGTGCTGCCAGTCGCGGGCCGACACGTCATTGCCGCAGCAGTAGGCCGCCACGTGCTCCCGGGCCCGCCCCTTGGCGATGTGCCGGCCGCCGACGCCGATCACCACGACGAGTTCGGCCTCGTAGTCGACCTGGCGGCTCAGCCGCGGCAGGACGATCGGATCGCCGTGGGCGCGCACCGTGGTGGGAAACTTGCAGAAGATGACCGGCTCGTCGGGCGGCTCCATTCCGCTTTCCCGGGCGTGGTCGGCGTAGTTGACCCCGACGCAGATCACCTTTTCGGGGCTGGGGATCGGGGCCGCCAGGCGCACGCCGTCGGCCGGCATCGGCTCGCCCGACTCCATCGCGGCCCGGGCCCGCTCCAGCCCCTCGGGCCCCTGGGCCAACAGTTGCTTGATGCAGGCGGGCACGCCCGAGTCGGCCCGGTTCAGGTCGACGTACCCCCCGTCCCGCGCGGCCGCCGCGCGCAGGCCGCTCTCCGATCGATAGGCCACGAGCTTCATCCAAGGCTCCTGTGGGTTCGCGTTCCAACGAGAACGACCTGCGTGATCTCGCCGCGCCGTGCCGCCGACGAACCCTACCCAGTGCGGTGCTTCCGTCCCTTGCCGCGACGCAGAACCGGCACGATCGACGGCGTCGATCATGGGCGATACCGCCTTGATCCTAGCGGGCGGTGCGCCATCCCGCAACGGGCCGGCGACCGGCCAGGCTAACTCCGCCTGGCCTCGAACTCGAGCGATCCTCAACGAGATTGCCGCTCGTTCCCACGCTTCCGCGTGGGAACGCACCGCTCGGCCGCTTTGCGGCCCTCGGGGGACGCGAAGCGTCGAAGCCCTCGGTTCCCACGCGGAAGCGTGGGAACCAGTGGACGCGATCTCGATCCGTGGCATTTTTCTTCTAGGAATTGTGCCAGGGACTTTGATAGGATGACAAATGTACAGATCTCAAGCGCGCGGCCCGGGCGCGGTGAAGGGGACGGCTCGTCTCCAAGGGCCCGAACCGCCCAGGCGCGGCCCGCAAGCACAAGGAAGAGCGCACCGTGAACGAAATGACGCCACCCGCCCCAACGACCTTCGATTGGGAGCCGTCGCGCCGCGCGCAACCCCGCGTCGAACCCAATGCGCCGCCCGCGCCGAGCGATCTCCAACCGAACCCCGCTTCTGGGGACGAGAATCTCGCCGGCGCGGAAAATGTCCCCCAACCGGCCCCTCCTTCTGGGGCAAGAAAGTCCGGGCAGTGGAGAAATGTTCCCCGACCCCACCCCGCTCCTGGGGCCACGAATCCCGCGGATGCGAAAAATGTTCCCCAACGAGACCCGACTTCTGGGGCAGCGAAGCCCGAGGAATCGAAGAATGTTCCCCAACGCACCTCGGGCCCCGATCGCTTTGGGTCGCCCCGGACGGCAGCCGGTCACCTTTCGGCGGGGAACGTCGCGCGGATCACCTCCAGCAGCGCGTCGGCTTCGAGGGCGTGGCCCGCGTCGTTCGGGTGCATGCCGTCCAAGAGCAGGTCGTCGACCGACCGGCCTTCGCCTCGTCCATACTCGGTGAACAGCCGAAAACTGTCGACCAGGGGCACGCCGTTGCGGGCCGCGACCCGCCTGACGCGCTCGGCATAGTCTCTGAGCAGGAGGTTGAAGCCGTCGGGATCGTCGGCGTCGTAGGGAGGCTTGCCGTACAGGGCCTTGAGCCGGTCGGTCCATCGCAACGGATTGGGCGTCATGAGCACGACCGTGGCTCCCCGGGCCTCGATCGCGGTGACGAACTCCTCCAGGCGCCGCTCGTACTCGTCGATGGGCACGCGGGGCTCGGTGGCGTTTTTCCACACGTCGACGGCCGAGTCGTTGATGCCCAGTTGGATGACGACCAGGTCGGGCTCGTGGGCCAGCACGTCGCGCTCGAACCGCGCGGCGGCGGTTGCCGTGGTGTCGCTTCCGACGCCCGCGTTGACCACGGCCACGTTGCGGCCCTCGCCGGCGAGCTCCCACTCGAGCAGCGTCGAGTAGATGACGAGCGATCCGCGCGGGGCGGTGGTCGACGAGCCGAAGGCCACGATGGTCAGCGGCTTGCCCGTTGGCTGGGGCAGCGGTTCGAGAAGGTCGTTTTCGTGCACGGCGATCAGGTTTCGCACCCATTTCGACCCGGCCACGAAGCTGACCCAGATCTCGCCCGGCCGGCGCTCCCACATCTGCGGGTAGCAGAGGCGCGGTCCGAGGGCCACGGTGACCGGCTCGGTCCAGCTTTGCCCCTCGTCGCCGGACAGCGCGATTTGCAGCGAGTTGCGCCAGTTGTGGGCGGGCAACTCGGTGCCCTGGCTGTACGGCTTATGGCCGGGCCGCAACTCGCTCAAGGGCCGCATGGCCACCCCGGCGGGCAGCGGGTTCCAGACCAGCGCGAGCCGCCCGCTGGCCAGGCGAAGCAGAAAGCCCGGCGCGGTCGACGCGGCGATCGTGGTGGGCTCGATCTGCTCCCAGGTCAATCCGGCGTCGGACGAGTAGGCGCGCCAGAACCGGTCGCGGGGCGTTCGCATGAGCATCATCAGCCGCCCGTCGGCCAACTCGGCGAGCGTGCCCTCGAACACGCCGTCGTGGTGCCCGTGCCCGCCGACGTCGATCAGGTTGCTGCGCTGCCACGTCTTGCCGTCGTCGGCCGAGGTCCAGGTGTATTGGCAGTGGCGTCCGGGGCCGGGCACGTACTGCTGGATGGGCACGACGATTTCGCCCGTGCGGGTCTGGAGGATGTCGTTGAGCGACCCGCAGTATCCGCCGGCGATCATCTGCCGGTCGACCCAGGTCTTGCCCCCGTCGAGGCTGCGGATCGACCACACGGTAAGGCTGGGATCGACGGCCTCGCCGGCCCGGTCGTCCCACTTCCAGCGGAAGTTCTCGAAGTCGCGGTAGATCCAGAGCAGCACGCCGCTTCGGGTCTTCAGCGCGATCTGGCACTCGTAGTCCTTGGTGAGCCGTCCCGGCCCTTCGCCCTCGTACATCGTGGCGATTCGCCGCCAGGTCTTTCCGTCGTCGCTGCTGACTTCGACCGTGCCGTTGTCGTCGCTCTTGAGGCTCATCAGGCGCCCGTCGCCCAGCGCAATGAACGAGCCGGCGGCCCGCCCCTGCATGAGAAACGTGCATCGCGGATGCAACCGGTATCCCAGCTCACGCCACGAGGGCCTCGGGGCATCGGGCGAGGCCGGCAACACGGGACCGGCGAGCAGGCCGACTGCGGCCAGGGAACATGCGAGAAGTGGTTTCATGACGGCTCATCCTCCAGAAGGCTTCCTCGTTGCCGGCCGAGTCGTGGAGCCCAGGAGATGGGACCAGCTCCGACCCAAGCAAGCGTTGACCCGGTCGCAACGGTTTGCGGGGACGGTGCCTGCCCTTGTTCCTCGGCCAATGGCGATTTCGTGCCGAGAAGCGCGCCTGTCCCCCTTCTCTCGCGGGACAATCGGTATTCTCGCCGTGAGCCGGGAACCCGTCAACGCAATGGACTCCCGTCTCTACAGCGGTCCGCTTCTGAACTGCGCCCGGGCCGTCTCGATTCTCGACGAAATCGTCGGCAGGCGGATGCCACGGCTCGCCCAAAGCGACGCGAGCCGCTTGCCGGCGCGCTTGTTCGGGTGGCCTGCAAGAAGTCGGACTCCCGGCTGCTTTTGATCCTCATCGGCATTTGATTCCCCGGCCCGCCTCGGATAAGCTGGGAGGCCGTCATGAGCGGATCGCAGTCGGAGCGAAGGAGCACCCTATGGTCACGAACAAGCAGCAACTGAGCCGGCGCCGCTTTCTCGCGGGCGCCGGAGTGAGCCTGGCCGCACCGTCGTTGATCACCGCCGGCGCGGTTGGATCAGCCGCCGAACCGCCCGCCAGCGAGCGCGTCGTCGCGGCGCTGGTCGGCTGCGGCAGTCGGGGACAAGGCCTGCTGAGCATTCATCAGGACCCCCGATGCACGATCGCGGCGGTGTGCGACGTGGATGACCAGCACGCGGCCGGTGCCAAGAAGCGGATCGGCGAGTGCGACGTCTACCGCGACTTCCGCTCCATTCTGGACCGACGAGACATCGACGCGATTCTCATCGCCACGCCCGACCACTGGCATGCTCCGATCACGATCATGGCCTGTCAGGCCGGGAAGGACGTCTACTGCGAGAAGCCGCTCTGCCGGACCATCGAGGAGGGAAGAAAGATGGTCGAAGCGGCCCGGCGTTACGACCGCGTCGTCCAGATGGGCACGCAGTACCGTTCCATCGCTCGGACCCGGCAGGCGTGCGAGTGGGTGCGCAACGGCCGGTTGGGGAAGGTGCACACGGTACGGCTTTCGCACCCCCCGAATCGCACGCATCCGTGCGAGCCGCCCCAGCCGGTGCCGCCCGATCTCGATTGGGATCGGTGGCTGGGGCCGGCGCCGTGGGCCGAGTACCATCCTCTGCGGTGCCACCGCAGCTACCGCTGGTTCATGGATTACGGGGGCGGTTATATCGCCGACAACGGCGTGCACATGTTCGGCGTGGTCTCGTGGGCCATGGGCACCGACGAGACGGGCCCGGTGGCCATCGAGGCCACGGGCCGCCAGGCCCCGAACAACCTGTTCGACGCGCCCGAGGAATTGAGCGTGCGCTTCGAGTTCGCCGATCCGCCGTTCGTGATGCAATGGGAACAGCCGGGCGAGGGCAAGCTGAACCTTGAGTTCGTCGGCAGCGATGCGACGCTGAGCGGCTTCTGGGAGTTCCACGTCACCGAGGGCCAGGCCGATCTCTCGCCCATCCGCGACGACGAGGTGCGCCTGGCCGTCAGCGACAGCCATTCGGGCAACTGGCTCGAGTGCATTGCCGCGCGCCGGCGACCGGTCATGGACGTCGAGATCGGCCACCGCGTGACCTGCTGGAGCCACCTGGGCAACATCGCCTACCGGCTGGGCCGCAAAGTCCGCTGGGATCCCTCGGCCGAGCGATTCCTCGACGACGAGCAGGCCAACCGGCTGCTCCACGTTGCTTACCGCGAGCCGTGGCGACTGTAGCAGGGGGAATCGAAGGGCATCGAGGCGGAACCGGCGCGTCCGGACCGCGCCGGATGCTCGCGACGTGGCGAAGCGCGAACTCCTGGGTTTCTACGGCAACCCCAATAGCTCGCGGATCGCCGCCTTGAGGATCTTCTCCGAGCCGGGCCCGACCGCGGCGGCCCCGGGCTCGTAGGCGCCTTCGTCAAATGCCCGGTCGGTGCAGATGTAGCTGGGTCCACCGTCGCCGTAGCCGGCCACGGCCACGAAGGCATCGGGACGTTGCTTCTGGGCGAAGAGCTGGAACTCGAGCATGGGCTCGCCGGGAAGGTGCACGATCGCGACGTCGCCCATCTGAAGCGAACTGACGACGATGGGTTCGGTCCGCTCGAAGAACGCCACGCGCCGGGCGGCCCAAATCCGCCGCGGAGCATCCTTTTTCGGATCGACCAACTCGGCCCGGAACGCCTCAGGGTTGTACCCCGGCACGTTCTTCGGCGGAAGCCGCAAGTCGACCGTCCGCCACACAAGCGGGGCGACCGGCCCGTACTGGGTGGCCGCGGCCGACGCCTTCATGCCCGCCAACAGCCGCTCGTAGAGCCCCTGCCGGGCCTCGCGCGAGCCGTCGTTGTACTTGCCCGCCGCCACGTCGCCGGCGCAGCCGGTGAAATAGATCTGGAACGCGCCCTCGTCGTGCTGGAGTTTCTCGCGGGCCATGCCCACGAAGTCGTAGCTTGCCCGCGCGTCGCGGTAGAAGCTCTGGGGATGGGTGGCGTAGTAGTGCAAGCGCACGATCGGCTCGTCGCCCCGGGCGAAGGTGATCGTCTTGACGAAGGGGTCGATCGGGCCCTCGGGCAATTCGGCCAGGGTGGTGTTCTTGCCTCGCGAGCTGCCGCGCCAGACGATCTTGCCGTCGACCGGGATCCGGCGATTCGACGCCACGCGCTCGACGCGAGCCTGGGACGTCCCGATGCGGTCGCACGGTTCGAGACGGGCCGCCGCCTGGCGGGCCGCCGCCGCCAGATCGCCGGCGACCCGGTCGAGGAACGCGGGATCGTAGTACTGCGGCGGGTTCTCGACGTCGTTCAACAGGCGCTTGGCGTCGACGTCGATGACCGGCCCGGTGTGGACGTGCACGCACTGTACGACCGCGTTGGCCGGATCGGTGCCGGCTCCCTCGGCCAGCTCCCGGCGCAGACGGGCGTGGGCCTCGCCCGAGAGCACGCACCAGTCGATCGCGCAGAGCACGTAGCGGCGGCCCTCCTGTTCGAGCACCACCCCCTTGGCCAGAAGCGGATGCTCGATGGTTTCGAGCGGTTGGACGTAGAGCCAGTGGCCGATCGGCGGCGTGGCGTCGCATTGGAACGTCGCCACGCGCAGCTCGGCAGCCGGCGCCGCTCCCAGCACGCCCACGGCAAAAGCGATCGCGAGTGCGACGAGAATTCCTCCGGACGGCTTGGTCATGTCTTGGTCTCCTTGGGGCGAGGTTCAGACCACACTCTACCTGCTCGCCGAGCGTTCCGAAAGCCCAGAGCGCCGCCACCCGGCCGCCGCACGTCAGGCCGTGGTCGACGCCGCTCGTGCCGGGTGCTCGTCGACACAAGAAGGCTCGACGGTTTTTCGGTGCCCCAAGACAACCGACGCGACGCACAACGCGGCTTGCGGGTTGTCGGTCCATTGCACCGACCACGCCCGAAAGGGTAACATAAACCCCGTGCTTCAATCGAGCCTCGGGGAGTGACGATGATGCGTAGCCTGCTCGTTTCCGCCCTGCTGCTGGCCTGGCCGTCGACCGGAGTCTCCGCCCCGGCGAAGCCGAAGCCCGTGCTGGTCGAAGTCCACGTCGACAGCGAGGCCCCGGGCTACGAAGGCTACCGGGCCATGGACGGCGATCCGGCCACCATGTGGCACACCGACTGGCAGGACCGCGAAACCAGGCATCCCCACGAGATCGTCGTCGACCTGGGCCAGAGCTACCCGATCGCCGGCTTCGGCTGCCTTCCGCGCAAAGGCGCCGCCAACGGGACGATCGGCCGGTTCGAGTGCTACGTGAGCAACGACCGCAAGGATTTCGGCAAGCCGGTCGTCGCCGGGACGTTCGGCCCCGGCGATGCCGAAAAGGTGATCGAGTTTCCCGACAAGGTGACGGGCCGCTACCTGCGGATTCGGGCCCTGACCGAAGTGGCCAACCGGCCGTGGACCTCGATCGCCGAACTGCGGCCCCTGGTCGAGGGAGTCACGTTCCGCGCCAAACCCTCGTCGCCGTACAGCCTGGTTCACGACGACGGCACGCCGCTCGACGAGTTCGAGGTCCAGTTTGTCACGCTCAAGCAGGATCTGCGCAACCGGGCGCACTTCGCCCGGATCGCGCCCGAGGCGTTTTGTCCCGACGCGTTGATCCACGATGCCGACCGCGATCCGGTCGACGTGGTGCTCCGCCGCACGAGGGCCCTGCTCGACGACCTGGCGGCAACGGCGGCGTGCGACCCGGCCCTGAAAGCGGAACTCGACGCGCTGGAAAAGCGGAATTCCGGCGTCGACGTCGCCGAGGAAGAATCGCGTCTGGCCTTGTTCAAGCAGGTGTGCGCGGTTCGGCGGAAGATCGCCTTCTCGAATCCCTTGTTGAACTTCGACGCGATCCTTTTCATCACCCGCCATCGGTCGCGTTTCAACCACATGTGCGACCAGTATTACGGGATCAACACCGAGCCGGGGGGCGGGCTGTACGTGCTCTGCGACCCCTTCGGCCCCGACCCCCAGGTGCGCGACGTGCTGGCCGACTCGGTCGTCGAGCGGGGGCGGCTTGCCGGCCAGAAGCTCACCGGCGGATCGTTCCTTTCGCCCGACCTGTCGTACGACGCCCGGCAGATCGCCTTCGCCTACGTC
>Ga0334898_1002871_pt1 | contig 14870 bp, 10 predicted proteins | sample GraSluR3_MG_10_FD_207228 | JGI IMG/M metagenome (GOLD analysis project Ga0334898, IMG submission 207228) | Sludge microbial communities from methane-producing bioreactor in Wageningen University, Netherlands - Granular Sludge_3_08-R3 | ecosystem: Engineered > Bioreactor > Anaerobic >... | reverse complement strand
TGAGGGTCGGACTGTCTTCCAGGCAGTCCCACGCGAACAGGGGCTTGGTCACCCGAATCTGTATGAGCCGGACCTCCCCGGGTTTGAGGCGAGCGCGCTGAGGTGCCGGCATTTTACTGCGCAACCGATCCCCGCCCAAGGGGGTTATTGGTCGAAAAAACGTGAAAAGAAACTCCCCGACGGCCCGCCGAGACGTATTCCCCGGGAAACGAACAACCCGTTGCGGGGAATCGCTTTGGAAGCCGATCGCAACCTACTGACGCCACCGAGGTTTGCGAACAGCGCAACCGGCTCGGCGGCGGGAGCGAACTCTTGGTAACCGTTCACACCCCGGGGAGCAGTGAGGGGGCGGGTTGGCGGGCGAGGTGGGCTTTGACTGTGATGGTGAGATACTCGAAGGCGTTGCGATGCTGTTGACGGCAGGTTTCGATCACCGTGAGCATGGTTTCCACAAAGCGGCTGCCGGCCGCGCTTTGCGTGCCGAAGGAAAGCTTGCGCCAGATCACCGCATGCCGCAAGGCGCGCTCGCCCGCGTTGTTGGTCGGCTCGACCCCTTCCTCGCGGACGAACGTCCACAGCCAATCGCGATGCTCGTGCAATTCCCGACACATACCGACCAGCGACTTGTTGCCGCTCTCCGCACCGCGCAGCAGCAAGCGCTCGACTTCGCGGCGGACCGGGGCCATGCGGCGGACAAAAGCGGCGCGGCTGATCTTGCCGTCGCGATAGTCGCCCCAGTGCTCGAACAGTTTGCAGGTCATCCTTCGCAGGTCGTAGCCGAGGCGTTTGGCTTGAGGATCGCCGCGGTCGATCAATGCTTGAAAATCGCGTTTCAGGTGTGCCCAGCACCACTGGATGCGACCAACCCGCCAATACATCTTGGCCCGGTCGCAGGTCACGATCCCGCAGAAGGCGTCGGTCAGCAATTCGTCGACCGCCGTTGCCTCGCGTGTGGCACGCACCGTGAAGACCGTGAACAGCCCTGCCACGAAGGTCCACAGCCAGGCCTTGCCGTTTTCTTCCTTGGTCGCCGTTTCGTCGGCGTTGATATGCTCTTCCGTTGGCAGCTTGGCCGCCAGTTCCTCGTACGCCGCGCGCGCCGCGGCCGTGACTTGCGTTTGCATTTTGACCGTCAATGCCGCAGAGCATGGCTGACCCAAGAGCGTGGTCAAGAACTCCGCCGTACGCCGCTTGCTCTGACGATAGTACGCCATCAACAGCGCAGTGAAGGCCATCAGCCGTGGGCCCGACTGGCCCTGCGGCACGCCGGGGGGCAGTTCCGCGCAGGTCGTCTCCCCGCAGCAAGAGCAGACGAGCCGATGCCGCTGATACTCGGTGACGAGCGGTTTGATCTCCGGCAACTCCCAAACCTGATGCCGCAGCGGCTCGGGGTCGTTGCCCGACAGCTTTTCGCCGCAACGCCGGCATTCGGTCGGCTTGAGCGGTTTGACGTCGTTGCACTGTTCGGTAGGAATCAGCGGCCGTGCATGTTTGGGATGGCCCGGCTGGCCGCCGCGTTTCTTCTTCGACTTCCCCTTCGTCCGCGGCGGCTTGGCGTGCGGATGCTGCATGCTCGGCGGCAGCGAGGAGTTCTGCGGCGTCTTGCCCTTGACCTGCCGCTGGAGTTCCTCGACCCGCGCTTTCAACTCGGCGATCCGCGTTTCCAACTCGGCGTTGCGCGCCAGCAACGCCAGAACGAAGGCGCGCACTGCCGGCGTCATCTCGGCGTCGAGTTCCGGCGGAATCACAGTCACATTTGGCTTCGCGGACGACATGGCCCATGTCGTCCCATAAAACCCGATCTGTGTCGAGATCAGTTTTCACTGAAAATAGACCCCGGGGTGTGAACGGTTACCACGGTTCTGGTACTGGCTCGAAGGCACGACGAACTTCAGCAGCCGGAGGTAAGCGTGGGAGAGTATGCGCTGGGGATTTGATGCGAAGAATAGAAGTCCCGGAAGCGTAAACCACGCTGCATCGTTGTTGGTCACGAGCGCACCCGCTTCACGCAAGAGCCGGTCGTCTGGGAAGTCGTCCGTCACCTCTGGGTGAAACACACGTCGAAACTCCGTTACGACATCGGCATCGAGATCGTCGGGCGAGAACGGACACCAAGGCATACTGTCCAGGTCGAGCAGCCCCTTGCGGAGTCGAATGTGATCCCGCACTTCCTGGCTCATGAGCAGGGATTGATGCCCGTTCCGCACCCATGCCTTGGAAGTTGATTCGGCAGTCTCGCAAACTGCATTTGGCAGATAGGCCGAATAGATGAGGCACAGCGTCTTATCGGCTCCGCTGGCGTCCTGGCAGTGGTAGCACTTGACTTCGGCGGCGTGCGTGCGAAGGAGAGTGTTGAGGTTTGTGATCGAGTTGCGCTGGTCCTCGCCAAGATGGTCGATGCCGACGACATCCCCGGTGGAGGAAATGCCGAGGACGAGCAGTCCACCTTCCACATTGCTGTTAGCGAACGCCGAGACAGTCTTGACGACGAGTTCCTTGACGCCATCAAGGGCGCTTCGGGAAACCGGAGCGCCACCGACCGGACGGCCCGCTTCCTTGCGGTCGAAGTGCTGACCCTCGAACTCGTCGTCATTTGGGTGAGTCAAGAAGCTCCACGCCGACTGCGGATCATCAAAAACTCGGCGTGGTGACGGTCGTGACATCTCGACTTCCTTCCTTTCGGGGTGGTTGGCTTACCTATAGCTACTCTCTCAACTGCTAAGGAACCCCGTCCCCCTGGACAACATCTCGTCAGCAGCGAGATACCCGGCGTAAGTTACGTCGAGTATCTGGTCACAGCGCCATTCGACCAAACGGCATTGCAATAGTTGATCGAGCGCCTTCTTGTACCTCGCCTGTCGCCTGTGGTCGTCGCAGGAGATTTCGTTTGCCCCGCCGACCAACAGACTGAACCACATGTCGTGTCGCACGAAGTGGATCATTCCTTGCATAGCGCCCTCGGCAGCAACCGCCTTGGTCAGAATCTCGATGGCTTCCGGCAGGAGATCAAGTTGAGGATTCGGGACTGCCCGCATCGCCTGAACGATAACGGCAACTGCCTCGTCGGTGTCGTCGGAGTCTGCCTCTGCAAAAGTCCCGGCTTCGACCATTTTGATGACCGCATCACGGTGTCCCTTCAACTCGTCAACTGAGAACCGACGAGCGAAGGGAACTTTCGTATGCACGTCCGAGTGGCACGAGAAGCAGGTAACGATCAGGTTGTCCTCGTCGTCGGACCCGCCTTCGCTCCGCTCAATGATGTGATGAACCTGGAGTTTCGTGGGGCGAAATCGGCGACAGATGCAGCACCGACGCCCACAACGGACCATCATGCGGTCGATCAATTCAGGGGCAATTTCGCTCATTCTGTCCTTCTCCCCTTTTCTCGACCGTCTCCAGTGGCGCTCCGCTAAGGTTTCTTTGCCAACTCCGTCATTAGGAACTCGCCCAGAGTTTGGATGGCCGTCACAAGCGCCACGACTTCTTCGGGACGAATGGAAATCTTCCTACCGACAGTCGCATGGCCATCGCTCGCCGCCTTGATGTAGGCGTCGTCCACGATTCCCATCTTGTGAGCCAGCAGGTGACGCTTTTGGAAGCATCGGCAGGCGAAGGTCCAGTCGGTTGAGCTGAGCGCAGCCGTGATGTCCACTCCGAACAACGCCAGCACGTTCTTCTGCGCTCCAGCGAGGTTCTGAAACGAAATTGTGGTCGCCTTCTTCGGGTCAACCGCCTTTGATGACGATACCCGGCACGCTTCCCTTCCGAATCCGTCGAACGCCGACACACAGTTCTCCAAGGCGTCGGCAACAAGCTGGGCGGACAGGTCTCCATCGACCGATGCGGCAAGGTCGAGTTGCTTCTGTGCGACGGCCAGGTTCTTCTCCAAGATTTGCAGCGAGTTGTGCTGACCACAATCAGGGCAGAATGCGAACGTGCCGTACACGGTGTACCGCAACGTGCAGTGATCGCAGACGACTTCTTCCTCAAGCTCCAGTTCGGAGTAGTGGCGGATCGGTCGGGGACGCCCCTCGACCTTCATGCTGAACCCGATCCCGAACGGCCCCTTCGGTCGGTGGTTGAACTCAAGAGACTTCAAGTCCTTGATGACGGCCCCCGTCACCTTATTGATGACGACCGACTTTGCGTATTCGATCTGAGCCTTCGTGAAGAACTGGTCCTGCGAAGCAGAGTGACCGCAATACGGACAGTGGCAGGGCAGATTCTCTCCCGTCAGCCCCGTGCCAGGAGTGATCTTGAAGTAGCGCTCGCATTCCGGGCATTCCCGCCCGATATAGCCCTTCTCGTCGGGTGGGATCGGGATCGAGAACTGGTTCCCAAGTTGTCTCAGGTGACGCACTTCCCATTCCTTTCAAAATAACGACTTCTGCCCGCTCCACTCGTCTTCGCTTCGATAGATCGTCTTGTCTCCATCCCGCAGGTAGATCAGCCCGAGCCGCTGGAGCCGCACTGTCAGGTTCGAGATGTTGACCTGCGCCTCTTCGGCCAGCCGGTAAAGCTCGGGCCACTTCGTGAAGTCGCACCGCTCGGCCGCTTCCTGGATGAGCCACTTCGGCATCAACAGCGCCGACTGGTAGCGATCCACGGCGCTTCTCACCTCGGGTGTATCTTCCCCCTGGGTAAGTTTCTTGTACGCCCGGTACGCTCGGTCGTCCGTCATCGCCCTCGTGAACAGCACCTCGATCAACCGATCCGACTTCGACGCATGGCGGTGGACGAAGCAGGCCGCCACGTCGATGCCCGGCAACATCGGCTGGGACAACTTGGCCCGGTCCACGTCCAGTTCCCAGTGTCCTGCCTCGTGGCCGATGGTGCTGCGAAGCAGGCCGGGCTTCTCCTCAAATAGTTTGGCGTGGGCTTCGTTGAGCAAGATCTTGCGGTTCACGGCGTCTAGGCCGCCGAGGATCTGCTCGCCGGGTTGCTCCTCGATTACGTCCCAATCGAAATCCAGCCCCAAGACCTGCTCGACGATTTCCTCGACCGGCACCGGCAGCTTGACCGTGACAGCCGCCTTGGCTTCGTATTCACGAATCCGCTGGGCGGTCACGTCCTCGATGATTTCGTTGCGGAGGTACTTGAGCCGGTGCTTGGTCATCCGTCTTCGAGGTCTTTGAGCAGCTTGTCCAGCGTTTCGTCGTCCAGCCGGGCGATCTTCCGGAAGGCATCGGGCCGCTCGATGACCCTCTGCTTGATCTGCTCGGGGATCTTCTGTGCCAGAATCAGAAGCTCGTCCACGTCGATTTCCAGAGCCTCGGCGAGCTTGCGAATCAAGTCCTCCGAAGGATAGTCGCCGAAGTCGAGCTTCTCGTTCTCAACCTTGCTGATATAGGTGAACGAGACCCCCACCATGTCGCCCAGCGCCCGTTGACTGAGGCCCTTGGCCTTGCGGAGATCCCGGATACGGTTGCCGAATTTCATCGACGGACCTTTCAGAGCTTGCACTAGCAGTGCTATCACTGTAGACTGTTTGAAGTTTCCAGTCAAGGCAAGGGACAAAATCGGCCGGGACAGGCATCGGCGTCTGTGGGCCAACGGCTGTCGGACGACGGCCCGTTGACGGTTCCGGGCGCTAAGAGGGGCGGCATGGCCGGTTTTTCCTGCACAAAACACAGAAGATATTGCAGAGTCAGACGTTACGGCGGCCGGATCGGTTGCGGGCGGAGGCGCTCGCCCGATAGACTTACCGGTTTCAGCCACCGGGGGACGACTGGGACGAGATGAGTGTACTGAAGACGGCAAAGCAGACGGGTGGAGCGGTCATGGCCGGGAGACGCAAAGGGGCTCGCAGTCGCAAGAACGGCTCCGCCGCTCGCTCCGAACGCTATACCACCAAGATCATCAAAGCGGGGGCGCTTCTCAGCGACACCAGAACGCTGCTCTCCCATTGGGATTCGGGGCAGTCGGTGCGAGACAACCTGCGCCGATTCCGGGAGGAAAACATCTTCGGCAAGGCGTCCCGGTCGAGGGTCGAGGACATCCTGAAGATCTTCCGACAGCGTTACTTGAACGAAGAAGAGGTCACCAGGGCATTGGTGGCCCTCGTGCAGAAGCGCTTCCCCACCGCCTCGCTGGACCGCATCCTCTATTTCCATGCCGCCAAGGCCGACCCCCTGCTCCACGACGCCGTGACGGAAATCCTGCTGCCTCGAATGAGCCAGGGCTTCACCGATCTCGACGTGCTCGACCTCCAGCACGAATTGTCGAAGTGGGTGGCGGAGGGGAGGACGAGTAGCCAGTGGTCGGAGCCGACGACTCGTCGGGTAGCACAGGGGCTCCTCTCGACGCTCCGGGATTTTGGCGTCTTGCAGGGGGCTGTGAACAAGCAGATCGCCCCAGCCTACCTGTCCACGGAAGCCTTCGTCTACATCATGTTCTACCTGAAGCAGCACCAGCCTTCAGGAGCCAAGCTCCTCGACCTGCCCGACTGGAAGCTCTTCTTTCTGTCACACGAGGGTGTTGAGCGGTTCCTCTTCGAGGCTCACCAGAAAAGCCTGCTGGAATACCATGCGGCGGGGACCGTGACTCGCATGACGTTTCCCACCCAGACCCTAGAGGAGTATGCCAGTGTCATCGCTGAAAGAACGCATTGAACTCCTCGAAAACGACCTGAAGGCGGTTCCTCAGCGGATCAGCGTCTACCACGACCTGCCCTTCGCCATCCTCCGCTACAACCCGGAGGAGGAATGGCAGATTCGCCGTGAGGTCCGGCTGCTGGCGACCCGACTTGAGGAGACCGGACGACCAGTCCACACCATCCCTATGTCCGAGTTGCTGTGGAAATCCATCGAGGAAAGTGAAGGCTTGGCGGCTGTCGTCGAACTGGAGCGGGACCGTGGCTACCTCGCCGCCCAGGAGCAGGTCACCACGTATTTGTCGGATCGTGATTGGCGTCCCCTGGCCGACTTGCTGATCGAGCGGCTTTCGGCCTTCGATCCCGAGAAGTCAATCGCTTTCCTCACCCGTGTGGCGGCGATGGCTCCGGGCATCTATCACATGTCGAAGCTGCTCGACCAGATGCAGGGCAAGACCCGTGTGACGACGATCATGTTTTATCCGGGCTCCATCGAGGGGACGACGGGGCTGCGATTCATGGACCTCAAGGACCGGGAAGCGTTGGGCAACTACCGAGTCAAGATCTACGGTTGAGGACGGAATACATGAAAACGATTGGCGACTTGCTGGCACGTGATCTCAATCGGAAGATTGTCGAGGTCATCCAGGTTGATCAGGCGACCGAGGAAGATCTCCACTCGGAGATCACCGAGTACGTTGCCACGGACAGCATCAAGGATCAGTATATGATGCTGCTCAAGGCGATTGCCGAGGCCCCTGCCGACCCGCACGACAGCGCAGGTGTTTGGGTCTCTGGCTTCTTCGGCTCCGGTAAGAGTTCGTTCGCCAAGAACCTCGGCTATGCCCTGCAAAACCTGCCAGTCCTCGGCGACGACTTCGCCACGCTCTTCAAACAGCAGATCGACGACCAGCGGGTCTCCAACTTCCTCGACTCCATCACGACCCGCATCCCCACCGAGGTCATCCTCTTCGAGATCGCCAAGGAGCAGGACACACGGAAGGTGACTCAGCGGGTCGCCGAGTTCATGTACACCGTTCTCTTGCGTGAACTGGGCTACGCCGAGGACTTCGACATCGCCGAACTGGAGATCGAGCTAGAAGCCGAAGGCAAGTTGGAACGGTTCGTCCAGAAGTGCAATGAACTGTATCCAGAGGGCTGGCAGAAGGTGCGGAAGGGAGCCCAGAAGGTCTCCCGTGCCAGTCGTGTCCTCCACGAGATCGACCCCGGCACGTTCGCCACGCCCGACTCTTGGGCTCACACCCAGAAGACCCGTGAGAGCGTTGTCACGGTCAAGACCGTCGTCGAGCGAACCTTCGAGCTTATGGGCCGTCGTCGGCCCGGCAAGGCGATTGTCTTCATCATCGACGAAGTGGGGCAGCACGTCGCCCGCAGCGGTGACAAGATCGAAGATCTTCGGGCCACCGTCGAGGAGTTCGGCAAGGTCGGGAAGGCCCTGTGCAAGGCACGGAAGATCCCCGCCCCCTGCTGGATTGTCGTCACTTCCCAGGAAAAGCTCGATGAAGTGGTGGCCGCCATCGACTCCCGCCGAGTCGAGATCGCCAAGCTTCAGGATCGCTTCCGCTGGCGTGTCGATCTGGCTCCTTCCGACATTCGGGAGGTCGCCACGAAGCGTGTGCTGGCGAAGAAGTCCGAGAGCGAGTCGGAAGCCATCCCGAAGCTCAAGAAGCTCTATAACGACAACCAGGGATCTCTGAACGCCGCCCTGCGGCTGGAGCGGACAACCCGGCGAACGGAAATCGCCGAGGAGGATTTCGTCCTCTTCTATCCCTATCCGCCGCACTACATCGACCTGTGCATCGGCATCATGTCGGGCATCCGGCTTCAGCCCGGTGCGCCACGTCATTACGGCGGCAGCAACCGCACGATCATCAAACAAGCTTACGAAATGCTGGTGTCCGACCGCACGGCGATGGCGAAGAAGCCGGTCGGCACGCTCGTCACCCTGGACAAGGTGTTCGAGTTGGTTGAAGGCAACCTGTCGAATGAGAAGCGTACCGACGTTCACGAGATCAACGAACGCTTCAAGAACGATCCGGAAGACGGCGGTTGGTCGTTGCGTGTGGCGAAGGTCATTTGCCTTCTCGAATTCATCCGTGACCTGCCTCGCACTGAGAAGAACATTGCAGCCTTCCTGGTCGATGCGGTCGGCAAGCCCGAGCCTGTCGCCGAGGTAACGGCAGCCGTGAAAAGGCTCAAGGACGCCCAGTTCATCCGCAATACGGAAGAAGGTTGGAAACTGCAAACGGCCCAGGAAAAGAACTGGGAGATTGAGCGAGGTAGTTACCTGGAGCCGAAGCCTCGGGAACGCAACGAGATCACCCGTGCCTCGCTGCGGGAGGTTTTTGGCGAAGCCGCCTTGCGGACCTACCGCTACAAGGACTGCCGGACATTCCGTATTGGCCTGACGGTTGACGGCACGGCTCTCGGCGACGAAGGCGACTTGCCGATTACCGTTTCCATCGCCGACGACAATGAGGATCTTCCCAAACGGATCGCCGGGGTCCGGGACGAAAGCCGCCAGAACTCCCACGAGAGCGACGTGTACTGGGTCTTTGCCCTGAATCCAGAGATCGATGAGTTGGTGGCCCAATTGCACGCCTCCCGAAAGATGGTCGAGAAGTACGACCAACTGCGGGCGCAGAACAAGATCGCCCCAGACGAGGCCACCTGCCTTCAGGACGAGAAGAACGCCGTCCTAGGCTATCAGGACCGCCTGCGAGACAAGATGGCCGATGCCATGGAGCAGGGCACCGCTCTGTTTCGTGGTATCTCGTGGGACGGTTCGGACCTGGGCAAGGCCCTGGGCGAAATCGTCAAGAAGCTGCTGGGCAAAGTCGTTCCCGACCTGTACCCAAAGCTGGAAATGGGTGCCCGGCCCATCGACAAAGGCCATCCCGAACTGCTGCTCAAGACGGTCGATCTCAAGGCACTCCCGGAAGTCTTCTATGCAGGCGACAAGGGGCTGGGGTTGGTCGTCAAAGAGGGGCCGAAGTATGTCCCAAGTGCGAACGCCGAGGTCTGCAAGGAAGTTTACGATTACCTCGTCAGCGAGCAGGAGTATGGAAACAAAGAAACCCGTACGGGCAAGGCCCTGGAGCGCCGCTTCGGTGGCACGCCCTACGGCTGGGAACTCGACATGCTTCGGCTGATCATGGCGACCTTGTTCCGAGCCGGGAGCATCGAAGCCACCCACCAGGGCACCCGTTACCACAATTACCAAGACCCGCTCTGCCGCAAAATCTTCACCAACACCCCGGCCTTCCGGGCATCATTGTTCTCGCCACGCCAGACCCTCGGCCTGAAGACGCTCACTCAGGCCGTCCAGCAGTTGGAGGAGTTGACCGGCCAGGAGGTTGATGTCGAAGAGGGTGCCATTGCCGCAGCGTTCAAGAAGCTGGTGGCCGATGAGATGGAGAAGCTCCTGCCGCTCAAGGCCCTCGCCGAAGCCCACAACCTGCCGATTCTTCCGCTGGTGAAGGATTTTCAGCAAACCCTTTCGGGCATTCAGTCTTCTTCCTCCGACGACTGCGTTCGCATCCTCACCGAGACCGGCGAACAATTCCAAGAGGATCGGGAACGGGTCCGGGAAATTCGCACAAAACTGGACGACAGGGCCGTCTCGCTCATTCGAGAGGCACGCCGGGTGGTGTACGAGCTTGGGCCGAAGCTCTCGGGCCACCCTTTGTTCACTGAAGTCGAAGACCATTTGGCGAAGCTCGGCGAGTTGCTGAAATCAGACAAGGTAATCGAGCAGCTTCAAGCCGTTGGCGAGCATACAAAGGCCATGGCTGATACCTACCGGTCGGCGTATGTCAGTCTTTTCGATACCCGGCGTGAGACCTACGAAAAGGCCATCGAGGAGGTCAAGAACCGCCCCGAGTGGCGCACCGTGTCGGAGGAAGCCGCCGATACATTGGTTACGCCTCTTCAGAGCCGCCTCGGGCAAGATGAGGATCGCCAAAAGGTTGCCGAAGGCCAATCCATGGGCAAGGCCACCTTGGGCGAGATGGAATCGGACATCGCCGCTGCCGGTGGTCTCAAGGGGGCGGCGCTAACGAAATTGCAGGAGTTGACGGTCAAGAAGGAAAGCGACACCGTGGTCAAGCGAATCCGAGTATCGGAAGTCTTCGACCGCCCGATCCAGACGCAGGCCGATCTGGATGCGGCCCTGGAGCAACTGAGGGATGCCCTGCAAAAACTGATCGACGAGGGCGCTGCCATCATCCTGGAGTGAACCATGCTCAGCCCCCGACAGATTTTCGAAGACAACATCCGGCCTGCCGAGCTACTGCTCAAGGTCTACCGGTTGCTCGAACACGACGAACCGTGCCAGGAAACCGACTTGCTGAAGACGCTCCGATCTCTCGTCCATGCCGAAGAGGGAGAGGGCTTGACGGTGATCTACAACGAGATCTTCCTTGGCCTGATCCGAGAGCGTGCGCAACTGCCACAGGGGGCAATTCGCCGTACCGCCCTGACGAACCTCCTTCGCCAGGCGGTCGTTTGCTCATGCACGGCCCTTGAAACGTATTTACCGGCACTGTTGACAAAGCATCTTGAAGAGGTCGTCCGGTATCGTGGCCGCAACTTCCTTCCGTCCGACAAGGAGGTTGCCGAGGTCTGCAAGAGCCTCACGTTCTCATTGGACGATGCAGTGAGGCTGCTGAGCGACCCCGATCCCTTCTTCGTCGCCAACAAGTTGATCGGGCATCTCAAGTTCACGTACCTGACCGGCTGGAAGGGCATCCAATTCACCGGGCTTCTGTTGACGGTGCCACGCCCCGGCTCCGAGATCGCTGATCGGCTCGGAAGGGAAGAAGGCGGGCTCAAGAAGATCGTTGAAACGACGGTTCGCCGCCGCAACGATATCGTGCATCGGGCGGATCGCCAAGATCTCGGCAGCGACGATCCACAGCAGGAGATCGCTTTCTCCTGGGCGTTGCAGGCGGTGGAGACGATCCGCCTCGTCTGCATCTGCCTTGATGAATTGGTTTCAGAGCGATTGGACAAGCTTCGCCACGGCGAGCCGGTATTGCCCACTCGGGAGGCATCTTGATGGAACAGGCTGTACGCAACAAGCTCCGCAACGTCGTCACTCAGTGCCGGAAGCTGTTGGAGGAATCGATCTCCCAGCAGCTTCAAGGGCAATTTGGTATCTATGCGGGCAAGAAGGACGCCGTGCAGGTCGAGGATGAGGCCCGCATGGGGCACCTATCGGAAGAGGACCGGCAGTACCGGCGTGACCTGCTCGACCACTTCGAGCACATCAAGGCCCGAGGATTCAAGCCGAGGGAGGCCCTCGATCAACTCGTCCGGGAGATCGCCTTCACGCACCTGAACCGCCTGTGCGCCTACAAGATGATGGAGGCACGGGACGTTTACGTCGGCGGCCAGAAGTTCCGGGAGGCTGTCAGCCGGGGGATCGACTCCAATGGCTTCAAGTTCTACCTCGCCGACCATCCCGACCAGGAGCGGCTATTCAAGACCGGAGAGCAGGAACTTGCCTATCGCCACTTCTTGGATTGGCTGGGCGGGCTGCTCTCTGAGGAGATCGGCGTCCTCTTCAATCCCAACGACCCAGCGAACCGGCTCTACCCCCGGCAGAAGACGCTCGATCAAGTAGTTGGTCTCCTCAACGGACATGATATCAAGCCCGAAGAAAAGGAGCTTCAGGAGGCATGGTTGGAAATATGGAAGCAGGACGAGACCATTGGCTGGGTTTACCAATATTTCACGCCAAACGAACTTAGGGATCAGGCCCGTAAGGAGAGTGCTGCTCCCCGCAATTCATACGAATTGGCCTTCCGCAATCAGTTCTTCACGCCTCGTTACGTGGTCGAGTTCTTGACGGACAATACGCTGGGCCGAATCTGGCATGAAATGCGGAGAGGCGATACGAAGCTCAAGGTCCAGTGTCGTTACATGGTCCGTCGCCCCAACGAACTTTTCCTCGATGAAGGGCAGGAACCACCGAGAGAAGCGGCGGAAAGCCATGACGACCTGTCGCAAGAGAAACTTTTCAAGCAACCGGTGTACCTTCCGTACCGCCCGAAGAAAGATCCTCGGGAACTAAAGATCCTTGACCCGGCGTGCGGCAGCGGCCACTTCTTGCTCTACTGCTTCGATCTCCTACTGACCATCTACGAGGAAGCCTACGAAGACGAAGACCTCGGCCCGGCACTCAAGGAAGTGTACCCAACGCTGGACGAGTTGCGGCGAGCAGTTCCCGGCCTGATCGTCAGCCGAAACCTGCACGGAATCGACATCGATCTGCGGGCAACCCAAATTGCGGCCCTCGCTTTGTGGCTGCGATCTCAGCGTGCCTACCAGGATTTGGGTATCAAGAAGGACCGACCAAAGATCACCCGCTCGAACATCGTTTGTGCCGAGCCCATGCCAGGAGAGGAGGGGCTTTTCGACGAGTTCCTCAACACGCTGCGAGAGGAGCGGCTGGAACAGTTGATACGGCGGGTCATGGATGCACCGGCCGACAAGCCGGTTCGAGCCACCGAAGACATGGCTGACCGTCTCTGCGAACTCGTTCGACTTGTCTGGGAGAAGATGAAGCTCGCCGGTGAGGTTGGAAGCCTGCTGAAGATCGAAGAGGAACTTCAGGATGCGATCCGCCAAGGCCAGGAGGAGTGGGAGGAGAATCAACCGCTGTTCCGAATCAGCCAGTACAGCCTCACCGAGGAGCGGCAAGAGAAGTTCATCCGATTCGTTTCCGGTGAAGGGGTGAGCTTTTGGGAACGAGCCGAGGCGCTAGTCATGGCTGCCCTCAACGACTTTGCCGCCTACGCCAGCAATGGACACAAGCTGCTGCGGAAGCTATTCGTCAATGATGCAATGCAGGGTTTCGCCTTCGTTGACGTATGCCGCCAGCGGTTCGACGTAGTGCTAATGAACCCTCCCTATGGAGACTCGCCAGCAGCAGTCAAGCCGTACCTGCGCACACGGTATAAGGGGCAACCGAACGATGCATACGCATGTTTCATTGAGAGGTTCAGCGAGCGGGTGGATGGGGCTTTGGGTGCGCTGACATCTCACACGTTCCTAAACTACTCTAGCTTTGCCTCTCTTCGACAAGAGGTGCTCATTCCCCGGGTGAGCGTTCGAACTGCGGCTGATTTCGGATTGGGTGTACTCGATGCCATGGTCCGAACCCCTGCCTTTACATTAGAGCCACTGCCAGTCCATCGCTCCGTGTTCTTTCGCCTGCTTGAAACGAACGACAAGCAGGCGGCTCTTGAACGCCTGCTCGACAGCCTGCACGCCGCCAAACACGATCCTCACATTTACATGGCTAATCAATCTCTCTTCTCATCAATACCGAACTCCCCGTTTGCATATTGGCTGCCGAAGTCACTTATCGATCGTTTTGCCACGAGTCACACGTTCTCAGAGGCGACGGATAGTCGCCTTGGATTGCAGACAGCAAACAATGACAGATATCTGCGGGTCTGGACTGAAGTCGATTCATCCGATATCGGTGCCGATGGTTGGGCGTTCTACTCGAAGGGCGGTGATTTTCTCAAATACTATCGGCCAATTGAACTCGTCGTGGACTGGCGAGGGAACGGCAGGCACATTCAGGAAGCGTATGGCAAAGCTGTGCGTTTACGTGACCCGGACCAGTATTTCAAGATGGGGGCAACATATCCGCTCGTCAATGAATACGGGATGAATGCCGCTGCCCTACCGGCGAACTGCGTTTTCGACAACACTTGTCCATCCGTATTTCCTCGAAAGCACTTGTCACATGCGAGTCTTCTTGCACTTCTGAACAGCCGTGTTGTTCAAATGCTCTTTCGGTGCCAGACATCTACTCGCCACTGGCAGGTCGGCTACCTACGCACTATTCCTTGTCCTAATCTTGACAGCAACATCGATCGGCATCTTGCAGCCAAAGTGGAGGAGGCGTGTAACGTTCAGCGGTCTCTTCTGGATGACAACGAACTCTGCGTGGACTTTGTCCGGCCTCACGTATGCGTCCAGGTTCACGATGACAGCAGCTTTACGGAGGCGCTGAAGCGGACGATTCTCGATAGGGATATAGCGATTCTTCGACTGGTGGAGATCGACTACACGCTTGAGGAAGCGATCAACAACGCATACGGCCTCACCGAGAAGGAAATTGCCGCACTTGATATCGGCATTGGCGCTCATCCGTATAAACGAGTGCGACACAACGACTCAGGCGGCAGCGATAGTGCTACATCTGATCCGCTTGAGAACGAGGGCGGACAGTCGGTAG
>Ga0334898_1002870_pt1 | contig 14874 bp, 14 predicted proteins | sample GraSluR3_MG_10_FD_207228 | JGI IMG/M metagenome (GOLD analysis project Ga0334898, IMG submission 207228) | Sludge microbial communities from methane-producing bioreactor in Wageningen University, Netherlands - Granular Sludge_3_08-R3 | ecosystem: Engineered > Bioreactor > Anaerobic >... | reverse complement strand
TATGCTTCAGCCGTTGCTAAATACCTGTCGATAAAAACCAAATTTGTTTCAGGAAATTCAACAGTAACAACAAGTATTGCCTGATCGATGTTGGCTGCAATAATGTGGGCTTCACGCGATAGGTTTGACGATTTACGGATTATATAATTTTTTCGAGGAATAACTGCGGTAATATTACCAGTGGAATCATCGTTTTCAGGGTCGAACTCAACATTATCGCCTACTGTTATAGGATTTGTCGTTTTAATTGTCTTTAAGCGGAGTTTTCCCCTTACCTTGCACTTATAATTTTGGCTATTTTCACCCAATACCGTATACCAGCTTCCTGTCGATTTTAGTACCTTTCCTTTCATCGTAAATAGCGAATAGATTAATAGGGTAAAATTAGCGTTTTAAAGCGAAAAACAATCCCGAAAACCAAACTGTAGCAAGAAGGGGCGTTTGTGCCGTTAACGGCACCTTACGCCCCTTTAAATCCGTTTTTCTTGGTTGTTGGCTAATGCTATTCCTCGCGTATAGGTTTAAACCCGTTACCCAAAATCTCGTTAGCATCAATTACGGTAATAAAGGCTCTGGGGTCAATTTGCTCAATAAAATCCCTTAAAATATAAACCTCTCTTCGACTTACGTTGGTGAAAATAATTTTTTTTTCTTGCCCTTTATACATGCCAATACCATTGATTAGCGTACCGCCTCTATCTAAATCAACAATTAGCTTTTCTCTAATCTCCTCGTATTTCTCCGAAATAATAAAGAGCGTTTTATCGTAGCTAACCCCTTGAATGGTCATGTCAATTACCTTACCGGTAATGTATATTACAATCCACGAGTAAAGCGGGATTTTCCAGTCCTTAAATGCCGCTAAGGCAATTAAAACAATGGCTGAGTCGACGTAAATCATTAGCTGCCCTAATGGAAGTCGAGTGTATTTTGCAATAATCATTGCAATAATATCGGAACCTCCGCTAGTAGCCTTCGATTTAAAAATTAGGCCGAGCCCAAACCCAACCAGTACTCCGCCAAATACTGACGAAAGCAACGCATCATCAACCAGCGGATCATATCCAAAGAGGTAGTGTTGCGCATCGATAAAAATTGAGGTGAGGATAAAGCCAATAACTGTTTTTACGCCAAAACGCGGCCCGAGCAGCTTTATACCAATAATGGTTAAAGGGATGTTGAGTATTAACCCAACGGTACCAATTGGAAACCCTTCGGGTGCCCAGCTAAACATTCCTTTTGTAAGGTAGTGTACAATAATTCCAATACCATAAACGCCGCCAGGGGCAATTTTATGGGGATCAATAAAAAAAACAAATCCTGAGGCTAGAATAAATGCCCCAACTGTAATTAGGCTCCATACTTTAAACCACTCTTTTGTGAATAGCCTCTCCTTTGTAATGTAGTTCATGGCTCTGTTTGTTTGTTCTGCTAATATTGATTTATTTACCGATGATGCTTCATTTATTTTTGTACTGAACTTTGCTAGCTATTTCTGTTCATTATTTTTTTGGCAATGCAAGTTAAAACATCCTTACGTTCGGGTTTTACGGATAGCTTATCGAGGGCATTCATTGCCAATTGGTAGTACTCATCAATTTTTTCTTGTGCTATTTCTTTAATCCCAACCTCGTTGTAAATTTTTAGTACGCCTTCAATTTTTTTCTGTGGATCAATGTTCTCTGCTTTAAAGTAGCTATTTAGTAGCTCAAGCGATTGTCCTTTAGCAAGGCTATATGCTTTAATGGTGAGGAATGTTTTTTTGTTGGCAATAATATCACCCCCAATTTTTTTCCCGAAAGCATTAACATCCCCGTATGAGTCGAGTAAGTCGTCTTGTAGCTGGAATGCTAGCCCAATGTTTTTCCCGAATTCGCCAATTTGTATTATGTCCGATTGCTTTGCTCCTCCCACAATTGCGCCAATTTGCAGCGCTCCTTTAAGAAGAATTGAGGTTTTAAGCTCAATCATGGTGAGGTACTCATCTTGCGTAACGTAATGGGTCGATTCGAAATCCATATCCAATTGCTGGCCATCGCAAACGCCAAGGGCAATGGTGTTAAAAACATTCAAAACGGGGGTTAAATGCTCCTTGTCGGTTTTTGAAAGTAGCTGATAGGCCAGAATGTTTAGCGCATCGCCTGAGAGTATGGCTATGTCGGATCCCCATTTGGCAAAAACGGTTGGGTTATTTCGCCTTAGGGGCGCATTATCCATAATATCATCGTGAATAAGGGTGAAATTATGGAAAAGCTCAATGGCGAGTGCGGGGTTAATGGCCTTATCAATAGATTCCGAGAAAGCATTACATGCAGCCAAAACGAGCACAGGCCGAATTCGTTTTCCTCCTGACGCCAAGGTATATTTAATAGGTTCGTAAAGCTGTTTTGGTTCGTCGGGTATTGAGAGGTTCAAAATCCCTTTATCAATAATTTCGCTTAGGGTTTCAATGCTATACATTGCTTAGGGTTTAGGTTGACGTTATTGTAAATTTATGCGTATTCGAGTAAATATGCAATTTTACGTATCAATACATTCCGATTCGTTTGCATTGCCCCTGCCAATTTTTAGGAGTATTGATGGCAGTAAAATTAGGTTGTTGAAAAGCGCAACTAAAAGTGTTAACGAAACTAGCAATCCCAGTGAAACGGTACCGCCAAATTTTGAAGCCATAAAAATACCGAAACCGAAGAATAGTACAACTGAAGTGTATATCATGCTAACGCCAGTTTCTCTGATTGCGCATATAACCGATGCTTTTGAGTTGTTGTTTGTTCGAATAAGCTCTTGTCTGTATTTGGCAAGAAAGTGTATGGAGTTATCTACCGATATCCCGAAGGCTATGCTAAATACAATAACGGTGCTGGGCTTTAACGATATACCCCAGTAACCCATTGCTGCTGCAGTAAGCAACAACGGAATAAGGTTTGGTAGTATGGAAAGAAACACCATGCGGGGCTTTTTAAACATTCCGGCCATGAACAGTGATATAATTCCAATGGCAGCCAAAAGACTTATGAATAGGCTGCGTACTAGGTAGTCGTTCCCCTTTGCCGAAATTATACTTCCTCCTGCAATGGTAACAAGGTTTGATTGGTTCCCAAAAATTGAATCAACCTCGGTTCTTATGCTTTGCTTTATCTCGCTAATTCTGATTGAACCCACATCGGCAACGTTGTATATTATTCGTGTTACACTAGCAGTAGTATCAACAAAACGGCCAAGTAGCTCATTATTCCCCATCTGCTTGGGTAGGTATGCCATAACAAAACCCCTTTCGAAACCCGAAGGTAACTTGTATTGGCTGGGATTGCCATTGTAATAACCCTGCCGCGCAAACTTGGCTGCTTCGGCTATTGATAATGGGCGCGAGAGTTCATGGTATTCCGTAAGCTTATTCTGAAGTTTATTAATTCTGTTCAGTGTAGCCTCTTGCATTACGCCCTTGGGCTTTTCGGTGTTAATAACAATTTCGAGAGGCATAACTCCCGAGAAGTTTTTTTCAAAGAATTTTAGGTCGATGTATGCCGGGTGATTTTTTGGAATATCATCAACCATATACCCTTTACTTTCAACCTTAAGTAAGCCAAAAATACCGAATACTACAAGAGCAATTGTAACAATAAACACCATTCTCCTCCGGTAAAGCGTTGTGGTAATAACCCTTGTGATAACATTTTTTAGCCGAAGGCTCTCCAGATGCTGAAGATGGCGAGGTTCGGGCGGAGGTAAAAAGCTGAATATTGTTGGAATTAGCAGGATTGAGATTAGGAAAACGCCCATAATATCAATGGCTGCAATTAGCCCAAATTCTTTGAGAATACCTATTCCGGTGAACATGAAGGTTCCAAATCCAGCCGCGGTTGTTAGGTTAGTTAGAAAAGTTGCACTACCAATTTTTTGGATAACCCGTTGCAACGCCTTAACCTTATTGCCGTGTATACTGTACTCATGATGATATTTGTTGATTAGGTAAACGCAGTTGGGCACTCCAATTACAATTATTAGCGGCGGAATTACTGCTGTAAGTAGCGTTATTTGATAACCCATTAGTGCCATTATTCCTAAGCCCCATACAACCGAAGTTGCAACAACAAGCATTGAGAACAGTACTATCCTGAACGAACGGAAAAGCAGAAATATGAGAATTGCTGTAATGGCTATGGCTAAAGCGATAAACATGTACATTTCGCTTTCAATCAGCTCTCCAACAGTTGTGCGAATGTAGGGAAGTCCAGAATATCGCAACTCGTTGCCTGTAACTTTTTTGTAAGCTTCTGTTTTATCCACCAAGTTGTCCATGAATTTAACTCGGCCCTTGCTGCTTATCACCTCATACTTAATGGAAATCATCATCAAGTAGACGTTTTCGTCCTTATTGTAGAGAAGCTGATTGTAAAACGGCAACGACAGGGCAATCGATTTTAGCGAATCGAGCTCGTTTTGTGTTGTCCATTCCCTTTTGAAAACCTTATCGAAGGTGAAAACTCTATTTTCAGTATCCTTTCCTAAAGTAAAAATATCCGAAACCGAGAATACGTGCTCAACTCCGTTGATAGCCCTAATGCTATCCTCAAGTGCCAGCCACTGCTCAAATTTTTGGCGCTCAAAAAAAGTGCTGTCTTTTACGCCAATAATCATTAAGTTTTCGCCTTTGCCAAAAATTTTATTGAACGCCCTTTGCTGCTGTAAAAGGCTGTCGTTTTTGGGGAGTAACGGAGTGGGCTCAAAGTAAAACTTCAATGAAGAGATGTTGTAGCCCATAAATAGGGTAACCAACCCTACTGCAATAATTATTAAAAGCCTGTTTCTGAGAATTAATCTTGCTATATGCTGAAAAATCATAGTTGCTTTTCTGTAATAATTTCGCAAAGGTAGCAAATAAGATTTAAGAGCGATATATGCTTAAAATCATTCTTAAAAAATACCATTTAATCTATCTTTACTGTACATTTATTTTTTGTTTGCATTATTGATAAAAAATTAGCTTTAAAATAACATTAGTCTATTCTCTTGTAAACTAAATAGCCATATTTTTACGGCCATTTTTAACCTATTACAAACATGGAATATAGCGTATTGCAGTTTTTAACCCTAGTGGGTTCTTTGGGTCTCTTCCTTTTCGGAATGAAGATGTTAAGTGAGTCGTTGCAAAAGGTGGCAGGCGATAGGATGCGAACCATTCTGGCAGCCATGACATCGAACCGGTTTAAAGGTATATTAACCGGTTTAATTGTTACCACTGTAGTACAATCGAGCTCGGCCACAACGGTAATGTTAGTTAGCTTTGTTAATGCTGGCCTTATCTCCCTAACCCAATCTGTTGGAGTGGTAATGGGTGCAAACATAGGTACCACATTCACCGCATGGCTAATTTCACTACTTGGGTTTAAGTTTTCCATAAGCGCAATTTCCTTGCCCTTAATTGGTTTAGGGTTTCCGCTAGTTTTTAGTAAGAGCAATACCCGTAAATCGTGGGGAGAACTTTTGGTGGGGTTTGCGTTGTTATTCTTAGGGTTAGACTTTTTAAAAAATTCAGTACCTAATATAAGCGATAGTCCTGATATCCTTGCGTTTCTATCTAACTATACTGATCATGGTTTGGCCTCAATGTTTCTGTTTATTGCTATTGGTACAATACTTACCGTTGTTATACAATCATCAAGTGCCACAATGGCCCTTACGCTTGTTATGTGTAATAGCGGTTGGATATCGTTTGAGCTGGCTGCAGCCATGGTGTTAGGCGAAAATATAGGAACAACCATAACGGCTAATATTGCCGCGGCAATTGCCAACGTTTCGGCAAAGCGAACGGCTCGAGCCCACCTCATTTTCAACCTCTTTGGGGTTGTTTGGATGATGCTTGTTTTTAAAACCTTTATTGGCTATGTTGCCGATTTTGCTATTGACATGGGCGGGCAAGACCCGTTTGAAAATCCCGAAGGTGTTCCCGTAGCCTTATCTATTTTTCACTCAGCATTTAATATAATAAACACTTTGCTTTTGGTGTTTTTAACTCCATTCATTGTTAAAATAGTTACGAAGCTTGTGCCAGCCCGATCGTCTGAAGATGAAGAGTTTAGGCTTCAGCATATAGGTATTGGCTTGCTTTCCACGGCAGAGCTATCGCTGTTACAAGCAAAGAAAGAGATAGTAAATTACGCTAAGCGTACCTACAAAATGTATGGTTTCTTTAAGGAGCTCTTTGCAGAGACTAACGATAAAAAGTTTAAAACTACGTATGAGCGAATTGAGAAATATGAGGAAATAAGCGATAGGGTTGAGGTAGAAATTGCAACCTATCTGACTAAAATTTCAATACATGATTTAAGTGATGTTAGTTCTAAGCGTTTACAAGCTATGTTCAACATTATTAACGATATCGAGAGTATTTCGGATTGTAACTATAACCTCGCTCGGACGATGCGCCGTAAGCGCAAAGCTAACATATGGTTTAACCAAGAAGTACGCGATAACCTAAACCACATGTTTACCCTTGTTGAGGACGCTTATCGTGTTATGCTTGAGAATTTAGAGGCTGGGTATTCTAACATTAATCTCGGACCAGCATACGAAGCTGAAGAAAAGATAAATCAGTTTAGGAACAAGCTTAAAAAGGAGCACATTAAGAATGTTGAAGAGGTTAAGTATAAATATCAGGCAGGAGTGATTTATAACGATTTATACTCTGAAGCCGAAAAACTGGGCGATTACATAATAAACGTTTCTGAAGATATAGCAGAAATTAACAAGCCTGTGAAAAAGGCAGTTCTAAAGCACCAGTCTTAAAGGGTTTATCCCTTTAGGGCTTCGGCGCCCGACACAATTTCAAGTATTTCCTTGGTAATTGCAGCTTGACGAGCCTTATTGTACTGTAGTTTTAGCTCTTTGTTCAACTCGTTGGCATTTTCTGTGGCCTGATGCATAGCGGTCATTCTAGCGCCGTGCTCGCCAACAGCATTTTCAAGCAGTGTTTCGTGAAAGAGCGTTTTTAAGGCAGTTGGAATAACCACCTCCATTATGTATTCCTTTGATGGTTCATAGATAAGGTTGGGTTCAACCTGGTTTGGCTTGTCGTTTTTTGGAATGCTAAACGGTAATAAACGTTTTAAGGTGGGAATTTGTAGAGCAGGGTTCTTAAATTCGTTATAGGCCAGGTAAACAGCGTCGTACTTTTTTGAAAGATAATCTTGCGTTAGGCTGTCAATAAATTTGCTTGAGTCGTTAAAACTAGGGGCGTTAACAATTTCGGTATTTACTTCAAGCACATTAACCCTTTGTTTGGTTAGGTAATCGCCTCCTTTTTTGCCAAGGCAAAAAATGTCTACATCATCGCTCCATGATTCGCCAAATAGAGCAGGGCCTTCCTCAATAATCTTTTTCCCAAGGTTCAAGTTAAAACCTGCACACATGCTGGAGTTTGAGGTTAGCACTATCAGGGCTATTTTGTTTAATTCGGTAGGCTCAACAAACCATTTGCTGAGTTGCGGATCGCTTTCGTTAACCGTGGGCGCTACCTGTAGCAGGATGTCAAATATTTTATTGGAGTATACGCTATAACGAAGCACAGTTTCTTGCGCTTTATGAAATTTTGCCGCAGATACCATCTTCATGGCGCTAGTAATTTTTTGCGTCGATGTGATGGAGGTTATCCTCGTGCGTATTTCTTTTAACCCTAACATGCCTATTTGCTAAGTTTTTTAGAAATTATCGCTGCTGCTTGTGTTATCGTATCCGCTATTTCATCGTTAAATACACCGTTGGCAATTTGCTTAAGCAACTCTTCGTTGCTACTTCTTAGCTCCTGCAAAAACTCAACCTCAAACGTTTTAATCTTTTCAAGCGGGATATCTTTTAGCAAACCAGTTGTTCCACAGAAAATAACTGCAATTTGCTCTTCAATAGGAAGAGGACTATTTTCGTTTTGCTTGAGCAGCTCAACATTTTTTGCACCTCTGTCAAGCACGTTTAGAGTTGCCGCATCGAGATCGGAACCGAATTTAGCAAAGGCCTCAAGTTCGCGATATTGGGCCTGATCGAGTTTTAGGGTTCCGGCAACCTTCTTCATCGATTTAATTTGCGCTTTCCCTCCAACTCGCGAAACGGAAATTCCCACATTAATCGCAGGGCGAACACCGCTATTGAAAAGGTTCGACTCTAGAAAAATTTGACCGTCGGTAATTGAAATAACATTGGTTGGGATATATGCCGAAACGTCGCCTGCTTGCGTTTCAATAATGGGTAACGCGGTAAGCGATCCGCCACCTTTTACCATTGGCTTAATTGAGTCGGGTAAATCGTTCATTTTTGATGCAATATCGTCAGACTCGATTATTTTGGCTGCTCGCTCAAGCAAACGGCTATGCAGGTAAAAAACATCGCCCGGATAGGCTTCCCTTCCTGGTGGGCGGCGAAGCAAAAGCGAAACCTCTCGATACGATACTGCTTGCTTCGATAGGTCATCGAAAATTACCAGTGCATGTCTGCCAGTATCTCTAAAGAACTCGCCAATGGCAGCACCTGCGAATGGTGCATAAAACTGTTGCGCAGCCGGATCGGATGCACTTGCCGATACGATAACCGTGTATGCGAGTGCCCCATGCGCAGCAAGGGTTTTAGCTATTCCCGCAACAGTTGACCCTTTTTGCCCAATGGCTACGTAAATACAGTATACCGGCTCACCCTTATCAAAAAGGCTTTTTTGGTTGAGAATGGTGTCAATAGCAATAGCTGTTTTACCCGTTTGCCTATCGCCAATAATTAGCTCGCGTTGGCCTCGGCCAATGGGTATCATGGCATCAATGGCCTTTATTCCGGTTTGTAAAGGTTCGGTTACGGGTTGTCGGTAAATTACACCAGGAGCTTTGCGTTCAAGCGGCATTTCAAAGGTTTCGCCGGTTATTGGGCCTTGCCCGTCGATTGGTTCACCAAGAGTATTTACTACCCTGCCCAGCAATCCGTTTCCCACTTGAAGAGAGGCTATTCGGTTTGTCCGCTTTACCCGAAAACCCTCTTTAACTTTCTCGGATGAGCCAAGTAGAACAACACCTACGTTGTCCTCTTCGAGGTTAAGCACTATGCCCATAACGCCCGATTCAAACTCAACCAGCTCGTTTGAGCGAACATGTGTTAACCCAAACACTCTGGCAATGCCATCACCAACCTGAAGAACGGTTCCAATTTCTTCGAAACCTGTTTTAAGGTCGATACCTTCTAGCTCCTTTTTTATTATTTCGGATACTTCCGATGCCTTAATATCTGTCATAGCGGTAGTTAATTCTATTGCACAATTCCCATTAGTTTTTTGCGAAGTTTCTCAAGTTCGCCTTTAACGCTTTTGTCGAGCATGTTATCCTCAATGGTAAGAACAAACCCTCCAATAAGTGAGGGGTTAAAAGAGAATTCCAGCTCAACTTCTTTTTTAAACGAATTTCCGATGAACTGTTTAATTCCATTTTTACTTGACGGGCTTAGCTCAGTAGGGCTTTCAACACGTGTACGAATAATGCCTTTTTGTTCTCGGTACAGCTTCTGAAAGCTAAGCATCATTCCAGTTAGCTGTTTCTCTCGATTGTTTTTGTGAACCAACGAAACGAAACGAGCTAATTTTGGCGTTGCCTTGCTTACAACGGCCTGAATTGTTTTAGCCCTTTTGCTGGCGTTAATCATAGGCGAGGTAAGCAGCTGAGCAAAATCGGGGTTGCTTAGAAGGTTTATAAAGTTTGCAGACTGTTCGTAAACCTCTTCTTCAACGCTGTTTTCGTTTGCCCATTGCAGTAGTGCCCGTGCGTAGCTAACCGTTACCCTACCTTGATCCATGCTAGTTTTGTGATGATATTTCTTCAATAATTGAGCTAATCTGCTTTTCGTAAGCGGCCTTATCCTTAAGCTCTTTCCTTAAAATTCGTTCGGCTGCTTGCATAACAATTTGTGAGGCATAGGCTTTTATCTCAAGCTGTGCACTTTCTTTTTCGTGTCGAATAATTTCTCGGGTTTGCTCGAGAATTTTATTGGCTTCGTGCTGAGCTTCTTGTTTAGCCTGTTCAATAATATTTTCTTTCGTTTTGTTAGCCTGTGCAATTATTTCGGCTTTTTCGGCTTTTGATTTAGCTAAAAGTTCTGCATTCCGATCCTCTAGCTTCGCAAGCTCATTTCTGGCAAACTCAGCATCGCGGAGCGATTTTGCGATTAGCTCTTCGCGGTTCCTAATGCTTTGGAGAATGGTTTTCCAGGCAAACTTGCGCAGAATATATAGCAGAATGCCAAACGAAAGAGCCATCCAAAAGATTAAGCCATAATCGGGAGTAATTAAACCCATAGCAAAAATATTTAAGTTACTAAATCAGTGCCTACAAAAGTTATAGCAGGATTACTAGCGCACAGATAATAATAGCAAAGAAAGATACCCCTTCGATAAGTGCAGCAGATACAACCATGCTACTGCGAATATCACCAGCAGATTCGGGTTGGCGAGCCATTGACTCAAGAGCCGTTGCTCCAATTTTTCCAATACCATATGCGGCTCCAAGAACAATTATTGCTGAACCAAGGGCTGCTCCAATTTTTGCAAGTGCTTCTCCTGCAATTTCTAGGATAATGAATAGTGTTGTCATTTTACAATAGATTTATGGTTAGTAATTAATGATGATCGGCTACGGCCATGCCAATGAAAAGCGAGCTTAGCATGGTAAAAACAAATGCTTGAATAAAGGCAACAAGCAACTCAAGAATAGTCATAAATACTGTAAGGAGTAAACTTACAACGGATATTGAGTATCCAAAATAAACATTTACTGCTCCAAAAATAAAAATTAACCCAAAAAGAACCATTGCAATGATATGGCCTGCAAGGATGTTCGCAAACAGACGAATCATTAGCACAGCAGGCTTAATAATCCAGCCGGCCATTTCAACAACAGGCATAATAGGTATCGGGAGTTTAAGAAATACAGGAACTCCTGGGGCGTTAAAAATATCTTTCCAAAAATGCTTGTTCCCATTAAGTAGTATTACCATTAGGGTGAATAACGCTAATACCATTGTAACGGCAATATTACCAGTTACGTTTGCTCCGCCGGGAAAAATTGGCACTAGCCCAAGCATGTTATTAATCCATATAAAAAAGAAAATGGTAAGCAAGAAGGGCATAAACCTATTGTAGTGCTTATCGCCAATAGAGGGTTTAGCTATTTCGTCGCGAACAAAAATGATTAAATTCTCAACTAAGTTTTGCAACCCCCTAGGTGCTTTGTTTGGTCGTTTTTTGTAAGCATTAGCAACCGATATAAAAATCCATGCAATTAGGATTGAGTAGATAATAATGGCTGCACCGTTTTTTTTAAGCGATAAGTCAATAGGAAGCGATGCCGTTAGTATTTCCCCACGCTCATCTACCTCAGCAATTTTGCCCTTTAGCTCGCCCTCTGTAATTAGCTTAAAGCCCTTATAAGTTGAGTGTCCATGATGAAACTTTGACGAGAAGAAAGCATAAAACTTTCCTCTAGTTTTGCTATACAAAAAAATGGGCAAAGGAACTGAAATGTGGTGATGCCCAATAGTTAAAATGTGCCAATCGTGCGCATCGCCAATATGATCGAAAATGAAATCGCCAGCGTTAAAGGCTTTGTCGTTGGTGCTATGGGCGGTGTCTTGTTCAGATTTGGGCGCAGAAAGTGAACTTCCAATTGTTTTTGTTGGAGCAAGTGTTGATATGCCTATAGCCAAGAGAGTTATAAAGAAAAGCCCTTTCTTCATTTCTAGAATATTTTACGCCAAACCAAAAATAGATACTTTATTGCGTAAAACAATTTCTAGCGGGAGTTTTTTTCGGCAAGAAAAAACTGATACTCTCGAACTAGTTGAAAAAGAGAATGAAAGTAAAGGATGATAAAAATCACCAGAAAGGGAATTAGCGTTTCGCGAGCAAAAATTATGTAGAGAACTACAAAGGCTAACGAACCAAAAAACTTTACCATGGAAAGTAGCATAAAATACTTTGAAAACCTTATGGTGGGCAGATTATGCGTTTTTACAAGGATAAAATAGGAGAAAAAGTTAAGCAAGTAAAAGTAGATAAAAACGACAGGGAGCATTGGGAAATAGTGTTGCGGTGCAATATAACCAAACACCGCAGCACAAATAATTGCCAGTACAAGGTATTGAACTGTTAGGCCTTTTATGAATTTCAGAATGGTCTTAATTTCAAACACAAGTTCTTATTCTTTTTTATCCGCTTCTTTGTTAGGTGCAAACGGTTTTTGAGCCGATGAGCTGGCCGAATCTGCATTCATATCGCAGTATCCGGTAAACCTGCTTCCGGGCTCAATGGCTAAACGGTTTGTGCTCATATCGCCCATAACTTTTGCAGTTGATTTAAGAGAGAGTAATTCTGAAACTATAACCTTCCCGTCAATAGTGCCCGATATATCAGTGTTTTTGCAGGTAACTTCACCCTTAATTTTTCCGGTTTCACCAATTACAACTTTCCCTTTAGCTGTGATGTTTCCTACAAGCATTCCGTCAATTCTTAAATCTCCACCACAAATAATGTCGCCATGTATTTCAGTGCCAAAGCCAATTAGGTTGATGTTGTTCGATGTGTTTTCGTTCTCGTTATACTTTGCCATGTTTCCGTTTTTTTATGTTAGTGGTTGATTACAAAAGGCAAAAATAGAAAAATGATGTTAAGCAAAGGCACTTTTAGCTTTTTTTTTAATTAGTGTTTGCATTGGACGATGTATTTGACCAGTATAAATTATCGTCGGTTTTGTTTGTAGAAGGAGAATCATCGGTTACGTTGGAGTTTTCGGGTTCTTCGTCAAGTGCCTCTTCTAGTTCCCACGAGTATACTTTGCGTTTAGGACCCTGATCGCGGTAGAGGATGGCGCAAGCCAAACCTGCAATTCCACCAAATAAATGCCCTTCCCACGAAATGGTTGGCCAAATGGGTAAAACGCCCCAGATTAACCCCCCGTATAAAAAAACAACAACAAGCGAAATGGCTGCTAACCGAGGATCGCGACGAATTGCACCGCTGAAAAACAGGAACGATGCTAGGCCATATACAATTCCGCTTGCTCCAATATGATAGCTGGGCCGACCACCAAGCCAGACGCATACGCCAGATATAATCCAAATAATTATGAAAACCCTATAGCTAAGCGAACGGTAAAAGTAGATAATTCCAGCACCCATTACCAGTAATGGAACGGAATTAGAGAAAAGATGCTGAAAATTTGAATGAATAAAAGGCATAAGCAGTATTCCTGGTAAACCCTTAATCGCTCTGGGGTAAACGCCTAAAAAGGAAAAGCTTATTCCTAAGGTATATTCCACAACGGCAATAAGCCATAGAACCGATACGAAAAGGAACGGAAGCAGAAGGCTATGCTTGAATATTTTATGATCTATGCTTTTCAATTTTACTGAATTTTTATTGGTTCAAATTAATGCTATCAACCACAAACAATCCCTCCATTGACGATACCCATACTCTTTCTTTCGAATCGCAAAACATGGCTATAACCCTATTTGCTGGAAAGTTGTGCGTTTTGCTTATTTTGTGCCATGATTTTCCATCGTAAATGGTAATGCCTTCACCCTTTCGCGATGGGAGCGACCCGCCAAACCAAATATTTCCATCTGCATCCTCGGTAATTGCATCAACGCAAGGTTTGGCAAGATGTTCTGGCGATGAGTATGCTTCCCATTTTTTCCCTTTAAACGCTGTTAGTCCTCCCCGGGTACGATGGTAGCAGCTGCCAGCCCAAAGTTTTCCTTTTGAGTCTTGATAAAATATGCTTGAGGAATTATCCTCAAGCCCGTGTCGACCGGAGAAGGTTTCCCATTCTTTGCCATTATAAACGCTGATACCCTCCGAAGAAAATCTTGAACCGCACCACAAATATCCCTTATTATCTGTAAAAAAATGGGTAACGTTTGCTATTGCTCTACTTGTTTGCTCAACTATATGAAATTGTTTGTCAACATAATACGCAAGTCCTAATTCCGTACCTATCCACACTACCCCTCTGAAGTCTTGCTGAATGGCATTTACAAAATTATGGGGTAACCCATTGTAAGTTGAGTATGAAGTCCAGCTGCCGTAACGGTTAACGAGCAAACCGTTTGCAGTGCCAATCCATATCTCGCGGTTGTTAACAAGGGCTATGGTATTAACGAATGGGTTTGTAAGTGAAATAGGAACTTGAATAGTATCGATGCTAATAGGAGTAACCCAAACCAAGCAAGGTTTTCCGTTCGCAACTATGTTTCCGCCAAACATCAGGCTGCCATCGGTAAGCTTAATGGATGTATGGTAGGAGCCTGAAGGTATAGTATCGTTACCACTTTTAATTACAAGGGTATCGTTTTTTACCATTGCAATGTTGCCCCCCGTATTTCCGTCGCTAAGTCCTACCCAAATATTTCCTTCACTGTCCTCCTGTAGGCTAAATGCATATTGCCCTTTGGGCAAATCAATTCTTTTGATTTGGGAGAAAACACTATTAAACCAAAAAAGGTAGAAGAGTATAATAAGTATTTTTGAGTAAAGCTTCATATAAAGCTACACCTTAAATCCTAGAACTAGAACGTCGTCAATTTGTTCGTTGTTGCCTTGCCAACTTTTAAAAACTCTGTTAAGTTCTGCCTTTTGGCTAGCGCCAGTTCCAATACTTACCTCAATTAGAGTTGAAAAAAACCGATTTCGCATGAACTTTTTGTTTTTCTCTCCACCAAACTGATCCATGTAGCCATCGGTATATAGGTAAACCCAATCGCCTGGTTGTAGCTCTATTTGTTGCTGTTTGTAGGGTTTGGTGAACAAGCGGGTTGACATGCCAATTGACGAGAAATTGGGCTTAAACTCTATGA
>Ga0334898_1002864_pt1 | contig 14904 bp, 12 predicted proteins | sample GraSluR3_MG_10_FD_207228 | JGI IMG/M metagenome (GOLD analysis project Ga0334898, IMG submission 207228) | Sludge microbial communities from methane-producing bioreactor in Wageningen University, Netherlands - Granular Sludge_3_08-R3 | ecosystem: Engineered > Bioreactor > Anaerobic >... | reverse complement strand
TTTGCTGCGTTTATACTCCTGGGGAGTGTACTGGGCGTCGTGCAAAAGCAGGTCCGCGTTCTTCGCGAAGTTGATGTATTCGGTATAGGAGCGTCTGCCATCATGATCGTGGCCCAGCTCATTATCCGTCAGGAACACAAAGGAGGCATCCTTATCCTGTAATCTGAAACCAAAGCCTCCGTTGGGATGACTAAGGGGAATAGGAATTAATTCAGCTGTTCCAATCCTGCGCACAATGGGTATGCCGTGACTGAAGTCAAAATTTGCTTTGAGGGAACTGAAGCGGGCGGGAAAATAGGGGGCTTCCATCTGATGTTCCAGGTACTTTTTTACCGATTCCTTTGCGATGGGACCGCCCCGGACGTTTATGGTAAAGGTTTCTCTGTACGCGGGTAAAAAGAAGGGAAAACCCATCAAATGGTCCCAGTGGGAGTGGGTAAGGACCAGATACAACTCCCTGCAGGATTCTTCCCTGATGATTTTTTTGCCCAGTTTCCGTATTCCGGATCCAGCGTCGAAGATTATGACGCTGCCGTCTTTCAGGCGGACTTCGATACAGCTGGTGTTGCCGCCGTATTTGATGGTGGATTTCCCGGGAGTCGGAATGGACCCGCGGCATCCCCATATCTTGATCTTCATCATACCAGTATAGCATATATGTCGGGATCCGGGACCTGGCGGAGATATCCGCAAGGTTCATCAGGGTATGTACTGATGAAAATCCTTAAGCGATTCAAGTCTTTCTTTTTCCATATAGGCCTTGATTCCCGCAAGGACTTTTACCGGGGCTGCCGGATCGACGAAGGTCGCGGTCCCTATCTGAACGGCCGAGGCTCCCGCCAGCAGGTACTCGATGGCATCGTCGGCGCCCTGAATACCTCCGATTCCAATAACGGGAATATGTATCGCCCTTTTAACGCGGTATACGGCGGCTATCCCGACAGGCTTGATCGCCGGGCCGGAGAGTCCGCCCGTACCCGCCGGGAGTACCGGTGCCTTTTTGTGTATATCGATAACCATTCCCACCAGGGTGTTTATACAGCTGACGGCGTCGGCGCCCCCGGCTTCGGCGGCCTTCGCAATGGAGGCGATATCCGTTACGTTGGGGGTAAGCTTTATTATCATCGGTTTTGTGCTTAAATCCCGCAGCTTCCGGGTGAGTCCCTCCACATACGCGGGATTGCTTCCGAAGGCCAGGCAGCCTTCCTTTACATTGGGACAGCTTAAGTTTATCTCGTAGCCCCAGACTTCATCGTATTCGTCAAGTTCCTCTACAACCCTGCAGTAGTCCTCATCGTTTTTTCCTGCAACGTTGACGATAACCGGACAGGGAAAACGGCGGAAGAGGGGGAGTTTTTCCGAGATAAAACGGTCGAGCCCCACGTTGGCAAGGCCGATGGAGTTCAGCAGCCCCGCGGGGGTTTCTATAATGCGGGGTATGTCGTTCCCCGGGCGCGGTTCCGGGGTTACCGCTTTTGAATAGATTGCCCCCAGACCTGAAAGGTCAACCAGCTCCTCGTATTCACTACCGTAGCCGAAGGTCCCGGAGGCGACACCCACCGGGTTGGGGAGCTTTCTGTTTCCGATCCGTACTGTCAGTTCCATTGAATGTCCCTGCTGTCAAAGATTGGTCCGTCCGCACAGACCCGTGCATAGCGTTCATGACCTGTAAGCCGGATTACGCAGCCCATGCAGGCCCCGACTCCGCAGGCCATGGTCTGCTCCATGGAGACGCTGCAGGGTGCATCGAGTTCCAGGGCTTTCCGGTGAATAGCCCACATCATCGGGTTCGGACCGCAGGCGTAGAAACGGGGAGGGGCGGGGTACTGTGAGGGCAGGGCATCCACGACAGTGCCGTGAATACCAATGCTGCCGTCGTCAGTGGCAAAAAGGGCGGCCAGGTTTTCTATTGCCGAAGAATCCGGCAGATACTCCCCGGTGCGGGCGCCGATGATCAGGGTAAAATCCCGGTATTTCTCCTTAAGGCTGCGGGCGAAGTAGAGAATCGGCCCCATACCGATGCCGCCGGCGACAAGTACCGGGTGCTCGTTCTTTTCCGGTTCAGGCCAGGCGTTCCCCAGGGGAGCGATAATATCCAGGCCGTCTCCTTCGCGCATTCCAGCGAGCATGTCAGTCCCAGGGCCCCGGCGCTGGTAGATCATGCGCGCTCTTCCGTTCTCATAACCTGCAAAGGCAAAGGGCCGCCTTAAGAGCGGGGCCGGTCCTTCCCCGATTTTCACTGTAAGGAACTGTCCGGGAAGCGGGATATTTGTTTCTGTAAAATGGCAGGAGAACTCAAGCTCAAAATAGTCCCTGGCAATCTCCCTGTTGTGCCTCAGGTGTACCTTCTGTTGGACCACAGTGCCCTCCGTCTTGATCAGGGGATTTCTGGTACAAATCGGTCCATAGTGCTACTATAGTTCCATATGCAGTCCCATGCAGCTTCGGATACCGGTTCCAGCTGTTTTCAGTATAGCCCGGGTTTCCCCTGCTGATAAAGTGCCCGGTAATTTTATCCCGGCTGAACGGAGGAAGATCGACATGCCGTCGGCGTTTTTTCTAAGCCCGGCAGGCAGCATGTCGATATTGTAGATATATGGCTAATCTCGCGCTTATAAATTGTACATCCCTTGCACCCGAGGCCTTTCTGCCTCTCTGCGACGGGAAATCGGCTTTTGATATGGTCCTGGAGCTTGCCGGAAAGCTACCGAATATTTCCGGACTTGTATGCCTCTGCTCGAAAGAGGATGACCTCCATGGAAAGATAGACAGTGTCCCCTGTATTTCCGGACTAAACAGCCCCGGGGAGCTCTTTGTCGCCCTGCAGTCCTTATGCGAAAAGCAGCCGGAGTTGAACTCCTTGTTTTATCTGTACGGGGATGCGCCTTTTCTTGACCCCGCTCTTTCGGAACGGATGTGGAACAACCACCGCCGTTACCACGCGGACTATACCTTTGCCGACGCCTACCCGGCAGGAACAGCCCCGGAAATCATCCGTGCTTCCTCTGTCTCCGCCCTGGCACGCCTGGCGGAGGGCGTGAGGGGGCCGGTAAAACGGGATACGGTGTTCGAGGTGCTTCGAAGGGATATAAATGCCTTCGAGATAGAGACGGAAATCCCTCCTCTGGATCTCAGAATGCTCCGTATCTGCCTGGCCGCGGAAGACAAGGCCGGCTACATGCTGGTCAAACGGGTCTGCGATGCGGAAGTCCGGGGCGCAGAAGCGCTGCTGCGCTATCTCCACGAAAACCAGAGGGTCCTCAGGACGCTTCCCTCCTACCTTTCGGTGCAGATCAGTGCCGGATGTCCCCAGACCTGTTCTTATTGTCCCTATCCCGGGGTGGCGGGGGATGTGCAGAGCCTCACGGATACCATGCCTCTGGAACGATTCAGGGAACTCATACAAAACTACTCCGATTTTGCAGGACGGGGATACGTCAACCTTTCGCCCTGGGGCGATCCGGCCCTGCACCCGGAGATCTACGACATTCTGGACGCGCTGCTTGAGTATCCGAATCTGACGGCTGTCCTGGAAACCGCCGGTATCGGCTGGGATCGGCAAGCTCTTCAAAAGCTGGCGGACAAGAGCGGAGAACGGCTTATCTGGATCGTTTCCCTCGATGCCCTCACCGAAGAGACCTACCGCAGGCTCAGGGGGAAGGGCTTTCAGGAGGCGGTGGATACCGCAAAATTCCTGCTTGAGCTCTTTCCCTCCAGCGCCTGGGTGCAGGCAGTCCGCATGGACAGCAACGAAGAAGAACTTGAGCAGTTCTACCGTTCCTGGAAGGAGCGTACGGAGAACATCATCATTCAGAAGTACGACCATTTTTGCGGCAGACTCCCCCAGCGCCGGGTTGCGGATATATCTCCCCTCAAGCGGAATCCCTGCTGGCATCTGAAGCGCGACCTGGTGGTGCGAATAAATGGCGATGTCCCCATGTGCCGGGAGGACCTTGACGGTCATTATTCCTTGGGAAATATATTCAGAGACGGTTTCGAAACAGTCTGGAACAGGGGGGAGGACTACTATATTCAGCATCTGGAACAGAAATATCCGGCTTTGTGCAGTGAATGCGATGAGTACTACACCTTCAACTACTGACAAACGGACCAAGGTCCCCTATACCGTTCTCGGCGGTGACAGGGAACGTGAGGGGAATCCTGATCTGCCCCTCACGGTACTGCTTCTGAACCGGGGTACCCGGGTCTACCGCAGCGAGGTTCTGCAGGAGATCGAACGGCTGCGGCCTGCGGAGATCATCTCCATTGAGGGAGCCCGTAACACCTACGATCTGGAACCTCTGGCCCGCAAGTTTCCACGGGTCCGGTTTATCCGGCTCCACAAGCAGGTAAGCCTGGGTGAGTACCTGAATATCGGTATGGACGAAGCCCGGGGTACCTACGTGCTGGTCATCTGGAACGAGATGCGAATCAGCCATGTTACCCCCAGGGTCCTGGAGCGGGTGGCGGAACAGCCCGGGGTCTGTACGGTTCCCGTTCTTCTGAATCAGCGGAACGAAACCATCCCCACCATGATAGCTCCGGGATTTCACAAAAAGCGGCTCAAGGTGCTGCCCTTTATTCCCAAGAGCGACGGCATGCTGAGTCTCTTTCCCTATGATCATTGCGGTCTCTACCGTCGCAGTCAGTTCAATCTGCTTGGCGGCTTTGATCCGAAAATCGAGAACCCCTACTGGCAGCTTCTTGACTTCGGCTTCCGGGCCTATCTGTGGGGAGAACGGATAAGCTCATCAAACCAGTTTCGTATAATCATGACCAGTGATCCTCCGCCGCAGGATACTACCCCCGATGCGGGGTATCGCCGCTTTTTTCTGAAGAACCTGGCCCTGCGTTTTGACAAGGACCGTGGAATTCTGCCGAAATCACGCTTTCTTCCCTTTTATCTGCGTTCAGGAGCAACCTTTGTCGAGGCTCTCAGAGAGTTCCGTGAGGCTGCAGCCTGGATACAGCTCCACCAGTACCGCTTTGTGCAGGATGCCCGGACTATCGCCGATCTATGGGAGGTCCCGGAAGCGTGACCGGAGTAATTCTTCAGGCACGTCTGGATTCTTCCCGGCTGCCGGCAAAGGCTATGCTGGATCTTCAGGGCAAAACCGTAGTCGAACATGCCATGGCGGCGCTCAGGAGAATCTCTTCCGCAGAGGTTTTCATTCTGGCTACGGACCCGGAGAGTGCCGGTTTTTTTCGCGACAAAGCACGATCGGAGGACTTTGAGCTGCATATCGGCCCGAAGGAGGATGTCCTGCGTCGCTTTTCCGATGCTTCCCGTTACTACGGGCTCGATCTTATTGTACGTGCCACCGGCGACAATCCTCTGGTCTCCTGGGAGATAGCCGGAGATGCCCTCGTTTTGCAAAAAGAAACCGGCGCCGATTACGCCGCATACACGGATGCTCCTTTGGGCACCGGGGTGGAGGTGGTCTCAGTCAGGGCCCTGCTTGAGGCGGACAGACTGGCCCTGGATCCCTATGAACGGGAACATGTCTGTCCTTTTCTCTACCGGAGGCCGGAGCAGTATCGAATCAGCCTCTCTCCGGTAACGCTATCCCGTCGCCTGCCTGATGTGCGTCTGACCCTGGATACGCTGGAGGATTACCGGCGTATCTCAGCAATCTTCAGGGATCTGTATCGGGGAATCCCCATAGGAATAGACGAAGTTCTTGGCTACCTTGAAACAGAAGCCCCCGGGAACGCTGACAGGACAGGGTAAACGGAAAGGCTATGAGTAAAGAAGGGAGTAAAAAAATACTGGCTGTTCCCTCGGTACGGAGGGGAAACGGAAGCGGTCATCTGCATCGCATGCTGCATCTTGCAGCCAAGTATCCCCGCAGGGTATCTCTCTTTCTCGACAGAAACGGAGAACTGAGTCCAGGGCCGACGATCAATCTGAAACCTTACGAAGAGTTTATCCGATCCGAAATCGACTTTCGACGCTTAAAGGAAGAAAGCTGGAGCTATATTCTGCTGGACCAGCGGCAGACCCCGCTCTCCCTTTTTGCCCGGCTGAGAGAACTGATTCCCCACACCCCTGTAGCGGCAGTCGATGAGGGCGGAAAATTCCGGAAACATTTTGAATACCTAATCGATACCCTGCCGAGCCTTCGCCGTCAGGAATGCAACCTCTTTAACCCGGATCTGAATCCCCGGCCGCTTCGGCGCAGATTATACCTCGACTGTCCTGAACGCTTCGAGAAGATACTGATCAGCTTCGGCGGCGAAGACCCGCGAGGACTTACGCTCCAGACCCTCGCGGTTGTGCGTTCGATTCCCTTTCTTTCCCGATCAGCTGTAACTGTGGCGGCCGGTCCCGCCTTCGGAGATCTCCGCCTGCCGCCGGGGATCAAGGTGCTGTATGCTCCCGAAAACCTGCGGGAACACCTGTCTGACTACGATTGCCTGATTACCTCCTATGGCCTGACAGCCCTGGAAGCCCTTGCTGCGGGAACTCCTGTAATTAGCGTGAATCCCTCCCGGTATCACAGCAGGCTGGCAAAAAAGACGGGTCTGCTGGTCTGCGGTACCGGAAAGCCCGATGCCGGAAGTTTGAAAAAGGCCCTGGAAAATCCTCGAAAGCTCATTGGCCGCTGTGCTCTGGCAGAAGAGTCCCTGAAAAGCGGAACGGAAGAAAGTCTGTCCCCTGTGGACCTTTCTCCGGCTCCAGCTTCATGTCCCGGCTGCGGAAAGAGGAAGGGGAATGCTGTCGGGCGTTTTCCCGAGAGGACTTTCTACCGCTGCCCATCATGCGGACTTGTCTATCAGCAAAGATGGGTTCCGGACACTACCGTTTACAACCACAGTTATTTCTTCGATGAATACAAACAGCAATACGGAAAAAGTTACCTTGATGATTTTGGCCATATTCGCAGTATGGGAAGGGCGCGGCTTAAAAATATTCATACGCGAAAACCGGATCCGACTCTCCTGGATGTGGGCTGTGCTTATGGACCTTTCCTGGAAGCTGCTCGGGAGGCAGGTTTCCGGATTGAAGGGCTTGAACCGTCAAAGGAAGCGGCCCGCTGGGCGGCGGAACACCTTGACTGCAAAGTCTCTGCCATGGGACTTGATGAGTTTGTCCGAAAGAATCCTCAGAAAAAATGGGATGCCGTAACCCTCTGGTACGTAATCGAGCATTTTCCCGATCTGGAAAGCGCCTTGCTGCAGCTTGCCGGCATGGTAAAGCCCGGGGGTGTTCTGGCCCTGGGGACCCCCAACTGCGCAGGTATAAGCGCCCGCAGGAATCTGAAAAATTTTCTTGCAGCGAGTCCCTCGGACCATTATACGATTCTCAGTCCGAAATCGGTAAAAACGCTCCTGCGGCAAAAAGGTTTTCGGGTGGAAAAAATCAGGATTCCGGTGCTGCACCGTGAGCGGTTCCCTGTTCTGTTGCGATTTCTCTGGTCCTGCACAGGGCGGCTGGGCCGGCTTCTTCGTCTGGGAGACACCTTTGAGGTGTACGCCCGTCGTATTGATAAAAAAGGAAAGGATACGTCCCGTGAAGAATAAAATGCGCCGTATCTATATTCTGGGAGCAGGGACCATGCAGCTTCCCGCCATTCGCATCGCCAGGGGATTCGGATGGGAGGTGGTCTGCGCTGACGGTAATCCTTCAGCCCCAGGCAGGGAAGAGGCCCATTATTTTGAGCATATCGATCTAAGGGACAAAGAGGGAATTGCGGAGTCCGTAGTCGACTGGCGAAACCGAAGGGGCCTTGACGGGGTATTCACCGCGGGAACGGATTTTTCCGCCGCTGTAGCCTGGGCCGCGGAGAAGGCAGGGCTTCCTGGTATTCCCTATACGAGCGCCCTGAAGGCCAGTGATAAATTCCTGATGCGAAAGGCCTTTGCAGAAGCAGGAGTGCCGTCACCCCGTTTTACCGGGGTGGAGAATCCCGACCGGTGGCAGGATGCCTTCGAAGAAGCTGGACTCCCCGCGGTGGTAAAGCCGGTGGACAATATGGGCGCCCGGGGTATCCGAAGGGTCGACTCGCTGGAAGATGCCCGCTCGGCCATGGAAGCCGCCTTTGCCTGTTCCGCTTCCGGCAGGGTTATTGTGGAGGAGTATGTTGAAGGTCCGGAGTTTTCTCTGGATGCCCTTATTTATCGCGGGAATTTCAGCCTCTGCGGTATCGCCGACCGGCATATACGTTTTTCTCCCTACTTTATCGAAATAGGGCATACCATGCCGTCCAACTTTCCCGGGTCTGACCGGAAAAGGATTATTGAGACCTTCAGAAATGCAGCCTTCGCCCTTGGTATCGACAACGGAGCCGCCAAGGGGGATATCAAACTGGGCAGATCCGGTCCCGTGGTTGGAGAGGTTGCCGCCCGCCTTTCGGGGGGGTACATGTCGGGGTGGACCTATCCCCTTTCGTCGGGGGTTCAGGTAACTGCGGGAGCCCTGCGGATTGCTGTGGGCGATCATCCCGGAGATCTCGAGCCAAAAAAACAGCATACCTCCGCGGAACGGGCCTTTTTTTCCATTCCCGGAACCGTCGAACGTATCGACGGTTTCTCCGACGATATGGGAAGCGCCGCCTTTCTCCTGACGGCTCCGGGCAGACGGGTGGAGTTTCCCCGGAACAATGTGGAAAAATGCGGCAATATAATCTGCACGGCGGAAACCCGGGAGGATGCCTGCAGAATGGCGGAAGATCTCTGCCGCAGGGTTGTCCTTCGCCTTGCCGCGGGAGGACGGGAGACCATGGATTTTATCCGCCGCCGCAGCCATGACTGGGTGCCTGATGCATTTACACTGGAGAATCCGGAAAACCGGAAATGGCTGCGGGAACTTGAATATCTTCGGGATTCACGCAGCCTCCCAGGAAAAACTCCGGTAATACCCCTGCCGCCGCATCCTGAAAAAGAGAGGGCCAGAGACTGGCTGGGCCGCAGTCTGACGGATACCCTGGAACTGATACAGGAAAAGACCGGTATACATGCTGCGTTCGTGCAGGGTAATCTTGGAAAACAGTTCTGGATTGCCCTTCTGCGGGGAGGGTATCAGGGAGCACTCTGGTATATAGATACCCTGGACGAATTATCGAGACAGAACAAGCAAAGTGAGATTGAGGAGTTTCTTGCAGGATGGTAAAGCCCATCAGAGTATTAACCTTTATACTGGCAGGAGTGCTGCTGTGTTCCGTGGTCGCCTCTGCAGAGACCAATATAACAAGCCTCATCCAGCGGGTCGGGGGTGAACTTCTGTGGGACCCCGTCCTGGAGCGGGGGATTGTAAACCGGGGAAGACGCAGCGTTGTATTCCAGGTGGGAATCCCCTTTCTGCTGAAGGATTTTACCGAAGTTACCGACATCGAAGCCCCGCGTCGTAAGCCGGATGGGAGCGTTGTCGTAAGTGATGAGACCGCCAAGACTTTCGTCTCCCTTTTCGCCGTCGAACAGTCCGGGGATTCCTTTAGCATTTCCACTATTATCATTGATCCCGGTCACGGAGGAAAGGATCCGGGAACCATCGGGACCCACAGCATCGATGGAGAACGTCTTGTTCTGGAAGAAAAAGATCTGGTACTGAAGGTTTCGCAGGCGGTGGTAAAACAGTTGAAGGAGAACTTTCCCGATAAAAACATAATCCTGACCCGCAGCGACGACCGTTACCTTGCCCTGGAAGAACGAACAGCCATAGCCAATGCCGTTGAACTCGCTGAGCAGGAGGCCATGATCTTCATGTCAATTCATGCCAATGCGTCCCTGAACCGGAAGGCTTCAGGCTTTGAGGTCTGGTACCTTCCGCCGGAATACAGGCGTGAAATCGTCGATCCCGAGCAGCTTGATCAGGAACAGAGGACCATCGCTCCCATTCTCAACTCAATTCTGGAAGAGGAGTTTACCGTGGAGAGTATATTGCTGGCAAAGGATATCCTCGATGGTATGGAGGCGACAATCGGGGCAGTGAGCGACAACAGGGGGCTCAAAGAGGAATCCTGGTTTGTCGTCAGAAACGCCAAAATGCCGTCGGTGCTGGTGGAAATCGGTTTTGTAACCAATCCCGGGGAAGCAAAGCTCCTGAATACGGAGACACACTTGCAGAAGATCTCATCGGGCATCTATAATGGACTTGCCGCCTATATACGGAATTTTGAAAAAAGCGGTGAATAATTCTCTGTTTCGCAAGGATGAGTCTATGACACTATCGAAAAAGCCGGATACCCTGACCGTGGTTGTTGGTCTGGCACTCCTGATTCTCTTCATCCTGTCCCTGGTCCTCTATATTCTTGATCCCTATAAACAGGTGCAGCGGAAATTTATCTTTTTCAGCGAAGAGACCATGTCTATCTCAGGGGAGGTCAGGTCCGTACCTTTCTCAAATGACCGGGAAAAGAATATCGCCGCCTATGTCGAGGAGCTTCTGCTGGGGCCTGCTTCCTTGAGACTGCAGGATATTTTTCCCCGGGGAACACGATTGAACCAGCTCAAACTGGTAGATAATGTGCTGTATGTCGATTTCTCCCGTGAAATGGTCTTCAATCTCGATAATCATCCCCTTACTCCGGTTGAGATTAAGAACATGGTTGTCGACAATCTATCTGTAAACTTTCCCGGATTAGAGAAAGTGATCGTTACTGTAAACGGTCTCGAGCCTGATTTCGAGATCAAGGAGTAGGGAAAAGGATGGAGGTTTGTTTCGAAAAAGAGAGAAAAAAAGAAAAATCGTTGACAAAAATGTATGGGTACGTATAATTTTAATTGACTAATGCAATTAATGTGAGAAAGGAGCAATAAATGAAACGGTTTGCAATCCTTCTTTGTCTTCTCATGGTTGTTTCCGGAATGACGATCTCTGCGGAGGAATCTGTATTAATAGATTTTGCATCTCTGACAGCAGACACCGAAACCGGTGAAAACGAAGCGACGATGGTTGATTTCAGTGACAAAGCCGGTACCAGTTTCTCCGAAGAAGAGAAGGAGAGGATGAAGACCTCTCTTGCGATCAACAACTGGGATGTCCAGCTTTCCAGTTCCTCCCGGACAGTCGCCAACCAGCGTTACTCCATGACCAGGGAAGCCCCGGTAAAGGATACCGCTCGTCGTTATGCCGGCGAAACAATCATGGGTGTAAGGGTTCACTTTCCCCTGGAGTCCTATAACTCCTATGCGGTGGTAAAGCCTCCCTTCGAGATTCCGGCGTATTACACTCCGGAAGAACCGGACAAGTTTGACAACTATGGCGTTGTGAAAAATGTAGGTGTTATCAAGAGTATTTCCATGAACGTTCTTGGCAAGAACTATCCGCACCGGATAGGCCTGATTCTGAAGGATCAGAACAACATGGAACAGACCATCATCATGAACAATCTCGAGTTTGATGGCTGGAAGACTCTTACCTGGAATAACCCCAACTACATTGATGAGGTTCGAAACAGGGAAATTCAGAAATTCCCTCTCTATCCCAAGACTGCCCCTAACTTCAAGCTTATCGGTCTTCTTGTGTTCCGTGATGCAATGCATGAAGGTGGAGACTTTGTGACCTACGTCAAGGACATCAGCATGGTCTACGACCTTGCGGTTCTCTCTCTGGAATCCGATGTCAACGACGAAGAGATCTGGGGTATTCTCGAGCAGCGTGAAGAAGCCCGGCGTACAGCCGAGTTCGAACGTCTCGGCAACATTCAGGTTCTGCGTTATCTGGAAGCCCAGAAGATGCACCAGGAACCTGCTGCTGAAGAGTAAGATCCTCTCCTTGTAATAAATCAGTAGCTATCAGAGACCGACCCCCCGGGAAACCGGGGGGTCTTTTGTAAGGCTTTGTTGTGCCGACACCAGGGATTAATCAAGAGAAAAACGGAAACCCGCTGTAAGGGAAAAGAGATAAACCCCAATTCCTGAATCTGCAAGATCAATAAAGGTATCATCCGCTTCTCCAAAGGAATAAACATTGCTTTCCAGGTCGACGAATATGTCCAGCTTGTCGGAGGTCTTTACATCCAGACGGGTTCCCAAAACCAGGGAATTCAGTACATGCTCGACTGTTGCGGCTTCGATAAATGTGAGGGTCCTGGTCTGGTAGGCGAAGGTGAGTTTGACCCTGTAAGGCCTGTTTTTCTGATAGATATCCGTACTGAAGGCGTACTGACGAAAGTAGTTCTCCAATTCTCCGGAAGAGGTCTTCTCGGTATAGGTTTTATTCGTGAGGGAAACCTCGCAGATTGCGTTGGGAATGTAGAACCCGATTCCAAGGGCGCTCTTTTCCTGCAGATAGTCCCCGTCTCTGACAATCCTTCCGCCTATGCTGGAGTCGGCATTAAGCCTGGCAAAAACTGTACCCGGAACATCCACCAGGACTTCTGTTGATATCCCCGGTTTCAGGATTGTGTCCCAGTCGTTGAGGAATCCAAAAAACGGGCCGGCTTTAAGCTGAAAATAGTCGCTGCGGTAATTCAGAAGGGCAGAGACGGAATACCGAAGAACCGGATCATAATACAGGCCTGTTTCCAGAACCAGGTTATCTGCAACCGGAGCCTTTGCAAAAACTGACGTACCATACAGGTAATCGGTTCCGCTTATCGTGCTGTCATCCTTTTTTCTGTCCGGAGAAAGGTTCAGACTTCCTGTAGTAACGGAAGCACCGATTTCCAGGGAGAAAAGGCTTACTGCAAGGAACAGCAGAAGGATAATATAGATTCTCTTCTTCATTCAGAACTCCGCGCGTACGCCCAGAAAGGCATAGAACATTTGAGATACCTCATTCATCTCCGTCGCAACCCAGCTGAACTTGAGATTCCACACTGCGCCGGAGGTTATAAAGCTTATGTACGGACTGACGACACCGTCGATATCGGAATCGTCATTATAATGGATGGTCCCCTCGATGCCGCCGGCAAGGGGACTGACTTCAGGTTTTCCAAACTGCAGGTTAATGTTGGTGTGCATTTCCCCTGTCTCATCGGTTCCGGAAATAACATACTCTTTATAATAGCTTGGATGCGAAAAGAAGGTGAAGATAAGGCTGCCCTTTCCGAAATGGATACGGGGCTCGAAGAGAAAGTAGAAAAGGCCGATATCCATCTCATCCTCTCCGGGAGAGAGCCTGGGGATTCCAACCTGGGCAAAGAACTCGCCCCTTTCACTGGCGAAAAGCCCAGCCATAAGGCCGCCATGATACAAGCCGTAATCCCCGTAGGGGTAGCTTCCACCGGCAAAGGCGTCGAGTTTAAAGAACTCTTTATTGACCGTCCAGCGCAGGTCACTGGTAAAATGTCCCCGGCCAAGGTAGTTATCCTGATAAGTATAGACGGACATCAGCTGCCAGGGGCGTCCAAAATCGGTCTGAAGCTGTATACCGGTACCATCAACGGTATACAGACCGTCGTAGACGACGGAATCGGGAAAGTAGAAGCGACCACGGAAAAGAGAAGCTACACGCCTGGAACCGAAATAGGAGGGAAAGATTGTACCGTCTGAGAAGGTATCGATTTCTCCGGTAAAGTAGGAGATATCAAGGGGACCGTAAAATGCCTCCCGGACAGTTACTTTAGCAGATTTAAGGAACACAAAGGAGTTGCTGTTCAGATAACTGATGATTTCAGAGTCTGTATCCTCCGCTTCCAGACGTTCCCTGGGAGGTCCTATACTTTCGCTCTCTATTCCAAGGCTCAGTGCTCCGCCAAGCTTGTAGCCTCCCCTGACGTCTATATCAATTTCTCCGAAGGTATCCAGGACAAAGCTGTCATCCTCGATGGAACCGATGGTTGTCAATTCCATATTCGAGACTGAAAGGTCCGCTGAACTCAGGTTTATCTGCAGAATAAACACAGACATACACAAAAAGAACCGGAATGCATAGCGTTTTCGCATCGAAATTCTACCCCGTTATTTTCAATTGTACACCCCTTTTTCGGGGAAACTCAATCGTGGCCTTCTTTTATTATCGTTGATACAGGGGGAAGACTGTATAGGCTCTCACTGAAAGATTGACGACCTTGTTTCAGTAAGTCAAATATCTCAAAATCGTGCTTGACTTAACGCTCTATATATATAAAGATTAATTCCAAGATGAGCGACTACCTTGATCCAAATAACGAAGAGCTTCTGAAGGATTTCTTCATGGAAGCCAACATGCAGGTAGAGGTTCTCGAGCAGAATATTCTGGTCCTTGAGAACGATCCAACGAACAAGGAGGCGGTGGACGAGATTTTCCGGGCAGCCCACACCCTCAAGGGAGGGGCGGCAACGGTTCAGATGAATGATCTGTCCAGCTTTACCCATCTCGTGGAGGACCTGCTTGACGAGATCCGGAACGGTTCCGTCCAGGTAAGCGAAGACCTTATCGATGTTCTTCTGGCTTCCATCGATATAATCAAGGCTATTATTGACGCCCGGTCCTCCGGCGGGGAGTTCCAGGGAGATACGGAAGAGACCCGCAGACGGCTCAAAAGCTTCAGTACTGCGGACTCGGGCTCAAAAGCGAAGGAAGCGCCGGTAGAGAGTGAGACAAAAGCGGAGCCTGCGAAGCTCAGCGATATTTCCACCCATGACAGCGGCGGTTCGGATCTTTCCGAGTATGAAATCCTCGAATTGAAGGATGCGGCCCGACCCGGGGAAAAGATATTCGAAATCGCCGTAGACTTTGATGAAGAGAATCCCATGAATACCGTTGGGGGAATTCAGCTTTATGCGGCCATCAAGGCGGCAGGTACGGTACTCAAAACAGTTCCCGACTTTGAAGAGCTGTACGAGGATCAGTTTCATCCCAGGGTGGTCTACTTTGTAGCCACTGAGGAGTCTGTAGATTCCCTGCGTGTACGGGTGGACATTCCGGATGTCGTACAAGCAGTGTCCCTTGCCGAGCTTAGCGGCGAAACTGTGAAAACCAGGCAGAAAACGGAAAAGAAAAAGACTGCAGAGCCGGCGCAGGCTGCTGTTCAATCC
>Ga0334898_1002859_pt1 | contig 14915 bp, 12 predicted proteins | sample GraSluR3_MG_10_FD_207228 | JGI IMG/M metagenome (GOLD analysis project Ga0334898, IMG submission 207228) | Sludge microbial communities from methane-producing bioreactor in Wageningen University, Netherlands - Granular Sludge_3_08-R3 | ecosystem: Engineered > Bioreactor > Anaerobic >... | reverse complement strand
TATTCAGCTGAACTACGGGGCCAATATGACTACTTCTATATATGCTTTACTTAACGATCAAAAAATCTTCCATTTATTTCAGGGATTGGGCTGATAGGGTAACAATTTGTCAATCAGCTGAACCCTGTCTGCCCTGTCTGCCGACAGGCAGGCGACAGGCAGGTACGGGGCCAATGCGCTGCAAAAGTATTTAAAAAATAAGAATTGCCAAAAACATTTCACCTGAAGCCGCTAGTGCGATAGTCTACAAAAAACCATCCCAGACTCCAACATCGGTTAGCGTGCTTGGAGTATGGCCAGCGGGGATGCTAAAGTCGGCGGGGGTAAGGTTTATCTTTTCGGCACTGGTTACCTCCGATATCTGCAAGCTGCCATCGCCACGCTGTATTTGGACCTTTATGGGGTAACCCTCATTAACCAGTTTAAAATATTCGTTGGAGCTTTCGAAGCTTGCAGCGTAGGCTCCGCTGGCTAGCTGGTTTAGGAATTGGCTAAGGTTAATAAAATTAAAATCGTTAGCAATGGGTAGCTCTTTGGTTATCCATATGGTTTCGAGGTATAGCCCCTCTTCCAAAATTTTGTACTTGGTTGCGCTGAAGCCCGAAATGGTTTCGCCCTCCTTTTCCTTATGCACCGAGAACGATTTGGCCCTTTGCTTTACACTACCCTCTGTTGGAAATGAGGCGTCAATCATCTCTTTGTACATCAATCGCATGGCCTCCTGCTGCTCTTTTTCAACACCGTAAAGCTTTTCTTCAACCATAATCTCAAGTTCGGCGCGCACTTCGGCATTAAACCTCGATGGGTTTCCCTTCCAGTAGGTTTGGTTGAGGTTGTTTATGTAGATAATTTCATTCTGCTCAAGGTTAAAAATGGTGGTTAGGTTTCCGTTAACCATTTTCATGTACCCGTTCAAAAGAAAAACCTCTTCGGTGCGTTCGCTGGCCCTATTTTGCGGAATGGAGTAGTATTTGGTTGTTATGCGCCAGCCCGTTGCCAGCGCAATGTTGGCTATTATGGTGAGCGCAATAACGGCAAGTGTACGTTTCATGTTTACTGAGGTTTGTTTATTTGTAGATTGTAAAGGTATAAAAAAGGTTGAGTAGTTTCGCAATTTATAAATGAAGAGATACAACCTACTTAGAATTGAAAGGGGCTTTCCGAATAGTTCGGAAAGCCCCTTTTGAGTGTTATATATGGTATGATGTTTTTGGGGATGCAATTACATCATTCCACCCATTCCGCCCATTCCGGGGTTGCCCATTGGGGGCATTGGGTTTTCTTCTTTTTCGTCGGCCATTACGCACTCGGTGGTAAGCAACATACCAGCAATTGATGCTGCGTTTTCGAGCGCAACTCGGGTTACCTTGGTTGGATCGATTACACCGCTGTTGAAAAGATTCTCATACTTATCGGAGTATGCGTTGTAGCCAAAGTCATCCTTGCCTTCTTTTACTTTTTGAACCACTACAGAGCCGTCCATGCCAGCATTTGACACAATTTGGCGAAGTGGCTCTTCAATGGCACGCTTAATAATGTGTATACCTGTTGTCTCATCGTCGTTAGCGCCGCTTAACCCTTCGAGCGAGCTAATTGAGCGGATGTAGGCTACACCACCACCAGGAACAATTCCTTCCTCAACGGCAGCGCGTGTTGCGCTAAGAGCATCGTCAACCCTATCCTTCTTCTCTTTCATCTCGGTTTCGGTTGATGCACCAACGTAAAGTACTGCAACACCACCGGCTAGCTTAGCCAAACGCTCTTGTAGCTTTTCGCGATCGTAATCGGAGGTTGTGTTCTCAATTTGCAGCTTAATTTGAGCAACGCGCTTCTCAATAGCCTCTTTTTGTCCAGCTCCATTAACAATGGTTGTGTTCTCTTTGTCGAGGGTAATTTTTTCGGCCGAGCCAAGCATTTCAACTTTAGCAGCATCGAGACGAAGTCCTTTTTCCTCTGAGATAACCACACCACCGGTTAGAATGGCGATATCCTCAAGCATCTCCTTACGACGGTCGCCAAAGCCGGGTGCTTTTACAGCGGCAATTTTAAGCGAACCGCGTAGCTTGTTAACCACAAGGGTTGCAAGCGCTTCGCCATCAACATCTTCAGCAATAATTAGTAACGACTGGCCGTTTTGAGCTACTGGCTCGAGAACGGGAAGAAGATCTTTCATGGTTGAAATCTTCTTATCGGTAATAAGTACTCTTGGGTTCTCGAGTACAGTTTCCATTTTATCGGGGTTGGTAATGAAGTAAGGCGAAATGTATCCGCGGTCGAACTGCATACCTTCAACAACCTCAACGGTAGTTTCAATTCCTTTTGCCTCTTCAACGGTTATAACACCCTCTTTTTTAACCTTTTTCATTGCCTCGGCAATGAGCTTGCCAATTTCGTGGTCGTTGTTTGCCGAGATTGAGGCAACCTGCTCAATTTTGGTGTAGTCGTCGCCAATCTCAATGCTTTGCGATTTAAGCTGCTCAACCACCTTGGCAACTGCCTTGTCGATACCGCGCTTTAGGTCCATTGGGTTAGCACCTGCGGTTACGTTTTTAAGGCCAACGCCAACTATCGACTGAGCCAATACGGTTGCGGTAGTTGTACCATCACCTGCATCGTCGCCAGTTTTTGAGGCAACCTCTTTTACCATTTGTGCGCCAATGTTCTCCATTGGATCGCTAAGGTCAATTTCTTTAGCAACGGTAACACCATCCTTAGTAATTTGGGGTGAACCGAATTTTTTCTCAATAACCACATTGCGACCCTTAGGGCCGAGGGTTACTTTAACTGCATTAGCCAGCTGATCAACACCTTTTTTTAGGTTGTCGCGGGCTTCAATATCAAATTTGATAATTTTTCCTGCCATAGCTTAAATATTTCGATTATTGTATTAGTTCAATTAAACATTCATTTACCGAGGGTTGCAGGCTATACCACTGCAAGTATGTCGGCTTGTTTCATCATGAGGAAGTCTTTCCCGTCGACGTTTATTTCAGTGCCGGAGTACTTGCCGTATAGAACCACATCGCCAATTTTAACCTCCATGGTAACATCCTTTGTACCTGGGCCAAGGGCAACAACGGTACCCTTTTGTGGTTTTTCCTTTGCGGTATCGGGGATGTAAATGCCGCTAGCGGTTTTTTCTTCTGCTTCCATGGGCTCAACCAGAACCCTGTCGGCTAATGGTTTAATTTTAACTTGTGACATTGTTAGAATTGTTTTTATGGTTAGTAAATACGATCAATTTTTCAGCCTCTGCTTATCGAAAGTTATGCCAAAGGCAAAATCTGCCGTTTTGCCCTAGCCTTCCATGTCAGCATGTTGGAGGACTGGCATGCGTGCAACCCTTTTTTTAAATTGCTTTTATTAGCGTTGATATAGTTTGATGCTTGCTACAAGCGATTTACCTAGACTCAAGGGCTCGGCTTAAACAAATGAAAAGGGGTGTCAGAATTGCGACATTCTGACACCCCTTTTGGTATACGTATAATCCGCTATTTACTCCTCAGGTTGCGAAGGCTCTTCTTGCTCTTGTCCTTCTTCTTCAGGTTGAGGGGTAGGGAATACTGGCATTGCCGATGGGTCGGGTGTTGCTTGGATTTGCTCTTCCAAAGCCGATTTGCTTTCAACCTCTTCGTTGCGAGGGATTGAGAAAGATGCTAAAAGGCTAAGAACAAGCAGGGTAATTGCGAGTGTCCATGTGGCTTTCTCGAGGAAATCGGCAGTTTTGCGAACACCCATAACCTGGTTTGAAGAGGCAAAGTTCGATGCCAAACCTCCTCCTTTTGAGTTCTGCACAAGCACGATTAGAATGAGCAGGATGCAGGCAATAATGATTAGTACTGAAATAAGCAGATACATTGCTAATGATTTTTACGTTATTTATCGGGTTGATTCTTCAATTTTTCAATTTGACCGGCAAAGTAAGCTCTTTTTTCTGGAAATTTCAAACATAATTTCTCGTAAATTGAAATTGCCTTGCCATAGTGGCCTTGCGCCATGTAAATGGCCGCTAAAGGTTCGGTAATTGTATCTTCGGGTTCCTTAACCGAAGCGAGTGAAATATCCTCCTGCTCAGCGGGTAAATCTTCGGGGCGTTGTTTTGGAACAATACGCGGATTTGTTTCAATAAAGGTGTCAATGAGCGATGACTGATCGAAATGCTCGCTGCTTACTTTTACGTTTTTTGCAATTTCCGTAAGTATATCCTCTTGTTTATCAAGTTGCTCTTCTTGCTTATCCTCCTTGTTAGGTTGCTTGCTAGGCTCCTTAACTCTTGTGGTGTCTTCGCGGTTAAAGCGGCCAAAGTTTGAGGCCGAGAGCGAATCCTCTTCAAGGTAATCGTTTGGTATTTCTAGCGTGTATAGCTGTGGGTCGAGGTAGGCTTCCTCATCGGTTTTGTGGTGTCGTGGCTCTGATGGGTCGCCTAATTCGAGTAGCTCGTTGTTGGTCTCTTCACTTTGTATTGTGGGAGATGAATCTTCCTCAGAAATATCGGCAGGTGATGTAATGCTGGCCGAATCATCGAGTTGGAATGTGGTTTCAGCCACTTGTTCTTCACCCTTAGGCTCCTGAATGTTAACAACCTCATTCTTTGCATCGCTTTGTGCATTCTCAATTGCTATACTTGCCGGGGCAGGGTTAAGCGTAAGGTACAGATTATAGCGATTAGGCGAAAGGGCAGCGGTTTCCTTAAGCTTTTTATGGTATTCGGCCGAATTAGCTTGCTTAAGGCCAATTAGCTCCAGTACACGAGCAGGGTAGAAGTATGGATACTGATTAACGAGAACTCGTAGCTGTTTAATGGTATTCTCGTCAATTAGCTCGGGGTTTTCAACTATTTTATAAAACTGTTCTTTTTCCATTTCTACCAGTTTGCTACCGCGTTATTAAAAATGTCTTCTACAAGCTTTTCAACTATTAGGGTTACCAGCTGCTGCTCAACTTGCGAAAGCTGCTGATTGCTGCTAAAATCTTCGTAATGGCTAAAGTTTTTGTCGTAATTCTGGGTTGGGTCAATTGAGTTCTCAAATTTTACCCTAACCGAAATGGTTAGCCTGTTTTGCGCAGCAATTTCGTTTCCCTGAATGGCAACTGGCCTAATCTCATAGTTGCGAATTTCGCCCGTGAAGTTTAAATGGCCAAACGAAGGTACAACATTTAGGCTGGTTTGTGTAACAAATCTGTTTCTAAGCTCTTCGGAAAGCAAGTTGCTTAGGGTTGGGTTAACCAGTGGGGCTAGGTTTTGGAAATGACCAACGCTAACCGTTTTTACATCGGGCGAAATGGATGCTCCGGTAAAGGAGTAGTTAATTTTGCATGAGTTCATCAGCAGAAGCACGAAAATAACCACAATGCCTAGTAGGCTTCTTCTTTTTGCTGATAGCTTATATGCGTATTTAAAATTCATGCTAGTCAATGTTATGCTCTTTAATTTTACGGTAAAGCGTACGCTCCGATATGCCTAGCTCTTTTGCAGCCTGACGGCGTTTGCCATTATACTTTTCAAGGGCTTTCTTAATCATCTCAACCTCCTTGTCAACAAGCGAAAGCGACTCCTCTACAATTTCTTCAGTGTCCTGTATGTCGGGGTGATCCTGGTTGAAGCCTTTTTGCTCGTAGCCGCTAGGCTTGGAGGTTTCAACAAAAGGAATACCGTCTTTGTATAGGTTTTTAATGATGCTGGCATTTTCCGAATGTACGTCGGCATTTGTATTGCCACTTTGCAGCATATCGAGCACAAGCTTTTTAAGGTCGTTTACATCGTTGCGCATGTCGAACAGGATTTTGTAAAGAATTTCGCGTTCATTGGCAAACGACGGCTCAGATACACCAGCATTTTTATTGGTAATTAGGGCTGGCAGCTTGTTTGGATTGTAATCGGGCAGGTAGTTAAGCAGCTTATCAGCCGATATTAGCCTCGACTCTTCAATTACCGAAATTTGTTCGGTTACGTTTTTTAGCTGCCTTACATTACCCGGCCATTTATAGCTAACAAGCATTCGGCGCGCATCATCATCGAGGGTAACGGGTGGCATTCGGTACTTTTCGGCAAAGTCGGATGCAAACTTACGGAACAGCAAGGGGATATCCTCATTTCGCTCGCGCAAGGGAGGCATATTTATGGGAACAGTGTTAAGCCTGTAGTATAAATCCTCGCGGAATCGTCCGTTCTGTATTGCTTCTATAAGGTTAATGTTGGTAGCTGCAATTACCCTAACATTGGTTTTTTTTACTTTTGATGAGCCAACGCGCAAAAACTCACCCGTTTCCAAAACCCGTAACAAACGAACTTGGGTAGAGAGGGGTAGCTCAGCAACCTCATCGAGAAAAATGGTACCTCCATCGGCCACTTCAAAGTAGCCCTGTCGGCTGTCCATAGCGCCAGTAAACGATCCTTTCTCGTGTCCAAAAAGTTCCGAGTCAATAGTTCCTTCGGGTATGGCCCCGCAGTTTACAGCAATGTAAGTACCGTGTTTGCGAGTGCTAAACGAGTGAATAATCTGCGGAAAAACTTCTTTACCCGTACCGCTTTCGCCCGTAATAAGTACCGATAAATCGGTTGGGGCAACCTGTAGGCCAATGTCAATTGCCCTATTTAGCCCTTGCGAGTTTCCAATTATCTCAAATCGTTGCTTTATCCTTTGAATATCTGCTGACATACCAATGGGTTAATTAGTACTGACAAAATTACATATTAAAACCTTTTACACCAATAACAATTAAAATAATTTAACCGTTGCATTTACTTGGGTAGTATTTAGCAAACTGACAATTTTACCATATGGCGAGCAGTGGATAATTTAGCGTATGCGTATATTTGTGAAGTTTAAGGGATGCTCGTTCAAATTTTTTGGCTGCATGGCAATTAGTTTCCAGCCAAAACCTTTACCTTTACTTTAGTAGCAAAATCAAAAAAGCCGATTACTTTATGCGCACACTTTGTATAATTCCTGCACGTTATGCATCAACCCGTTTTCCGGGTAAACCTCTAGCCGAAATTCAAGGTAAACCAATGGTTAGGTGGGTTTACGATAGGGCAGTTAAGGCTTTTGAGCATGTGTGCATTGCCACCGACGACGAAAGAATTGCTAATGCAGTAGCCGAATTTGGGGGGAAGTGGGTTATTACCTCACCCGAGCATAAGAGCGGAACCGATAGGTGTGCCGAAGCGCTCTCTAAAATTGAAGAGCAGGTAAACTTAACTTTTGATATAGTTGTTAATCTTCAGGGCGATGAGCCCTTTGTTCACCCCGAACACCTTTCGTTGCTCTTAAAACCGTTTACCAACCATAATGTTGATATTGCAACACTTATAAAGCCCTTTGGCACTAATGAGGATATTTTTAATCCGAATAAACCTAAGGTAGTTGTTAGCAACCAGGGTAAGACCTTATACTTTAGCCGATCGGTAGTGCCTCACATTCGTGGAATTGAGATGAACAAATGGGCGCAAGAGCATACCTACTTTAAGCATCTTGGTTTGTACGCATATCGAAGCGAAGTGCTGAGGAGTATTAGCAAGCTGGAGCAATCAACTTTAGAAAAGCTAGAATCGTTGGAGCAGCTACGGTGGCTCGAGAATGGTTACACCATTTACGCTGAGGTTACTAACATTGAAACTATTGCCATTGACACACCAGCCGATTTGGCTAAGGCCATTGATTGGGCAGCCAAGAATGATTTATAATAAGGTATTTTGCCAATAAAAAAAGCGAAGCGATACATAATAGTTCGCTTCGCTTTTTTACTGCCTGTAGGCAAAGTATTACTCAATCTCTTTAATTAACAGAATATATGTTGGAAAGTGGTCGGAGTAACCTCCAAGGTATTGTCCACCAGCATATGTACGATAGGGATAACCCTTAAACCTTCCCGATTTTTGCTGTAAAAATGGCTTGTTAAATACGCTAGCCTTGTAGTATTGGTAGGTTGAGAAATCCTTCTTTAAAAGGTTGTGGTTAGGTATAACCATATCAAACAAACTCCACGTGTCGCGCCATGCCGATGAGCCAATCCCCATTTTGTAAAAGTCGAAAAAGGGGTTAAATAGTTCACCTTCGCTTACTTTATCCAAATCGGGTTTTGCTTGTAAGTGCTTCAAAACACTCGCATTATCGGGGTTGTCGTTTAGGTCGCCCATGTAAACAATTTTGGCATTGGGGTTAACGTTCAAAATGGAGTCGATAATATGCCTTCCAAGGTCTCCTGCGGCGTTTCGTAGCGGACGACTTCGACTTTCGCCGCCTCTGCGTGATGGCCAGTGGCCAACAATAAAGTGAAACTCCTCTCCATCGAGCATACCCGAAACCATTAGCTGGTCACGTGTAAAAAAGTCTTCTCTTCCTTCAATGGTTAGCCTGTGGCTAATTTTGTTTGTTAACTCAAAATACTCGGGTTGGTAAAGCAGGGCCACATCAACACCTCTTTTGTCGGGTCCGTCAATGTGTACAACTTGGTAATTTCTGTCTGCTATGGCTTCTTGCTTGGCTAAATCCACAAGTACGGTACTGTTCTCAATCTCGGAAACGCCAATAACTGCTGGCCCATGGGGGGTTACATCGGTACCAATTTTTGAGATAACTCGTGCCATGTTTTCGAGCTTCTCGTAGTATTTCTTCGAATTCCACTTGTTGGGCCCTTCGGGAGTAAACTCAAAGTCGTTTACATCGGGAGTATCAATGGTGTCGAATAAATTCTCTAGGTTATAGAAAGCAATGTTAACCACTTTATACTGTTTCTCTTTTTGGCTAAAACCAATTAGAGGGATGATGGTAAAAAGTGTAAGAGTGATTAATTTCACAAAAGGTGTTCTACTGTTACGCATAATTTTTGGGAATTTTTTCGGTTGACAAAACAAATCGCATGCCAGCGTTTTGTAAAAATATTTAGTAATCAGAAAGATAAATACTATTAGGTTGGGTTTAGGGGGTTATAAAGATAAGATATTTTTATTATTCTAGTGCTTTATCAACAATAATATCTATTTTTGAGGTTCCCATTTTTGTAAGGGTTTAGGAGTAATTAACACTATTTGTAGTATTTATGAGAAAAATTCAAGGATTAGTTTTTCTGTTTCTTTTCACGGCTACTTTAGCCAGTGGACAGACAGACACGACTACAGTTGCAACAGACGAAGAGTTTGTTCCTGTAATTACGCTCTCTGCAGCCGATTTTGAGAGCGACGAAGAGGCTCACGATATCTCAGGATTACTTCAGGGATCACGTGATATATTTTTATCAACTGCCGGATACACCTTTGGTGCTGCTCGGTTTAGGGTTCGCGGATACGAGTCGGAAAATTCATCCGTACTAATCAACGGCGTTACCGTTAACGATCCTGAAACTGGTCGGGCATTCTACTCAACCTGGGGTGGCCTAAACGATGCCATGCGTAATACGGTAAACTCAATAGGTTTGGCTCCATCAGAATATGCTTTTGGTGGTTTTGCTGGTGTTAACAATATTGAGGTTAGGGCTTCGCAATATAGGCCCGATACGCGTATAACCTACTCATCGGCAAACCGTAGCTACCGCAACAGGGTAATGTTTATCCATTCAACAGGAATGGTTGACGATAAATGGGCAATGACCATCTCTGGCTCGCGTCGATGGGCTCAAGAGGGATACTCAGAGGGTACGTTTTACGATGCATATGCATATTTCTTCTCGGCTGAGCGTAAGTTTAACGAAAACCACAGCTTTGGCTTTACAGTGTTTGGTTCGCCCATGCAAAGCGGTCGATCAGGACTTTCGGTTCAGGAAGCATACGACCTAACCGGAAACCAGTACTACAACCCCAACTGGGGATACCAAGGTGGCGAAGTACGTAACGCAAGGGTAAATAATTACCATAAACCTATGATTTTGCTTACCCATTTCGGAACTTTTGGAAAAACAACAGTAAATACAAGTGTTGCATATTCGTTTGGCAGAGGTGGCAACACTGCGCTAAACTGGTACGATGCTGCCGATCCTCGTCCCGATTATTACAGGTACCTACCTAGCTACTGGGAAAACGACGATCAGTACATGTACAACTACCTTACCGATCTTTGGCAGAATAGCTCTGAGTTTAGGCAGCTCGATTGGGATTCGTTCTATCAGGCTAACTACAAAAATCTTTATGCTGCTCCCAATGGCATTGTTGGCAATCGCTCAAAGTATATTGTTGAAGAGCGGCGTAACGATCATAGCCAATGGTCGTTTAATACAGTTATGAGAAGTGAACCAACTCCTAATATTATTATTACACGAGGGTTTAACGCTTCAATTTTCAAAGGTTTTCAGTTTAAGGAGGTAAACGACCTTTTGGGAGGCGACTGGTGGGTTGATGTTGACCAGTTTGCTGAGCGCGATTTTGCCGAAGAGGATTTTTACCAAAACGATTTGAATAATCCTAACCGCTTGGTTCAGGTAGGCGATAGGTTTGGATACGATTTTACGGCAAACATCAACAAGTATGAATTATTCTTTCAATCAGAGTTTACTTACTCTAAGGTTGACTTTTTTATAGCAGCGAATCATTCTCACACTATGTTTTGGCGTACCGGACATATGCAAAATGGCCGTTTCCCCGATAACTCGTTTGGCGATTCGGAAAAGCAGAAATTTTACAACTACGGTGTAAAAGGAGGTGCTACCTATAAAATTACAGGAAGGCATTACATCGATTTTAATGCCGGATACCAAACGCGCTCGCCATACTTCCGCGATTCGTATATCTCATCGCGCGTGCGCGACCACGTTGTTGATGGCCTTACCAGCGAGAAAATTTTTGCCACCGACCTCAGCTACATTGTTCGTGCACCCATGGTAAAATCACGCTTAACGGTTTACTACTCCGAAAATATGGATCAAACATGGAACCGTAGCTTTTACCATGAAGGCTACCGAACATTCATTAACTACATTATGACCGATGTTGATACTCGTAACCTTGGTGCTGAACTGGGTATTGAGGTAAACGTAACCCCCGACTGGACAGTTAACGCTGTTGGTGCTTGGGGTCACTACACGTATAACTCACGCCCAAATGTTACCATAGCTCGCGATAACAACTTCGAACTTCTTGCCGAAAACAGAACGGTTTACTTTAAGAACTTCCTTATTGGAGGGTTTCCGCAGATGGCTGGTTCAGTTGGTGTTCGCTACAATTCGCCTAAGTACTGGTTTGCGGGTGCAAACTTCAACTACTTTGGTAAAACCTATATCGATGCAAACCCCGACCGCAGAACCGAAGAGGCTTTAGATGGCCTAGTTGAATCGGATCCGCAGTGGGAGCAGCTGCTCGAGCAGCAAAAGCTTAACGATGGGTATACACTCGACTTTTTTATTGGTAAATCGTGGCGAATAGCCAGCAAATACTATATCAGGGCAAACCTTAGCGTTAGCAATGCGTTAAACAACAAGGAGCTAACGGTAATTGCATTTGAGCAGCTTAGGTACGATACCCGCGATATTGACCGTTTCCCTCCAAAGTATGCATACATGTACGGAGCCAACTATTTCTTAAATGTTAGCTTTAGCTTTTAATGCGAAAAATATTATTACAGATGAATACGAAAAATAAATATATAATTCTGCTTATCTCGGCTATTTTTGCCCTGCTAAGCTTTGGGTGCGAAGATATGGAGCCAGACTCTCCACCAGTAAAATCCATTGACGAGAACACTATTGTCACCATAAGCGATCTCCGTGAAATCTGTCCCAGCGGATGGAGGTATACTTTTGTAGGCGACAGCATCGTTTTTGGCGTAGTAACCATGGACGAAACCTCTGGTAACATCTACAAAAAGCTTTATATACAAGATAACGAGCAGGCTGTTGAACTCCGACTAAGCGCATCGAGCCGTGTGCTTGAGGGCGATTCGCTTAGGGTTAACCTGAAAGGGACCACATTAGGATACTTCAATAAGCAGTTTCAAGTTGATGGACTCGACGTTACAAGTGTTGTAGTTCGCGGTTCCGGATACCATATGGAGCCAATAACGGTTACAATTCCCGAACTTTTGGATGCGGGTTTCCCAACCGAGTACCAATCAAAGCTCGTAAAAATTGAGAATGTTCAGTTTAAATCCGCTCATTTAAGTGAAACCTATGCTGATGCCATAAATCAAGAGGACGAAAACAGGACACTTGAAGATAGCGAGGGGAACGAGATAATTGTAAGAACTAGTGGTTATGCCAGCTTTGCAGGAACTACTGTTGCTCAGGGAAGCGGATCGATAACCGCAATAGCAACACAGTTTGGCGCAACGCGACAGCTGGTTATACGTAAGCTTAGCGAGGTTGAACTCGATGGCGAAAGATTTTAACAACCCGAAAATTTGAAGTTATGAACAGAATAAGAATAATACTAGCCGTTTTATTTACACTGGGGCTTTTTGTTGGACTTGGTGGTTGCGTTAAGCAAGATTTTGAGCCTCCCAAAAAATATGAGATACCCCTAGGGCATGTAATGACGATTCAAGATTTACAAGATTTTTGCCCTCCGGGCAATGTGCACAGGTTTACTGGCGACACATCGGTAGTTGCTGTTGTTGCAATGGACGATAAGTCGGGTAACCTTTACAAGGAGGTTTTTATTCAGGATGCCAATTCGGGTGCGGTTGCTAGGCTGCAATCTTCAGGTGGACTTTACCAAGGCGATTCCATCTATATTAACCTAAAAGGCACTACGCTAAAGCGCTATCGTAAGCTTTTTCAGATTGATTCGGTTCACGTTGATAAGAATGTGGTAAAGCGTGCAGTGGGAAAAGAGGTAGAGCCAAAGCTTGTTACTATCCCCGAATTAAAAGCAGTTTTAGACTACACAGCACAGCTTATTAAGCTCGAGAATGTTCAGTTTGTGGTGTCGGATATTTCTAAAACCTATGCCGATTCCGAAAATCTCGAGTATGGCGAGCTTACCCTTCAGGATGAGAATTATAATAGAGCTAAAGTTAGAACAAGTGGTTATGCAAAGTTTGCCGATACCAATGTACCAGATGGAATGGGCTCCATTATTGCCATTGCTTCGCGCTACGATGATGAACTACAGCTTCTTATCCGAAGTACCGATGAGGTAGTTTTTAACCAAACCCGTTGGGATATGTTCGAAGGGTATTCGCGTATAACAATTGCCGATTGCAAAGATTTGTACACAGGTAGCACTGCCCAAATTACCGATGATATTTACGTTGAGGGCGTAGTTATTTCCGATGATGAGTCGGGTAACTACTATAAGATGCTTGTGATTAACGATGGAACATCGGGCATTGAAGTAAAGATTGACCAGGATGATTTAAACGAGGAGTATCCTGTTGGTACTAAAATAAGGGTGAGGTTAAATGGCCTTTATATTGGCGCATATGGTGGTCAGGTACAAATTGGTGGGCTTTACAATGGCAACGTTGGATTTATCAATTCCAGTCAAATAGGTGCACATATTGAGATTTCTGAAACCGAACTTGAGGTTGTTCCAACCCTGCTTACTATTGATGAGATAACCGACGAACATATTGGGTCGCTTATCAGGCTAGATAATGTTGAATTTATCAGTTCTCAACTCGGGCAAACATTTGCAAACGAGGGTTCAACAACTAACCGTACGCTAAAGGATTGTTCCAACAATCAAATAGTTGTAAGGACTAGCAACTACGCCGAATTTGCTGATGCAACCCTACCTCCCGGTAACGGAACATTTATTGCCGTGCTAAGCAAGTATAACTCAACCTATCAGCTTTACCTACGTTATCTTTGGGATGCTGATCTTTTCGGTGAGCGCTGCCAATAGCATAAGTGCTTATACTATTTTTCAAGCCGCACAGTTTAATAGCTCTGCGGCTTGTTTTTTAGTAAATGATTATCCGCAAACACACCTAAAGCCTTAGCGTCATTGCGAACCACGAAGTGCTCGACGAAGTCAAATCCTAATACTTTGAGGATTGAAGCAACCGAGCGTTTTTTGCGAGCTCAGCGCAGTTAATCTCTATTGGTTTGAATAACAAAAGATTGACTACGTCGAACTCCGCTTCGCTTCGGTTGCTTCGTTGCAAAAAACGCTCCTCGCAATGACGTTACACATTTAGTTTTGCCTTTAGGTGTGTTTGCGGATAATCATACTTTTTAAATACAATTACAAACAAATGTTTGAAGTAAACAGCAGAAAAAGGTTTGCCCCCTTATTCCTCGCGGGCTTAAATAAACATTAGCAAGCTAACCGACATAACTGCCATGCCTGCAATAAGCCCATAAATAGAGAGGTGGTGTTCGCCGTACTCGCGGGCAGCAGGTAAAAGTTCGTCAATTGAAATAAATACCATAATGCCGGCTACACCGGCAAACAGAATCCCAAAAGTGAGGTCGGTTAAAAAGGGCATAAGTATTAGGTAACCAACCAAAGCCCCAATGGGTTCGGCCAAACCTGAAAGGAACGAAAGGGTGAAAGCTTTTTTCTTATTGCCAGTTGCGTAAACTATGGGTACCGATACTGCAATACCCTCTGGGATATTGTGTATGGCAATGGCAACGGCAATGGCAATACCTAGGCTAGGATCGGTTAGGGCTGCGGTAAAAGTTGCCAACCCCTCGGGGAAGTTGTGTATGGCAATGGCAAGCGCAGTAAAAACGCCCATGCGCATAAGCTTTTTGTTGTTTTGTGGTATTTGGTCAACTTCTTCAACTAGTCTTATTTCATGAGGGTTTTCAACCGATGGGATAAGCTTATCGATAATGGCAATAAGCGCAATACCCCCAAAAAAAGAACCAACGGTTAACCACGATCCAGCATGAAGCCCTAGGGCTTCAACCAGCGAATCCTTAGCCTTAAAAAAAATCTCAACAAACGATACGTAAATCATAACCCCAGCCGAAAAACCTAGGGCCACCGATAAAAACTTGGTATTGGTGTGCTTTGCAAAAAATGCTATGGCACT
>Ga0334898_1002852_pt1 | contig 14937 bp, 13 predicted proteins | sample GraSluR3_MG_10_FD_207228 | JGI IMG/M metagenome (GOLD analysis project Ga0334898, IMG submission 207228) | Sludge microbial communities from methane-producing bioreactor in Wageningen University, Netherlands - Granular Sludge_3_08-R3 | ecosystem: Engineered > Bioreactor > Anaerobic >... | reverse complement strand
TTTGCCAGTACATACGTTATCGCTGCCGTCAGCGTTGTCTTGCCATGGTCTATATGACCGATTGTTCCAACGTTTAAGTGCGGCTTGGTTCTCTCAAATTTTGCCTTTCCCATATTCCTTTTCTCCTTTCTGCTATAGGATTTTATCGTATTATCTCAAAATCTGTTCCCTTATACTCTGGGGTACCGTTTCGTAATGGCTGAAATGCATGGTATAGGTCCCCCTGCCCTGGGTCTTTGACCTCAGGTCGGTGGCATAACCGAACATCTCGGCCAGCGGAACGAATCCCCTTATTACCTGGGCACCCGCCTTCGGGTCTATTCCCTCAATTCTTCCCCTTCTGCCGCTGATGTCCGACATAACGTCACCCATGTAATCCTCTGACACCACCACTTCTATTTTCATAATCGGCTCCAGCAGCACCGGTTTGGCTTTTTTACAGGCCTCTTTAAAGGCCATGGACGCCGCTATCTTAAAAGCCATTTCGGAGGAATCAACTTCATGGAAGGACCCGTCTACCAGAGCAGCTTTGACATCCAATACCTTAAAACCGCCCAGCACTCCGTTTTCCATCGCTTCACTGATTCCTGCCTCCACAGCGGGCATATATTCCTTGGGCACAGCTCCCCCGACAATCCTGTTTTCGAATTCAAAACCGCCGCCGGGCTGTAGGGGTTCCAGCTCAATAACAACATGCCCGTATTGACCCCTTCCTCCCGACTGCCTGATGAATTTGCCTTCCTCCTTGACTTTCTTGGTAATGGTCTCTTTGAAGGATACCTGGGGTTTGCCCACGTTGGCTTCCACCTTGAACTCCCTCAAAAGCCTTTCTACTATTATTTCTAGGTGAAGTTCTCCCATACCGGATATTATGGTCTGTCCCGTTTCGTTGTCGGTATAGGTTTTGAAAGTGGGATCCTCTTCCGACAGTTTCTGCAGGGCTATGCTCATCTTTTCCTGTCCTGCCTTTGTCCTGGGTTCGATGGCAACCGAAATAACCGGCTCGGGAAAAACCATTGATTCCAGCAGCAGCGGATGGGAAACATCGCTTAACGTATCCCCGGTTGATGTATCCCTGAAACCCACCGCAGCAGCTATATCCCCGGCGTACACTTCAGGAACCTCCTGCCGGTCATTGGCATGCATCATCAGTATCCTACCTATTCTTTCCTTCTTGTCACTGGTAACGTTATATACATAGGAACCTGTTTTCAGGGACCCGGAATACACCCGGAAAAAGGTCAGTCTCCCCACATAGGGGTCGGTCATAATTTTGAAGGCCAGCGCCGAAAAAGGCTCGTCATCGTAAGGGTGTCTTTCTTCATATTCCTCGGCATCTTCGTCGGCATCGGGACGCACCCCTTTTATTGCCTCAATATCCGCCGGAGAAGGCAGGAAAGCCACTATGGCATCCAGCAAAGGCTGAACCCCTTTGTTCCTATACGACGATCCGCATAATATCGGAATAATTTTAACTCCTATTGTTGCAACCCGCAGGGCCTTTTTTATATCTTCACTGTCAATTTCTTCGCCTTCCAGGTATTTTTCCATCAAGTCTTCGTCGTAGTCGGCTATGGATTCAAGCATATGGTTCCTGTGCTTTTCCGCCAGCTCAACCATGTCTTCCGGGACAGACTTTTCCTCGCTCCTGGTACCAAGGTCGTCGATATAATATACAGCCTTCATGTTGATTAAATCCACGATTCCCCTGAAACTGTCCTCGCTGCCTATCGGCAGCTGGATGGCCACCGGGTTTGCTCCCAGCCTTTTTCTCATCATTTCCATCACATTGAAAAAGTCGGCACCGGTTATATCCATTTTGTTTATATATGCAATCCTCGGAACATTATACTTGTCAGCCTGCCGCCATACCGTCTCGGACTGGGGTTCCACCCCGCCCTTTGCACAGAAAACCGCTACTGAACCATCTAGAACGCGCAGAGACCTCTCGACCTCCACCGTGAAATCCACATGCCCCGGCGTATCGATGATGTTTATTCTATGGTCCTTCCAGTATGCAGTGGTAGCCGCCGAGGTAATGGTGATTCCCCTCTCCTGCTCCTGCTCCATCCAGTCCATAGCAGCAGCCCCGTCATGGACTTCTCCCATCCTGTGGAGCCTGCCGGTATAGAACAGAATACGCTCGGTAGTCGTGGTTTTCCCTGCATCAATATGTGCCATTATTCCAATATTTCTGATTTTTTCAATAGGAAACTGTCTAGGCACTTTCTGTACTCCTTTCAACCGGTAATATACCGGCGTTGTTCCCGGATAAGTTCGGATGAAATCCTACCACCTGTAATGTGCAAAAGCCTTGTTGGCTTCCGCCATTTTATGGGTGTCCTCTTTCTTTTTGATGCTGGCTCCGGTATTGTTCAGGGCATCCATAATCTCGCCCGCCAGCTTTTCCTTCATTGTTTTCTCGCCCCGGTTTCTGGTATAGTTCACCAGCCATCTTAACCCCAGGGCCAGCCGCCTGTCATAACGAACTTCCATCGGGACCTGGTAGGTTGCTCCCCCTACCCTTCTTGCCTTTACTTCCAGTACAGGCATTATGTTGTCAAGGGCTTCACGGAAAACTTCCAAAGCATCCCGTCCCGTTTTTTCCTTTACCATATCAAAGGCGTCATACACAATTTTTTGTGCTACTCCTCTTTTTCCGTCCAGCATAAGATAGTTTATAAGCTTGGTAACAATTTTGTCGTTATAAATAGGGTCCGGCAACAGTTCCCTCTTGGGAACACTTCCTTTCCTTGGCACACTGCTTCCCTCCTTAATAATAAAACTATTCATCGGTACTCGACGGATAAATCCGTCGCTGTGCTCTGTACTCTATATAAAGTGCACAGCGGCACAATTATTATTCAATTATTTCTTTTTGGGCCTTTTGGCACCATACTTGGACCTGGCCTGCTTCCGGTTTTCAACTCCGGCGGTGTCAAGGGTACCCCTGATGATGTGATACCTTACACCGGGAAGGTCCTTAACCCTGCCGCCCCTGATAAGCACCACCGAGTGCTCCTGGAGATTGTGTCCAATCCCCGGTATATACCCCGATACTTCGATACCGTTGGTCAGCCTCACCCTGGCTATTTTTCTCAGTGCGGAATTGGGTTTTTTGGGCGTAGTTGTCTTTACCGTGGTGCATACTCCCCTTTTCTGGGGGTTTTCCTTAAGGGCCGGGGACGCTGATTTATATTCAACAACGGCTCTTCCTTTCCTTATCAACTGGTTAATTGTAGGCATTTTTTCACCTCCTTTTAAAGAATATTTTCGCAAAAACGGCCCTTCCGGAGGAAGGGCTCCAACTGCTTGTTTTATGGCATCCGACGGTTTTTCGCCGACTGCTATTTCAATACAATGGCGGATGCGGCACCTACTTCTATTCCGCATGCCTTGCCCAGCTCTTCCATGGTATTAACCTTAACCACCTCTATTGATTTTTCAACGCAAAGAGTTTCCAGCTGCTGTATGATGTGACGGTCAGCGTCCTGTGCAATATATGCGACATGGGCGGTGCCCTCCTTCACTGCCCTTATGGACTGTTTTATGCCCACAACCTTCCTGGCAGTTTTCAATACCTCCAGCATACTAAAACCTCCCCGATTGCAACATTTTTTATTTTACCACTTACATTCGTTTGTGTCAATTCTATTGCTGCAGCCCGGCTTTATCCGGTTCCAAACCCTCCGGTGCCGGCTCCTCATCCTCTTCCAGGCAAACTTCAATGTTCCTGTATCTGCTCATTCCGGTGCCGGCGGGAATAAGCTTTCCTATTATAACGTTCTCTTTAAGTCCCACCAGCGGGTCAATCTTTCCTTTTATTGCCGCTTCGGTAAGCACCCTGGTGGTCTCCTGGAAGGATGCCGCCGACAGGAATGATTCGGTGGCAAGGGAAGCCTTGGTAATACCCAGCAGTATCCTTTTGCCTATTGCCGGTTTCCCTCCCTCCTGCTCAACCCTTTGGTTTTCTTCCTCAAACCTGAATATATCTATAAGCCCTCCGGGCAGGAGTTCGGTATCACCCGAATCATCCACCTTAACCTTTCTTAACATCTGTCTTATTATTATCTCTATATGCTTATCGTTTATATCAACGCCCTGAAGCCGGTATACCTTCTGCACTTCCTGGAGCAGATAGGTCTGAACTCCCTTAACGCCCTTTATCTTAAGAATATCGTGGGGATTTACCGAACCTTCAGTAATCTCGTCTCCGGCTTCCACCATATCTCCGTCCTTTACCTTAACCCAGGCTCCGTAGGGAATAAGGTAGTTCTTCGCCTCTCCCTCATCGGTTATCACCATAACTTCGCGTTTCTTCCTGCTCTCGTTAAGCTTTATTGTGCCCGAAACCTCGGCAATAACTGCAAGCCCTTTGGGCTTTCTGGCCTCGAACAGCTCTTCAACCCTTGGAAGACCCTGTGTTATGTCGTCTCCTGCCACGCCCCCTGTATGGAAGGTACGCATTGTAAGCTGTGTCCCCGGCTCTCCGATGGACTGAGCGGCTATTATTCCCACCGATTCGCCCACATTTACCTGGTCCCCCGATGCCAGGTTCACGCCGTAGCATTTTGCGCACACTCCGTACCTCGAACGGCAGGTAAGAACCGACCGTATGGATACTTTCTTTATGCCCGCTTCCAATATTTTGGACACATAATAATCATCTATAAGCGTATCCGCCGGGATAATCACTTCATTGGTCTTGGGATCAACCACGTCGTGCAGCGTGTACCTTCCCCAAATCCTGTCCGAAAGGTCCTCTATAGTATCCTTTCCGTCCAGAATTGGGCTTACTTCCACCGTTTGGTTGGTGCTGCAGTCCTCTTCCCTGACAATTACGTCCTGGCTTACATCCACAAGGCGCCGGGTCAAATACCCGGAATCCGCGGTCCTAAGGGCGGTATCCGCCAGACCCTTTCTGGCACCGTGGGTTGATATGAAAAACTCAAGAACTGTGAGCCCTTCCCTGAAATTGGCCCGTATCGGCAGCTCTATAATCCTGCCGGAGGGGTTTGCCATAAGCCCCCTCATTCCCGCCAGCTGTCTTATCTGGTTCTTGCTGCCCCTGGCTCCCGAATGGGCCATCATGAATATTGAGTTCATCGGATCAAGGCTCTTCATAAGCGCGTCGCTAACGTCCTCGGTTGCCCTCGTCCATGTCTCTATAACCTTTTCATATCTCTCATCATTCGAAATAAGCCCTCTTCTGTACTGTTTCTCAATAACGTCAACATCTTCATCTGCTTTGGACAGAAGCAGCGCCTTCTCACCGGGGATGTGCATATCGGATATGGATATGGTAATGGCTCCTCTGGTGGAAAAACTGAACCCAAGCTCCTTCATCCTGTCCAGCACAACGGCTGTTTCGGTGTTTCCGTAGATTCGGTAGCACCTGTCAATTATTTTGCCAATGGTTTTTTTATCCACCAAATCGTTTATTTCCAGTTTAAACCTGTTTTCGGGAACGCTCCTGTCTACAAATCCAAGCCCCTGGGGTATCGCATTGTTGAAAACAAATCTTCCTACCGTGCTTTCAACCAAGCTGGTAGCCCCGTCGGTCCTGTCGGTAAACCTGACCTTCACCTTTGCATGAAGGGCCACCTCACCGGCTTCGTAGGCCATAAGCATTTCGTTATAATCCCTGAATGCCTTTCCTTCCCCCTTCTGGCCAGGAACATAGGCGGTCAGGTAATACAGCCCGAGTACCAGGTCCTGGGTGGGGCTTACCACCGGCTTGCCGTCGGTGGGCTTTAAAATGTTATTGGTGGACAGCATCAACAGCCTTGCCTCGGCCTGGGCCTCCGCCGAAAGGGGTACGTGTACCGCCATCTGGTCTCCGTCGAAGTCCGCATTGTACGCAGTGCATACCAGCGGATGAATCTTTAACGCCCTGCCCTCCACCAGAACCGGTTCAAAGGCCTGTATACCAAGCCTGTGCAGCGTGGGTGCCCTGTTCAGAAGAACCGGATGCTCCTTAATAACAACCTCCAGCACATCCCAGACTTCGGGCCTTATCCTTTCCACCATTCGTTTAGCACTCTTTATATTATGTGCATAGTTTTCGTTTACAAGTTTTTTCATGACAAAGGGTTTAAACAGCTCAAGGGCCATCTCCTTGGGCAGGCCGCACTGGTACATCTTAAGCTCGGGCCCGACAACTATTACCGAACGTCCCGAATAGTCAACCCTTTTACCAAGAAGATTTTGACGGAACCTTCCCTGCTTGCCCTTCAGCATGTCCGACAGGGATTTAAGGGGACGGTTTCCCGGGCCGGTAACCGGTCGGCCCCGTCTTCCGTTGTCTATAAGGGCATCCACCGCTTCCTGCAGCATTCTCTTTTCGTTCCTTACAATAATATCCGGGGCACCCAGGTCAAGCAGCCTTTTTAACCGGTTGTTCCTGTTTATTACCCTTCTGTACAGGTCGTTCAAATCCGAAGTGGCAAACCTGCCACCGTCAAGCTGTACCATCGGCCGCAGTTCCGGCGGTATCACCGGAATCACTTCCAGCACCATCCATTCAGGCTTGTTGCCGGATTTTCTAAATGCTTCAACGGCTTCCAGTCTCCTGACCGCCCGGATTTTTTTCTGTCCGGTACTTTCCTTCAGCTGAATCTTGAGTTCCACCGCCAATTTGTCCAGGTCGATTTTGCGAAGCAGTTCCTTTATGGCTTCGGCTCCCATTCCGTATTTGAATTTACTGCCATACTTTTCAACCGCCTCCCTAAACTCCCTCTCCGAAAGCAGCTGTTTTTCCGAAAGCCCGGTAGTACCGGGGTCAATAACTATATATGAAGCAAAATATAAAACCTTTTCAAGGGACCTTGGCGACATGTCAAGCAAAAGTCCCATGCGGCTGGGTATTCCCTTGAAATACCAGATATGGGATACCGGGGCCGCCAGCTCAATATGACCCATCCTTTCCCTTCTTACCTTTGAGCGGGTTACTTCAACGCCGCACCTGTCGCATACAATTCCCTTGTACCTGACTCTTTTATACTTGCCGCAGTGACATTCCCAGTCCTTCTGGGGACCGAATATTTTTTCGCAAAACAGGCCTTCCTTTTCGGGCTTTAATGTCCTGTAGTTTATGGTCTCGGGTTTTTTCACCTCTCCCCGCGACCATTCACGTATTTTTTCGGGTGAAGCCAGGCCGATTCTTATGGAATCAAAATAGTTGAGTTCGAACAAGGAGCCTCTCTCCCTTCATTAATAATCTAAATCGTCATCCTCTTCCAGGTCTTCTTCCTCAAAAACCGAACCGTCAATTTCCAGTTCATCATCGTCCAGCTCATCGATATCGTCCAGGGTTAGCTCCTCGTCAAGCTCCCCTTCATCATCTTCCATTCTTTCTTCGTAGGACATATCCCCCGGGTCGTCCTCCCTACCCTCTATATTAACCGACAGTTCCTCGGTATCGTCTTCGTCCTCGTCCAGTTCCCTCAGCGCTATTTCCTCGTTTTCTTCAGTAAGCACCTTCACGTCAAGACCGAGGCTCTGCAGCTCCTTTATCAGCACCTTGAAGGATTCCGGGACACCGGGTTCCGGGATGTTTTCTCCCTTCACAATGGATTCATATGTCTTGACCCTGCCCACCACATCGTCGGATTTCACCGTCAAAATCTCCTGCAGGGTATGGGACGCACCGTAGGCTTCAAGGGCCCAAACTTCCATTTCACCGAACCTCTGTCCCCCGAACTGTGCCTTTCCGCCGAGGGGCTGCTGGGTAACCAGCGAATAGGGCCCGGTTGAACGGGCGTGTATCTTGTCGTCAACCAAATGCGCCAGCTTCATCATATACATATAACCCACGGTAACCCTGCTGTCAAAGGGCTCGCCGGTTCTGCCGTCATATACAACCAGTTTCCCGTCTTCGGGAATTTCAGCCTCCCGCAGCGTGGAAAACACATCCTCTTCGTTGGCCCCGTCGAATACCGGCGTTGCTATTTCCCAGCCCAGCGCCTTAGCCGCCAGGCCCAGGTGTACCTCCAGCACTTGTCCTATATTCATTCTGGAAGGTACCCCCAGGGGATTTAACACTATTTCGAGGGGTGTGCCGTCGGGTAAAAAGGGCATATCCTCTTCCGGCAGTATTCTTGATATAACACCCTTGTTCCCGTGCCTGCCCGCCATCTTGTCCCCGACGGATACTTTTCTTTTCTGGGCAACGTATACCCTTACAAGGTTGTTAACCCCCGGCGGCAGTTCGTCGCCGGTCTCCCGTGTGAAAACCTTAACATCAACTATTATTCCGGACTCGCCGTGGGGAACCCTCAGGGAAGTATCCCTTACCTCCCGGGCCTTTTCACCGAATATCGCCCGAAGAAGTCTTTCCTCGGCAGTCAGTTCGGTTTCACCCTTGGGAGTCACTTTCCCCACCAGGATATCCCCGGCCCTCACTTCAGCTCCTATGCGGATTATTCCCCTTTCGTCAAGGTCCTTCAGGGCATCTTCGCCCACGTTGGGTATATCCCTGGTTATCTCCTCGGGGCCGAGCTTTGTATCCCTTGCCTCGGCCTCGTATTCCTCAATGTGAATTGACGTATATATATCTTCTTTTACCAGCTTTTCGCTGATCAGAATTGCATCCTCATAGTTATAGCCTTCCCACGTCATAAACCCCACCAGCACGTCCTTGCCGAGGGAAATCTCTCCCTCCTTGGTGGAAGGCCCGTCGGCTATAACCTGTCCTTTTTGTATCCTTTCCCGGTTGACAACAATGGGCCTTTGGTTGATACAGGTTCCCTGATTTGAACGTTTGAACTTCTGCATTTTGTAAGTATCAATCTGCCCGTCGCTGTCCCTTTTAACTTTTATCTCGTCCGACGCGACTCTTGTCACCGTTCCGGCAGCCTCCGCAATAACCACCACACCCGAATCCTTTGCAGCCTTGTATTCCATACCGGTACCCACTATGGGCGCTTCGGGCGTCAAAAGAGGTACCGCCTGTCTCTGCATGTTAGCTCCCATGAGCGCCCTGTTGGCGTCATCGTTTTCCAGGAAGGGAATCATGGATGTGGCCACCGATACCACCTGCTTTGGAGACACGTCCATATAATCCACTTCCGAGGACGGTACTATTACGATATCCCTTTTTGAGCCCGCCCTGGATGTAATCCTGTTGTCCACAAACCTGCCCTCTTCATCCAGCGGGTCGTTAGCCTGGGCAATTATATATTCGCCCTCTTCGTCGGCGGTCATATAAACAATCTCGTCGGTAACCACGCCCCTGTCCTTGTCAACCTTTCTGTAGGGGGCTTCAACAAACCCGTATTCATTAATTCGGGCATAGGTACTTAAAGACCCGATCAAACCGATGTTGGGCCCCTCAGGCGTCTCTATCGGGCAAATTCTTCCATAGTGGGAATTATGTACGTCCCTGACCTCGAAGCCTGCCCGCTCCCTGCTCAGGCCTCCGGGCCCGAGGGCGGACAGTCTGCGCTTGTGGGTAAGCTCTGCCAGCGGATTGGTCTGGTCCATAAACTGGGACAGCTGGCTGCTTCCGAAAAACTCCTTTATTGAAGCCACCACCGGCCTTATATTAATAAGGGCCTGCGGTGTTACAACGTCTATATCCTGAATGGTCATCCTTTCCTTGACCACCCTTTCCATCCTTGAAAGGCCTATCCTGAACTGGTTCTGCAGAAGCTCTCCGACGCACCGGAGCCTCCGGTTGCCCAGGTGGTCTATATCGTCCACTTCTCCGGTTTCATAGGCCAGCCCGAACAGATAGTTTACCGAAGCAATTATGTCGTCTATTATTATGTGTTTGGGAGAAAGCTCCGCCGCCCTCTCCTTCAGATTTTCCCTAAGCTCATCTTCTGATTTGCTGCCGTCTATAATCTCCCTGAGTACCGGGTAATACAGCATTTTACTGAGCTTTAACTGGTCTATTTCCGAAATTTTGAAGGGCAAATCCAACGTCTGTGCATCCACAAAATGGTTGCCCACCACCCGCAGTTCGGCGTTCTCAAGCTTTATATCAACAGAATTAATACCCAGATTCTGAATCCTTTTCGCCTGCTCCTTGGTAATCTTCTTGTCCTTTTCTACTATTATTTCTCCGGTTACCGGGTCCTTAATATCCGCCGCGCTTATCTTTTTCCATATCCTGGGCCACAGCGAAAGCTTTTTGTTGAACTTGTATCTTCCCACCTTTGCCAAATCGTACCTTTTCGGATCAAAAAACAGCGTATTTATTAGGGATTGGGCACTTTCAATGGTGGGCGGTTCTCCCGGTCTCAGTCTTTTGTATATATCCAGAAGGGCTTCTTCGGCGGTTTTGGAAGCATCCTTTTCCAGTGAGGTCATAAGCCTTTCGCTTGACCCCAAAAGCTCTATTATTTCTTGGTTGGTGGAATACCCCATAGCCCTTATCAGTACCGTTATGGGAAGTTTCCTGGTTCTGTCCACCCTGACGTATACAATTTCATTGGAATCCGTTTCGTATTCAAGCCATGCACCCCGGTTCGGTATTACCGTGGCGGAAAAAAGCCTTTTACCGGTTTTGTCAATCTCTTCCGAATAATACACCCCGGGGGACCTGACCAGCTGGCTTACTATCACCCTCTCGGCCCCGTTGATTATAAATGTTCCCTTGTCGGTCATAAGGGGGAAATCTCCCATAAATACTTCCTGTTCCTTTACTTCTCCCGTCTCTCTGTTTATCAGCCTCACCCTGACCTTCATGGGTGCGGAATAGGTTACGTCCCGTTCTTTGCATTCTTCAACCGAATACTTGGGTTGGTCATCAAGATAATAATCCAAAAATTCCAGTACAAGGTTGCCGGTGTAATCCTGGATGGGAGAAATGTCTGCAAACACCTCCCTCAAGCCTTCTTCCAAAAACCATCGATAGGAGTTCTTCTGAACCTCTATCAGGTTTGGCATATCCAGAACTTCGTCAATCTTGGAATAGCTCATTCTTTCCTTTTTGCCCACTTGAACAGGATGTACCATAAGCCTTCACCTCTTGAAATAAAAGTAAAATAGCGACTTAGTCGCTGTAAACAGGGACCTCCCTATTTCCATAACAACCGCTGTGTTTTGGAGGCCTGAACCAATGAGTAGAGTGCACAATAAAAACAATTTATACAGCAGAATTGAAGAATTCTACTGTAATATACTTGGTGCAACAAGGCAATAAACATCTATTATACTATTTCCATATAATAATTATTTTATACAAAAGTAATAAAGAATCCTAATTTTGTTTATATCAATGCAATTTATAATATTAACACAATGTAATATTGTTGTCAACCACTGCAGCGCCGGTTCTTAAAAAATATAAGACAGGATAATAACATCCTGTCTTATATTTTTGCATCAGCGTCACACCGGTTTGTTATTTAACTTCCACACCGGCTCCCACTTCTTCAAGTTTTGCTTTAATGGTCTGTGCCTCTTCCTTGCTTATACCTTCCTTAACCGGTTTCGGAGCATTGTCCACCAGCTCTTTTGCTTCTTTCAGGCCAAGGCCGGTTATTTCCCTGACCACCTTGATGGCCTTAATCTTCTGGTCACCCGCGCTTGCAAGTATTACGTCAAATTCGGTTTTTTCCTCTTCCGCCGCTTCCTGGGCAGCTCCCGCCGCCGGTGCGGCTGCCACTGCCATCGGGGCTGCGGCGCTTACACCAAATTCTTCTTCAAGGGCTTTAACCAGTTCAGAAAGTTCCAATACCGTAAGACTCTTTACTTCTTCGATAAGGTTTTGAATTTTTTCGCTTGCCATTGTTTATCCCTCCATTATTTTTCTTCTTTATGCGGATTTTTTCTCGCTGACGGCATTCAGCACGTACACTAGATTTCTGATATTACCCTGCAGCACGTTGACCATGCCTGTAATGGGTGCATTCAAGCCGCCAAGCACCTGTGCCACAAGTACTTCCTTCGAAGGCAGACTGGCCAGGGCCTTTACTTCCTCGGCGCCTATAGCCTTTCCGGCAATCATTCCCACCTTTATCTCAGGCTTGTCATGGTCCTTGGCAAACTCGGATATTATCTTTGCCGGTGTTACCGGGTCGTCATAACCGTAAGCAACTGCGTTGGGCCCGGTAAGATAGGGTACGATGCCCTCGCTTTCAAGTTCGTTCAGTGCCCTGGTCATAAGGGTGTTTTTGTATACCTTGTAATCCACGCCGGCTTCCCTGAACCTCTTTCTAAGTTCGGTTACCTGCTGTACGTCAAGCCCCCTGTAGTCAACCAGCACCACCGCCTGGGCCCTTTTAAACTTTTTCTTTATTTCTTCCACTATCTTCTGTTTTGCACTCTTATTGTCCGACAATTACCTTTTCACCTCCTCCGGCAATATGGGTAGACACTCCTCTTCAAAACAAAAACCTCTGCCATGAGACAGGCAGAGGGATACAGGCTTGAAATACACAAACCCCTTATTCCGTACCTCGGTAGGAATGTTTAAGCCAAAGGCTCCTACTGTCTCAGGCAAACCGTTCAATATATGGTTTTTATACTACAATCTTTTTTAGTCGGTTGCTTTTGCAGTATTTATCTTAATCCCGGGACCCATGGTGCTGGAAACCACGATGCTTTTCAGGTACTGGCCCTTTGCGGCCGGCGGCTTTGCCTTGATTATCGCCTCCATAAGGGTCCTGTAGTTTTCCACAAGCTTCTGGGTTCCAAAGGATACCTTTCCTATCGGAGCGTGTATAACGCTGAACTTGTCAACCCGGTACTCTATCTTCCCGGCTTTTATTTCGTTCACAGCCTTTGCTACTTCAAAGGTAACGGTGCCGGATTTTGGGTTGGGCATAAGTCCCTTTGGCCCGAGTATCTTACCCAGTCTCCCTACAACACTCATAACGTCGGGTGTGGCTACTACCACATCAAACTCAAACCAGTTATCCTTTTGTATCTTTTCAACGTATTCGTCAAGTCCTACGTAATCGGCTCCGGCTTCTTCGGCTTCCTTAACCTTTTCTCCCTTGGTAAGTACAATAACCCTTCTTGTTTTGCCGGTACCGTGGGGCAGAACTATCGCGCCCCTTACCTGCTGGTCGGCATGCCTCGGGTCTACCCCGAGCCTTACCGAAATTTCCACCGTTTCATCAAAATTCGCCTTTGCGGTTTTCTGTACAAGCTCCACAGCCTCGGTAGCATCGTACTGTTTTTCCTTGTCAAAAAGCTTAATGCTTTCCTGGTACTTTTTACCTTTATTTGCCATTCCAGTTACCTCCTTAGTGGTATTTGCGGTATCGCTTACCTCCCACCGGGTGCCCGGAGCAGTTATTCCTCCACCACCAGGCCCATGCTTCTTGCCGTACCTTCGATCATTTTCATGGCTGCTTCAATATCCGCAGCGTTTAAGTCCGGCATCTTCATTTCAGCAATCTCTCTTATTTTTGCCTTTGATACTTTGCCTACCTTGACCCTGTTCGGCTCACCCGAACCGCCTTCTATGCCCGCCGCTTTCTTAAGTAGTATAGGAGCGGGAGGCGTTTTGGTTATAAAACTGAAGGACCTGTCCTGATATATGGTAATTACCGCCGGAATTACAAGCCCCGCCTGCTTTTTGGTTCTTTCATTAAATTCCTTGCAAAAACCCATTATATTAACCCCATGGGGCCCGAGGGCGGTACCCACCGGTGGTGCGGGAGTAGCTTTCCCGGCCGGTATTTGCAGCTTAACAATACCAACAACTTTTTTCGCCATACTGATACACCTCCCTATCGTATTTTTTCAATCTGAACGAAATCCAGTTCCACGGGTGTCTCCCTGCCGAACATGGAAATCAAAACCTTCACCTTGTGCTTGTCAAGGTTAATCTCTTCAATGGTGCCGATGAAATTTTCAAAGGGACCGCTTATAACCTTAACCGAATCCTTGACCTTGAAATCCACCACCACGGCCACCTCTTCCACGCCGAGGTTGACAATTTCCCTATCGGTCAGCGGCACGGGTTTCGAACCGGGGCCAACAAACCCGGTAACTCCGCGGGTATTGCGCACAACATACCAGGATTCGTCATTCATCACCATCTTAACCAGCACATATCCCGGGAAAACCTTCTTCAAAGTCTTCTTAAGCTTGTTGTTCTTTCTCTCGTAGTGTTCTTCCATGGGAACCTGTACTTCGACTATGACATCCTGCATGCCCCGATTTTCAACAGCCTTCTCAAGGTTGGCCTTCACCTTATTCTCATAACCGGAATAGGTATGGATAACATACCATTTCGCTTCCTGCGTTTCTGGCATAAACTTAAGGGCCATATCGGCCCTTCCCTCCTTTTATCTGATTATCAAGCCCAGTACCTGGCCGAAGGCAAGATCGACTACGAATATCAGGAATGCTGCTGCTAATACAGAAACAAGAACAACTGAAGTAAATGAAACCAGTTCCTTGCGGTTCGGCCATATTACCTTCTTGAGTTCAGACCTTGTTTCCTTAAAAAATCTGCCGGCTTTTCCCTTAAAGCCCCTTTTACTGTTTGTCATATTACTCACACCTTAAAAAAGTTTTGCCTTTACTTGGTTTCCCTGTGAAGGGTATGTTTGCCGCAAAATTTGCAGTATTTATTCATTTCTATCCTCTCGGGGTTGTTTCTTTTGTTCTTGAGCGAATTATAGTTTCTCTGCTTGCACTCTGTACACGCTAGTGTTACCTTGACTCTCATTACTACACCTCCAGTACCCCTCGGCTGACCCCGAAACAGAGCGTATAGGATCACCAATAGAACTTACCATAGTTTCTTTTGATTGTCAACAAACAACTTTCAAGCGCGGGGACAGGTACCTTAATCCGTTCCCGCATAAACGCTATTTCAATCAGAAACACCGGCGAAACACCAGGAAACACCAGGGACGGTTCTTTTTGTTATAGACACAAGAACCGTCCCCGTGTCTTTTTCTTTCTTTACAGTATCTTGGATACCACGCCTGCTCCTACTGTTCTGCCGCCTTCCCTTATGGCAAACCG
>Ga0334898_1002849_pt1 | contig 14947 bp, 12 predicted proteins | sample GraSluR3_MG_10_FD_207228 | JGI IMG/M metagenome (GOLD analysis project Ga0334898, IMG submission 207228) | Sludge microbial communities from methane-producing bioreactor in Wageningen University, Netherlands - Granular Sludge_3_08-R3 | ecosystem: Engineered > Bioreactor > Anaerobic >... | reverse complement strand
TTTAATGGCAGATTACCCTGTCCAGATTATGAACTGGCACGACCGGGAAACATCACCCTCATTGCGTGAGGGCCTGGAAAAATATCACGGGATCGTCTGCGGAGGCATTGGCCGAATTGAAACACTGGTGCTGGGAACGCCTGAAAAGATCAGAGAGGAAGCAAGAGATGCCTTTGAACAAACCAGAGGTAAGAGGCTGATTTTGGGAACAGGTTGTGTCCTTCCCCTCACAACACCTTATGGCAATATCATGGCAGCCCGAAAATTTGCAGAGGAGCTTGTCTGATGCGTGTGATTTCAGGAAGCGCTAAGGGAATCCCTCTGACAAGCGTTCCAGGGAAATCAACCCGCCCAATCACAGATCGGGTGAAGGAGGCTTTGTTTAATATCCTGGGCGAGGATGTTTATGATACCCATTGGCTTGACCTTTTTGCCGGCACCGGCGCGGTCGGGATTGAAGCTCTTTCAAGGGGCGCTGAGCATGTCGTATTTACGGAGATAAATTACAAGGCTTTCAGGGTCATCCAGCAAAATCTGACAGCCACCGCATTAGCACCTTATGCAACCGTTTTGAAAATGGATGCCTTTGTCTATCTGCGCGGTGATCCAGCGCGTGAATTTGACCTGGTTTATATCGCTCCTCCCCAGTATCAAGGAATTTGGGAGAAAGCGCTGCTCGCCCTGGATGAGAATCCCCGCTGGCTGGCATCGGAGGGGAGACTCATTGTTCAAATCCATCCCAAAGAATACACCAGCAATAAAAATGGCTATACGAATTTTCGAGAAGCCGATCAAAGAAGCTACGGTGATACGCTGCTGGTTTTTTACGAGCGGTCCTGACGGAGATCCATAACGAGCACATCATCTGCATCATAGAAATAATGCCCAATGATCAATGGATCGTTTTTGTCACAACCTGCTACCTTCGGGATTAATCTATACAGGTCTTCCACCAGAGGAGTGTCCGCAAGCCGGTCGAGATCCACCCATTCCAGATCGCCCTCAATTGACGAGCCAGGAACCACCCCAGCGTATTTTCCTTTGAAGATGAAGATACCCACGCCCTGTGCCTCGCTCACTTTGACCATTATCTGGCCGCACAACATCAGAGGTACCCCAGTGATTCCAGATTCCTCCAATAATTCCCGCTCTGCGCTCCGGTAAATATCTTCATCTGGCTCTATATGACCGCCAATACCGTTATACAGCCCAGCCCACAGTTTTTTCTGTTTGGCACCTTTGAGCAACAAAACCTGCGACCGGTCATTAAATATAAAAATCAATGTACGCGGAACAACCGTGTAACGGGGGTTATTGATCCCTTGATCTGATTTTGGCATTAATCTATCTCCGAGATAGAAAAAAGCCCGTGAAGTCATTTCACGGGCTTTGATTGCTGGTTTAGGTCAGGAACATGGGCACACCCAGGAAATCCTTGACTTTGGGCCGGTAATTTTCCTTATCATAGTAAGCTTCAACATCCACCTTTTTCTTCCCGGTCAGAACAATCTCGATCGGTACAGTGGTGTATTTTCCACCCTGTAACGCAACGAGCTTACCGTACTCTTCCCGCTGGATGAGCTGCATTGCCAGATTTCCAAAAGACATCGCAACCATTCGATCCAGCGAATCCGGAGCGCCTGACCGCATCACATAGGCAAACTTCTGATACATAATGTGCTGATTTGTTAATTCTTTAATTTTTCCGGCAATGATTTCTCCGATACCACCCAGTTTTCTGTGCCCGTAGGCATCCGCAGGACCAGACTCGATCACTTCGCCGCCTTCCATCATTGCGCCTTCAGAGACAGTCACAATGGCATAGTTCGAAGGATTGTTCCGTTTATCCTCTAATAGAAAATCAGCAAGCTTCTGCATATTGAAGGGCACCTCAGAAATAATCGCCCGGTCAACATAAGCAAGATAAGCACTGATCAGGCTGGTTTCGCCGGAATTCCGGCCGAATAATTCAAAGACACCAATCCGTTCATGGGAACCTACTGAGGTGCGCAGCTGCGTGATCAAATCAACTGAACGGGTAACTGCCGTCGAGAACCCGATGCAGTAATCCGTGCCAAAGACGTCGTTATCCATCGTCTTTGGGAGGGCGACCACAGGAAATCCTTCCCGGCTCAGACGTACACCATAGCTCAGGGTATCATCACCACCAATGGGAACAAGGACATCAATCCCGAGATGATCCAGGACATTCAGGACATGATCGGTGTAGTCCATCGTGCCTTTATCATCAATGGTGTGCCCAAGTTCAGAATCTTTCAAAAACCCGGGAACATCACTGGCTTTTACTTTTTGAGGGTTGGTTCGGGAAGTGTGAAGGAAAGTGCCGCCGGTACGGTCGATTCGGCGGACGTCATTCCATCCAAGGGGCTGAATGTAGTAATCGTGCGTGGAGGGTTCATCCAGGTTATACCAGAGCAAGCCTCCCCAGCCCCGCCGGATTCCCAGCACTTCATACCCTGCATCCAATGCATTTAAGACAACCTCTTTCATTGCGGGATTCAGACCTGGGACATCACCGCCGCCGGTCAGAACACCAATCCGTTTCTTCATCGATGTTTCTCCTTCATATAATCATGAATTAATCAGCAAATGCTAATTTTGACCATCCAAAAACGAGGGATTAGGACACAAATCCTCCCAAGTATAGCACAACTTTTCACTGGCGCTCCGCAAATTTATTGCCTTGACATCACTCTTATTGCCGCAATCTCATTGTCTTTCATAAGGCAACCTTGGGATTCTAAAAGCCCACCAGCGGACCCAAATCATCCCAATAAACACAATAATCGGTAAACCAACAATTAAAAGAAGATTTCTATGATCACTGACCAAACTGAAATCGGGGGCGGCCGAAGTCCAGGAATGAACCGCAGCTGCTATGATCAGAAGCCATGCTGTCAGCCGTCCAATAACTTTCCAGCGTTCTGACCAGAACCGAAATACCACGAAAAGCGCAGGAAAAATCAGTAAAATCAGGATGTTCGATGACTGAATGTGGGCCAAATGGATGACAACCAGTAACGCTGGCACTTTCCAGACAAATTCACGTTCTGATGCCCTTGTCAGGGTGATCCATAAAGTGATCATATAAACGGCAAATAGGGCATGAAGCGCAATCGATAAATAATTCTCAATGCCTGGCAATAAAGCCGCCAGGTCCATTAAAGGTGTTCGCACCCAGGTCCAATCCTCATACGTGTTAAGCAAGACTCCCAGCCACTCAACAGGCCAGGATGGCAACAACATCAGTGTAATAATCCAGATAAACGCAAGCCCAGCAAAAAATGAGCCAATGATCGTCCAGCGGCGACGGGCAATACTCCAGATGGTAATAAACAATAAAATCAGGATTGAAGTTGAAATAGAACCGAAGGTCAATGCAAAGGCAAGGCCTGCCAGGGTATCCCTTTCGTGAAGAATTGCATCAATCCCAACCAGAACCAACAGGATCACAACAGGCGTAAGCTGCCCTGTCATAACGGCTTTCACGCCGGGGAACCAGAAGACAGTCAGCGCAATGAGAGCGATTCTTTCATAGATGGAAACTTTCCAGCCGGACAATTTCAGACTGAAATAACCAATTCCCCCCAGGCAAATGGCAATGAGCGCTGTCCAGAGCGCTCTGCTGATGGTATAGGGAATCAAACTGAGCGGTAGATAAAAAAATAAATTCAACGCCGGCTCAATCAACAGACGGTTCTCAGGCAGGGTGACAAGATAGGGCGACTCAGCGGCTTCCTGACTCGCAATCCGGCCGATCTGCTCAGAATACGGACTCAACCCCTCCAGCAGCCATCCCCTGCCAGCCGCCCAGGGAATCACAAATTCATCCTGGAATGAAATGCGACTCATCATGAAGGTACTTAATGCGACCAACCCGACAGCCGCAACCAGGACTATCCCTACCACAAGGTATTGAGAAATTGTTGTTCTTCGATAGCGTGTTTTCATCGTTTAATCCCTTGAAGATTCTACCAGCCTGATCAATTCCGGTCAATTAAGGCTTTTTTCATGTCGTTGCAATAGTCGCTGCGATTTTACCCTTTGGTTTCCTAAAAAACAAAACCTCAAAACTCTACTAAAGATGATGAATATCCACTTTAAAAAGGAAATATGTTGAGCTAACCTGTTGATTTTTTAGTTAAAAAATAGTATTCTCAAGGCTACGAAAGGCAGAAAATAACCCACGGAAAGGATTTGGAAGGTCTCAACCCTTCCTCTCGGGGTAAAAAAGCTTTTTCCCCAAAATCAGAAGGATACTATGGGTACAAAGACAGAGAATAGTGTGAAATCGAACGGTGGTAAAAAAGTCACACCTATTGCCCGTTTGATCCAACTCGGGCGTAAAAAATCATTTGTGACAATCAATGATATTCTTCAATATTTCCCGGATGCAGAACAGGATGTTGAACAACTGGAAGAAGCCTTTGCGGCATTGATCACCGCTGGGATCCCCTACATCGAAGATGCAGATTTGCTTTCAGAACCTTCTGATGAAGACCTTCAGGAAGCAGTAAAAGAAGAAGAGGAAGAACAAAAACCATCAGACGATTTGGCAAACATTGATACGGACGACACAATTGGTCTTTACCTGAAAGAAGTCAGCCGCGTACCGCTCCTGACAGCAACCGAGGAGGTCGAACTTGCCCAAAGAATCGAAAGCGGCAGGATGGCACGGGAGGAGCTTGCTCGAGGTAATGTTTCATCTAGACGGCGGATTGAATTGCGGCGTTTGATCGAAGATGGCTGGGCTGCCCGAGAACACCTGATCACTGCGAATTCACGTCTGGTGATCAGTGTTGCCAAAAAATATATGGGACGCGGAGTCCCCTTCCTGGACCTCATTCAGGAGGGCAATATCGGTCTTATCCGTGCGACCAAGAAATTCGAATATCGCCGGGGCCACAAGTTCAGCACTTATGCCACCTGGTGGATTCGCCAGGCCGTGACACGCGCAATTGCTGACCAGGGACGAACCATCCGGGTCCCTGTTCATATGGGAGACCAGATCAACAAACTCCTGCGGATTCAGCACCAATTGACCCAACGCCTTGGCCGCGAACCTACCGTTGATGAACTGGCTGAGACTCTGGAAGTGCCGCCCAAAAAGGTGGAACACATGATCCAGGTTGCACGCCGCCCTCTTTCGCTGGAAACACCCACGGATGACGAGGAAGATTCGATGCTGGGTGATTTTATCGAAGATGATGAAGCTCCCCCGCCTGATGACACCGCAACCTACAACCTTCTGAAAGAACACCTCGGATCAGTTCTGGACTCGCTCCCACCAAGGGAAGTCCGAATCCTCCAGCTTCGCTATGGGCTTTTAGATGGACAGGCGTACACCCTCGAAGAAGTCGGCCGGAAGATGGGTGTCACCCGGGAACGTGTCCGGCAGATAGAAGCGCAGGCACTCAGCCGGCTGCGCCACCCCTCCGTTAAGCGCAGATTGCGGGATTACCTTGGCGAATAAATATTTCTGAGTTATCTCGATTCAACCGCCTCTTGCCGTGAGGCGGTTTTATTTATTACCTGTCACCCCTTTATCATCTTGACCAGCCTTGTTTTACATCGTATCATAGAATAAATAACATGAGATTATTCATCAACCGGAAACAAAATGGGTTCTGTTATGGAAGAAAATAAACCTGATAATTCGGACGATATCCAGAAGAATAATGAACCTAACCCTGATGAGAGGATTCCTCTCTGGTTACAGGGACTTGAGGATAGCCACGATGAGGCCTCGCCGGCTGAAAACGTTGATCCTGAATCCGGCGAGGGCTGGGTAAGTGAACCAGAAAAACCAGCTGATTCGGAAACCCAATCATCCGATCCCCTGCATCAGGATATGGAAGACCCCTTATCTGAAGACACAGAAGAGGTCCAGGTCTTTTCAGATCTTGAAGAAGAAACTCATGAAACATTGCCGGACTGGTTCAATGAGATTTCTCATAACCAGGAGGAGAGTCAGACAATTGAACAACCGGCTCCTCCTGTCCGACAATTCGGTGATGCATTAAATGACTCTGAAGAAAACCCGGATCCGTTTATTGATATTACCGAAGAAGACCTAAAAGCTGCTCATGAGGTTATCCCGGACGGTGACGAGGCATTAGTATCTGAGGACGAGGCCTTACCTGACTGGCTCAATGAAATGATTGCGGAAGAAACACCCTCATCCGATGAAGCACCTTCAGATTTGGAAGACAAATCTCCGGAAAAACAACCTGACCAGCCCACCGAGCCTGTTGATATCACCCAGGAGACTCCAATCGAAAAACCTGCATCAAATGATGATGGACAAACACTCCATTTGGAACATGATACCTCTCCGGTTGCAGTTTCCGAAATCAAAAATGAAGCTGACGTGATTGAAGCAGAAGAACAGAAACATATAGAACTGGAACCGGACACCCTCCCGGTCCCCATCCTGGACGACCAGGAAACAGTGATTGAAGAAACAGATGAAACAGTTCCTGAACCTTTGGAGGAAATTACTCCTGCTGAGGTTTCGGATAGCGCTGATATCACAGCCATCAAAAGTGATGTGCTGGAAAAAGTGCCTCAGGAAGAACCTTTGCTTCAAGATGAGGCTGAGGTTGATATCGATGAAGCTGAGACCGTTCGGCCGCTTGCAATTCCTAAAACTTTGAGGTTTGCGAAATACTTCCTCGACCAGGGAGACCATGACCGCGCCCTGGAGATTCTGAATACTTATATCGAACAGGAAACCTACCTGGACGAAATTAATACCTGGTTGAAAGAAGCCGCCAGCTCAGGTGCTGAAAATGATAGCTTGATCTGGGAATCCCTCGGTGATATTTGCATTCGCCAGGGGAATCCCCAATCCGCAATTGATGCCTATACGAAGGCGATAGAAACCTTATTAAGTGAAGAAGGTTAAGTATGGAGTGGGCCAAAGTCTACATAACCGCTGGTGAGCTTGAGGCTGAGATGATCAAGGGATTCCTGCAAGCCCAGGGAATTACTGTCACGCTCATCCAGGAGAGTGTAGGACGGACACTTGGCCTCTCCGCAGGCATGTTAGGGCAGGTTCAGGTCCTGGTCCCGGAAGATCAGTTTGATGAAGCCAGAATATTGCTGCTTGAAATGGAATCCGGTTTTTTTGAAGATCCTATCAACACGGAAACGGATAATGACTCGGAATCAGATCAGAAATTCTCTTGACGCCCTATCCTGAAATAGGTATAATCTCTTGGCTGTTCAGACATATACAGACAGACAAAGATATTATTTGAGAAATTTAAGGAGTGTAAGATGACCCCTCTTCCAAAACGCAGAGTTTCCTCCGGCCGCCGAGATCGTCGGCGTGCCCACGATGCCTTAAAAGCACGGAATGTTGTGGTGTGCCCGAATTGCGGCGAACCGCGCTTACCCCATCGGGTTTGTTCAAATTGCGGCCATTATCAGGGCCGTGAAATCATTGACGTTGAAGAACGCAGCTAATCCGAAATTTGATAAGCAAAATCCCGGGAAACTATTCCGGGATTTTTTGTTTAACCTGCATGAAAGGTTACTATCCGCCAAGATCTGATGATTCATCCTCATGATCTGGCGGTGTAACCATGAAAGGCTCAAACTGAAAAATCAATCTGCGAGGGAGCAAGCCTTTTATCCTTGCCCCTCCTTCCCCATGGCTGACAGAGTGTACCTGGCCAAATTCATGGAAGATCGAAATCAATTGCCCTTCGTTATAGGGAATCCTGACATCCAATTCTGTGTAAGCTTCAAACAAAGTCGCTTCGATGGCACTCAACATGGGATCCAGCCCGCGTCCAGTTAATGCTGAAATCGGATATGTATTCGAGAACTCATCCAGGGTTGCAATTGCACTTTCAGGGTCTTTCAAGAGGTCGATTTTATTAAAGGCCGTTATGATCGGAATTTCTCCAGCTTCAATCTCAATTAGAGTTTCCTGAACCGATCTTGCCTGCGCGCTGGCGTTGATATGGGTGATGTCAACGACATGCAGCAAGACATCTGCTTCAGTAATTTCTTCCAATGTCGCCCGGAAGGCGGCAATCAATTCGGTAGGCAATTTCTGGATAAAGCCAACCGTATCTGTGAGGAGCACGGTTTGCCCGCCAGGTAATTCAACCCGTCGGGTTGTGGGGTCGAGTGTCGCAAATAACTGGTCTGCAACATAGATATCCGCATCCGTAAGCTTGTTGAGCAGGGTCGATTTGCCCGCATTGGTGTATCCCACAATTGCAATCACTGGGATCCGCGAACGTTTACGCCGTTCTCTATATCGGGACCGATGGGCGCGCACCTTTTCCAGTTCTGATTTCAGGAATTCAATCCTGCGTGAGATCATCCGGCGGTCAACCTCAAGCTGGGTTTCGCCCGGCCCCCGCAGCCCAACACCACCCACACCACCAGCACGTCCACCGCCACCGCCGGCCTGTCGTGCGAGGTGTGTCCAGGCCCGCGTCAGGCGTGGCAGCCGATATTCCAGTTGAGCAAGCTCGACTTGCAGACTACCTTCGCTGGTTTGGGCATGCTGCGCAAAGATATCCAGGATCAAAGCTGTTCTGTCAATAACCCGCAGTGAATCCCCAAAAGCTTTTTCCAGCTCACGCTGATGACGCGGTGATAATTCATTATCGAGGATCACCATATCGGCATCAAGCTCGCCCGCAAGAAGTTTGACTTCTTCAACTTTGCCGGATCCAATAAACGTCTTCGGGTTGGGATGATTAAGATTCTGTGTAATATGCCCAATAACTTCCACACCGGCTGTGTGCGCCAACAATTCCAATTCATCCATGGAATCTTCAAGGGGCAGGAGATCCTCCTGTGAGAAAATGCTTACGCCAACCAGGATCGCTTTTTCCTGTGGGTTTTCTGTTGCCAGTAATTGTGTTTTTGCCATAGGTTTACTTATACTTTCGTATGTATCCAGGACTTCAGGCGTTTCATCGCTGTCTGCAACTTCTCAACAGAGATCACGAGGGAAATCCGGACATAGCCGGCCCCCGATTTACCATATACATCACCGGGCGTGATGCTCACACCGGTTTCATGCAGGAGAACATCACAAAATTCGATACTATCGTGCCACGGGTCGGGAATTCGTGCCCAGACATACAATGATGCTTTGGGAATTTCCATCGAAAAACCGACCTCGGTCAATGTCTCAACAACCACATCCCGGCGTTCCTGATAAACTCTATTCCTCCCATCAATCCAGGATTGATCCTTAAGCAACGCTGTCTCAGCCGCAACCATAATCGGTTTGAACAACGAGGAATCCATCTGGCTCTTGTATACTTTGAGCAAACGAATCACTTCCGGATTGCCAACCGCCATCCCCACCCGCCATCCTGCCATGTTATACGTTTTTGACAGCGAATTGAACTCCACCGCCACGTCTTTTGCTCCCGGCACCTGTAAGATGCTCGGCGCTTGATAGCCATCAAAACAAACCTGCATATATGGTGCGTCATGTGCAACGACGATTTGATGTTGTTTTGCAAACCCAACGACTTCTTCAAAGAAGGCATAAGGCGCAATTGCGCCGGTAGGGTTATTGGGGTAATTCAGCCACATCAATTTTGCTTCATCAGCAATTTCCGTTGGAATAGCAGTTAAATCCAGTAGAAATTGGTTTTCCGCCAGGAGCGGCATGGCATAAGTCTTTCCCTGCGCGATGGCGGCGCTTGAAGAATAAACCGGATAACACGGGTCAGGTATGAGGACCAGATCGCCAGGGTTGATCAACACTTGACTGAGGTTGAATATGCCTTCCTTGGAACCAATCAACCCCACGACCTCCCGGTCAGGATCAAGCTGGAGATCAAACTTATCAAGATAATATTCAGCGATTGCTTTCCTGAGTGAAGATGACCCGCCCGAAGGCCCATAACCATGCATGTCCGGCATACGAGTCGCTTCCACCAGGGATTCAATAATAAAATCATTTGGAGGAAGATCTGGCGATCCCATATCCAACCGGATGATTTCCATTCCCCCTTGCCGTAATTTCTCAAGCGTCTCTTCCAGGGATGCGAAAAAATAGGGCTTGATTGATGAAAGTCGGTTTGCAGGTCTAATTTCCATAAAGCGCAATATCCTCAGATCCTATTTGGTAAATGATTAACAATTATAAAGCAAGCCTGAGATTATTCCATCCATTCTCCACCCAATCAGGCTTTTCACTTTCCCAAATTAATTAATGTCCAAAATGTCTTGATTTGATTGCAGGAAAACCCGTAAATCATCCTGTGCGCGGTTGGCATAATATTCAAAACGAACACGTTTCGACCGTCGTATGTCATCATCGGGTTGTGGCAACAGGCCAAACATCGCTTTGGTGGGTTGAAAACCTTTAATATCTGCATGCGTGATATAGTGAACCAGCGCACCTGTCATTGTTGTCAAAGGGAGACTTAAGGGTTCAACACCTCTGCAATAATTTACAGCATTAATCCCGGAGACCAATCCTGAAGCGATATTCCCGGCATATCCTTCAATCCCCGCCAGTTGACCGGCAACAAACAGTCCTCTTTTCTGTTTGAATTCAAGAGCGGAATTGAGTAAAACGGGAGAAGCGAGAAACGAATTACGATGCATTTGGCCATAGCGTTCAAAGACCGCATTCTCAAGGCCAGGGATCATCCTGAAGACTTTAGCCTGCTCCTGATAGGTCAGGTTGGTCTGAAACCCAACCAGATTGTAAAGGTCGCCAGCCAAATTATCCTGGCGGAGTTGAACAACTGCATAAGGCCAGCGTCCCGTTCTGGGATCGGTGAGGCCAACCGGCCGCATCGGCCCGAAGGCCAGCGACTTCTCACCGGCAGCAGCGATCACTTCGACAGGCTGGCAGCCCTGGAAGTATTGACCCTGCCCAGCTTTGACACCGGATTCCACCTCCGCTTCAAAGTCACGGATTGGGATTCGCTCAGCATTCAATAATGCCAGCCTGAAACGCTGATATTCCGTTTCGGTGAGAGGGCAGTTGATGTAGTCCCCCTCTTTTGAATCTTCCTGACCGTACCGGTTTGCCCTGAATGCAATCGACATATCAATGGAATCCCGGTGCACGATTGGTGCAATTGCGTCATAAAAATATAAATGCTCCTCACCGGTAAAAGCGGCAAGCGCAGACGATAACGCATGCGATGTCAATGGGCCGGTTGCCAGGATGGCCGGGGATTCAGGAATTGCTGCCACTTCCTGCCGAATAATTCGGATTTTCGGATGAGTTTCAAGCGCCTTTTGCACACATATTGAAAACTTTTCCCTATCAACAGCAAGCGCACCGCCAGCTGGTAAGGAACTTGCATCAGCACACCTTATCAATAAAGAATTCAGCGTACGTAATTCGGACTTTAACAAACCGGAGGCACGGTTAGGCAAATTCGAACCAAGCGAATTCGAACAAACCAGCTCTGCCAGATGACTGGTGCGATGCGCTTCGGTGGTTACTGTGGGCCGCATTTCATATAGCTCAACTTCCACTCCCCGAATCGCAGCCTGCCAGGCAGCCTCACAGCCGGCCAGTCCTCCTCCAATGATCTTTAGTTTCATGAGAAAGCCTCGTTTTGAATGATAGCCCCGATTTTACCATGTCTCATCATCCAAACCTGAAAGGTTGTGGAAAATTGCTCTGGCATAGTTCTTGCAACTTAATCGTTATCCGTATATAATACGTTCAGGAGAAGAAATCATGAGACTATCTCAATCACTGGGACAGCATCAATCTCAAAGCCCCCTCACATCAGCACATATAGCGCAAACAATGACGCTGCTGTTTATGACATCGGCTGAGCTCCTGCAAACAATCGATTTGGAGTTATCAAAGAACCCTGCCCTCGAGCTTATCCACGAACGGCGTTGCCCAATGTGTGGACGGCGGCTGCCTGAATCCGGTCCCTGTCCTTTGTGCAGCCAGCCGCGCACCCAGGACCTGGACGAAACCATCGTCTTCATCTCACCACGTGATGATTTCTATGCCTACAACGGCGGTTCAGGGTCCTTCAGCGATGACTTTCCCGAGGATCCGTATTCCTCAGAAAATATCGATCTCCCCACCTATGTACTACGTCAGGTCGCACCTGAATTGGCCGCTGATGAGCGTGAAATTGCCGCGATGATCCTAACAAATCTTAACGAAGATGGTTTTCTGGACCTGGACATCTACGATATCTGCCGTTTCCATCACACCACCGCAGATAAGGTTGAAGATGTTTTGAAAAAAATTAAACGCTGCGACCCTCTGGGTGTATCCGCACAAAACACTCAAGAAGCGCTCCTTGCCCAGGTTGACTTCCTTTCTGAATCAACCGATATTCCCGAGTTCGTTTATGAGGCAATTGCAGAACATTTTAAGCTCCTCACAAAGCAGCAATTCAGTGAACTTGCAAAAAAGCTGGGAACCTCTGTTCAGAAAGTTAAACAGATCTCCCACTACATCAGTGAAAACCTGAACCCCTTCCCTGCCCGGGCAAACTGGGGGAGTTTTCGCCAACCCAACGATAATACACCCGACGTATTCCACCAACCGGATATATTGATTAATTACCTCAATAACAAACCTGGCAACCCGCTGGTGGTCGAGATCATCACACCTTCACGTGGAACCTTGAGAATCAGCCCACTTTTTAAAAAGGCCTTGAAAGAGCAGGCGGGCGAAAAACAGGATGAATGGAAGAAAGACCTCGACAAAGCCTCCCTGTTGATTAAGTGCATTCAGCAACGAAACAACACCATGCGGCAACTCATGGAAAAGCTGGTCGCCATCCAAAAATCATTTATAATCCATGGTGACACGCAACTGGAGCCTTTGACCCGGGCTGAGATTGCAGAAGATTTGGAAGTCCACGAATCAACGATTTCACGGGCAGTTGCAAACAAAACTGTTCAGCTTCCAAATAAAAAGATCATTCCCATGTCAACTTTCTTTGATCGAAGTCTGGCAGTAAGAGCCATTATGCGCAATATCATTGAAAATGAAAAACATGCCATGAATGACACAGAGGTCTGCAAGTCGCTGGAAGAAATCGGAATAAGTGTCGCAAGACGAACCGTTGCAAAGTACCGGTCAATGGAGGGAATCCTCCCAGCCCATTTGCGCCGGATTGAGAAATTCGCAACCGCATGAGTTTAATGTGACCGAAAACCTGCCGGAACATCTGAGCCATCTTAACCTGTCTCAAGCTGAGGGTATTGAAGGCATCCTCACCCTGTTGAACCTGGTCAAAGACCCGGCCATTCTTTATAACAGCACCCAGGACCGGATCGTCGCAGCCAATAATGTCCTGTTTCTTCTGAGCGGCCTTGAAGAAAAAGACTTTATCGGAAAAGAAATCCAATCGTTGCTTCCCAACCTTACGGATGCAAACCCCATCACAGGGCACGGCCAAAAGACCCGCCTTCGCCATAAGAAACAACCCCTGATCTTGGTTACCGTCCGGATCTTCTCTCTGGCAAAAGAGTCTGATCATATTATCCTGCTCCTGCAACCGGAAGGGCTTGATTCCGATCTATCCACTGAACCCTCAGATCAGACTGAACTGCTTCAAAAGCTCCACAAACTTTTACTTTCCAGAACTAACAAAGATCTGAAAGCTGCGTTACTTCAAGTGCTGGAGGTCTCAAAAGCCCTGCTGGATGTGGATGTGATTTGTCTTTACAAAGCAAGTGGCACCATTCCCCAACTCCACCGATACCTTTCAAGCGATGAGGTTTTGGCGGGCGAACTGCCCGAACCTCTGACAAGTGAAGACCTTTCCGGCAACCAGAAGCTGGCACTCTGGACGGATTCCGAACCGGCAACTAACCAACTGCAGAAAACTGCTGCGAGTGCAAATTTCACGTATTTGGTGAGCGTCCCACTGGGAAGTGCAGAAGCAAAGTTCGGTTTGTTTGTTGCAGGAGGGAAAACCAGACAGACCCACCCAAACCTTCTCCCGATGGCAAAATTGATAGCAGAATACACAACCGGATTGATGGAAGACCAGATCGCCTTACAGAACACCCGGACCCTATCGAACAAGATCAAACAGGTGGTCAAAATTCAAAATGAGATCATTGCCAATCTTGAAGAAGGCATCCTCATCCTGACACCTGATCTATCGGTCGCTGAGATCAATCAAGCCGCTGAGAATATGCTCGGTTACGCCAATGTTGAGGCGCTTCGCCAACCTGTAGATTCGATCCTGATCGGTTCCGAGTCTTTCGGTTCTGCATTTTCTTCAGCCCGAGAGGGATATCCCACCATCATCAGTGGCGACTTGACCCTCCATCATCGGGATGGGAAATCTTTCCCAGCCCAATTGATGACGACCCCGGTGATGAGCGATGGAAAATTGATCGCCATTATCGTCCTGATCCGAGACACCAGCCAGGCTGAAGAGAATCAAGCAGAGAAGAAACAGCTTGAACAACGCGCCATCCTGGGTGAAGTGACGGCGATTTTCGCCCACGAAGTCCGCAACCCCCTCAACGCGATCACCCTGGCACTCCAGGTTATGGAAGAAAGCCTCCCGGCTGAAGACGAAAACATGAAGTGGATCAGAAAAATTCAGGATGAATGCAACAACCTGATCCAGCTAATGGAAAGCGTACTGTCCTTTGCCAAACCCCTTGAATATAAAATGTCAGAGGTTGACCTCGGCCAGATGATCAAACAACTCCTGGAACGCTGGCACCCAAGGTTCCTGAGATTGGGGATTTCTTCATACTTTGAAACAGAGATCGACTCACCTGTTGTCCAGGGTGATATCCGCGCCCTGGAGCAGGTCTTTACAAACCTGATCAGTAATGCCGTGAAAGCGATGAGTGATGATGGGGGCTATCTCGGGATAAAGATCACCAAAGCAGAACTGGACGAAGATGAACAGTTTTACCAGATCAATATCACGGACTCCGGTCCGGGGATCCCAGCTGATATCAAAGA
>Ga0334898_1002845_pt1 | contig 14968 bp, 11 predicted proteins | sample GraSluR3_MG_10_FD_207228 | JGI IMG/M metagenome (GOLD analysis project Ga0334898, IMG submission 207228) | Sludge microbial communities from methane-producing bioreactor in Wageningen University, Netherlands - Granular Sludge_3_08-R3 | ecosystem: Engineered > Bioreactor > Anaerobic >... | reverse complement strand
TCCGAGACAGGCAGGTAAAAAGATCCTCCGCTGTATATTGCACTGATATAATGATGGCCGGTTGCCCTGCAATAAAACAGAAGTACTGTCTCTTCATCCTGACAATAAAGAAAGGCGCCTGATATAAGGAGGTCAGAGGCCAGGATCAGAGAAATTGCAGCAATGTGTAATTTATTCAGAGTTGTCACTTTTATTAAAAGAAAGTATATACAACAGTGAAAAGATCATTAATCTCCCGGGAGTAAAATCATTCAATTACCAGGTTAATCTTTTGATGCAGGGGATCTGCCTGTATCAGATCGGCAGAAGAGATATCAGATCTTCTTGTCTGATAGCTCAGTTCCAGTATATAATCACCGGGGGGTAGTCCCTGCCGGGGCAGATCGAATTCAATTTTTTGCAGTATGTCAAAGTAGACTACAAGAGTCTGCCGGACAAAAGCCAACTCCCTTTGCTTTGAGTCCGAAAGTCTTGCATAAACGCTGCCATTAAAGGGTGAATTACCTTCCCGTGCGAGGCTCACCAATACTTTAAGCTTTCCCTCATCCAGAGTAGTTGTCACATCTCCCGGCGCCAACCCTGTATCAGTCTTTCCTTTTCTGTAAAAAACCGCAAGGTTATGTTTCACCACATAGTTGATCGTTGCACCAATTCCTTCGGCAACATCAGATCCGGCTTTATATATCATAGCTTCATTAGAACTTATAATAATCCTGTTCCAGTATACCCCGTCCGGTTTATCGTGCATATTACGCACCTGTACCCTTATGGTCTGCGAACTACCCGGCGCCAGCACAAACTTTCGCGGAAATGCTTTTAAATGGTTTTCAAGGCCATACCTGGAGGAGGCAACAGTGTCGTCATATACCATCATCTGATTCCCGGCTGTATCAGAAGAGAGATAACCAAACTCAAAGTCTGTGGAGATTTCTCTTGCCTCTTCATAACCATTGGATACGTAGAGTGAAGCAACATCCGAATCACTATGAATATAGAGGGAGGAGGGAGCGACCGAGACCTGGCAATTTGCCGGCCGGCTCATAGTTATCAGCAGTATAGCTGTTAACGGCAGAAAACACTTCAGCACAACAGGCGGTTTCTGTTAATTATACTCAACTGTAAAATGGGCAGTGCCGGTATAGCTCCCTGCAGCCTGTGAATCCATTTTGCCAAGACTGCCTCCAATCCAAATATAATAAGCTCCAAAACCTATATCTACAGTAACAAAGCCGCCGTCTGCAACCAGGTCAAGTGAGCTGGTTTGATCCTCTGAATCTTTACCAGAGACAGCAAACGTCATAGTTATGTCATCCTCGTCTCCATAGAGTGTGATTGAAGGAGGCCAGCCTATTCTTACAGAATTATTGGTATCGCCGTTAATAGTGAACCTCCCGGCAGAAGCAGTTGCTCCGACATATGAACTTTCACTGCCCCGGGGATCCAGAAAAACCTCTCCTGCAGTGGTTGACGAAATATTACCGAAATCTGCACTGCTATTCATTGTGATTGTCAAATCACTCAGCACATTTGCATTTACCGTAATCTCAGCCTCTTCGCGGTCCGGTACCGCTGCTTTGTTAATATACCCTGTAAGCAAAAAAACAGATAAAAACAGAATTGACTTTTTCATTTGTGTGTTTTTTAGAGTTAAAAAATCAGATTAAGATTGAAATCAACTCCAAACAACCCCGCTTAACACGGGGTTGCCGGATGTCGTTATAACAATTATGACATTTGTGCAATGAATCAGATGCTCTTGTTAACGGGAACCTGGAAACTATGGAAATTCCGGGAATATGAAGCAGAACAAATATAGTGCACCTAATGCCCGGTTCAAAAGTATAAATTACAAAATGCAATGCAATATAAAAATGTGCACATTTTGTAGACAGTTGCCAATTTATTGTGCAAAACCAAAAGAATGTACGAATTTCAGGAAGTCATCATTCCTGGATAAGCCCATTTTCTTTTTAATTCTGTAGCGGCTTTTTCTTACGCTGTCCTGGGAGATATTAAGGAGGTCGGCCAGCTGGCTTGTTGTGAGTCCGGTATAGGTTGCTGACAAAAACACAAGTTCATACCTGGTAAGTCCTGAAAATTTAGCGGTAATATTTGAGATGAATGAGGGATGAGCCTGATTGAACTTCATTTGAAATAAAAGCCAGCTATTACACAAAATATTTTTCTTTGAGACTTTTCCTTTGAGTTCTGACAGCAGTTTCCTTTGTCCTTCATTCAGATCATCGTTCCTCATTTTCACCTGGATCAGATTTTTTAAATTCTGTATGGTATTGTTTGTGTCAATAACATTCAGTGCTTCCTCCATCAACTCCATCTCTTTTTTCTGCAGGCTGCTTCCAAGTTGTTCTTTCTGTTCGTTAATCCGGTTAATATATTTCGACTTTTCATTTATTTCATCTTTAAGCAAAGTAATCCTGCTCTCCAGTCCACTCTCAATTTCAAAGATCTTTCTGTCTACATAATCTCCCAGGTCTGAATATTTTTCCATTTTTGATGAAATTGCATTCAGAAGTTCAGTGCGGGTAAATGGTTTTGTAAGATAATCATCCGCTCCCATCTCCATTCCCTGCCTGTAATTTCGCCTGTCAGTAAGTGCTGTGATGAATATAAAAGGCACCGGTTTTCTGTAATTCTTCTTACGTAATCTTTTCAAAACTTCATACCCGTCAATATCTGGCATTACTACATCACAAAGAATTAAATCAGGTGAGAGTTCATCAGCCAGTCTTAATCCGCTCAGTCCGTTTTCCGATTGAAAGGGGGTGTAACCTTCAAACTTTAATATTTCAGCCAAACCATCACTTAATTCATGTTCATCTTCAATAATTAAAATTTTTTTCATATTATGATTGCATTTAGGATGTCCCGGTTTGTATCGGCGAAAATAGTAAATTCTCAGATACGGTTAACATTCAAACATGAAAGAACTTTTTTCAATGCTCTTTGTAACCCGGCAGCATCCTTTCCGCCGGCGGTAGCATAAAATTTTTGGCCACCTCCCCCTCCCCTGATCTCTCTTCCGGCTTCCAAAACAATCTTCGCTGCATTTAACCCTTTCTCTTCAACAATGTTATCTGAGATCATTACAGTAAGATTGGGTTTGCCTTCAATGTCGGCGCCCAGCGCTAAAAACAGGTTATCAACCTCTCCTCTCAACGAAAAGGCCAGATCCTTCATCATAGCAGCATTTTCAACCTCCACAATGCCGGAAATAATATTGATTCCATTCTCCGCAATCATTTTACTTTTCAGTTCATGTCTGATCCTTTTCACTCTTTCACGATTAAAAGCTTCAAGCTTGTCCGACAACGCGGCATTTTTACTGATAAGGTCTGTAACACTGTCAAGTACATCTTTGGATCCCTTAATTGTCTCCCTTATGGTTTTAAGGATTTTTATCTGTTCATTCACATACTCCTCAGCCTTTCGCCCGGTTATGGCCTCTATACGTCTCACACCGGCGGCAATGGCGCTTTCCGAAATAATTTTAAAAAGTCCGATCTGGCCTGTAGCATTCACATGAGTGCCACCGCACAATTCGACAGAATCACCAAATTTAATTACCCTGACAGTCTCTCCGTATTTTTCACCAAACAGCATAACAGCATCCATTTCACGTGCCTGTTGCAAGGTTATTTGCCTTTTCTCCTCCAATAGTGAATTCTCACGGATTTTATCATTAACCATGCCTTCAGCCATCTCAATTTCCTCATCTGTCATTTTCCTGAAATGAGAAAAGTCGAAGCGCAGATGTTCAGCATTCACCAGTGAGCCCTTTTGTTCAACATGGCCTCCCAGGACCTTACGCAGGGCTGCGTGAAGCAGATGGGTTGCTGTATGATTATTAGCTGTTTGGGTACGGTTTTCTCTGTCGACAACTGCATAAAAAGAATTTTCAGTATTTTCGGGCAGCTTCTCTGTCAGATGGACTGTAAGATTATTCTCTTTCCGTGTATCGAATATAAATATTTTCTCATCCTGATTGGCTATATATCCTGAATCCCCTGCCTGTCCGCCCGACTCACCATAAAACGGCGTCTGGTCAAAAACAAGCTGATAATATACTTTTTTCTTCTGCAAAACCTTACGGTACCTGGTAATTTGCACTTTTGCCTCGAGTTTGTCGTAACCCAGGAATTCGGTCTGGTCAATTTTCCTTAATTCAATCCAGTCGCCTGTCTCCAGCTTAGCCGCATTTCTCGACCTGTTCCGTTGCTCCAACATCTCTTTTTCAAATCCTGTCTCATCAATTCCCAGTCCGTTTTCCCTGGCTATAAGTGCAGTCAGGTCAAGAGGAAAGCCGAAAGTATCGTAAAGAATAAAAGCATCCCTCCCGGGCACCTCTTTCCCTTCATCCTTTTTAATCCTTATAATAATATCATCCAGCAGTTTAATCCCGGTTGAAAGGGTCCTTAAAAATGAATCCTCCTCCTCTTTAATAACTTTTTCAATTAACTGCTGCTGTGCTGACAGTTCGGGGAAAGCGTCGCCCATTGTTTTTTTCAGCACCTCAACCAACCTGCAGATCAACGGTTCTTTTACTTCGAGAAAAGTATAAACATACCTTACTGCACGACGCAGTATTCTCCTGATAACATATCCTGCCTTGTTATTTGAGGGCAGTTGGCCATCTGCAATAGCAAATGCAACAGCTCTGAGGTGGTCGGCAACGACCCTCATGGCTACACCCGTTTTCTCATCTGCACCATATTTTTTGCCACTTAGAACTGCTATTTCAGATATGATATTCTGAAAAATATCAGTGTCATAATTGGAACAGACCCCCTGAAGAACCATGCAGAGCCTTTCAAAGCCCATTCCCGTATCTACATGCTTGTCAGGCAGCTCTTCGAGTTTACCATTTGCCTTTCTGTTGTATTGTATAAATACCAGGTTCCAAATTTCAATAACCAGAGGATTATCCCTGTTTACCAGATCTCTGCCCGGTATTTTTTCTGTTTCTTCCCTGCTGCGCAGATCTATATGAATCTCAGAACAAGGTCCGCAAGGCCCTGTATCTCCCATTTCCCAGAAATTGTCTTTCTTCGAACCATTTAAAACATGGTCTTCAGGCAAATATTTTTCCCAGAATGCAGCCGATTCGGCATCTCGTCCCAGATTATCGTCATTACTGCCTTCAAAAACGGTGGCATATAACCTTGAAGGATCAATTCCCATCCTGTCAACTAAAAATTCCCATGCCCAGTCGATTGCCTCCTCTTTGAAGTAATCGCCAAACGACCAGTTGCCAAGCATCTCAAACATTGTATGATGATAGGTATCCAACCCTACCTCCTCAAGATCATTGTGTTTCCCCGATACCCTAAGGCATTTCTGTGTATCTGCAACCCTGGCCCACTTAACAGGTTCATTGCCCAGAAAAATATCTTTGAACTGGTTCATTCCTGCATTGGTATACATTAGTGTCGGGTCGCCTTTTACCACCATGGGAGCTGACTCAACGACCTGATGTCCTTTTTCCCTGAAAAAATCCAGAAATGCTTTACGTATCTCACCTGATTTGCGCATCATCCTATATCATTTATATTTAGAGTTTTGTTAAAAATCTTTAAAGCCACCACAACAAATATTCTCTTTTAAAGTTATTTTTTAGCTTTGTGCCGTGAAAACATCTAAAGCCTGTTAAAAATTCTTGCAAAGTTACAGGTTTTAATTAATTTTGTCTATTTATGAAAATAAAATAGCCGGTCTTTATGCCAAAAAAAAAATACAAATTTAATTCTGATACTCTTAGTTATGAACGCGTAGGGATCTCTGCAAAAGAAAAACTGGGCAAAATTGCAACCTATCTGTCAAGCAGTCTGGCGCTGGCAATTATTATGACAGTTCTCTTTTTAAGCTTTTACGAAACTCCCCGCTCAAAGATCCTGAAAAGAGAAAACAAAAAACTTCTGACACAATATGAGTTAATGATGCACGATATTGAACGTATCGAGAATGTGCTCACTGAGTTGCAACATCGCGATGACAATATCTACAGGGTAATATTCGAGGCAAATCCTATACCTTCTTCAATAAGAAAGGCAGGTTTTGGCGGGACTAATAAATATTCCCATCTCGAAAATCTCAATAACTCAGAACTGGTAATTAATACAGCCCGTAAGCTTGATATTGTCGCTAAAGAGGCATATATCCAGTCCAAATCTTATGACGAAGTGCTGCAACTGGCACTGAACAAGGAGAAGATGGTTGCAAGCATACCTGCAATTATGCCGGTTGCCAATGAAGACCTGAAAAGGACAGCCAGCGGCTGGGGATACAGGATACATCCTATTTATAAAGTCAGGAAAATGCATTACGGTATGGATTTTACCGCACCTGTGGGCACTCCTGTATATGCTACCGGCGACGGGAAAGTGGTTGAACTTAAGGGATCAAAAAACAGCCGTTCCGGATTTGGCCTGGTAGTTACCATAGACCATGATTTTGGTTACCAGACTGTTTATGCCCATCTGAACGCGTTTAATGTCAATATGGGACAGGTAGTAAAAAGAGGAGACGTAATTGGTTTTATTGGTAACACAGGTGGATCCACTGCGCCTCATCTTCATTATGAAGTACATAGAAACGGAAGCCCTGTAAATCCGCAATTTTACTATTTTAAAGACCTTACTCCCGAAGAGTATGAAAAAATGATAGCAATATCATCCAATATTGGTCAATCTCTCGATTAAAGGCCGTGCCTTATAAAAAAAATAATATTGAAAAAGTTTTCTACTCCATCGGGGAGGTTGCCGGCATAACCGGAACAACACCTTCTTCTATCAGGTATTGGGAAAAGAATTTCTCCGAATTATCACCTCAGAAAAATGACAAGGGTACACGGTTTTATTCAACTCAGGATATAGAAACGGTAAAGCTTATAAACTATCTGGTCAGGGACAGGGGAATGACAGTTAAAGGGGCAAATCAGAAGCTGAAAGAGAACAGGGACGAAACAGTCAAATCGTGGGAGATAGTAAGTAAATTACAAAATATAAAAAAAATAATAACAGAGATAAGGGACGACATGGAGGAACAGGATAATGAAGATAAATAATATAGTCAGATACCTTGAATCTATTGCCCCGCCGGCTTTGCAGGAATCTTACGATAATGCAGGCCTGATAACAGGAAATCCTGACAGTGATGTTGAGGCAGCGCTTGTTACTGTTGATGTGACCGAAAAAGTTGTTGAGGAGGCTATTGAGAAAGATACAGGATTAATTATTGCTCATCATCCGGTTATCTTTTCGGGAATTAAAAAAATCACAGGGGCCGGTTACGTTGAACGAACAATAATAAAGGCAATAAAAAACGATATCGCCATCTTTGCTGCGCATACAAACCTGGATGCTGCAGTCAGCGGCGTAAATGCTAAAATGTGCCAAAAGCTGAACCTCATGGAGACATCTGTACTACAGCCTGTCACAGGGAAATTAAAAAAACTTGTCACCTTCATCCCTCTGAAACATTCAGACAAGGTGAAAGAGGCTGTTTTCAATGCAGGGGCCGGATCTATTGGTAACTATGACTATTGCGGTTATACCCTTGATGGAACTGGCAGCTTCAGGGCTAATGATTCAGCAAATCCATATACGGGTGAAAAAGGCAAAGTCCATTTTGAGAATGAGATACGTTTTGAAACGGTCTTCCCCTCCTGGCTTGAAAAAACCATCATCAATGCCCTGTTGGAGTCGCATCCCTATGAAGAAGTGGCCTATGATATTTACACACTTGACAATCAATTAAAGACAACAGGACTTGGAATGGCCGGTGTATTACCACATCCCTGCCCCGAAACAGAATTCCTGGAAATCCTTAAAAAGAGATTCAATTCAAAGTGCATAAGGCATACCACTTTGAGAAATAAACCGGTGAAAAGAGTTGCCGTTTGTGGAGGATCGGGAGCCGGTTTGCTTGGTAAGGCAATGGCTGCCCGGGCTGATATATTTGTATCTGCAGATTTTAAATATCATCAGTTTTTTGATGCTGAAGGTAAGATAGTAATTGCAGATATCGGGCATTATGAAAGTGAACAATTCACTAAAGAAATTTTTTATGACTTACTAATTAAAAAATTCCCTAAATTTGCAGTCCGTTTTTCAGAAGTTAACACTAACCCTGTTTTTTACTTCTAAATTATTAGTTTTTAATATAAGTGACAATAACTATGAGCATACCAGTAGCAAAACCGGAAGAGAAAGAGATCTCCATTGAAGAGAAATTGCATGCATTACATGAATTGCAAACGGTAGTTTCAGAAATTGACAAGATCAAAACATTAAGAGGCGAACTCCCGCTTGAGGTTCAGGACCTGGAAGACGAAATTGCAGGATTAAAAACCAGGCTGGTAAATCTCGAAGATGAATTGAAAAATCTTGAAACAGCCATTAATAATAAAAAACTGGCCATAAAAGATTCTGAAGGTCTGATAGAGAAGTATACCGGGCAACAAAACAATGTCAGGAATAACAGGGAGTTTGATTCACTCTCAAAAGAGATCGAGTTTCAAACTCTTGAAATTGAGCTTTCTGAAAAAAGGATTAAAGAGTTCATGGCTGAAATGGCCGAAAAGAAAGAGCTATATAACGCTTCAACAAAGTTGATGACTGAACGTACTGAGGATCTGGAAAGAAAGAAAAAGGAGCTCGATGAGATCACTGAAGAGACAAAGATAGAAGAGGAAAAACTGAAGGCTAAATCAGAAAAAATAGAATCATTTATTGAGCCCCGTCTGTTAACAGCATTTAAACGCATCAGAAAAAATGCCAGAAACGGACTTGCCGTTGTTACTATACAACGTGATGCATGCGGAGGTTGTTTTAATAAAATTCCTCCTCAAAGACAGTTAGATATTGCAAGCCGCAAAAAGATCATCGTTTGTGAATATTGTGGCCGCATATTGGTAGACAGCGACATAAAAGAGATGGAATAAACCTGGCAGGATTTTAACTTTTACATACCAAAGTCCTTTAAAACTGTACTTCCGGTGCAGTGTCGGCTCCCGGCCGTCCTTCAAAGTATTGCTTTTTGTCAAATCCAAACCATCCGGCATATATAAGTTGAGGGAACTGTCTGATATATGAATTATATGCCTGGGTAGCTTCGTTGAATTTTCTTCGTTCCACAGCAATCCGGTTTTCTGTTCCCTCCAGCTGAGCCTGCAGATCTAAAAAATTTTGATTTGCCTTCAGGTCAGGATAACGCTCAATAACAACCATCAGCCGGCTAAGCGCCGAAGATAAACCTTCCTGTGCCCTGTTGAACAGCTCAATTGCCTCAGGGGTCATATTCGCAGGATCCACCTTTACTGAGGCTGCATTCGAGCGGGCTTCAATCACCTGTGTAAGAGTTTCCTGTTCGTGCTCTGCATAACCTTTAACGGTATTGACAAGGTTGGGTATCAGGTCTGCACGACGCTGATAAACATTTTCCACCTGGGCCCACTGCGAGGAAACCTGTTCCTGCAGGGATACCATTTTATTATAGCCACAGCCCTGTAAAAAAAGGCAGGCAGCAACAATAAAAACCAATAGAATTTTTCGCTTCATAGGATAAAAATTATTATTCAAAATTATGAAAATAATCTTCATCAGCCACCTGTTTTCATCAATAAAACCACGGCCTGGGCAGATATACCTTCTTCCCTCCCCTCGAAGCCTAATTTTTCGGTGGTGGTAGCTTTAACTGATACCTGGCTTCGATCAATGCCAAGAACCCCGGCTACAGTTATTTCCATTTGAGAGATAAATGGATTTAATTTAGGATTTTGTGCTATTATGGTAGAATCAACATTTATAATTGCGAACCCGCCCGACTTTACCATGTTACAGGTTCTTTCCAACAATATTTTACTGTCGATATTTTTATATATCTCAGAGGTATCGGGGAAATGCATTCCAATATTACCTAATCCCGCTGCACCTAAGAGTGCATCACAGAGAGCATGAATAAGCACATCTCCGTCTGAATGGGCTACAGTACCCTTGCTATGAGGGATCAACACACCTCCCAGCCAAAGGGTTTCATCCGCGGCCAGGCGATGCACGTCATATCCCTGTCCTATCCGGTAACTCATTTTATCGCTGATTACCAAAGGCTTCCACATCAAATGACAGTGTAAACCTCAGTGTATTTTCGAGAGGATGATTTCGCTGTGTTGGCAACAGGTATGAAAAATCAAGTGAAAAAACATTCATCCTGAAGCCTGCACCCGCTGTCAGGTACTTTCTGTTACCCTTATTCTCATGTTCCCAAAAGTAACCTGCCCTCAGGGCAAATTGCCTGTTATACCAATATTCAACTCCGGCAGAAAGATTGATCTCCTGCAACTCCTCTGTCAATCCGCCGGGGGCATCAGAAAAAGAAGAGAACATACCTGCAATAACTGATTTATCAGATACCGGTCCACCGGGGTATATAACATACCCGTCTTCATAAAGAACAGTATCGACGGGAGGAGTCGGAACCAGAAGTTTATCCGCTTCCACGGCAAAGGTAAAGGTATTATACTGATCCAGTTCAGTTGTATAAGCAGCTCCCAACTTTAGCATTGTCGGAATGAAGTCTTTAATTTCGCCTTCTGTATAGGATATCTTTGCACCTATATTCTGAACATTGATACCGGCTGAAATAATGTTATTACGCCTGTTAGCCCTGAATTCATTATATAAATAGAATGAAACATCAGCGGCATAGGAATTGCCGGCATGCGATTCTACTCCGTTAATAAGCTGTCCCCCGGTAAGATCTGACCTGATATAACGCACTGCCACCGAACCTGAAAATATATCAGAAAGTTTTCTTACATACCCAAGGTCAATGGCAAACTCATTCGGACTCTGCTGACCTTCGAATGTACCGTACTCGCTGGTAAAGATTATATCTCCCAGTGAAAAATACCGCAGCGAAGCGCTGACTGTCTGCAGGTCGTCTATCTTTTTATATCCGGAAAGATAAGCAAGGTTAATATCTGACACCAGGGCGCGCAGCCATGGTGAATATGAAAGGCTCACACCCATATCACTTTCCATGAAAGCATATTTTGCAGGATTCCAGTGCTGCGAACTAAGATCGGGAAGAGCGCCCACACCTGCATCTCCCATACCGCCAGCTCTTGAGTCAGGGGTTATTGAGAGAAAAGGCACAGCTGTAGTGATGGTATTAGCGCCCGATGTGGTAGCCTGGCCAACTCCATTTTTATAAAAAACAATAACTAATACAAAAACTAAAAATAATCGAACTGTTCTGATCATAATAAAACAAAATTGAGCGTTGCAAATATATGAATTGTTGCTCAGGCAACAATCCGATAAAATTAGAGAACGGAGGTTTTAACAAAAAAGTACATTGTCAAATAAAATTAATGAGATATTATCATCTTTCCTGATCCGGAAGTTACAGCTCCCTCTCTGTTCCTAACAGTAACCATGTACATATAGACCCCGCTCCTGTATACCCTCTCTGAGCTTCCGGAATCCCAGCGCACCGGATTACTGATATTTCCGTCAGAGCCCACCATGGATTTAAAATAATCCAGCCTTCTCCCGTTAATGTCAAAAATCTCAAAAATCATATCAAATGTAGCATCAGGTTCGTTATGTTCAAATGAAATAAATGTATGTCCGGTAACCGGATTAGGATAATTGACTATATTGAAGATCTGAAAATCATCAATAACCTCAAACTCTATCTCACTCTCGGCTGAATTGTTTGCCACATCCCATGCTTTAACCTTCAGTGAATGTTTACCTGTGGGCAGGCCTCTCAATGGAAACCTGACAGTGCCCTTTGTATGGTCATCTTTGTCGGCAACATAATAATCGTTCAGTACCATAATACCGGCAGGATCGTCATTAAGCATTGCAGTAATATCATGCCCTATGCCTGTGCCTGCAGTATTTATCCCATTATCATCTGAAAGCCAGGCAAGCAGTGTACAGTTTTTATTTACCTTATCGCCAGAAACAAAATCCCTGGAGTCTATAAAAAGTTCGATTCGGGGACCCTGGTTATCAACAATATCAGATCCCTTTCCACCTACAAAAAAATTATCAAACACGCCATGGGCGTCGACTATTCCGTTATCTGCATAATACAATATCTTACCCTCCCCGATACTGTAAGATACATCCTTGGGTACTACAAAACTAAAAGTGAAATGTCCTTTATTTACATTTGCCACTCCTTTATAGATGATATTTTCCTGAACTTTAAATTCAAACGGATTTTGTCCGGCATTCCCTAAGGTCTTTATCATTACAGCTTTGTCGTAAACCGCTGGCATTATCTCTCCAGTAAAATCATTCATGAGTTTTCCTTTCTGGTCTTCAATATGGCCCGAAATGGTAACCTTCTGCAGCGCTCCCAGGGTATCGGGTGCTGCGGCAGCAGGCTGTCCGTTGACCTCAGTGGTAATTACCCTGTACCGGGGATAAGACAACCTTAAGGCCGGATCTGCAAGCAGGACAAAATTTCTTTTGTTTATACTGTTAATGGTATTAACCTTTGCAAGCCTCATGATATCGCCCATACGATAGTGGTTGCCATCAGTATCCTTTTGAAACACATAAGTATAAAAGCTCCGGCTGATAAAATAGTTTGAAACCGCAAATGCCAGCCTGGAGGTTGAAAAAAGGCCTATACCTCCGCCATTTCTGTTTAAAAGCACATATTCTCCTGCAGAAGTTTCATCATTGTCGAACCTGCTGAACTCACATGTTGCAGTAACAAATACGGGCAATCTCTTCGAATTTGACCATGAATTTATATGACTTATATCCAATACATTTTCATCAGCAATAAAACGGTCGTTGGCATGACCTACATAATTCATTATTAACACGCCCTCTTTTACCCTGTCATTAATTGCCCTGGTAACATCAGGATAACTTTCACCTCCCGGCCCGGTGATCTGTTTATATGCATCAAAATATATCTTATCAGTTATAAATTCACCATGATTTTCATTTACAACACCTGCCAGCCGTTCAGAATCATACATATGAAGGTTATCGTCCTCGTCATCAGCAATAAAACAAATTCTGTTACGCCAGTCGCCTAAAGCCTCAGGTGAATGATAAGACAGGATCTTATTGAGTACCAGCTCTGCTTCTCCTTCTGAAGAAGCCGGTATACGTCCTATTCCCAGATCCACAGCCCCATTATAAACAGTCTCTCCTTCATCAAGCAGCACAAAATAGTCGTCTGTCACAAAGGAGGCCAAAGGATTCAGTGAATTATCCGACTGAAATGTGGGAATAAATGCTTTATTGCCCTGGTTAATATTTTTATTGTCATAGCTGCCATCGCCAAACAACAGTACATAACGCAGTCCTTCCTGCCGGTCATACATCATTTTAATAAAATTGCGAATTCCTGCAGCTTCCTTCCTGCCTGAACTGAACTCATTGTATAGTTTATCCGTCCTGACAACCCCGACCTTCATGCCGTCGTATGACCTGTGGTAACCGGCCAATTCATTAGCATATACAACAAACTCAGGGTGGGTGATAATTATATATTCGGGTGTATCGATAGCATGAAGATTTTGATTCTCCACTTCCCCCACTGCTTTAGGCTCCCGGAAATTGCCGTCGGGATCAAAAGCCACATATTCTTTTAATTCTGAAGAGTAACTCTTTCCCGAAAATTTTCCTCCTGAAGATTTTACAGCTATCTCTTTAACATTGAACATGTCGGTAACGTCCCACACCTTAAGCGACGACGACTCCGACTCAATTTCAAACTCCAGCACATTGCCTTCGCCCACTGAATTTATATCCCTGAAAAATAGCACCTCCTCTCTGTAATGCTTTAGTCTACGCCTGTAATTTAACTCAATATAATCAAGCCATGCCTCAGGATTTGCAGAGCTGCCGAAATATTTAAGGATCAGACTTTCCGTGCCCTCTTCTCCTGAAAAACTGAAAACCGGTTCTTTCATATCAGCATAGAGGGTTGTAACATCGGATGTATTAACACGCGAAAAGTTTATCTTCCCCAATGCCGATTGGCCTGCTGATACCAACATCTCAGAAGAGGCCGATGAGCGGGCTGCTGCATTTATGCGCAAAGTTATTTCTGTCAGCGCCTGCTGGTCGCGGACCGGCAGAGGATAGTTCTTAGTGGAGCCGTGTATAAATTTATCTCCGAACCACTTTTTACCCGATCTTAAAAGATTGAATTTCTCTGTTTTTATTAATGCGTATTCGTCAAAAGAACTTATAAAATGAGACGGATTCTCCCGGATCTCATCCGACGGTTCAACAATTTTCGAATCACCGGGATCTTCACGCAGAAAAAAATAACCGGTACTTGTATAAGCATTCAGTTTATGACGAAAAAAACCTTCGCCGGGCCCTGGTTCCCAGCTTGTAGTACCCGGATCATAAAAAAATATGCAATCTGCACCTTTATTTTTACCATGCCAGGCAGTCACACCCGGAAGATCATCAAATTCGACAGCCCCAACCTCTTCGGTAAGACTTAATCCTCCTGCTCCGTATATATTTACTTTCCGGGGATTGGAAAAACCCCATTCAGTTAATCTGGAATAGGGGATTTTATAAATACCTTTACCTGAGGTGCTTACTTTATACCATCTCCCATTTTTCAATACCGACTCACTCTTCCTGTTATAAGAAGCGGCAGTTGCTGATTTCATGTTAACCGGTATCTGCTTCAGCTCAAATCTCTTAAGTAATAATATTTTCTCATTTTTCCTGATAACTGCCGGAATTTGAATCTGTATTATCGCAGAGCTCCCCGACCCCGTTTTTTCTTTCTTCAATGTAAGCTCATCAGGTATGTTATCAGCAAAAGTAATTTCAGGGGCAGTTTCCAGCTCCTCAAACACCGGATTCTCAATAACGAACTGAAAATCAAGTTGTTTATCCGGCACAAAAACGGGCCTGTAATATACCGGTACGCCATCAATACCTTC
>Ga0334898_1002840_pt1 | contig 15001 bp, 14 predicted proteins | sample GraSluR3_MG_10_FD_207228 | JGI IMG/M metagenome (GOLD analysis project Ga0334898, IMG submission 207228) | Sludge microbial communities from methane-producing bioreactor in Wageningen University, Netherlands - Granular Sludge_3_08-R3 | ecosystem: Engineered > Bioreactor > Anaerobic >... | reverse complement strand
GCATAATGTTTTTCCACCCCGACAGCGTTACCTCTTCAATTACAGAAGCTCCCCTATATGTAAACGAGCTTCGGGTTTTCGACAACGTTGTAGGCAGAGAGATATCAAACGGCGACACTATTCTACTAAAGCATAACGAAAACTTTTTTTCGCTTGAGTTTTCAATGCTCGACTTCAGAAATCCGCAGGATATTGAGTACGAATATCAGCTGGTTAATTACGACAGATCGCCCCGGAGAGTTGCATACAACCACAATGCGGTGAGCTATACCAATGTGCCACCAGGGCACTACGTATTTAGCCTAACAAGCCAAATTCCTTCGGAAGTCAACAGTAAGCAAACCATTGAAATAGCACTGGTTGTGCAGCCAGCCTACTACCAAACCCTATGGTTTAGGGTTGGTGTTGCCCTTATCTTGATGATGGGAACACTGTGGATTATATATGCTGCTTTTCGTAGAAATGTGCTATATGGAAGGCTACAAAAGATGGAGCTCGATTTGCTTCGTTCACAAATCAATCCACATTTCATTTTCAACACCCTAACTTCCATTCAGCATACCATCATGTCGAGCAGCAAGGAGGAGGCTGTTGATACCCTCTCGCGGTTTTCGAGGCTCATGCGTATGTTTTTGGACTATTCCAGATTGGATTACATACCGCTCGATAAAGCGCTTCAGTTTTACAGCACCTATGTTACAGTACACTCAGTAAACCTCGACGAGGTAATCGACTTTAAAATATCCGTCGACGGATCAATCGATCAGCAAAAGGTAAAGATTTCGCCAATGCTTATTCAGCCATTCCTCGAGAATGCCATAGTGCACGGCCTTTCGCCTAAAAGTAAGGATATGAAACTTACACTGGAAATAGCGATGGAAAACCATTGGCTAAGCTGCATAGTGGCTGATAACGGGATTGGCCGCAAAAAGGCTATGGAGATAAAAGCCAAAAAGGCTAAGGCACATAGCTCGGTGGGCATTGAGATTAGCAGTAAGAGCATACTTCTGCAGCTACAAAAGGGACGGTTTATAGAGGAGTCGTTTACAATTGTTGATAATTACGATAAGCAGGGAAGCCCCACGGGAACAACGGTACATCTTAAAATTCCTTACAGAATATAGCCGATAGGCTAGAGCTTAAGGTGGTTTAGCAGCTCATCCTTTTTGCTTTCGCCTACTTTTACCGTCATACCATTGCTCATGGTGAGGTAGGCCCCGCGTCCCCTGTGGTACTTTGCCACATGCCTAAGGTTTACCAACGACGATTTGTGCACCCTTACAAAGAGTTTGGGTTTTAGCAATTCCTCGTAGGTCGACAGCCCTTTGGATGAAACAACCTTTTTCCCGTCCACGGTATGGAACTCGGAGTAGTTGGTATCGGCCTTAACGCAAACAATATCATCAATCATAATAAAAATTAATCCATCGAGGGTGGGGATAAACACCCTATCATCGAGAGCATTGCCTTGCTGCTGGTTGCTCTTTTTCCCCTTTAGTTCGAGTTGAGCCTTGGCCTTTCTTACGGCATTCTTAAGTTCCTCTATGTCGTAGGGTTTCAGTATGTAGTCCACGGCCGATGCTTTTATGGCCTGCAGCGAGTACTCGCTGTAAGCCGTGGTAACAATAATCTCAAACTCATCGGTGTTGGTTCGCCTAAGCACATCGAAACCACTTTCTTCTTGCAGGTTGATATCAAGAAAAACAAGGCTGGGTTTCTCTTGGTAAATTTTCTCCACGGCATCATCAACATTGCTGGCAATGCCAACCAGATGCAAATCGGTAAATAGGTTTGTGAGGTATCCCGACAGTAATTGCGCCGATTTTGAGTTATCCTCAACAATTAGGGTTTTAATCATAGGGTGTGAGTAAGTGAATCCGCACAATGCGCTCAAATTTAATACCAAATTGGCTGAGACGCAATAGTGCGGATTATTTAAAGCCCTATTCAGAGAGAGGCTAATTCACCCCAAAGCTGTAACCGAGGGTGAACAGGAAATAACGACCCGGAGATTGAAGCCCCTTCTTATCAATATATGGATTATCAAAAATATCGAACACATCCATCGAGAACTTAACGCCATTAAACTCTTTCCAAACCCTAAGATCAAGGGTATTCCATGGTTTAATATGGTGGCTGTTAATGTCATCGCCCCATTGCTTACCAGTGTAAATCCATATTACACCAAGGTTGGCAATGCGTTCCGATAGTAAGAATACCTCTACTGATGCCTGCTGCTGTGGTACTTCAGCCAAACCATATCCTGTAAGGTCAACATCTAACTCGGGGTTAACATCGTACCCCTTGATGGTTGAATGATTAAACGAGAAGTTAGCCCTTGTGTAGAGCCATTTTGTGGGAGTGAACCTAACTGAGAACTCGCCACCATAAACATCAACAGACGAGATATTCTTGCGCATAACGATGGGGCGAATATCATCGGCGCCTGCGTCAATTGAGTCGCCTGTTGAAACAAAATACTGAAAATCGCGACCTTGTGAATAGAAGAGCGCTGCATCAAATTTAAGGCTTGAGCCAATTTTGATATTTCCACCAACTTCGTAAGTAACCAGATGCTCGGGTTGGAGATCTGGGTTTGCCAGTTTAAAACCTTTTGATATTCTCCGGGACGAGACCAAATCGTCGAGTTTTGCAGGCATAAACCCGGAAGATACAGAAATGTATGTGCTAAGCCAGTGGTTAGGAATGTATCGAACCCCCAGCTTGGGGTTAAGGGAGTACCAGCTATTCTTTCCAAAGTTTGAAGTAGTATCGGAGGCAAAACCCGTGTTGCTGGTGGGGCTTTGTACATCGAGCAGCCCATCGTAGAACGTGGCATAATCAAGGCGTAATCCACCTAAAATCCGCAGCTTTTTATTAATAAGTGTTTGCTCGTCTTGTAGAAATATTGCCCCAAAGGTTACCTTTCCGTTGCGCTGAATTATATCGGTTGAGGTGCGATAGATATCGATAGCTTCCATATATCCGTGTTTAACATCAACCCCGAACGTTAGGTGGTTGTTGGGGACGATTTTACGCGACATATTTGCCCAGATACCAACATCGCCCGATTGCTGGTCGGTATGGTAAATCCTATAGTTGTCGCCCGTCTTGTTTAACGATTCGTTTTGCCTATCGTACACTTCACGCTGGGCAAAACCATAAATGTCGAACTTAAATTTTTGAATGTATCCATTGTAACCAATGTGTAGCCTGTTAGTGGTGTATGCGTCGTAGCTTCCATCGGCCAAGTAAACAGCCCGACCAGCCCCCCTTTTATCGGTATAAATATTGGTTCCAACATAGAATGATGTGCTGTCGGAGAATGGTATCAAAGCCTTAATGTTAACCCCTTTTTCGGTAAGGTAAAGAGGAACATTGGTAGAGTCCCGTATTTCAGGCGGTTCGGCAATGTACCCATCGCCATCGCGCCAAAAACCACTGGCCATAATACGAACATCCTGGTTGAATAGGGTGGTGGTTCCTCCAAGGGTAGACTTCACCCCTTTAAAGCCAAATCCACCTGCCTCAGCACCCACAGAGCCATAAAATTTTTTGTCGGCCGGCTCCTTGGTTCGGATATTTATTACACCTGCCATGGCATTATTGCCAAAAAGAGCTGATGATGGCCCGTGTACCACCTCAATCTGCTCCACAATATCGGGCGAAATGAGACTCCAGTTTATAAATCCGTATGATGTTTTGTTCAGCGGGGTTCCGTCGTAAAGAATTAATACACGGTTCGATCCATCGAGCCCACGCATCGAAACGGATGCGTTTTTAGAGAAAACACCCTTCGATCGATCCACAAAAAGATTGGGAATGGTGCGCAAAAAATTATCGACATTGGTGGCTGGGCTAGCATTAATATGTGTGCTATCTATAACTGATACCATGGCCGGCACCTCCCTTGTTGACTGTGGGCTAAGGGTTGCTGTAACCACAACCTGATCGATAGGCCAAGGACTTGAGGTAAGGCTAATTTCTGACAACGCACCCCACGTTGTAATGGCAACTTCATACTTGGAGTACCCCACGTGGGTAAACTCAAGAGAGAATGGAGGGGATGCGGGGGGGCAGATTCTAAACCTCCCATCCATATCGGTTGAAACGCCTAAGTTTCCACTCTTTAACTTTACTGTTACACCCGGCAAGGGTTGTTTGCTTTGCGAATCAATTACCCGCCCTGTTACACAATCCTGTGAAATGGCAGAAACACTAATAATGAAAAGAAAAATAAAGGGTATAAATAATTTCGAAAACTTCATATCAACAATTCTTATGGCTGTATAACGATAGAGATGGTTACACTGCCGTTTTCCTGTCCGTTAATTTCATACACTCTAAACATTCCAAACTTGTTGCGAGCTTCATCTTTAAACGAAAAGGTGTCGCCCACCTTTAGGTTTTTAGCCTTACGATTACCCGAGGTGTGGTACTCATCAACAAGATAAATTACGCTGTTGATAGCCTCAAAATCATCCAAACTCATCGATTTGGAGATAAAGCGAGAGGTATTTCGGGTTGTCCACCCCGAAAGTCCGCTGATTATGCTATCGTCGATATTTGCTCCGGGAGACGATATGGTGTTCTCGTCGGCATCAATATTATCGAAGTAGTAAAGCAGGTTGATTAGGCTCTGGTTGTTGGAGGCATCCTGTAGATTTAATGTTGTACCATCGGCCAGGAATACGAAGCTTTTCCCGTTGGTTACGCCCTGAGCATCTAGAACAATATCCTTGTACCAAATGGGTTCGGTATCTCCTGCCGATTCGTCCAGACTAATTGTTATCTGGAGGGTAGCCTCTTTTCCATCGATATCTCTGATGATAAACTCAACAATCTCCTCGGGATCGCTGGTTTTAGATAGTACCACATCGCGCTGAAGCAAATCGGTATTTATACCCTCGTCGATTACCCGACTGCCATTGCTGGATACAATAAAGTTGGTGAGCACGTGAACACCATTACCCTGACACTTTACTTTAAATTTAAGTTCCTGAGCCGGGCCAGCAATGGAACTTCCGGTGATATACCCCTCGGAAGCCATTAACTCGATGGTAGGAGGTGTGGTATTCTCCTCTTTTTTATCGCATGAAGTAAAAACACCTATGGTGAGAATTAGCAAAAGTAACGCAAACGGATTGGTAAGTTTGTGCATAACGACAGGTTTTAAAAAGGGCCAAATAGTACTGTAGCCCTTTTTTAGTTAAACTATTTTTTCTTAACTCTCTTTCTAATTTCCGATATTAATCCTACTCCAGCAAACGCGCCAACAAAGCCAAAGGCGATGTGGGTTAGGAAAGGAACGATATACCCATGCTTTAAAAAGCTATTGTATGGGTACGATCCTAAAAGCATAAATCCCAACCGGATTGCTGGTATTAGTCCATAGGCCAATCCCCCAAGCAGTGCAACCAAGGGAACCCATTTTCGAATGCTTGACCAGCGATACCATGCAAAATCTATTAGTGCTCCCATGGCTACATATATGTAGGGAAGCATTGGGTCTTTAAAACCTAGGACAGGAATAAGGGAGGCCAGAACCGAACCCGTTACTGCTACAGTAGCCGATAATCTTAAACCCGAAATGTAGCGAGCGCCCATTATAAGGAGCATAAACTCTAGCCCATGCCTACCAGGCAGATTCATTGGAAACCTAAACCTTGCGTGCAGCCAAGTTGCTGTAAAGCCAACTATAAGCAAAGCCAATACTTGAAGAGCCAGCGAAACGCTAGTTGGAAATGCTCTTGATGTAGTCCTTGTCTGCGAGTTTGTAGATGTTGTGATCATAGGAATTGGAATTATTTAGTACAATAGTAATTAGGCCATCTTTATGAACAGGACGAAACCAACCCCCGTCAAAACAGATAGAGGCATCGTGGTTTACCCGTTCTCCTTCTGTGGTTATAGCTTCGTGTATTTCAAGTATCTCTTTTAATTCATTTAGCGTATGGATTCCCTCAATGCATCTTATGTCGGTACCACGCAGGCTAACAAATCGCCCATCGTTACCCGATGACCTTAAGCCAACAGCAGCAAGGGCACCAATTATGCCATCGTGTGTACCGGTTAAACCAATCAGGCTGATATTGTGTGCTTGAGCCAAATCGGCAGCAAGTTTTTTGTTAACTAGTTCGGTTTTTGCTCTGTATCCCCAGTCAACAATGGCCAATGGAACATCATCCTTTTCCACCATGCATAGTCCACAGTCGGAGCCAACAGCACAAGAATTGATTAGAAATTCTACCATTGCCTCCCATAGCAACTTGGTATTTGATGTGGTAACCTGGATGCAAGCCGACGAATTTTGTGATGTGTAGGGTACTCGAGGGTCAAAAAGCAGCTGATGGCGGGTAATTCCACCAGGTACACCAAGCCCATTCTCGTTAATGAACTTAGCCATTGAACGAGCCAGAAAACCAGTTCCCCGACTCTCCAAATTGTCTGTATCGTCTATACCGACTAGATAATTCGTCATCAAAACCTAAATAAGTTGTATGGCAAAAATACAAATCTAATTGGGTAGACCACAGCAGATATGCAATAATTTGCATAATGTGTTGTAAAATATGTTTTCTGAAGTTGTATAGAATTTTTTATGCCATATATTTGTTGGCGATATGCACCACAATACATATTGAGTTAAAAACATTTAATCGATTCAAACATGAAAGCAAAACTATTAAGTCTTTTTACAGTTGCATTAGTGATTGCAGTAGGATTTTCATCATGCAAAAAAGATGATCCAGAAGTACTCCCCAAGGTTGTTACCCTAGGAGCACAAAGCAATACGACCATTTCTGGTTTCTATTCATTTAGCAAGGAAAAAACGTATTCACTCAATGAGGCTTCACAAAATCAGGCCGACATTGATCTTTTCTGCTTTTACGAAGAGGGAAATGACATTGCTTTTGGAGGGCCAGCATCAAATATCAAGGGTATTTTTGGAGGTGAAGACAACGACCCAACCAATTGGACAACACAAAATGAAACCCGTTTTCTTGAGCTACCAGATGTAACCGTTGCCGATTTTGATGCACTTGAGGACGGTGACGAGGCGATTATGAACTATTACGATGAAAACGAGGGGCGAAGAAAATCGAAGTTGCTTACAAAAGATCAAATTTGGTCAGTTAAAACTCGTATTGGTAGTGACAATGAGACCTACGTGTTGGTGAAGATTCTTGAAGTAACGGATGGTGAAACCGGTAGCGTAAAGTTTGAATACATTACCAAGTAGTTTTTCTCTATACTCAACCATTAACCCTGAAAGGAAATTCCTGCCTTTCGGGGTTAATACTTTCTAGGTGTTTGAATGTGCCAGATGGACTTTAAAATACACAATAGAGCTATGGTTAAAAGAATTGTATTTATACTGATAACTGCTTCCACCTTTTTTGCTTGTAAGACCGACGACCCAATAATTGCCCCACCATCCATTAGCCTTAAGGCAGGAGAGTACACCAAGCAAGGGGATGAAATACCTGTTGGAGGGAAAATAGCCTTTGGTGTACAGGCAAACGGTGGGGGAGATGCGCTAACCAATGTGCGAATACAGCGCATTGTCAATGGAGAGGCTACCACAGAGTTGGACAGAGGAATATTTGTTGAGGAGGTTGACTACGAATTTGAGATTAATGCCGTAAAGTCGGGTGCGCAGGTTGAGGAGTGGCGTTTTATGGCAATGAACGCCAATCGCGATACGGCCACAACATCGCTTACCATATACCTTGGTGAGGGGTCTGCGTATGGTTCCATACAGCATTTCGAATCGATAAAAATTGGGATGCAAGACAATACCGAGTTCCCACACTTTTTAGACGTGAACACAGGGACAACCTATACCAACGAGACGGTTGCTGGCAACGAGGCAAAAATCGACATCCTGGCCTTTGTATACCTAACCGGAGGGGAGTGGTCGCCAACGCTAAACTGCCCACAATATTCAACCGCACCTAGCTACTACCCCATTTTGTCCGATTGGGAAACTAGAAACTCTACACTATACGATTATAATGCAACCGATAACGACCTTGTGAAGCTCGATGAGTTTGTTGCAGCGGCCAACGATAGTCTTCTGGTTAATTCCTACAGCCCCGGTTCTTCCAGCGGAAACTGTAAGTACTGCTATACCGGCAAGTTGGTTCCATTTAAAACGCAGCAAGGAAAGTACGGCATTATTCGGGTAATTCATGCCGATACCACAACCGACGGGTATATGGAGCTTGAGATAAAGGTACAGGAGTAGCAGGTGGTATTGTAAAACGTATTAGCGAATTTGTTTCAAAAAAGATATAGTATGAGTAGAATTAGCATTTTTTTTCTGTTGCTCTCCTTATCGTTTGGATCTATTGCTCAACCAAAAATAAGCGGAGTAGTAAAGGATAAAAGCACCGGCGTACCGCTCGTGAGCGTACACATTACCATAGGCAGGCAAGGGGTGGCAACCAATGCCCAAGGTGAGTTTTCTTTTACAAATCTTGCTAAGGGTTCACACACGGTAAATGCCTCACTTGTGGGACATAAGCCACAGCAGCAAAGGGTTCAGCTGGCCGATAAAGATGTTTATATCGAATTTTTTTTAGAGGAGGATGATGTTTTTATTGACGAGGTGGTTGTGTCGGCAACTCGAACCGAGAGCCGTATTGGAGATATACCCGGAAGGGTGGAGCTGATAACACCAGAGCGAATCTCTATGTCGTCGTACCAAAGTGTCGATGAGCTTTTAGCTCTGCTCCCGGGGGTACATACAGCCCGTTCCTATGGCCTATTTTCGTTTCGAGCCACAGTATCGATGCGGGGAGTAAGCGCAAAGGAGCAGGCCCGAACACTTGTGCTACTCAATGGAGTTCCTGTAAACAAGGCCGATGGAGGCTCTGTAAACTGGAATTTAATCTCAACCGGCGAGGTTGAACGCATAGAGGTGATTAAGGGGCCCGGTTCGGCCTTGTACGGAGGCAACGCCATGGGCGGAATTATAAACGTGGTTACCAAAAAACCCACCGAAACCATTGAGGGAAGCGTTTCGGCTCACTACGGAACTTACAACACAAAAGGTGTTAACGCTAAGTTTGCAGGCAAGCTAAACAACGGTTTTTACTGGGCAGCCAATGGTCTATTTCGCAATAGCGATGGGTACATCACCCAGTCGTTTGCCGATCAGCAGGAGAACCCATACATCGTAAACTCAACCTTTGAGGAGAAGGTGCTGCACTTTAAAACGGGGTACGATGGGGGCGAGCAGTTCTCGGCAGAGTTAGACTTTACCCTTTTTGATGATGTTAGAACAACTGGCGAGCAGGTGTACCAACCCCTTGGCAATACCCGTGAGTACGACACATACCAGATTCGATCAATATTTAGGGGCAAGGTGGGGAAGGTAAACTGGAACGCCTCCACTTTTTTTCAGCGCGAGTATTACAAGCGCGTTAGCGAGTGGATGAGGGACGACTACACGTGGTACGATGTGCTTTCGCTGCGCAGCGATTACGGAGTGCTAACTAGCGCCAACTACAGCGTGGGCCGACACACCATTACCGGTGGGGTTGATGTTCGCCTTGGACAGGTTGATGCCTCCGATGTATACTACACTTCAACCGATCAGGTGGATAATAGGGGAAAGATGGATTTTTATGGTATCTACCTTCAGGATGAGATTAGCCTTTTCGATAACAAGGTTAACGTAACAGCAGGGCTGAGGTACGATTATGCCCGTTTTTACGACGGAGAGTTTGTGATTTCTAGCCCATCGGCCGAGACCAACTTTATGGATGGGTACCAATTCTCTGGTCAGGATCCTGTTAGCTGGGGTGCTTTTAGCCCAAGGCTCTCGGCGCAGTACAAACCAAACGACACCTACAGGGTTTACGCTAGCTATAGCAGAGGTTTTCGTCCCTCGGTACTCGACGATTTATGCCGATCGGGAAGGGTGCGTGGAGGCTTTAAGGTGGCCAACCCAAATCTAACCCCTGAATATCTGGATAATTTTGAGGTTGGTGGCGATTACAAACCCGTGAATTGGATTCGAGTAGCAGCCAGCACATTCTTCTCGAAGGGTAAGGACTTTCTTTATTACGTTTCAACAGGCGAAACCATTGATATGAGCTTTGGCCCTCGTCCAATAATGATACGCTCCAACATATCGGAGGTTGATATTTTGGGTGCCGAGGCCGATTTTACCGCAACACCTGTTCGGTACCTAACGCTATTTGGGGGTTATGCCTTTGCATCATCAAAAATTAGTGGCTATACACCAATTGACCCCGACGACTTTGATTTAACTGGCAAGTACCTTACCGATGTGCCCATGCACTCGTTCAGTGCTGGAGCATTCTTTCGTCATCGCATAGTAAACGTTGGGATAACATCGCGGTATACAGGCAAAATGTATATTAACGACCAGAACGCCTTCGACGACTGGGTGCTGAGCAACCAGCTTCCCTCAAAATTCACCATCGACCTAAAGCTGTCGCGGGAGCTATTCAACCACGTAGATATCTCGCTAAATATTCAGAATATTTTGGATCAGAAGGTGTACGAGAGTAATCTGTCGGTTGGTCCAGGACGGTTTATAACCCTTGAGGTTAAGGCCAAAATCTAACAACAAAAAATATTTAATAGATTTATTATGAGAAGACTAATTCCATTTCTGATACTAACAATATGCGTGGTGTTGTCGTCATGCAATATTATCCCCGATGCCATTTCGGGAGCAACCCGTGGTTATGACGCCAATGGTAATAGCTTTTACCACAGAACCGACGAAACCAAGCTACAAACGGGAAACATCGTTGTTGAGGGTGAAGTGAAAGCAACAGGGTCGATAAGGTTTAAGCGTTACCTAAAGCGCGAGGTGCTGCATAAGCAGGCTACGCTAAATGCTGAGGGAAAAATCGATTTTGTTGGGGCATATCGCTACCGTGGATACTCACTCTTCGACTTGCTTAATCCGTTCATTCTCAACAAAAAGAATGCTGAGGAGTTTGTACCCGCCACCGATGTATATATAATTATTGAAAACAACAAGGGCGAAAGGGTCACCTTCTCGTGGGCCGAGATTTACCTTAGCCATACCATGCACCAGGTGATAATTGCCACCGAACAGGCAAGCATTGAGCCATACAAGCGCGAGGTTGACTATCCAAAGGGAAGTGTTTGGAAAGTTGTTGCATCGGGCGACCTGTTTGCATATCGCGAGCTGGAGAATCCCACTAAAATCATTGTAAAATCGTTCGATAGGAAGCATTACCCCATCGATAGAGATCTAGAGGATCCCTACAGCCCAACAGTAAATCTGGTTTTTAACGACGAGCTAAAATGCGTGGTGGAAGCAGATGCATCAAGCGCACCCCAAATGCGATACAAATCGGTGTTTTACGGAATGGGGATGGGCTACCATGATACTCCATACTTTGAGGGGCCAATGCTAAGCCATTTTGTAAATCCCCATATTGAACAGAACTATGGCGAGTGGATGCGCAACGGCCTGGCGTTTATTGTGGGTAAGGATGGTTTCCGTAATGTTGTAAGCATAAGCGAGCTGTTCAATCGGGTCGATCAGGTTGAGCCAATTCTGGCAATACCTCCGGTGGAGTCGGGGAGAGGGCATTTTAGGTTGTATCACCCCTCGGCATTCTATGCCGATTTTTCGGTGCGTAACCTGGCGGAGATATACTTTTTTCAGGAGTAAGCATATAGCAGGGAGGATGAAAATTGCCATCCTCCCTTACTGATCTTTAGTCGGCAGACACGGTAAATCTGTATTCCTTTTTTGAATCGTTATATTGAGAGTAGAACGATAGGCCATAGCTTACATTTACCTTCATACCCTCGGGTTTTAGGAGTACAATTTCGGTGTACCTTGCACCAAACATCATCTCGTTATCTCTAATCACCCTTTTTTTCCAACCTTTATTCACAAGGTTATCAACCTGCTCGGCAAACCAGCCATCGAGTGATACCAGAGTTTTCTCATCAATATCAGGGCTACTAAATCTAATTTTATATGAGTCTGATTCCATTGCAACCTCTTCAAAAACCAGCGCATCATGCAGGTTGATATCGCAGCTATTTAGCAGCTGCATCATACCCTCTTGGGTTCATTTCGATAGGGGCTTCTCCTTTTTACTTCCTTAGCAGTATCTTTCTTTGGCGATTCATCACTACATGAAGTTGCCACCAGGCAAATACAATTAGTACAAGACATAATCTTATCATAGCAAATTGTTTTAGGTTAATAATTGTGTATTCTGGTTGTTACTTCCTCAGGGTTTGTACAAACAAAGCCCAACAAATAATTAACACACACAAAACAATTTGGTAATTTATGCCTTTGTAGAAATACGCTAACTTTGCCACTCAATAATCTAATAAATGATAACAGTTTACTTTACAGTTTTTGCTGCACTCTTTTCGGTTGTAAACCCATTGGGCACCATGCCGGTTTTTATCGGTGTAACCGAGAACAACACCCCGGCTGAGCGAAAAATCACGGCTCTAAGGGCAAGCCTTTACATGTTTATAATTCTTACGGTGTCGTACTTTGCGGGCAAGTTCATTATTCAATTCTTTGGCATATCCATCGAATCGCTTCGCATAGCCGGAGGACTAATAATTACCACCTCGGGTTTTGCGCTGCTAACGGGTAATTTCTCGAAGCATAAAGGGATGGATAAAACCATACAGGATGAGGCACGAGCCAAGGAGGATTCGTCGTTGACACCGTTGGCGATTCCTATGCTTGCCGGACCGGGCTCCATATCGTTGCTTATTTCGCTAAACGAGAATTACTCCGATTTGCTTTACACGCTGATAGTTTTTTTAACCATACCATCCATAGCGTTGGTTACCTACCTAATACTCCGTAGCTCTAACTTTATCTTTTCGAAGATGGGGGCATCGGGTCTTAACTCCATATCGCGCATAATTGGATTTATAGTTATAGCTATTGGCATAGAGTATATTATCACCTCAATAAAAGCGTTGGTGCAGCAAATGATTGGCTAGTGTTTGAAAAGTTGCTGGGCGATGAAGCGAACCACATCTACGTTTACCGAGTTCCCAAACTGCTTGTAGGCCTGCTGCTTGTTTGGGTTTATTTTATACGACGTGGGAAAACCCTGCAAGTTGGCGGCTTCGCGGGTCGAAATACGTCGCTTTTCCCAACCAATAATGGGTACGTGCACCATGGCCACCAACGCAGGGAATTCGGTAGGGCGCTTTACCCTTATACCCGAAGGGCGGAACTGAATAATTCCATCCCATACGCTTTTTATCGAGGTTCCTGCCTGCCATTCGAACTTTCTGTGGGTTGCCACAAAATCTTTCAGGTGGTTGTGTTTTGAGAGCCAGCCATCAATATGAGATTGGTTGGCTTGGTACAGCGCTCTATTTTTTCTGATAAATTCCTGCTTCCAGCGCGGCAGGTGCTCCGTGTTATAGTCCTGACCAAATTCAGTGGCCCAAACAGGGAAACCAATTACACGATGATTTAATCCTTGCAAAAACTCATCCCAGGCCGAAAGTACGTACTCCTCGTACTCAGAAATTTTTAGCTCTTTTGGTGCCCTTCCGTTGATGGCCACCTGTGATTGGGTAACATTACGCTTCGACTTAGGCACGGTAACATTAAGCTCCTTTACCTTTGATTTATCGCTTAGGATACCGGGAATAAATACCCTATCGCGCAGCTGAGGCACACCTATTTGGTGTGGACTTATAATAATTGGTTTGCTGGGGATTAGGTAGCCCAAATCAACAAGATGCTTGTGAATTATGCTCCAGGTACGACCCTTGTCGTGCGATACCAAGTTGCGGACATTCTCGAGCAGTATGTATTTTGGCTTGTGGTGATTAAGTATTCTAAGGATATCGAAAAAGAGAGTTCCGCGGGTATCGTCAAAGCCATTCTGCTTGCCCGCTTTGGAGAATGCTTGGCACGGAAAACCAGCACATAGCAAATCGTGTGTAGGAATATCCTGAGCGTTTACCTGCGTAATATCGTGGGCAGAGTCTATCCCAAAGTTGTTTTGGTAGGTTTCAATGGCATACTTATCTATCTCCGAGGCGAATACACATTTACCCCCAAGGCTTTGCATGGCGATATGAAATCCTCCTATACCTGCGAAAAGATCGATAAACCTAAAATGTTTCATTTTTGAAATTGGAAAGGCTGAGGGTATAGTAATTAGTAGGTTTCAATCGCTAAAACTTTTGATCAGGCTTCTTTAATATCTTCAAGGTTCCCTGATGATATTTTTCCAATTTTCCTAATGAACCGTTCTTCTGCTATTGACCTAATTTGAAAACAGTCAGCCGCTGATACTTTTGTTAAGTTGTTATTGGAGTCGGGTTTTATGTATACCATCCAAGGTGCTATTTCGTACTTTTCTTTCCAATCTGTCAGAGGCACAATTATTTTTAATGGAAGTTTTCCAAGAGAATTATCACTAACAATAATCGCAGGTCTTGTTTTTTTTATTTCTGCTCCAATTGTTGGGTCGAGATTAATAAGCCAAATTTCACTTTGTTTCATAGAACCCCTCAAAGTCAAGTTGAGTAAAGGCAATTAATTCTTTGTCATTCTTGTAGTCATCCAAAAGAGATTCTGCAGCGTTTACCATCCTTTTTCTTGTCTCACTTTCTCTAATTGTTTTTAGAGTTTTTTCAACAATAAGCATTCTCTTGCTTACAGGAAGTTTTCTGATTGCTCTAATAATATCTCTTGTTTCCATAATTCACTTGCCTTTCTGCAAAGATAACCTTTTTTCTAGTCGAAATCAATCGTTATGCGTGCCGTCACTGTTTTCTTTGCCTAATCCCCCAATCAGATTAGCGGCTAACAAACATATCTAATCTACCTGAAAACTTTGTATTAAACCTTTTGGCGTTGGGTTTTTCTTATTTTTGTGAAGTATAACCAGAAAGACTAACGCCAAATCTAACACCCATGAAACGAATTGTTTGTATTCTACTAGGCCTGCTGCTATTGCACACCGCA
>Ga0334898_1002836_pt1 | contig 15026 bp, 9 predicted proteins | sample GraSluR3_MG_10_FD_207228 | JGI IMG/M metagenome (GOLD analysis project Ga0334898, IMG submission 207228) | Sludge microbial communities from methane-producing bioreactor in Wageningen University, Netherlands - Granular Sludge_3_08-R3 | ecosystem: Engineered > Bioreactor > Anaerobic > Unclassified... | reverse complement strand
TCAGGAAAGATATCATCAAAGCCTGAGATATCTAACCCCTGCAACAGTGTATTTTGGAAATACAGAAATGCCTTTGAACCACCTTAATTGCGCTTGATTTCTTTACAAAAAATGGGGTTCACTATATATTTTGTAACTAAACATACGTTTATAAATATTACTCTTTTTACGCGATAATTATATTAATATATCCAAGCACAAACAAAATAATTTATCTAAAATGATTTAAGCATAGTATTTTATTTGAAAATATTGTATAATTATAACGTAAAGAATAATAAATTTTGAAGAGGTGTTCGGTTTGAATTTGGTGGGCAAAACCATAAACGGTCGATACAAAATAAACAGTGAGATTGGCGACGGGGGTATGAGTAAAATCTATCTTGCGTATGACAAGGACAAGACCCCAATTTCAATCAAGTTTCTTAAAAGCAAAACCACATCGCACCGTTTAGAGGATTTAATTCGTTTTCGCACGGAAGCAACCACAGTATCACGGTTTGAACATCAGAACATTGTCAAGACTTTCGATATAGGAGAAACGGACGGCTTACACTATATAGTAATGGAATACATTGAGGGAGAAAGTTTATATAGCATTATACAAAAAAAGCACCCCTTCGACATTAATAAAGCATTGGACATTATCGAGCAAATTGCCGCGGCTCTTGATTATATACATTCCAAGGGAATAATCCATCGTGACCTCAAGCCGGGTAATATTATGTGTATAAAAAACGACTATGAATATAAAATCAAGATTATCGACTTCGGACTCGCGCAGATGAAGGACTTTAACGAGATAACGGCAAGCGATGAGATAGTCGGAACTTTCAGTTATATGTCTCCCGAACAAAGCGGAATACTGAAGCGCAAGGTTGATGAACGAAGTGATTTGTATTCACTCGGCATTATCGCTTATGAGCTTTTGACGGGCGAACTTCCCTTTAAAGGAAAGGACATAAACTCAATTATCCATCAGCATATAGCGCAAATCCCCGCACGCCCATCGGATATAAACAAGGGAATATCCCCGACACTTGAAAAGATTATCCTCAAGCTGATGGAAAAAGAGCCGGAAAACCGTTATCAAAGCGGAAAGGGTTTATTGGCGGACTTAAAAAAACTTCGTCAGGGCAAAGAGGGTTTTATTATCGCCAAAAGCGATTCCGCTTTAAATCTTTCGTTTACAACAATGCTTGTAGGCAGGGAAAAAGAAATTAACCGTTTAAAAAAACTATGCGCGGAAAGTATCGGCGGGATGGGAGCGTTCTGTTTTCTTAGCGGTGAAGAAGGGTTCGGCAAATCGCGCATAATAGAAGAAATTAAAAAATTCGTTATTATGAAAAACGGGATTTTTATCGGTTCAAGATGTTTTGCCGCCAAAAATAATATTCCTTATATCCCATTCAAAGAGGCGCTTGTAAATTATATTCAAATATTTGAGAAATACTCATCGGAAAAACAAAAACAAATAAAATTTCAAATAAACAAAAAAGCAGGAGAACTCGGTAAAATTATTATAGATTTTTGTCCTGAAGCAAAATGCCTTATTGATTCCGTTCCGAAACTTGTTTCTCTTGAACCCGAACGGGAAAACCGCAGGTTTCTCGGTGTCATATCTCAATTTTTCAAGGATATTGCCAAAATCGAAGGCGGTATGGCGCTCACTATTGACGATATACATTGGGCTGATAATGCGAGTTTATCCTTATTTTATGAATTAATACAGGATATTGACCATTACCCTCTTTTTATTATCGCAATTTCCCGCGAGGACGGCTTATACAAATCCGGTAACTTGACAAAGTTTCGCGAAGAAATTACCGGAAATAATATTAATATAGAAGAAATTAAACTTGAGGCTTTAAACAACAAAGAGATGAACAGGCTTATTGCGGGAATACTTTTCCAAAACGAAAAGGATATTCACGGCATTTCGGATTTCATATTCCAAAAAAGTAAAGGAAACCCGCTTTTCGCCATTGAACTCTTGAAACAATTAATAGACAGCGGTTCAATCTATAAACGTCGTAACCGATGGAGTATGGACAAGGAGGCTATCAAAAATATTGAGATTTCGACTGCGATAATAGATATAATACTTAAACGAATAAATATGCTTGCGGAAAAAAAGAAAAAAATTCTGTCCTATGCTTCAGCTATCGGGAAAAATTTTGAAATTGACTTCCTGTTTGAAATCAGTAAGGAAAAATCTCTCAATATTAACATAACCAATCAGGAAATAGTGGAGTTAATAGAAAAAGCGTCGGATTTACAACTTGTGGAATGGGACAAAAACATAAAAGGCGAGGTCATTTTTACTCACGAAAGGATTAAAGAAGCATTCGGAAAACTCTTAACCCGCGAAGAAAAACGGATTATCCATCTTAAAACTGCGGAAATTATGGAAAAACAACTGACTGATTTTGAAGATAAACGCCTGTTTGATATTGTTACTCATTATATTGAGGCGGGTAAAAGTCAAAAACTGCTTCAATATTTAGTCCCCGCGGCAAACCTTGCCAAAAATTTGCATGCAAACAAAGATGCTATATATTATTTTTCCAAAGCGATAGACGTTATTGAAGCCGAAGGAAGAAAACGTTCCCCGGTTTGGATTAATTGTATAGAACAGTTAGGCGAATTAAGCCTGATTTCAGGCGAGTTTGACCGCTCTATTGAGCTTTTTAAATCAATACTTCCATACAAAAAAACTAAACTCGAAAAAGCTCAAATTTATGAAAAGATATGTTCCGCTTTCACCAAAAAAGGCAATTTTGAAATATGCGAAAAATACGGGCAGGAAGGCTTACGGCTTCTCGGTGAAACCCTTACCCTAAGCAAAAGCGGCACTATTTTATCCATGATTATTGAGATTATCAAATCCGTTTTCGCATTTATATTTTATCCCATATCCATACGAAAAAATCGCGATACAAAAAGTTACGCTTTCCAAAAAGACCAACTTATTATCGCGTTTTATCTTTCCTTATCCTGGACATACATAAGAAACGACCTGACAAAATTTGTCCGCTCGGCAATGAGAACATATAATATCTCCCGTATAAGGATGGGAAAATCCAAAGAACTCGGCTCCACTATGGGAGCTTTTGCCTCGCTGATTATGGCAATAGGGTTATTCGGATGGTCGCTGAAACTGCACAATAAAAGCCTTGCTATACGCAAGGAACTTAACGATGAATGGGGGATTGGACAGGCTTATCAGTGGATAGGATACTGTTACCAATGGATGGGTGAATTTGAGGAAAGCACCCGTTATTTCAATATGAGCATAGAAATATTTGAAAAAATAGGCGATATTTGGGAATACGGGATGGGTGTTCAGGGATTGGAATTAAATTATCTCTATCTTGGGCAGTATCATAAATGCCTTGATTATCTGCATAAATATATAAGAATTTGCGAAAAAATATTCGATGATGCCGGGAAAAGCGGGGCTTATTCCGATTTCGTTTGGTTAAATAACGAGCAAGGGGAATTTGCGTTGGCTACCCAATGGGCAAAAAAAGCCCGCGAGTGCGCGCGGGAAAATAATGTCTGGCTTAACTATTGCATCAATCTTATATATCTCTCCCAGCAAAAAATAATCCTCGGCGATTACGAAGAAGCTGTAAAAAATCTTGTCGAGGCAAAACGTATCAACGAAAAATACCGGCTGATGGACCAATATGTCAACGTTCTTTACCCCGATTTGTTGGAGGCTTATGTAGGTTTATACAGGGACGAAATTAATATCAAAAAACGAAAAGCGTATCTTAAAAAGGCCCGGAAATTAAAATATCTCGCCGTTAGCAAAACAAAAAACTGGAAAACACACTACGGCAAAGCACTTAGAATTGCCGGGCAGTTCTACCGCACTACCGGAAATTTTAAAAAGGCTGAACACTACTTTAAAGCAAGCCTTAACGAAAACTCCAAAAGAAATCGTAAATACGAAATCGCAATAACTCTATACCAATACGCAATACTTCTTAAACAATTAAACAATGAGAAAGAAGCCCAAAAACGCTTGGAATCCGCTTACCGTATTTTGAAGGAAATAGAATCAAAATACCTGCTTAAAAAAATCGGTGAAATGCTCGGTATCCACGAGGAACAATCATCGGCAATAGAAAAACTCCAGATTAAACAGCGTCTTACTTCCATCATAAATATCAATCAGGACATAAGTTCTATCCTAAACCTTGACGAACTCTTAGAGCATATTATGGCAAAAGCCATAGAGGTTACCGGCGCTCAACGCATATACCTGTTCCTGAAAGACAAACAATCCGACAACCTTGAAATCAGGGCGAGCAAAGATATTATAGAATCCGCTATCCCGCAATATTCCAAGCATATAGTCGATAAAGTTTACAAGAGCGGAAAAAGTATGATAACTTCCAACGCCGAACAGGAGGAGGATTTTTTATTAAATGAAAGCGTTGTGATGTATCATCTTAAGTCGGTTTTATGTATTCCCATAAAGCGTCATGAAAAAGTTATCGGCGTATGTTACCTCGACAACCCGCTTTCAAGCTCGGTGTTTACAATAGAAGATGAGGATATATTAAGCGTATTTATGACGCAGGCGGCAATCGCAATAGAAAACGCTTCCCTTTACCAAAATCTTGAAAAAGAGGTTGAGGAACGTTCCCGTCAACTTAGAGACGCTTACGGAAGTATAAAAACCGACCTGAGACTTGCCAAACGAATACAGGAAAATATCCTGCCGAAAAATATTTCCCACATTCTCGGTATCAATTTTGCAATATATTACGCGCCTATGACGGAAGTCGGCGGAGATTTTTATGACGTTTTTGAGTTTGCGCCCGGCATTATCCGTATTTTTGTAGCGGATGCAACGGGACACGGGGTTCAGGCGGCTTTAATGACTATGCTTCTTAAAGGCGAATACGAAAGAGTCAAAACCCTGATTACTCTCCCCTCCGAACTACTCGAAATTATGAATAACGAAATTATATATACATACAAATCCCTTGAAGTCTTTTTCACCTGTATAGTTCTTGATATTGATTTGAACGATAAAAAAATTCGATACGCCTCGGCAGGCCATCCGACACAATACCTTATAAGCAACAAAAAAGTCATAAAACTCAATTCCACGGGAAAAATGGCGGGAACTTTTGTCGGCAATAATTATAACTTAGTTGAACATGACTTTACCCCCGGAGATAAAATAATCCTCTTTACGGACGGACTTTTTGAGGAATTCGACAAAAACGATAATGAATTCGGAGAGGACAGAGTCAATGATATTATTAAATCTAAATTCACTGAAAAAGCAAATAAATTGGAAATAATGGATATGGTTAATATTCTTATAAACGAGGTAGAAAATTTTATCGGTAGCGAAGAAAAAAACGATGATATTACAATAGTAGGTATCGGTTAAGCGCATCCGTCATCTCCATTAACAGCGCAAGTCTTTAATACTTGAAATTTTTTAAAACCTGTTATAATATAACGTTCCGGTAAAAGGAGATATTTCAAAAATGGTTGACAATAAACTCTATGTAATTCTACACGGGCATTTCTATCAGCCTCCCCGCGAAGACCCATGGACAGGCGAAATCGACAGACAACCCTCGGCAGGGCATTTCCATGATTGGAACGAACGCATAAACAAGGAATGCTATGCCGCAAATGCCGCATCGCGGGTCCTCGATAATCAGGGAAGGATTGAGGCTATTATAAACAATTACAATTATTTCAGTTTTAATTTCGGACCTACGCTTATAGACTGGCTTCTTAAAAACGACCCCTACACTTACCGTAAAATTATAGAAGCGGATAACGAAAGCATAACCCGAAATAACGGACACGGCAATGCAATAGCGCAGGTTTACAATCATATTATTATGCCGCTTGCCAATAATAACGACAAAATTACCCAAATAGAATGGGGAATCCGTCATTTTGAACATCATTTTAAGCGTCGTCCCGAGGGTATATGGCTTGCCGAAACCGCCGTTAATGATTATGTCGCGGAACTTTTGATAGATTACGGGATGAAATTCATTATTCTTGCGCCGACACAAGCGCAGGCGGTTCGTCCCGTTCATTCGGACAGCGATGAGTGGTTTGACGTTTCGCATAATAATATTGACCCGTCGAAACCGTATATATTAAAAGAATCCAACGGTGAAATTGCGGTGTTCTTCTATTACGGAGATATAGCGACAAAGCTCAGTTTTCAGCACTTACTCCAAAAAGTCGATTATCTGCGCGGCGAGCTTCTCGCACATAACGACCCGCAAAAGGAAGTCCATCTTGTTCATGTCGGAACCGACGGGGAAACCTACGGTCATCACGAGCCTTTCGGCGATATGTGTCTCGCGCGTCTTATTTATGAAAATCATTTGGAACAGGATTTTATTTTTACTAATTACGGAAATTTCCTTGAGATGTATCCTCCTCAGGATTATGTCCGTCTTAAAGAGGGTAATGAAAATCTCGGAACGGCGTGGAGTTGTGCGCACGGGGTTGACAGATGGAGACGGGATTGCGGGTGTTCAACGGGCGCACAGGCGGGATGGAATCAGAAATGGCGGGAGCCTTTGCGTAACGCTTTCGATTTTTTAAGGGAAACTCTCTTTGAAGCCGTATCAAGAGAACTCGCTATGAGTATCCACGATATTTGGAAGGCGCGTAATGATTATATAGATATTATTCTCGCCGCTTCAAACGAGGCGAAACGTCGCGCTATTGATGAATTTTTTAAAAAGTACGCTAAAAAACGTCTTGATGATTACGACAGGTCTTTTATACTTCGCATAATGGAGGCGCTTTGCAACGAGATGCTTATGTTTACAAGTTGCGGATGGTTTTTTGCGGATGTTTCGGGCATTGAGACGGTTCAGGACTTGGCTTACGCCGGCAGGCTTTTATTTCTCACCGAAGATATACTCCCTTCCGATACCCGCGAGCGCTTTCTTGAAATATTGCATTACGCAAAAAGCAATATTCCTTCGTATCAGGACGGAGAATGGATTTACGAAAACTTTGTCGAAAAGCATATTTTTGATGAAAACTGCGTTATTAACGAATACCTGCTTAATATTCTTCTAACCAATCGGAATATTAAAACGGGCGTTGCGGAGAGTATGTATTTCTACGGCATTAAAATCATCAGGCACGAGGAATTTATAAAAGGGGAATGGAAAATCAATAAATTTGTCGTTACTCTGTTAAATGAGCAAACCTTGGAGAACGAAAAATATGTTGCATACATATTCCGTAGCGATAATATAGTTAAAAGTTTTATAAAGAATTTCGTTGACGAAAGTCTTATGGATTATCTTGATAAGATTATAGCGAAGGATAACCCTAAAACCATCATACGCCATTTCCTTGACTGGTTTATGAAAAGCTATTCGATGCATAATCTCAAGTATGACAGTAAAGAAAGAATACTCGGCACGTTGTTTGAAATAACGCTTAAATCCCTGCACAAGAAATTTTCGCTTGATGATTTACCGATGGACAGTTATTTGCAAGTCATAGACTTATATCGTGAATTAGGCGTAAATCTTTCATCGAAAGATTTATCGGCTATAAAAGAGTTATTTAATACATATATAATTAACGGGCTTGAGGAACTTGAACGCGTGGGTATAGATAACTATAATTTCACCGACCTTATTAAAATTTTACAAACGGCAAAACGGGCTAACCTTGATATAGGATATGAGGAAGTAATGCCGTATGTGCGAAGCAAGGTGCTTGAAAAAATGGAAGAGGCGATATTGAGGCTCAACGGGAAAGAACTTGCCCGTCTCGAAAAACTTATAGATTTTGCAAACATATCGGGTATGGATTTTGAAAAATATGAAATACAAAATTTGCTCTATGATACCTTAGAAAAACAGGTGAACCGGCAAATAAGAATGCCCGATAAACAAACGGAGGAATGCCTTATCCGTCTTGCTCACAAGTTTAATATAGCAAGCCACCGTTTTGAAACTAAGCTAAAGGATAATTAGGTTTAAGCAAAAATAAAGGCTCGGTATTATTGACATTTTATAGATTTAAAGTTAAATTTTATCGTTAATTAAAAGAAAATCAGAGGTTAATATGGATTACGAAGCAAAATTAGAAGAAGCAAAACGGCTCTACAAATCGGAGGAATTTGAAAACGCGGAAAATTTATACCGCGAAATCAATGACGAACTCGGCAACAAGGAGCCGGAATTAAAAGCAAAAGCTCTTATCGGGATAGGCGCATGCCTGAGAGAACAGCTTTTCTTTGACGAGGCGGTGCCTTTTTACAAACAGGCGCTTGAAATTTCACCGAAAAATCGCAAGGCAATAATGGGACTTGCCGACAGTTATCGCGGGCTTAAAAATTGGGATGATGCTATGAAATACTGGGGATTGCTGCTTGAGGATTCCCCCGATGATTATCTTATTATTACACGTATCGGAGATGCTTACCGCAAGAAAAACGATTTCAAAAATTCCGAAACCTACTACCTTCGCTCGCTGGAGGTTAATCCCCGTAACAAATTCGCGTTAATGGGGCTCGGCGACCTTTACTACAAAAACAAAAAATTCAACAAGGCTCTGGAATACTGGAAACGTCTTTTGGACATCAACCCCAAGTTTATCAATATACTGACGATGGTCGGAAATATATACCGCGTTTGGAAACAATTCGATAAAGCAATAGACCATTATCAAAAAGCGCTTGAGATTGACCGGAACAATTTTTATGCTCTTTACGGTATCGCGGATTCCTTGCGCGGTAAAGGCAGATACAAGGATGCTATCAAATACTGGAAAAAGATTCTGCGTAAAGAGCCTAATAACGAACGTATCTTAACCCGTCTGGGCGATTCCCTGCTTAAAATAGAAAAATATGATGAAGCCGAAGAAATTTATAAAAAAGTTTTGGCTAATTCGCTCAACAAGTATGCGATTATCGGGCTTATCAGGATTAATCTTGAAAGGGGAGATTTAGAAAAGGCAACGCAACTGAGCGAAGACTATTTGGAAAAATTCCCTAACGACACCCGTATCGTTTTATTGCTTGCTAAAATCTTTGAGGATTCGGGACGAAGCAAGGAATCTATGGAAATTTACGAAAAATATAAAGCGGTTTTCAAAGATAAAAAAGAGTTTATGTCTAAGCTCGCCTCCTCAACTATCGAAAATTTCCAGAACGAAATCGACGAGTTGGAAGAATATGAATAAGGTAAAACCGGCATTTTTAATCATCGCCTTGATAGCGGTAACTTGTATCAAGGGATGGGGGTTTAGTTTCCCCAATGTGTTTTATTTTCCCTTCACTCCCGGCTTCGGGTTTTCTCTTATTTCGGATAAGGGCAATAGTATTAAAGCGGTATCCGCTATTGAGTTTTCAGAGGATTTTCAAAATACCGGTGTCGTATTTGTAAACTGGAAAATCTCGGTCAATAAAAACAATGAAACAAACCAATATAACGTTCGGCTTAGGGTTGAAAACTCAGGGGAAATTTATCTATCGGAAATCGGCGATAATTTATACGCCCGACCTATTCCGAATACCCCTAACGTTTTGCCCGTTAATATTCCTTATAAAGAAAAAATACAGATAGGCAAAAATATTTCGTTAACCTTTACCGGCAGCCGTCCTTCGCTTGCCGTTAATCTTGATGACGGAACACGTAAAGTTTTTCAAAATGTCGTATCAGCGGATTTAGAAATCGGGGATACAACCTATACTCTTTATTTTGCAAGGAGGCAGGGGGTCGTAGGTATAAGGACTGCCGATGAAATTTACCGTTACGCCCCCCCTCAACAATAAATAGAGCAATTAATTTTGATTTAGCGAGGGGAAAATGAAGAAGCCCGCCGATTTAATCAATAAACTTAAACCGATTACCGATGTCTATATGCCTAAGCAAAAATACGACGTGGCTATTCAGGAATTGCTCAAGCTAAAGGAACGCTTTTCGCAATACCATGTAGTCGATTACTATCTCGGAATTTGCAATATCAACCTGAACGCTTTTGAAGAAGGCGTCCATTATCTTGGAAACATCTCAAACTCACAGCAGCTTTCAATAGTCCAGATGGTGCAAACCAATATGATACTCGGTCTTATCTACACCGAGCTTGGGGAGTATAAAAATGCCGAAGAATATTTCCAATCCGCAATAAAAATTAATCCGCGAAGCTCAATGTGCCATTCCGCCCTGGGCTATGTTTATTATCTCCAAAAACGTTATGACCATGCTATATCAAATTTCAAGAAGGCGTTGCAGCTTGACCCCAATAACGCGAGCGCGCATAACAATCTCGGTTATACTTATGCAGAGATTAATATAAATATCAATGAAGCGGTTATGGAATGTAGAAAGGCAATAGCTTTAAACCCATCCTCCGCCGCATATTACGACAGTCTCGGGTGGGCTTACTATGCATCGGGGCAATTCGGAGAGGCGGTAAAACAACTTCAGAAAGCCCTTGAACTATCCCCTCGAAACATTACCATACAGGAACATCTCAGCAAAGCAATAAAAAAACGCGACCGTTCCCGTCAATAGGTTTGCGAATAAAGTGCGATATTAACCCCCATACGATATGCCTTCTCTATCAATTCGGGCGGGTTGTTATGAACCTCCGGAAAATCCCACCCGTCTGCAATGTCGGTGTTGAAAGCATAATACAGCGCTAATCTCCCGTCAACAAAGATACCTAAGCCTTCGGGAGGTCCCCCGTCATGCTCATGAATTTTCGGTAACCCCTCGGGAAACGTGTAGAATATCCGGTATATGGGATGGTTAAACGGCACGGGACGAAACTCATAATCGGGAAACACCTCGCCTATAAGTTTACGAAAACTCTCATCCATACCGAAATCATCATTAGCGAATACAAACCCTCCGCTAAGCACAAATTTACGAAAATTCGCCTTCTCCCGTTCATTCATAGTAATGGGGACATGCCCGTTAATGAAAAGGAAATTATATCGAAAAATCCGTTCATCATCCATAGAAAGCTCAATGGGGGTAGTGTTTACCCTTAGGGTAGTCCGTTTCTGAAGTTCTGCAAGAAAATTACGGACTCCCTGTCGCGCATTATACCAGTCGCCGAGATGGTATTTAACTATAACAAACTCAAAAGATGAGTAAACCGGGACAGCAAAAATCAGAAGTATAAAGAATATCAAAAAAATTTTCTTAATCAAGTAATACATAATAAGTTCCTATTAACCGGTTTTCAAAAGTAATAAAAGTAATACAGGCATCATATATCTTAAACAATGCACATTTAGTATAAGTTAGTATAAAAAAGAAACCTGAATTTCTCAAGTATATGAATTGCTTTATGATTAATCTGCTCAAAAATGATACGTTGCGTCAAAATAAAAACGGTTCTATTCCATTTTAAACGGGTGAAAGAAGTCTAAAAAGTAAAAATGAATTTAGGAAAGGTTGCGCCTGATGATTCTCAAGCAGATTTCTTTTGACACAAATAGATACCTAAACCGTGTAGTGTCTTAATTTTCTGGAAAAATTTTCAAGTCTATGCTAAAATATAGCTCTGCTCATTTTCATAAATTCAGGAGGCACCGGGCAATGAAAAAACACAAAAACAAAGTCGGATACTCTGAACGATGGTTTAAATTTATTAAACCGACACTCGGAAAAAGCCTCGTCAACAAATACAATGTAAAATTTGAATACCTTGATGATGTTTGTGAACTTCAGCCTCCTTATCTTGTTTTTCCGAATCATACGACTTTTTGGGACCCCTTTATCGTCAATTACGGACTGCCACACAGAATACACTACTTAGTATCGGATGCCAACTTTGTAAATCCGATTTTTAAGATGTTTTTAAATTCCGTAGGCGCTATCCCTAAAGCCAAAGCGGTAAAGGATACGGAGGCTATGAGAAAAATTGTAAGGGCAATAAAAGCCGACCGGTGTATCGGGGTTTACCCGGAGGGTAAGCGAACTTGGTCGGGCAAAACTCTTCCGCTTTTTTATTCCGCTTCCAAGATGGTTAAGGCGTTTAAACTTCCGGTGGTTACCCCCCTGGTTAAAGGTATGTTTTTATCTCAGCCGAGATGGCAAAACAAAAGCCGTTTCGGCGAGGTTAGAATCTCTTATCATATTGAACTTACCCCCGAAGATATAGAAAAGCTCAGCGTTGATGAAATCCACGAACGTTTGACTAAGGTTCTTGCATACAACGAGTTTGATTTTCAGCGCGAGGCGATGATAGAATTCAAGTCTTCACGCCCTGCGGAATATCTTGAACAGGCAATTTTTATCTGCCCTAAATGTAAGGCAATCGGCAATTTGCATTCCGATAAAAGACGTTTTTTCTGCAATACCTGCGGGTATGAGGTCTTTATGAACAAATATCTATTTTTTGAGACACCGGGGGGTAAACTCTATTTCGATAATATTGCGGATTGGGATGATTGGCAAATGCCCTACCTCAAATCAATAGTTGACAAAGCATATAACTCAAAAGACTCCCTCCCGATTTTCGCTGATGAACATATTAAGCTAAAAAGAAGTACCCCGGGCTTAAAAAAGCGCAACCTTAAGCGTTTCCGAGACGGTAATATGTATTTATACTATGACCATATACTTTTCATATCTAAAAAAGGCGAGGAGTTTCGTTTTGATTTAGATAAAGTTAGGGGCATCAACGTTCAGGAACGCGAAAGACTTGAATTTTATTATAACGACACTTTACATCGTATAAGCTATAAAGGCAAAGTATCTTCTCTTAAATGGATGCGCGCCGTCCAGTTTTTGCATAAGCATCACGGTATCATTGAAGAAGGCTCTCTCGAAATATAAAATCGGAGGTTTTTTATGAAACGGCTTTTCATATTGGGGGGAATATTTTATATATTTCTGTTTTTAGCTATAAATACAGCGGGGGCTGAGGAAATCCGTCCTGATTTTCTATCAACCATAGGTATAGAGGCTATCAACGTAACCTCGGCGAAACCCGCAACAAATCTTACGGTGGATTTGAATATTTCTTTTCGGGCAAAACAAAACCAAATTATAGATTACGTGGAGGTAAACCTTGAGCCTCTCGAATCGGGACTACACAAACTAACTTTCGACAACACCGACAATATATGGAAAACCAAAATAACTATCCCGCGCGGAAATCTCAGACGAAAAAACATAAAAATTACCGCAACGGGGATTGACGGCGATAAGTTCAGCACAAATATTATGATTAAACCTACCGAAGTTTTGGTTACTCCCGAAGTTGAAAAAGACGGATGGCGTTACGTTATTGATATTGCCCTGCTCTCCGTGTTTCTACTTATAGGCACTTTCTTTAAAAGAAAAATCCGCTTCTTCTCCAAGTATCTTGTGCCGAATGCTATGATAGCGGGATTTGTAGGACTTTTTGTCAGATGGCTTATCGGAACACTTTTCCCGAACTGGGGGCAACTTTCAATAGAACGTCTCGGCTTAATGATTTACCATCTGATGGCTGTGGGGTTTATTTCGTTAGCGCTTAAAGGCAATGAAGAGGAGCGCAACGATGAGGCGGTTAAAACCGGGGCAAGTATTGTATCTTTCTATATTATGCAGGGTATAATAGGGTTTGCAATAACGCTTGTGCTGTTTTATCTGGTTTTCCCAAATCTATTCCCGCCCTTTGGATTGTTACTCCCTCTCGGATACGGGCAGGGTCCCGGACAGGCGTATTCTATCGGAACGCAATGGGAAAACTTCGGATTTCAATACGGGGGAACTATCGGGCTTACGGTTGCAACTTTCGGCTTCCTATGGGCGTGTTTCGGCGGTGTGCCTCTTATGAACTGGCTTATCAAAAAGAAAAAAATGATGCCGACAGACTCCGCTCATCTGACAAAATTCGATAAGTCAAAACCCAAACCGATTGCAATAAAAGACGAGCCTAACGCCGTGCCTCTAACCGACTCGATTGACAGAATGTCGATACAGGCATTCCTCATAGGTATTGCATACCTACTGACTTTCGGAACCCTGTGGCTTTTTTCTATACTGTTAAACCCTCTCGGAACTTTCGGGCAAACCCTTGCGCAGATGCTTTGGGGCTTCCATTTTATACTCGGTTCGCTTTTTGCCCTCCTGATACAAAAATCCATCAAGCTGTTCAAGAATAAGGAAATTATGCACCGCACTTACCCCAACCGGTATATACTTGAAAGAATCGCGGGTGGTTCTTTCGACTTTATGATTACCGCATCTATTGTGGCTTTGTCGTGGCAGGCTATCAAAACCAACTGGTTAGCGCTTTTGCTTTTAATTGTAATCGGAGGGGTCGCAACGATGTGGTATGTGGTTTTCCTGTGCAAAAAGGTGTTTAAAAACCACACTTTGGAATATATACTCGCGCTATACGGTATGGCGACCGGAACAATCTCATCGGGGCTTGTCTTGCTGAAAGAGGTTGACCCCAACTTCAAAACCCCCGCCGCGCAAAATATGGTATTAGGCAGCGGAGTAGCATTGTTTCTCGGTATCCCGTTAATACTTGTCCTGCCCATACCTGTTACGGGTTTTGTAGATAAAAATCCGTTCCTGTATCTGCTGACGTTTATATTATTTTTCCTGTTGCTTGCCGGGCTTTTCCTTGTGATTTATTTTACGGAAAGACGGAGGAAGAAAAGGGCGTTAAAATAAATTGAAATAAGAATCGAACCGCCCCGAGGGATAAACCCAAGGGGCGATTACTTTATCAATATAAGGGGGCTTAGGTCAGAATAATTCTAATCCGATATAATAACCGAACCAGCTTTCGTAGTTATAATTTACCCAATCGGAGGTTGTGTTATGCACAGGGCGTATCGCAATATCATCCCCTCCTGCATTAGGCATATATACATTATAACTTATTCCTGCATTTATTGCAAGCCATCGAATTGCTTTATAATTAATCTACTTGAAAACGATACGTTGCGTCAAAATAAAAATCTATTCAAAATATTCTTCAACAAGAAAGATGTTGGAGGATAAAGATGGGGATGACAATGAGAGAGAGAA
>Ga0334898_1002831_pt1 | contig 15052 bp, 10 predicted proteins | sample GraSluR3_MG_10_FD_207228 | JGI IMG/M metagenome (GOLD analysis project Ga0334898, IMG submission 207228) | Sludge microbial communities from methane-producing bioreactor in Wageningen University, Netherlands - Granular Sludge_3_08-R3 | ecosystem: Engineered > Bioreactor > Anaerobic >... | reverse complement strand
CGATTCGGGGCCGTATATCTCAATTACCCGTCCGCGGGGATACCCACCTACGCCTAGGGCCTGATCCAGGGTTATTGAGCCGCTTGATATAACGGGTACATCTATTACGGCCTTGTCGCCCATCTTCATGATGGTGCCCTTGCCGTAGTCCTTGTCAATCTTGTCGATGGTGAGCTGGAGCGCTTTCAGCTTCTCCTGGTTAATCTCTTTCTTTTTGGCTTGCTTCGAATCTTTCTGATTTTCCATTCCTTATGCTTATTATTTAACTATTTGACTTGCGTGTTCTTTGGTCTTTACCTTATCAATAATCTCCTCAATCATACCTTGCTCGTCGATAATAAAGGTTGTGCGATGGATGCCATCGAAGGTTCTGCCCATAAATTTTTTGGGGCTCCAAACGCCAAAGGCTTTTATTATCTCCTTCTCGGTATCAGCAATTAGGGGGAAGGGCAGATTGTGCTTCTCGATAAACTTTTGATGCGACTTTTGGCTGTCGGCGCTAACGCCCAGCACGGTGTAACCCTTGCTTAGTAGCATTTGGTAATTATCTCGTAGGTCGCAGGCTTGGGCTGTGCACCCTGGGGTGCTATCCTTTGGGTAAAAGTACAGCACTACCTTTTTCCCGGCCAGCTGGCTTAGCTCTATGCTTTTGCCGTTTTGGTCTATCCCGCTGAAATTAGGTGCTTTATCGCCCACTTTAAGATGTGTCATGGTGTATGTCTGTTTAGGATTGTAAAGTTAATAAGATTGCTTAGAATAATTCTTGAATTGAATTACAATTTATTAACACCTCACCCCAACCTTTAGTTGTTGCGCTTTTAATATATTTGCCAAATCCGATAGAATTTCCGTTATATTGCATCGATGCTTTTTTCCCCAAAAAAAATATGAGTCATTTTTTATGATTTGTTTACTCATACGATGGTTGTGAGTTTATGAAATAGGAGGGTTTCAAAGCTCAGTCGGTCGACAAAATTTACTATCTTTGTATTATGACTAAGCTAACAGAAAATAAAAGTCCTTTTGGTGAGGTTTTTGGCTTTCCTATTGAGAATGAAGACCCGGAAGCCCAACGATATAGAAAACAAAAACTTTGTCCCTTCAACAACAAGGTTCCTAACTGTACGAAGGACAAAGCAAACAATCCACTTGGAGTATGTAGTGTTTGGCATAATGGAACATCAATAATAACATGTCCAACAAGATTTCGAGAAGATTGGTTGATTATTGAACAAACTGCTGAATTTGCGTTTGGGAATAAAGCAACATGGACATCCTTGTCTGAAATCAAACTTGTTGACAAGAACGGACAATCTGCAGGTAACATAGATTTTGTCCTTGTTCAATACAACGAGCTAGGTCAACTGATAGATTTTGCATCACTTGAAGTCCAAGGAGTTTATATTTCAGGAAATCTTAGGAATCCATTTGAAGAGTATATCAAAAAAACTTCTAAAGACTTTGAATGGCCCACAGGATACAACTATCCCAAACCAGACTATTTATCATCATCTCGAAAGCGCCTTGTTCCACAAATGCTATACAAGGGTGGAATATTTAAATCTTGGAAAAAGAGACAAGCTGTTGCTATACAAAAATCATTTTTTGAAACACTTCCTTCACTGCCAACAACCACTAAGTCAAAGGCTGATATTGCTTGGTTTCTGTACGATCTTGTCTATGATAAGAAGCAAAAGAAAAACAATCTCGTACTTAATGAAATAGTTTACACTGAATTTGAACCAGCGCTTTTAAGGATTACCACTCCCGAACCCGGTGGAATTACTGACTTTATAAATATTTTACAAAACCGCCTTGACGAGCATTTGGATAAGAATCCACCTGATGCTCCATCATTAACAGACCTAGTTAGCAGATAATTATGGATGGACAGTTATCAATATTTGAAACCCTGTCTGCAGGTCAGGAAGGCAAACAAAAAAGAGCAACTTCTAATGTAGTAAATGTAGCTTCAGTTCCGCAAAGAAGTCCATTTAGATACCCAGGAGGAAAGACTTGGTTGGTTCCTGTCGTGAGAAAATGGCTTAAACAATCAAAAGAGCCCAAAATATTAATTGAACCTTTTGCTGGTGGTGGTATTGTCAGTCTTACAGCGGCATTTGAAGGATTGGCTGACAAGATTGTAATGGTTGAACTAGACCATGAAGTAGCCGCTGTTTGGGAAGTAATTGTTAATGGTGACCATAATTGGTTGGCAGATAAAATTTATTCGTTTGATCTTACTCCAGAAAATGCAAACACTATACTTCAAAAGAAAGACAAGACGACACAGGAACAGGCTTTTAGCACTATACTTAAAAATAGAATCTTTCACGGGGGCATTATAACTAAAGGTTCAGGGCTTATAAAGAATGGAGAGAACGGTAAAGGAATAAAATCTCGTTGGTATCCCAAAACCTTGCGAGATAGAATTATAGCAGTTGGGTATGTTAAGGCAAAAATGGAATTTATTGCCGGTGATGCATTCGTTGAATTGGAGAGAATTAAGAATGACGCAGATGTTTATTCATTCATAGACCCGCCCTACACAGTTGCTGGGAAACGACTTTATACCCATTTTGAGATTGACCATGATACTTTATTTGCTTTAACTGCAGAACTTAAAGGGAAATTTATGCTAACCTATGATGATACAGAAGAAATAAGGGCGTTAGCCAGAAAATATAAGTTTGACTTTAAGACGATTCCAATGAAAACTACCCACCATATTCAAAAAAATGAAATTATAATATCTGACAATTTTGAATGGTGGAAATAAAGGAATACTTATCCCAAGTATAGTGTATAGTGCATTTTGCTTCGTTGAACTCCCTGCAGTCCGTTGGTGAATAATGTTAGTATTGAATGAAGTATATCTAACAGACGGTGTCACGGTGCAAGAGATTTATGTTTTCGAATTGCTAAACAACACATAAACACAACCATTCACTATGAATAGTTCTACTGCATATTCTTAGTATTATTTTTCTAAATACCTGCCCTGCCCCTAATTATCTACTGCGTTATCATGTGGTAGTTGTTTCATTACTTTATTAGTCAAAAAAACTTTTTTATCGCCCAAAAAAATCAGCTATCATTGCTAGTTGTTTTGTTCCCAACGTTGGTTGGGATTTATTATGTTGTTTAAAAGTGAGCTATATTTTTAATGTCGAATTCAATAGATGTTTTTCGTGGTAAGTTTTTTGCCATATCGCTGCAGGAGCATAAGATTCTTGGAGCAACATTCACTGCACATATTGTTGAGTTGCTAAGTATCGAGGGTGGTATTTACACCGTGCTCGATAATGTTTTCCCCGATAACCTTGCCAAGTGGAGCGAGCTAGTATCGCCCGAGGCAGAACGGATTGTTCGAATACTCGATGAGGTAAGCGATAGCAGAATGTTTCGTGTGGTGGGTAGGCGCAAAAAATCGGTTGCCGATTTCTACAAGGCCATTCAAACCGACGAGGTGTTTGGTGGCTACGTTCGCTCGTATTTCGAACGGCGCATAGCAAAATGCTACGATACTGTTGTTGCCAGCGATATCCCAATATTTTTAAAGGATAAGAAGTTTAGCAATCTGTATCACGATCACCTGCTGCTGGTTCAGCCCGAGAATGCCGAGCCCGTTTTCCGATTCTCGGTAACACCCATAGAAACACGATACACGCTTGAGGCAACCTGCAAAGGCGAGAGGGTAAGCCTTAGGCACAGGCAAGCTCAAATTGTTACCTATGACCCGTGTATTATACGGCTGGGGTATCGTCTGTTTAGGTTCGATGGTATTGATGCTAAAAAGCTGTTGCCTTTCTTCACCAAGGAGTTTATCTCTATCCCACAATCGGCTGAGAAGAAGTATTTCGAAACCTTTGTGCTGAATGCCATAAAGACCCAGATTGTAATTCCCGAAGGTTTTAAGATAGTTGAGGCCGAACTTTCGGCCAAGGCCATACTGTCGCTCGAAACCAGGCTAAATGGATCGTTAGGCTTAGTGTTGTACTTTAGGTATGGCGACAAGAACTACCTGAGCCAAAGCAAACCACAGAAAGAGGTGTCGCTAAAGGTTGTAAACGGAACCTACGTGTTCACACGGTTTAGCCGCAATGTGGAGTGGGAGGATGCTGTTAAGGATACAATAAAGTCGTTTGGCCTAGCCAATATTCAGGGGGCCGAGTTCGCACCAGCCGACAATACGTCGGATTACGAACTGATTGCATGGGTAAATGCCAATGCCTTAGCCTTGGCGCAAAAGGACGTGGAGATTGTTCAGCAGCTTAGGGATATTAGCTACTACATCAAGGGGTACAACCTTGACCTAAAGGCCAAGCTCGAGAACGATTGGTTCGATATCTATGGCATGGTTAAGCTAACCGATTTTGAGTTTCCGTTCATACTGCTACGCAAGAATATCATCAAGGGAATACGAGAGTTTATTTTGCCCAACGGGCAGGTTTTTGTTATCCCAGAGGAGTGGTTTGCCAAGTATAAGGGGCTGTTTGTGGTGGGTAGTGTCGATAGCGATAAGCTGGTGCTTCCTCAGTCGGGGTTTGGGTTTATTCAGCAGGCGCAGGTTCACTGCCCCGACGCAGAGAGTTTGAAGGAGCGTTTTGCCAACGTAACGCTGGCTCAACATGTGGAAATTCCTACTGGGCTAAACGCACAGCTACGAGATTACCAAAAGCTGGGCTTACTGTGGTTACAGCTGCTGTACGATAGTGGTATGGGTGGTTGCCTAGCCGATGATATGGGTTTGGGAAAAACCATTCAAACCCTAGCCGTGCTTCTGCATGATGCCGAGCGAAGAGAGAGCAATGGAGATCAATTGGCTAGCAATGGATTGGTGCATATGGGGCGTACCTCACTGTTGGTGGTGCCTACCTCGCTGCTATTCAACTGGCAGCGCGAGGTGGAGCGCTTTGCACCAAGCCTTACCATCTACCAGTTTACTGGTCCAAACCGAACTCGCTCTGTTACCGAGCTAGTTAACTACGATATGGTGCTAACCACCTACGGCGTGCTTCGCAACGAGATCGATCTGCTTAAGGATGTGCGTTTTAACTTTGTGGTTCTCGACGAAAGCCAGACCATAAAAAATCCGGCCAGCAAGGTATACCGATCTGCCGTGCTGCTAAAGGCTAAACATTACATTAGCCTAAGCGGAACGCCCATAGAGAACTCGCTTACCGATTTGTGGGCACAGCTCAACTTCCTAAACCGTGGAATGTTGGGGTCTCTGCGCTCGTTCAGGGAGCAGTTTATCACTCCAATTGAGAAGAATAAGGACGAGAAGGTGCAAGAAACTCTCAAGAAGTTGGTTGAGCCATTCATCATGCGACGGAGCAAGCATGAGGTGGCGCCAGAGCTACCCCAGCTTACCGAGGAGGTTGTTTACTGCAACCTATCGGAACAGCAGCGGAGTATATACGAGGAGGAGAAATCGAAGGTTCGCAACAGCATCCTCGAGAACATTGAGAGCGTTGGCTATGGCCAGTCGGCCATCTCAATACTGCGAGGGTTAACCCGATTAAGGCAGATTTCAAATCATCCGCAAATGCTTGAGGAGTACCAGTACGCCGATTCGGGTAAGTTCGATGAGGTGGTGCGAACTGTTGAGGCGCTGGTGGAGGAGAACCACAAGGTGCTTATCTTCTCATCGTTTGTAAAACATTTGCGAATTGTTGAGAAACAGCTTGAAAATACTGGTGTTGCCTATCAAATGCTGGTGGGATCCACCACCAACCGTCAGCAGATTGTGGACGAGTTTCAGAACAACCCATCATGCCATGTGTTTTTGATATCAATAAAAGCGGGTGGGGTAGGGCTTAACCTTACGGCAGCTGACTATATCCTTGTGCTCGACCCATGGTGGAACCCCGCCGTGGAGAATCAGGCTATTGCCCGTGCGCATCGTATTGGTCAGGATAAGCCTGTGTTTGTATATCGTTTTATCTCGGTGGGTACGGTCGAGGAGAAAATCCGCCGCCTGCAGGAGAGAAAGCTGCTGCTGTCGAGCCATTTTGTGGATAGCTCAAACCCGCTAAGCGCCATAAGCCAGGAGCAGATGATGGAGATACTGGGGTAGCGTCTATCAATAAAAAAGAGGGTGTCTCAAAAGTCCTTTGTGGAACTCTGTGGACTTCTTTGTGCTCTTTGTGATCCAATAAAACTGTTTTCACACAAAGCAAGCACAAAGAAGACACAAAATACTCAAAGATGCGATTACAATGTTACTGCTAATTAATCCCCTTAAAAACCCTATTCCAGCGTATATTGGCGGGGAATCGCTTATCAGTATCCAGCGATAGCCAGATAAATGATGCCTTACCCACAACATGATCCTCGGGCACAAATCCCCAGAATCGAGAGTCGGCAGAGTTATGGCGATTGTCGCCCATCATGAAGTAGTAGTCCATCTTAAAGGTGTAGCTGGTGGCTGGCTCATCGTTGATGTATATTACGCTATCCTTTACAGCAAGGTCGTTCCCCTCATACTGGTCGATAATCCTTTCGTAAAGGGGTAGGTTGTTTATATCGATTTCAACGGTTGAACCTTTTTTGGGTATCCACAGCGGGCCAAAGTTATCCTCGGTCCATGGGTAGTTGGGCGAGTGTGGGAAAATGGCTTTGGTCATCATGGTAGGATTTGTGTTCTCGTGCTTTAGCACCGAGTGCACATTGTTAAGCTGCCTTATTCTGTCGTATGCCTCGGAGGTTAAGGGCATCTCGTAAATTCCCCCAGCAGGGTTGAAGAACCTATCGGCCTTGGCTATCTTTAAATCATCCAAAATTTTTGAGTTAATGGAGGTGCCGTTTGTTCTGATGATATAGTTGTACTGCATATCATCAATAGTTTTCTGCCTTTGCCCGTTGATGAATACCTGCCCACGGCTAATGCTAAGGGTGTCACCAGCTATAGCAACGCATCGCTTGATGTAGTTCTCACGCTTATCCACAGGCCTCACCACAAGGTCGTAATCCCTGTGCACCCTTTCGCGCCCGATCTCTCTAACCACCGAGTAGTAGCTGCGCTCCTGGTGCTGAACAATTACTGTGTCGCCCTCGGGGAAGTTGAAAACCACCACGTCATCGCGCTTGACATCGCCAAAACCAGACAAGCGCTTGTAGGGGCGCTTAATCCACTCGAGGTACGACTTGGTGTTTTTGGTTAGCGGTAAGGTGTGGTGTGCAAACGGAAAGGAGAGGGGCGTGTTGGGCAGCTTGGGGCCATAGCTCACCTTGCTCACAAACAGGTAATCGCCTACTAGCAGCGATTTTTCCATTGATGATGTGGGGATGGTGTAGGCCTCAATAAAAAACATTCGGATTAGCGTTGCTGCAATTACAGCAAAAATCAGGGCATCTACCCATTCAACCAGGGCGGTTTGCTTTTTCACCCCACGCTTCTTCCAAAAGGTCCAGTTCACCTTACGGGTGATATGGTAATCAACAAAGATGGGAATGCCAAGCAACAGCCAGTAGTTGCCAATCCATACTACCCAAAGGATAAATATTGAGGTGGAAAGCGCAAACAGAAAGTATCTGTTCTTCAAAATGTTTTTAATTTTTTCCATTATTTCGATAAGTATGTTTGTTCTATTTTCAACGGTAAGTTTACTACATTTTTGCGAATAATTAAATCTGAAGCAAGCTTTCCATTGTTAAAATTCCCTTTTTGCCCGCAGTAAACTCGGCAGCAAGCACTGCGCCCAGCGCAAACCCTTTACGGCTTTTGGCGCGGTGGGTAAGCGTAATTTCATCCTGCTCGGAGCTTAGCGTAACGGTATGCGTGCCGGGTACATTTCCTTCTCTAATCGCTTTTATTGGTATTTTATTTTCAGCCATATCGGGTTCAAGGATCCATCCAGCAAGCATATCAACCTCGTTGGATATTATCTCGGCAAGGGTTATGGCTGTTCCGCTGGGGGCATCCTTTTTTTGGGTGTGATGAATCTCCTCAATGGCTATCTCGTAGCCCTTTACCCTATTGATGTATTGCGCCATAATGCGGTTTAGCCTAAAAAAAAGGTTTACCCCAATGCTAAAGTTCGATGCGTAGAATAGCGCTCCGTGTCCGCTTTCGGCCAGCTGCTTGGCCTCGTCGAACTTATGTAGCCAGCCCGTGGTGCCACTTACCACTGGGGTGTTTGCCAGCAGGCAGGTTTTTATATTTTCGAATGCTGTTTCGGGGGTCGAGAACTCTATGGCCACATCCACTGCCTTTAGGTTGGTAGGGTTAAGCTCATGCTGGTTATCCCTGTCAATTATCAGGGTGATGGTATGCCCTCGCTCCTTGGCGATGGCCTCAATTTCATGGCCCATTTTACCGTAGCCAATGAGTGCAATATTCATTTGATTTGAATTTTGTTGGGACAAAAATACAAAGTTGAAGCTGTGTGAGCAAATTGTGGGAGGGTTAGTTTTTGGAGATCGGTAGGCAGTGGTCAGTAATCAGTGGTCAGTAATCAGTGGTCAGTGGTAACCGGTAAGCGGTGATCAGTAATCCCTGCCTGCCTTGACGGCCCGCCTGACCGCAGTAGTCGGGCAGGCAGTCAGGTAGGGGTAAGCGGTATCTCGCAACCAACCGCTCATCTCACAACCGATTCGCCCTACCTTCTCGGTAGGCAGGCAACTGACGGAGAGTTAGTCGCAGGCAATCACCCAATCACCCAATCACCCAATCACCCAATCACCCAATCTTATAGCTAATTAACGCTGACAGTTTATCTGCCTATGTTAGCCTGCCTGGCCGGCAAAGGCAGGGTCAATTTTCCCCTCAAAAACCTTAACGGCAGGGCCTTGCAGCCAGATGTTTTGATATTTTTTGTCGGATACCCTTTCGAACGATACGGTAAGGGTGCCTCCTCTTGCTTCAATTGTATACGTGTTTTTGCTCTCGTTGTACCAATGATTTGCAGCAATGGCAGTGGCTACGGCTCCCGTGCCGCAGGCAAGGGTTTCGCCCTCAACACCCCGCTCGTAGGTGCGAATTCTTATTCCCTGGTCTGTAAAGTGAGCAAAATTTACATTTACCCCAGCGGGTTGCTTGCCAAAGGAGTTACGCATTAACCGACCCTGATAGGGAACATCCACATGGTCCACATCGGTTACAAACTGAATAAGGTGAGGCGACCCTGTATTGATTAGGTAGTGATCCTCATCGAGGGTGATATCGTCCACATCAATCATTTTAAGGCGAACGGTTTGCTCGTCAATTACAATGGCCTCATGTTGCCCATCAATACCAACGAAAAGGGTTTTATCGCCAATTATCCCCAGATGATGTGCAAACATCACAAGGCACCTGCCGCCATTGCCGCACATGGTGGCCTCGTGCCCATCGGAGTTGTAGTAGCGCATCCTGAAGTCGGCCATGGTATCGTTTTCGAGCAGCATAAGCCCATCGGCGCCCACGCCGAACTGTCGGTGACAAAGGTTAGCAACCTGTTGGGGCGAAGGGTTTAGGTTAAGCTCACGATTATCAATTATCACAAAATCGTTGCCTGCGCCGTGGTATTTTTTGAAGTTGATGGTCATGATGGTAATCGGAAGTCAGTAATTGTTGGTTGGTAGTTATGGTTTTAACAGAATAGTTTTGATTTGTTATCGACGAACACAGCATTTTTAAGCAATTGGTTACTCGAAAGGTGGGTAATGAAATTGTCGAGTTGCTCATAATCTGTTTTTTGCTTAATTCCCTTTACGGTTACTTCGACAGGCTCAGTAACCGTTCAACCCGCAACCCGCATCTCAATCTACCGTCTCAACACAACCACGTCAATCCTACGATTACGGGCACGGCCCTCCTCGGTGTCGTTAGATGTAAGAGGCACTTGGTTTTTCATATCCTTAACCTCCACGTTGCTAAAGCCATTCTCGATAAGGTATTTGGCCACTGCACCTGCGCGGTCGCGACCAATATCGGGCTTTTGGATTGCCTCAAGGTCATCGCAATGGCCCTGAATTTCGAGGCGAACGGTTGGGTTATTCCTAACCTGACGGAGCAGACGATTAAGCTCGGCAACCGATTCGGGTGCAAGGTAATCGCTGTTGGGGCCGAATTGAATATTTAGCTCAATGCTTGAGCCAACCGAAATAGGCTTAAGCTGAATATTTCGGTTGATATTCATAAAGGTGGTTACCTGTTGAAGTACCAAATTCTCGGAGAAATACCAGTAGTCATCGGCCAAAACCTCGAGTAGGTAATCGTCGCTTGCCATGAAGTTTAGTGTGTAATCGCCACTGGTAGCGCTGGAGTTAACCGAGGCAACTATGGCATTGGTGCGGGTATTTATTAGGTTAACCCTAGCCCTAATGGCTTGTTGGGTGTTGGCATCCTTAACTGAACCCGATATAGTGGTACGACGCACCTGCTGAACGCCCTGCTGCATTTCCTGATCACTTGCGGCAAAGTTAATACGGCGCACCTTCTCGTCGAACACAAAGTTTACCTCAAACTGCTTATAGCCATTAAACTGTACTAGGAAACTGTTCTGCCTAAGGTCAAAATTCTCGTAGAAAATATTATTGATGGTAAGAATATACTCATCGGTTACTGGTGCAAACAGCACAAATTCTCCGTTTCTATCGGTAAGAGTTGAATGCGAACGACCTTGGCTGTCGGTAGCGGTAACACGTACATTCGAGAGGTCCATTCGTCCTAATCCTGAAAGACGACTTCGGTTAAGGATGATTTTACCGAAGACTTTATTTTGTTCAACGAATGGGAAATTGTGATATTCAGATTTTGTTATGTTTATTTCTGTGTCACCAAGTACCTTACTGTAAGTTCCTGTTTCGCTTCCAATAGGATTGTATGAAATATGGTATCGACCTTCAGGAATTCTATCTAAATATACTTTCCCAGTATTGTCGGAGATAAGTTCTGCATTATAGAATTCACCTGGGATCCTTCCCACTACATCACTTTCAACTTTGGAAATAGAAACAAGCACATTTTTGATGCCTGGCTCATTCTCTTCTTGAATAAAGTTACCATTATAATCTCTAAAAAACACAAGAGTAGCATTGTGATATTTTACTCTAGGTTGATGTATGTCAAGTTCTTTTCTAATTCCAGCTTCGATATATAAGTTTTGAAACGTTTCCAGATCATCCTGTGTGGTAGTTCGCTTTTGGGTTGAGTATACACCTAAAGCATGTACTCTCCAGTTTTTCGGTAGATACCAATAAAGTTGTCCGGTAATATTTGAGAATGTTGAGCGAGCAACAATGTCATTTGTGTAGCTGATCCCAGCGTAAAGCCTTACGACATCTTTGTAGATATAGTTGTCATATGCAGGCATAAACTGTAGTTTCCTGTTTTCCCTCCTGTCTCTTGCAAAATATAACTGTTCAAATATTGATCGTGGCCCAGATGTGTAAAAAGTTAAAACATTAAAAGCATATGTTCTAATATTTAATGAGAAGTATTGGTAACCAAACCAACCACTATTAAATGAAGTTTCAATATCCCTGTATGGATTACTGAGAAGTTTACCTTGCGAAATTTCAACCCTAGGACTGACACTAGTTCTTCCTGTTTCGGTTCTTAAGCGTAAACCACCATTTAATTTGATGTTTAAGGTTTCAAAAGGAGTATTTGATTCTATTTGGGGAACACCCTCCATATAGTATTGGATAACACCCGGCCCCCAGTAAACCTGTAAGTTAGGTGAGAACATGTGGGTGTGTTCCGCTTCGCCTATTCTATTGTAACTATTGCTTTGTGATATTAAAGTATTACCTTGTATTTTTGGCCTTTCATTTCTTGTTTCTTGAAAAGTGAGTTGAAGCCTGTTCTTTAGGTCAAGCTGCCATCTTGTTCTGGCTCTAATCCTTAATCTTCCTGAGAAGATCCCGGTATATAAAGGGCTGCCATATCTGGCCGATATAGTATTATGGGTATTCCCAATTCTTGACGAGTAACCAAATTCTCCTCCAAATTCATTGTGTTTATTTACACCATCAATCTCTCTCTCCAGTAAATTGTATGAAGCAAGGGCATAGATATTATGAACTCCAACATTAAAACCAGTACCGATGTATCCAATTTTAGAGTTAAAAGAGTTTGTTTCGCTTCTATTATATGTTCCCCCGGTTTTCACGTATGATTGGGGTGTGAAAAAATACGAGATTTCTCCTCCCAGGTTTTCAATATTTGTTTTTTTATTTCTGTTGGCTACAGCCTCAACATTAACTTTTGATGTTTTATATGCAGCATAAGCACCTCGTCCGTACATACTACTTTGGAAACTCCTGTAATTATCACCAATTTCAAGTTGCCATGGCCCATAAATTCCACCAAGATGTATTCGTGTATCGAGATAAAAATCAGTTAGCGTTTTGGAGTTGTAGTTTTGGTAGTAATAGTAAACTTCACCTTCTCCTGTGAAAAGGGTTTTACCCTCAATAATTGCAGCAATAATTGGATCTCTTTCAGATTCTAGTAACCCCCTGCCTACTATCTCAACAACTAAAGGTTTGTCTTCTTGGGGTATGAGATTTTTATAAGATGATTCCAACTTTCTGAACCATATTGTTGTTTGTTGAGTTGTGTCAATTGTGGATATAATTGCTTTGAGGCCAAACATATTCCTTCCGTAAATATCTTTTGTTGCAAGCTGAATAGGGTAGGTAATTGTCGTGTCAGTATATGCAGGAATTAGAATATCTCGTGCAATCTCTGACATATTCCTTTCTCCTATGCCTAGATGAAGGCTCCCATCTAAAAGTAAGTTAACTTGTTCCTCCCTATTACCCCTGTTGCTAAATCTAGCCGTAAGTTTTGATGTGTTGTCAGTTGGGTCAAAGTAAGCCATCCTGTCTGGGAATCGAACAGAGAAATCAGCAACTCTAGGGATTTTTACATAGCAATATTCGTTTTTTACAGTGTTTCCCCTTGCATCAGAAATAGATGCGATAACACTATAACCAATGTCTCCACGAACATTGCTGCCAACTGAAATCCTTAAGGGAATAATAGTTGAGTCGTTCGGTTCTAAAGAAAAATCTATTTTACTACTCCCAATTATACTCCAACCTTGTGGGATAGTAATATTTAGTGTTAAATTTTCCTGTCTGTTGTTATTGTTTCTAACTCGAAGAGTATTGAAGAATGTTGTTTGAGCAGCTGCATCTATTGAGTATCGGGCGAAGGAGATTTCTATATTTGTTGGTGCTTCATTGGAAAGGAAAAACTGACCATAAGTTGCTTCGTATGGAGTAAGAAGCAATATAAGGCATATTGAAATTATTAAATATTTAAGGCATTTCAGCATTTACTTGGAATGCATGATGATATTCACAAATTATTCAACCTTAACTAACTCAAAGTGAATGTTAAGGTAATAAAAACCTTCCACCTTATTCATTAATTTATAATCTTCATCTGGTGATTTGCCAATTGAATATGTAACAACTAATTCAATATCAACCTGATTTGGATCCCCACCTGTTCCGCTAGCTAACAATTCTTTGTTTGTTTCTTCAAATAATTTGAAGTCAGTATTTAAACTACCATCATCGGTTGAAGTAAACAAAGGGAAATCAATTTCTAGCGCCTCTAGTGGCAAGACTTCTCCGGTATCAGAAATAAACTCAGTCTGGTCAGTCCAAGCATAAAGTTCCCAACCTGAAGAACCATCAACTCTATATGTGATACTTAAGCGTGTATTTATTGGGTATGTAATACCATTCTCATACTTGTTATATGAGTTTATCAAGAAGTTAATATTGCCACCGGCTATTCTGATTTGTCTAATATCAACATCCTGACTATTTGCATGGTTTGCGTATATTAAAACAATACCACAAAGCAATATCTGCTTAAATAGGTTCATGGGAAATATTAAAACATGGCGAAGTTAATTGATGCTGCTCAGAAATATATTGGAGCCAAACCTTAGATTATGTTTGGCTCCAATATAAGAATAATTAAATGAGCCTAATTTGGTTGCACACTTAAGAAGACATTGGTCATATAGATGTCTGCATCAAAACTCTCTTCTAGCAATGTGTTTGTTTGAGTTCCAGTTGACAATGCATCAGCAGTTCCAAATTCCCAAGCAATGGTATATTCATTAACTGTAGATCTGCCTGCTAAACCTGCAGGTACTATAGCATCAGGGTCATCGGCTAAGGCCTCGAGTACTCTTGTGTCTGTATCAGCTCCGGTTCCTCCGGTTATATTGAATGCAAGATAATCTAGGGGGATAGTATTGCCCGTGTCAAAACCTATAAAATCAGCATCCTCAGCTCCCAAGAAAACTTGGAAATCACGAGAAGATGAAACGTTGAACACTGTGTTGTACTGACTCCCAGGACCTAACCCATCTTCATACTGCTCAATAGTATTGAAAACAAAGTTTATGTTTCCTCCAGAAGTAACCGTTAGGCGCAGAATTGAGTTCAAAGTTACAGAAACAGGTATCACAGCATTATCGGATACCGCCTGTCCAAAGCCCATTTGGGCAAAAAGTAGCATAGCTACTCCAAGTAATAGTTTTCTCATAGGATTAAAAATTTAGTTGTTAGTAGTATAGTTGCTAATTTGTTTGCGTTTTGAAAACTTATGTAAAAATATTGCAAAAAAATTATAATACAAGTAGTTTTTACTTTTTTTTGGCTTTAAACTCATTAATATTGAGGAAGTGAGGTAATGTGCGGACGAATGTTTGAAAAAGTGTGATATATGATACTGCTAAATGGGAGGGGTTGCACTGTGGGGAGTTTTGGGAAAAGGGAGAGTGAGGATTGAAGATTGAAGACAGAAGAGAGGTGAGAAGACCGAAGACTGAAGACTGGAGAGGTGAGAGGTGAGAAGAGGGAAGAGGGAAGACTGAAGACCGAAGATTTAAGATTGAGGATTGAAGACAGAAGAGAGAAGAGAGAAGACAGAAGAGAGGTGAGAGGTGAGAGGTGAGAGGTGAGAGGTGAGAAGACCGAAGACTGAAGACTGGAGAGGTGAGAGGTGAGAAGAGGGAAGAGGGAAGACTGAAGACCGAAGATTTAAGATTGAGGATTGAAGACAGAAGAGAGAAGAGAGAAGACAGAA
>Ga0334898_1002829_pt1 | contig 15066 bp, 13 predicted proteins | sample GraSluR3_MG_10_FD_207228 | JGI IMG/M metagenome (GOLD analysis project Ga0334898, IMG submission 207228) | Sludge microbial communities from methane-producing bioreactor in Wageningen University, Netherlands - Granular Sludge_3_08-R3 | ecosystem: Engineered > Bioreactor > Anaerobic >... | reverse complement strand
TGGGCGGACTCGACGATGCCACAGAAGGAAACGTAATCATTGATGGTGTGGAAATCAATCAGCTTTCATCGCGAAAGCTCACCGATTTCAGAATGTACAATATCGGGTTTGTTTTCCAGGCCTACAACCTGATTCCGGTGCTCACGGCCAAAGAAAACGTAGAATTTGTAATGCATTTGCAGGGAGCAAAAAAAGCACACCGAGAAGCGCGTTCCACCGAGTTATTGAAAGCCGTTGGACTGGGAGAAATGATGGACCGCCGTCCGTCGAAACTTTCCGGCGGACAACAGCAGCGGGTGGCGGTAGCCCGGGCACTGGCATCGAAACCTAAGTTTGTACTGGCCGACGAACCCACCGCCAACCTCGATTCCAAATCGACCGAAAACCTCCTCGATATAATGGAGCGACTTAATAAAGAAGAAAAAATTACGTTTATATTTTCAACGCACGACCAGCGGGTGGTGAACAAAGCCCGCCGCGTGGTTACGCTCGAAGACGGAAAAATTAAAAGCGACATTACAAAAAGCTAAAAATGAAGACAACGGTAACACTTCTGCTCATCTTGTTTTTTCAGTTTTCACAGGCCATTGTCCCAAAAAATCCGGCACTTTCCGGATGGGAAATTCATGCACTGAATACTGCTGCGGAAGCAAGTTACCTGTCATCGCTTGAAAAAGAAATTATTCTGGAGATTAACAAGCTGCGAACCAATCCGAAACGCTATGCCGAAGATTACATCGCACCGCTGGCAAAAAAATACGACCGCAGGTTGCTTTACTACCCGGGCGACCAGCCGCTGCTTACAAAAGAAGGTGTAAATGCGCTTTACGAATGTGTGCGCGACCTGAAACGGCAGCAACCGCTGTCCGTCATTTATCCAAGCGAAGGACTTACACTGGCCGCCCGCGACCATGTAAACGACCAGTCGAAAACCGGACGCACCGGACACCAGGGCAGCGACCGCAGTTCCATGCGCGACCGTGTTGAGCGCTACGGAACATGGGAAAAACGTATTGCAGAAAATATTGCTTATGGCGGAAAAACGGCACAGCAAATTGTCATTTACCTGCTCATCGACGATGGTGTGCGCGACCGCGGTCACCGCAAAAACTTTCTAACCCCCGATTTCAATATGGTGGGTGTGGACACCGGCAGTCATCCCGAATACGGCCTTATGAGCGTGATGGATTTTGCAGGCGGATTCAAAACAAACCAAAAATGAACCGACTGAAATATATTTTGCCTCTTTTTCTTCTGATTTATTTTGAAGGGAATGCCCAACTGCAAAAATTCACGGCAAGCGGCTATGTGAAAGATTTGTATATGTATTACAAGCCGGAAAATCCCATTCCCGGAATCGATGCCGATCACCTTTCCTCGAACCTGGTTCACAACCGGCTTAATTTCAGGTGGTATGCAACCGGTCAGCTCACTTTCGGCCTCGAAGCCCGGAACCGCCTGTTTAGCGGGCAACTGGTGCGCAAATTTCCGCTTTACAAGGAATTTGTGGACACCGACCCCGGTTATTTCGATTTTTCGAAAACAGTGGCATCAGGCAAAGGTTGGTTTTTACATTCGATGATTGACCGCGCCTGGATGGATTTTGCAAAGGGGAAATGGCAAATTACCGCCGGAAGGCAGCGCGTAAACTGGGGCATTAACCTGGTTTGGAACCCCAACGATATTTTTAATACTTTCGACTATTTCGATTTCGATTACGAAGAACGTCCGGGGTCCGATGCCATAAAAGTTCAATATTATACCGGCGTAACTTCGTCAGCTGAACTGGTTTACAAAATTCAGCGAAACGATTTGGAAGACCAAACCGAATCGACCTTTGCCGGCAGGTACCGTTTTTCAAAATTCACCTACGATTTTCAATTCATTGGCGGCTGGATGCCCGAAGACTTTGTTTTGGGCGGCGGCTGGATGGGCGACATCAAAGGAGGTGGTTTCCGCGGTGAGGTTTCGTGGTTTGTTCCGAAGGAAAAAAACAGCAACAGTGAAGAAGCCATGGTCGCAACCGTTTCGGGCGATTATACCTTTAAAAACAGTTTGTATGCACACGCAGCCATTTTGTACAACAGTCTGGGAGTAACCGGGAAAGCCGGCGCACGCGAATTTTTCGACCAGAACATTTCGGCCAAAAGGTTGTCGCCTGCCCGCTGCAACCTGTTCGGGCAACTCTCCTACCCTTTTACCCCGCTTTTTTCAGGCAGTTTTTCAGGAATGTTAAATCCATCAGACGGCTCATCATTTCTGGGCCCGTCTTTCACTTACTCGCTCGGCAATAACCTGGAACTGATGGCCACCGGCCAGTTGTTTTTCGGCGATGAAGGCACGGAATACGGCGAACTGGGAAAAGCAGTGTATGGCAGGTTGAAGTGGGCGTTCTGACAGAAAAAGTAAATTGCCACTATTATTTAAACAGCAACTGTGCAAACTGGTATAACGATCTGCGCCAGGTGTGAAATTCGTGAGCAGTACCTTCCGAAATATAAGAAACCGCATTATATCCTTCGTTTTGCAAACCGGCTACGGCATTTTTTACACCACCCGGACGTTCTTTGCTTCCACAGCTAATAAATACGAGCTTCAATCCATCATGTTCTTTCAGGTCTTCCGGACTATAAACTCCGCCGCTGAAAAGTCCGTAATGCGAAAATACACCGGGTCGGTTTAATGTAATCTGCCTTGTTTCCATTCCACCCATCGACAGACCCGCCATGGCACGATTTTCCTGGTTGGCCAACGTGCGAAAATTAGAATCGATGTATGGAATTAATTCATCAACCAAAACGGTTTGAAACGGTTCAATATCGAATTTGCGCAATTCTCCAAACTTAATATCGTTGGTCATGCCGTAAGTCATTACAATAATGAATGGTTTGGCTTTCCCTTCTGCAATCAGGTTATCCATAATAAGGTTTGCCCGCCCCTGGCTGGGCCACGATGTTTCGTTTTCGCAGTAACCGTGCTGAAGGTATAATACCGGGTAGCGTTTTGAAGTTTCCTGCTGGTAACCGGGCGGTGTATATACAAAAGCCCTGCGCGACATATTGGTACTTTTCGACGGGAAAAGGATTTCGTGCACATGCCCATGCGGAACATCTTTAAGTTCAAAAATATCCTGGTCGGGTGCGGGTACCTCTACACCACTGCCCCAGCGGCAAGCGCCAAAAAACAGAAGACTTCCCGGATCGGGCACAGAAGCGCCATCGATGTTTAGCTGGTAATAATGAAACCCTACGTCCTGAGGGGCTGATTCACCTGTCCACAACCCGTTTTCGTCTTTTACCAAATCGTATTTTACCCCTCCGATATCGAGTTGTACGTAATTGGCATCGGGTGCCGGAATTTGTGCACGCACGCGTCCTTCAGAGTTAACCATGGGATACTCCCGGCCCGGTTGGTTAGTCGGTGATGGTTTGAAATCTTCAACAATTTGGGGTTTGCTTTCTTGTCCGGAAATAATACCGGCCAGCAAGACCAATATAACACCACTTAAAATTCGTTTCATTTTCAAGTTCATTTTTTGATTCGTTTTACGATTTTATATTCTTCCGGCACTTTTGCCGCTTAACTTTCAAGCGAATTAAGAAAAAAAGACTGCCTAAACAAAATAGCAGTCTTTTTCACTAAACATCTAACTTTCTTCGGTTAATTTTGCCAACCTCTGTACAACCCCAGTCCCGACTGGCTGTACCCTTCATTTTGCTCCAGCAAACCTTCCGAAAGATCAATCTGACTTTGAGGAATGGGAAAAAATCCTTTGGTTGCATCGTAACGAGAACTGTATCCGTCAGGATGCAAAGCAGAATGTGTGGCTTCCGCTCCAAAGTTATAAACTGCCACACCTTCCTGTGATTCCAGGGCAGCTTTGGTGAAACTGTCGCCCCAACGCCTCATGTCGTTCCACCTTAAGCCTTCAAATGCCAGTTCATAACGCCTTTCTTTCTGAATATTCTCCAATGAATAGGAAACAGGAGGTAATTCAGCACGAGCCCTGACTTCATTCATATAGGATGCATCTTCTTTCAATTCAGACAACATCAGAAGCACATCGGCAAAACGGATATAAACCAAATCGTCGGTATGAGACAGCTGGTTGTTGTCTGAAGTTCCATACATAATCACACCATAGTCATTTTTCAAACTTCCATCGCTGGCTCTTGCTGTAACTCCGTTATACTTTTTACCCCAGTAGTTACTTTCCAGAACAAAATCCCACTGGCCTCTTTGGTAGCCTAACGGAATTACTTCTTTTTCAATATCCATAACAGAAGCCCAAAGTCTCACATCGTTTGGCTCATCTTCCATCCACTGCTCAACCAACGACTCCGGTATGGAGTTTCCTTGTCCCCATCCACCGGCAAAAGGGTAAGTGTGTTCAAGGTTTTGTAGCCCACGTAGAGCATAAAACAACTGATAAGTATTGGAGTAACCTCTGTCGATATCCCATCCTGCAAAATTCGAGAATTGAAGGACAAACACAGATTCCGGATTTCTGGCACCGTTGTCGCTCGCATAAGTGAGACTCTTGCCTGTTTCTGCCATGTAATCCTGGATGTATTCATAATCACCGATAGACAATGAGTTGGTATAAGGCCAGAGCTCGTGGAAATCACCTACGAGGTAATGGCCGCTGTTGGCATAACAATCTTCAAGCCAGCTAATAACATCTTGTTTAGATACAGAGCCTCCTTCAGCTAAAGCGATTTCATTTTTGTTGTAGAAACCGGTATAAAACAGGAACACCCTTGCCATTAATGCCTGAGCAGCCCATTTGGTTACTCTTCCCTGTTGAGTTTGTGTATAGGGTACATTCGGAATCATTTCAATGGCATTTTTCAGATCTGATGCTATTTGCCCGTAAATCTCATCTGCAGAAGCAGCCGGTAAATTCTCATTTTCGGTGGTAATTTTCAGTGGAACCTCATTAAAAACAGTGTGCAGCTGGTAAAAATACCATGCACGTAAAAATAGTGCTTCTCCGGTAAATTGATTCTTTTTTGCCTGACTAACAATTTCATCTCCAAGCAATGGCATATTTTCTATTGCAAAGTTGGCTCTGTGTATTCCCTGGTACAACACTTCCCATGAATGCAATAACATTTCATTGTCGGAAAACTGAAAAGTTTCATACGACTGTGCCTGAATATCATTCATTCCACCGCCGCCGAGCTTTTCGTCGCTCGCAACCTCCCAAATGAAGAAGGGACTTCGGTCAACCTGATGTTGCAGGTTGTTCATAATTGTGTAAATACCGGCCATCATCTGTTCAGCATCGTCTGCTGTTTGCGGAAAATTGGCCGAGGTTTTATCGGTAAGCGGGTCCATGTCGAGAAAATCTTCACATCCCCAAAGCAATATGCCTGCGAATAAAAAATATATTAGTTTTTTCATAATATTTCTAAATTAAAAGTTTTTAAAATTTCAGATTAACACCAATCATATATGAACGCGGTGAAGGATAAAAACCTAAATCGATGCCAGATACAAAAGGCTGCTCATCGCCATAACCCACCTCGGGATCCATGCCTGAATAATTAGTGAAAGTAAGCAGGTTACGAGCAGTTACATATAAACGTGCCTGTCCTAACGGTACATTTGGCATCAACCTCTTAAAATCATAACCGAGTGTTACATTTTGAATTTTAACAAAATCTCCGTCTTCAATATAAATTTCCGAAACATTAATTCTGTTTGTAGTATTACCTGCAGTCAGCCGCGGGAGAAGATTGGAAGTACCTTCGCCATGCCACCGGGTTAAAATACGATCGGTATAATTATGAAATTCATTGTCGGCAAATGATCGGTACGATTTCAAAATCTGATGACCGAATGCTCCTTTTGCCGTAACCGCGAAATCAAATCCTTTATAGTCAAAATTAATTCCAAAGCCTATCCTGAAATCAGGATGAGGATTACCAATCATTGTTTTATCATCAGGAGTTACATTTCCATCGCCGTTGGTATCGACAAAAATCACATCACCCGGCTGGGGGTTGTCCTGCAGAAAACCATCTGTCCAGCTATCAATTTGTGCCTGATTCTGGAAGATTCCGGCTGTTTTGTAACCGTAGAAATAGCCCACCGGAAATCCGGTTTCAACACGCCACACGGGATCGGTTCCCTGAGAAATTATGCTTCCTTCACTTTGAATAAAGCCGCTTGCATTCCCCAACCTGGTAACTTCATTTTCATTTTTGGCGATATTAAAGTGTGCCGAATAATTGAAATCGCCTATACGATCATTCCACCGCAAAGCCAGTTCAAATCCTTTATTTACAATGTCTCCACCATTATAAAAAGGAGCCTGGGCGCCGAAAATAGCGGGAAGTGGCTGACGAACCAACCAATCTTTAGTAGTTTTATTGTAATAATCCAAAGCAATCAGGAGGCGTGAATTCAAAAAATTTGCATCCGCACCAACGTTCAACTGCTCTGAAGTTTCCCAGGAAACATCGGGATTAGGTAATATTGCAGGATATCCGCCCAACTGCATCACGTCCCGGTTGCTGCCAAAACGGTAATTGTTATCTTTATCGAATCCAACGAGGGCTAAATACTGGAATGGATCAATATCGGAGTTTCCGTTTTGTCCCCAGCTTACTCTCAACTTCAGAAAATCTACAAAACCATTATTTTGCAGAAATTCTTCCTCGGTCATTACCCAACCAGCAGAAACAGAAGGAAAATATCCCCAGCGGTTTCCTCTTGCAAAATTGGAGGAACCATCAGCTCTCATTACCAATGTTAACAAATACTTTTCAGCATAGTCATAATTAATCCTGCCGAAGAAAGAAGCAAGCTGACCTCTGCTGAGCGGACCGCCCGAAATACTGGTAACGCCGGTAGTTAAACCATCTGTATTGTCAAGGAAAGCATGTTCAAATCCAAGAAATGTTGGATTGGCGTTTGTTATGCTCATTTCAGTTCCCAGTCCCCATTTTTCCAAAGACTGGCCCACAAGAACATCGAAGTTGTGAGCGCCCGAATTAAACCTGTAGTTCAAGGTATTTTCAAAAGTCCAGCTGTGTCCGTTTCCTGAATCTTGAGTAATTCGCCCCGGACTTAACGATACGTCTCCTGCAAGATTGTAAGCCGGTTGATAGCTGCGATAAGTATTGCCATTAAACCGGTAACCGAAATTACTTTTGAATACCAAACCCTGCACAGGCTGAATCTGCAGGTAGGCACTGCTGTTAATGTTGTAGTTTCTTGTTTCATTCATACCCCTGTTCAGGTGCATTTGAGCAATAGGGTTATAAAGCCTCGAAGATAAGCCGGCTAAACCCGAGGCAGTCAAATCATTAGCGGCATAATACTCGCCATCATCATTATAAAGCGGAACCAAGGGGTTTCCTACCAGCAAGTTACGCACGTCATTCCAATACATACCGCCAATGGCAATACCTCCTCTTTTACTGTAATTGTAATTGAAAGTTTGCCCTACTTTTACAATATCAAGACCATTTTTTTTATAAATCGAATGGTCGCTGTTTAACCTTGCAGTGTACCTTTCATAATTAGGTTCAACCGGTTTACCCAAAACACCTTCCTGCGAAGCATATGAAAAACCCATTGAAAAAACAGATTGTGCAGAACCTCCACTGATATTCACTGCATGATTCTGTATCGGAGCATTTTTATTGTAAGCTTCATCTAACCAGTTGGTTCCATTCCATTGCCCGCTTTGTATTTTTTGATACAGGTCGGGAATTGCGCTTGCAAAGTCTATCGCATCTCTGCCCGAAACAACTCTTTCTTCATTGTAAATTTCCATAAACTGCTGCGCATCGAGCGGCTGTTCCGGGTTTTCGATTTGCTGAACGCCGTAATAACCATCGTAGGTAACCTGCATGTCGCCTCTGCGGCCTTGTTTGGTAGTAACCAGTATTACGCCATTGGCGGCACGCGAACCGTAAATTGCAGCCGAAGCGGCATCTTTGAGAATGTCAATCGACTCAATGTCGGCAGGACTCAGATTATTTATATCTCCGCCTGCAACACCATCGATTACATACAAAGGCTGAGAATTACCAATTGTACCCAGACCACGGATATTTACTTTAAATCCTTCTCCGGGCATACCGGAATTTTGGATAATGTTAACCCCCGGAGCCTGACTTTGAATGGCCTCCAGTGCCTCGCTGGTACTTTGTTGAACAAGTTCCTCGGTACCAACATTAATATTGGCGCCTGTGGTTAATCTTTTCTTTTGCACCCCATAGCCAATTGCCACAACCTCCTCTATACCAATGGCATCCACTTCCATAATTACATCGATAGTAGTTCTGTCGCCCACCAGAATTTCCTGCGTTCGCATCCCCACGAACGAAAATTGCAAGGTTTCAGCTCCCGGGGGAAGCGCCAAAGAGTAGTTTCCATTAGCGTCGGTAACCGTTCCCCGGGTTGTGCCTTTGATTACCACGGTAACTCCAGGCAAAGGTTGGCCGGTTTCGTCGGCAACGGTTCCGGAAACTGCTGGTTGCTGCTGGGGCAACAATTGTTCATTAAAAGTGGTGAGTACAATTTGCCGGTCGATAACCATGTGGTTGACGTTGGTACCGGCAAACAGGTTTTGCAGGATAAAATCAATTGATTTATTCTGCACATCGACATCTACTTTCCGATCTACATCAACCAGTTTTTGGTTGAACAAAAAATAGAACTCACTCTGTTCTTCAATCTCATCGAGCACCTCGATGATTTTTGAATCACTCATTTTTAAGGTTAGCCTGGTTGCCTGCGAATACCCGGTCGTTGCCAGGGCATTTGAGATACACAGGAACAGAAAAAAAGCATTTAATCGCATAATTTTCCATGTTTTAGTTTTGATGCAAAATCGTAGCGCATCACGAATCCATTTTTTTTTCATACTTTTGAATCATTAAGTGGTTTAAAAATTACAATATTGAGTTACACTGCTTAATTTGCAGGAGGATGCCGCAAACACCCTCCTGTTTTTTCACATGAAGGCATCCAGCCTTCTTCGGTCTAACTGAACGATAACAATACGTTTTTGGTAAATAGCATCATCCCCGGCTGTACGAGGCAATATTTTATACGTATATGGCGTTGTAAGTGCCATAAATTTTAACACTTCTTCCAGGGGCTCATCCACAAACGTAGCGTGAAACGAATGATCCAGCAACTCCTGATCCTTGATTCGAATTTCGGCATTGTACCAGCGCCCAAGACGTTCGGCAACCTCCTGCATTCCTTCATTCCTGAAAATGAGTTTTCCTTCGGTCCACCCCATATATTGCGACGCCACCACTTGTGTGGTGTTAAATGTCATTTTCTCTTTGTTTAAAGTGAACTTTTGATCAGGCGCCAGCACATCGAGTAGTTTACCGTTTTTTGCATCCACCTGAACGCGTCCCTTATTGAGAATGATTTCTTCTTTTGCGCCGTCTCCGTAAGCAATTACATTGAATCGGGTGCCCAAAACTTTCACGTTTAACAAGGGGGTGTGAACCACAAAAGGATTTAAAGTGTCACGTGCCACTTCGAAAAAAACTTCACCAGAAACGGTGACATTCCGTGTGCCTGAAAAACGAACAGGGTATTGCAGGGTGGACCCGCTGTTCAAAAATCCGGTGGTCCCGTCGGGCAACCTGAATTTGGTACGAGCGCCCAACGGACATTGAATTTCAGCATAAGCCATACTTTCGGCAACCGTTTCACCGGGTTCAGTACCGGATTGGGATTGAAAATAAAACATTGCCAGAAATGACAACAATAACGGAACAATAAGTATGGCTGCTACTCTTTGAAAAATAGTAAGGAAACTGGTCTTTGCCGCTCTATTTTCTTCCACACTGATTTTGTGGTGAATTTTATCCAGCAGTTGATCGACATTTTCTGTTGGTATTTTTCCGGGAGAGAAGTCGTTCCAGTGTTTTTCGAGGTATTGCCTTAATTCCGTCCGGTTTTCCAGGTTTCTGAAAACAGATTTTATTTTAAGGTAATCATTCCGGGAATAGGTCCCTTTAAAATACCGGTTTAGTATTTTTGGATCAAAATCCATTCGACAATTTTTTGTTTTAGTTTATATAAAGCAATAGGGCCAAAAGGAAAAAATCCCCCAGTGAAAAATGAAAAAAAAATTGCGCCAGGCACTTAATCGACTAAACATAACCCGAAAACATGCTGGTTAACAACGGGTTACCCTGATGGATACCTTTGACACAATCCGTTGTTAGAAAAAAAATATATTAAATATTCCATTCCGGTGCTACGCATCTCATGCTCAAAACCTCATTCTTAATGCTGCAAATATTTGGGTGCGCTGCACCCATCTCTCAGAAAAACAGCATGAATAACAACATGGCCGAAATATTATCTTCGCCCAGTTGTTTCCGAATGGTTTTCAGCGCTTCTGTAAGGTGGTTTTCTACTGTTTTGGGCGAAATATTTAGTTGCGAAGCTATTTCCTTCACGGTGAGGCCTTCTTTTCTGCGTTTTATCAGAATTTCTTTTTGCCGTGGAGGAAGTTGTTCAATCAACTGTTCTACTTTTTCCAACAGGAGCTGATAATTCAGCCGCTCTTCATTGTCCGGCTCGAAATTTACGGATTCTTCGATGAGTTGTTCCTGGTAGGCCCGGCGGCGGGCTGCTTTTTCAAAATATTCCAGAATAAAGTGGTATGCTATTTTAAACACGTAAGCTTTAAATGACAGTTCGGGTTTAAGGGCTTTCCGGTTTTTCCATATACGCAGGAAAACTTCCTGGACAACACCTTCCGCGTCTTCTTTTGATTTGAGGTATCCGTAAGAAAAATGGTAAATGCGGTTTCCATACAGGGAAAAGAGTTTGTCGAACGCTTTGGCATCTCCTTTTTTTAGTGCCTTAATCAGTAATATTTCATGTTCATCCGGTTTCAATCAATTAAAAATTGGTTTCACTGTAAAGCATGTCAAAGTTAAAATTTTTGCCGGATTAAATCTACCCTGGCATATTTGTAAATTATCTATTAGCACCGTCCCTGCCTGTTTCATCAGACAGGCTTTACAGACTGTGTGAAAATGAAATTTTTTTATAATGGTTTTGCTGTTCTGATTCATTTTTGGTTGTGCGACAAATTCCACGATAAACCATCGAACAAACAATTTTTACACCGGCGCTTTAGCCCGGTGTTTAACCTTTTTGGAGTCTTTTTCGGCTTTAGCATTTAATTCTCTTAATGGCTAAAGCCCTTTTGCTTTTGATATCTCTGTTCACCGGGCTGAAGCCACGGTGTAAAAGATCCGTTTTTCCGAAAGCGCATAAAAATATGGAATTTGTCGTACACCTCTCATTTTTCTGAACCAAATGAAGTTGTAGCAATGTTCAATACACCGGCACTAAATTGTTCAAAGATTGCAACAATGCAAAATAATTCCCCAAAATCCCACATTAAAAATCCCATTCGTTGAATTTTTTGAAAAAAGGTATTTATTTTGCCTCGTCAAACAGAATGCAAATTTTTATGCTGGTTCAGGAAAATGAAGAATACATACCTTGATCTTATTGAGCAGTCCTATTATTTTCCACAGGAAGGATTCGACCTGCAGGACGGCAACCTCACTTTCTACGGCGTTTCGCTGAAGTACCTCATCGATAAATACGGCACCCCGTTCAGGCTCATGTACCTGCCGCGCATCGGCGACCAGATTAAAAAAGCCCGGAACCTGTTCAGGCGGGCCATGAAAGCCACCAACTACCAGGGAGAATACCATTACTGCTACTGCACCAAATGCAGCCATTTCCACCATGTAATCAACAAGGCGTTGCAATACAATGTGAACCTGGAAACCTCCTCGTCTTTCGATATCGATTTAATCCTGAACCTGTACAATCAGGGAAAACTCGAAAAGGATTTGAAAATCGTTCACAACGGGTATAAAACCGAAGAATACATCCGAAAAATTATCGAACTCACCGATTTGGGGTTTGAAAATTCTACCATTGTGCTCGACAATAAAAATGAACTGAAAAAAATTCTGACTTATGCCAATGGTAAAAAAGTAAAAATCGGCATTCGCAAAGCCATCGACGAAGAACCTCAAAGTGCTTATTATACCTCCCGTTTGGGAATTCGTGCATCCGAAGTTCTGGAGTTTTACCGGAACAACATACAGGGAAAAGAAAACCTGGAACTCACCATGCTTCACTTTTTCGTGGATTCGGGAATTAAGGACACGCTGTATTACTGGGGCGAATTTCAGAAATCGGTGAAACTTTATATCGAACTGAAAAAAGAATGCCCAACCCTGAACGCCATCAACCTGGGAGGTGGTTTTCCCATTCGCAGTCACCTCGGATTCGAATACGATTACGAATATATGATCCGCGAGATTGTGAACAACATAAAAGACGCGTGCAACGCCGAAGGGATAGAGGAACCCGATATTTACACCGAATTTGGAAAATATACCGTAGGCGAAAGCGGTGCTACCATATTTTCGGTCCTCGATCAGAAGCAACAAAACGATGCCGAATTGTGGTACATTATCGACAACAGTTTGATGAACACCATTCCCGACGCCTGGTCGATTTTTGAAAAGTTTATTCTGTTGCCCATCAACAAATGGAACAATGAATATACCCGCGTGAACATTGGCGGCATCAGTTGCGACCACTCGGATTATTACAATTCCGAAGACCTGAACCAGCAAATTATGTTGCCGCGCTACTCGTCCCGCGAAAAAGAACCGCTTTACCTCGGCTTTTTCCACACTGGTGCATACCAGGATTCCATCAGCGGGTACGGCGGAATCAAGCACTGCCTGATTCCGGCGCCAAAGCATGTTATCATCGACCGCGACGAAACCGGTAACTTTGTGGATTACGTTTACCGTACCGAACAAACGGTGGACGACATGTTTAAAATACTGGGGTACAATACCCGGTAAAACGAAAAGAGGCCGGAAATTCCGGCCTCTTTTCGTTTACAGGGATTACTTTTCGGGCAACTTTCTGTTTCTATCCGTTTCCGTTTTTTTTGTCGAGCATTAGCAGGGAGTTAACAACTACTTCACTGAAGTAGTGTTTTTCGCCGTTTTTATCGTCGTACGAGCGATTGGTAAGTTTCCCCTCAACGGCAATTTCAGAACCTTTTTTCAGATAATTCTCTGCAATTTCAGCCTGTTTGCCCCAGGCCACCAGCCGGTGCCAAGTGGTTTCCGACTGTTTTTCACCGTTATTATCGCGGTAAATTTCGTTGGTTGCTATAGAAAAATTAGCAACTTTTTTTCCACTGTCCAACTTTCTCACTTTCGGGTTTTCGCCCAGGTGGCCGATAAGCCTGACGCTGTTTCTTAATGCATTCATGATTCAAAATTTTAAATTAATACTAAAAACGAAATTGTACTCCAAAGCTAAAGCAGCGTCCAAAGGTTAGCCGGTAATTAAACATTTGTAACCGGTTATAAGCGGTAGTAAGCGTTTGCAAACGGATAGTTTTTTGTATATTAGCGGTTTGTAAACCAATAAAAATGGAACAAAGAAAATGTTTGGAATGTGGCGAACCGCTTCGCGGGCGGGCCGACCAGAAGTTTTGCAGCGACGCCTGCCGGAATGCCTGGAACAACCAGAAACTGGGCAGCACCACCAACTACATGCGGAAAATTAACCGCATTCTGAAAAAAAACCACTCTATTTTAAAGGCTTTGAACCCCGACGATAAAACCACCACCTATAAAGGTGTGATGATAAAGCAGGGGTTCAACTTCAACTACTTTACCCACATTTATAAAACCAGAAATGGCAGGGTTTACTATTTCTGTTACGACCAGGGATTTTCGGCGCTGGAAAATAATAAGTTCCTGCTGGTCAGAAAAGAAGATTAAAAAATTTGTACACTTCTTCTTGGAAAATCCAAATTCCTGTTACAAATTTGCCAGAGTTAAACTTAAATCTGAAAAAAATGAAAAAATTACTGACAGTCATGCTGCTGGCTATATTCGCCACAACAGTTTTTCAAATAACTGCAACACCCGTAAATGATGATCTATCAGGCGAATGGAAATTTGAAAGTCCAAATGCTCCCTATGGCTACAACAAAGGGTCGATAATTATTTTGGAAAAAGAAGGACTTTTGGCCGGCGAGATCAAATTTGCCGACGGAACAAAAGTAGAGCTAAAAGAAGTTAAATTCGAAGAGAACGTTTTGAAATTCAATATTAGTGTTGAATACAACAACATTCCAATAAAAGCCACCATCGAAGGTAAGAAAATGAAAGGAACGGCCGGCACACCCGAAGGCAAAATGCCTTTTGAAGCCCGGAAAGTTCTTGAATAACTGATATAAAAAATGGTACTGCTGCTTGAACGGTTAAACAAAAACAGGATAGAATAAAATTGTAACAGGAAAATTCATTGAAAACTTTCCTGCTACAACGTTAAAAAACTACCTGTCGAGTTTAATTACTTCACTGCCGGCCAGCAAAAAAGCTCCGGTTCCGTAAACTTCCCAGCTTTCGGCCGAGAAATTTTTACGTGGATCGGCACCAATGGGCTGCACCCACCCCACTCGTCCATCCGGCTGTATCAGTGAATTCATCCCTCTCCAGGCCTTTTCAACCGCCGGTAAATATTTATCCTTGTCAAGAATTCCGTTGTTAATTCCCCATGCCAAAGCGTAAGTAAAAAAACCCGAACCACTGGCTTCGCCCCCCGGATAAGAATTTGGATCGAGCAGACTGGCACGCCACAAACCGTCTTCCTGTTGCAGTGAAACAATTTTTTCAGCCATTTCTTTGTAATTCTGCAAATAAAAATCGCGGGCTGGCCAGTTTTCCGGCAGCTCTTCCAGCACACGAACCAGGCCGCCCATTACCCAGCCGTTTCCACGCGACCAGAAAATCTTTTTCCCGTTGGCCTCCTTAATCACTTCAATTCCAGGCTCATCCCATTTATAGCGAATATCGCGGGCATACAAATGTTCTTCTTTGTTGTCAGCAATTCCGCAGCTAATTTAAAAAAATTAGTTGCCATGTTGGATCCGAAATAAAAGGCAATACACTTTCTCCCTGCTGAAATTCAGCAGGAAACATTTTTGATATTTTCGATTTT